>UMKB01036064.1_pt1 | contig 19411 bp, 13 predicted proteins | sample 1966171 | NCBI WGS metagenome assembly UMKB01 (sample SAMEA4836164, study PRJEB28245) | human gut metagenome | biome: gut microbiome; material: fecal sample | place: Denmark | collected 2008 | reverse complement strand
GACGATTACTCATGCCCATAGGGGGTGCTGAGTAGTTACTAGAATCTTTATCCAACAAGAAATCAAATACGTCCATAAATACGATGCCGTCATCGTTTTGGTATTTCTTGATGAGGTCGCCTGTTATCACATACTTCAAAAAACTATCGTTTATACGTAGCAAAGGTAGATATTAGTCTCTATATTTACAATCATAACAGGAAAGATTTTTGCGGATTTCCGCATTTTTCTTTTGCAAAAAGAATACTTTTATTAATTCTATGTAGAATTTTTGCGGATTTCCGCAATTTTCTTTCGCAGAATTAACGGTTACGGATTGATATTTTAAGTTCGTTAACTTATAATGGTAAATACAGAATCATCCCTCTCTGAGGGATTTTTCTGCATTTCTATCTTTCTCTTCTCACAAATCGTTTGAGCAGGAAGGTGAGGAAGTAGGGGAAGGTGTAAAACTTACCATTGAAACCGATGTTCTTATTGCAGAGCTTGATGCCGTATCTGATGTCGGGATATTTACCATCTTGTGCTGTTAGCTTGGCGAGCGACTTGGTGGCATTATCCGTGGCTTTTACTTCAACGGGGATGAGCGACTGGGCATCACGAATGAAGAAATCCATCTCTAGGGTAGATTTCTCGTTGCGATAGAAGTAAAGATTATAGCCTTGCTTTACCAGCATGTCTCCAACGATGTTTTCGTAGATGGCGCCCTTGTAGGTACCATAGTTCTTGTTCACCCTGATGTCTTCTTGCGATTCCTCATCTAGCGAGGCAACCAGCAAGCCCGTGTCCTTATAATAGAGTTTGTACGATTTCGGGTCGTAGTTGCCTTTCAGAGGTAAGGATACTTGGGCGAGACAATAGCAAACGTTGATGATACCTGCATCACGAAGCCATTCGATGGTGCCAACGTATTCTCTGTTTCTTGCTCCATGGGCAATCTTGCTTATCTGAAATTTCTTGTTGTCTTGTCCTAGGAAGACAGAAATATGGTCGTACACGTTCTTGATTTTTCCTTTGTCGAGTCCTTGCGCATATTTCGTAATGTCTTCCTCATAGTCAAGAAGAAGCTGGCGCTGTATCTTGAGCGTGCCGCTGAAGTTTCCGTTGCTCACGAACATATTGACTACGGCAGGCATTCCTCCGATGGTCATGTATTCACGGAATAGCCTCTCTAAAATATCCATTTCCATATTAGAAAGTGGTGTGATGGAGACCATCTTTTCGTAAAGGCGTTCTATAAAGGCAGAATCATAACCTTTTGCCCATAGGAATTCCTCGAAATCCATTGAGTGCATCGTGTAGTCTTCCTTATATCCCACGCTGTTCGATTCTATCTCGCGATAATTGATACCCATAAGCGAGCCAGAGCAGATAACATCGTACCTGCCATCTATCTTGAAGGCTTTCAGACTGGTGGCGCAGGCAGGACAATCCTGCATCTCGTCGAAGAAGATGAGTGTGTTACCTGCTTCTATCTTGAGAGAAGGATTGATGAGGGTGAGGTTCCGGATAATGCTGTCTACCTCGTAACCTTCTTCGAAGATTGCCTTGTATTTTTGTTGCAATACGAAGTTGATGGCAACCACATTTTGATAGTTGTCATGGGCGAATTGTAGGATGGAAGCGGTCTTTCCTACTTGTCGGGCTCCCTTCACGATGAGGGGCATTCTCTCCTTATCGCTTTTCCATTCCTTGAGATAATTGTCAATCTTTCTGCGCAAAAGCTTCATAATCAATATGTTTATAGTTCTTATTCGAGTGCAAAGATACAACTTTATCACAAAATTCCAAAGGAATTTACTCTGAAAATCACAAAATTCCTGTTGTTTTAAGGTGTTTTATCACAAAAATCCGAGAGTTTTGCGCTTTGTCATCACATTATTCCCTATTCATAAAGTGAAAACAAACTTTTATCTTACGTACGTAGGCGTAAGATAAAAGCTATAAAGTAAAACTGTTTTCTATTTATTGGAGCGAAGTAGTATTTAGCTTACCCCACATTGCAGCAGCCTTTGGTGAAAAACTTAAAGATGCGTTGGAGAATCATCGTGGATATTCCCACGCCTCGTGGTCACACAATGCCAATCAAACGGCTCTCCCAATTGATTTCATCATACTTGTATCTGATTAAAGCTTAAAGGACTATTATTTCTTTATGCTAAAGGCATGAACCAGTGTCAGCACAGCCAAGGCGATGCTGCATTCCCAATGCCACAGTCCGATACTTGAATTGGCTCCATCAATGAACAAAAGCAATACGATGCCTGTGATTGTAGTAATGATAAACAAGGTGGATGCGACAAGCGTAGGGAAGAACTTTTTGTAGGCTCTTCGTTTCGCCAGCGACATAAACATCTTTCTATATCGCTTGGTGTGCAATACGACGACAATCAGCCAGAGAAGTGTTGATACAATATGACTGACTGCCCAGTTGTGCCAAGCTTCATGGTTGCTTCCACGTCCTGCAAGATGAAAACCAATACCAGTTACTACGGACAGACTGAAAGTTAAAGCCATGATGCAGCCTGAGCGTACCTTGCCCTTGGGCTTTTGCCTAAGGGCTTGCCTTGTTGAAAATTTGCAATTTACCATATCTCTTTTTTGGCTGCAAAATTAGTCCTTTTTTTTGAAAGGTAAGTTGGATAAAACGATGTAGCTTTTGCTCTATTCAAGGTATTTGCTACGGAAGGCGGTTGGGGTGATGCTTGTAGCCTGTGTAAACAGACGTGTAAAGTACGCCCAATCCTCAAAACCGAGTTGATTGGCTATCTGTTTCACCGACAAGTCGGTGCGTGCAAGCATACGCTTTGCCAGTAGCACAATCTCGTTTTTTATATAGGATGAGGTACTCAATCCTGTTAGCTTTCTGACGATTTCATTCAGATAGACGGTGGAAATGTTCAGCTGCGAGGCGTAGAATGCTGGCTGATGGTTTTCCGCAATGTGTTGTGCCAGCAGGTTGCGCAGTTGCAGCATAATCTCCGTGTGGCGATGGCTATGCTTTGTTTGCAGTGTGAATTTCTGTGCTTGTTCAGCTACAACAGATACAAAAGCTTCTGCCATGCGTTGGGTGCCAATGCCAATAGACATCCCCTTGTTGCTGTTGAGGCGATGAGCAAGAATGGAAGCAAGACCGCACAAGTCATTTCGCTCGGTATTTTCTATTTTGAATGCTGATGCAGAAAGCAATAGATGGTCAAGGATGCATTTCTCGTCAGAGTCCACATAGGAACAGTCAACCATCAGTAGCCAACCCTTTATGCCTTCTGCTGCAATGAATCTGTGCATTTGTCCTGGCTGCACGATAAAAACGTCATTCTGTGCCAGATGCAAATCCTTGAAGTCAATCATTCCACAAGCCGTCCCGCTCTCGATCAAGCCGAATATGTAATAGTCGTCCTGATGATCGTATGTGATTGGCGGATGATTCGTGCTATGTGGGGCAATCTCTCTTACGACCACTCCACACCTTATGTATTGCGCTGATTTATGTTGTGGTACTCTGTTCATTGGCTTCTATCGTAAAACTTCATAATGTAATGGCCATTAAATTAATTGCAAATGTACGAAGTTTAGCTGATAAAGTAGCAAGTATAAGGTGCTTTTTATATTTTTTTAATCGCATTTCTTATCCGCTTTCATAATTTTGCCTTACCTTTGCGCCCTAATTCCACGAAGTGGGAGATAATTATACAAAAGCAGGGAGGCTTGAAAGGAAAGCCGTTATACAAAAACAGTTATGGATAGAGTTAAGGAAGTATATAAGGTGACGATAGCGGGAAGCATCATCAATGTGGTGCTGCTCGTGCTGAAGTTTGCTGCAGGTATCCTCGGACATTCGGCAGCCATGATAGCGGATGCCATCCACTCGCTTACCGATTTTGCCACCGATGTGGTGGTACTGGTATTCGTAAAACTGAGCAATAAGCCGAAGGATAAGGACCATGATTATGGGCATGGCAAATACGAGACGCTTGCCACAGCGATCATCGGTATTTCGCTCTTCGTGGTGGGTGTGATGATCTGTTATTCTGGCGTTACCAAGACCTATCGTGCCATCTGCGGCGAGACACTCCAGCAGCCGGGCATTGTAGCCTTGATTGCTGCCATCGTAAGTGTCGTGATGAAGGAGTGGGCTTATCAGTTTACGGTTAAAGCCGGAAAGAAATATCATTCCGAGGCTGTAGTGGCGAATGCCTGGCATCATCGCAGCGATGCTTTATCGAGTCTCGGAACGATGTTCGGTATTGGTGGCGCCATCATCCTGGGAGAAAAGTGGGCGGTGCTCGATCCGCTGGCAGCCATCATCGTGAGTGCCTTCATCATCAAGGCTGCCTGGGGACTGGTGATGCAGTCTGTGAAAGAACTGACGGATGCCAGTCTTCCAGAAACTGAGGAAGATGAAATCCTGAAGATTGCAAATGAAGAAGAGGGAGTGGGAGAGATTCATAACCTGCGTACCCGTCGCATCGGAAACAAGATTGCGATAGAAATGCATGTCCGCATGCCGGGTTCTCTTTCGCTTTATGAGGCGCATGAGCATGCTACTCATATAGAAACAAAACTGAAGCAGCACTTCGGCGCAGATACCCATGTGGGAATCCATCTCGAACCGATTAAAGTGAACGGAAAATATCAGAAACCGGAATAACTGAAATAAAAGGAAATAGCCGGAATAAAAGGAAACGAGCCTTGACGGTAGGATGAATCCTCCATCAAGGCTCGTTCTTTTATTTGATATCTGAATCGTGTTTCGGATATTTATCATCTTTTGGGATGATTATTATCTGATTATATTATCGGCCGAGATTTACGCTGGCTCCTGCCATAATCCACAAACCTGGCTGCTTAACAGCTGTGAGGTCGTAGTAGCGGTGGCAAGTGATGTTGTCGGCTTTCACGAAGATATTGTATTTCTTCTCGTCCCACATCAGCTTACAATCCACCTTGGTATATGGATGATAGCCATTCATTCTCTGCTGCCATCTTACGCTCCAGGAAGCTGAAAGCTTGTTCCAGATCTGATGATCCAGTCCGAATACAGCCTTGTGCTTGAGATACTCCAATGCATAAAGTGATTTCAGAATGTTGGTCTCGGTCTTATGATCCTGATAGATGTAAGCATAACCCAACTTGATGCGGGTGATGAAACTGTTTGGTACCAATTCTCTCATGTAGATAGTAGCATCTACGTTGTAGCCCATGTTGTTGAGCTTTCCGATGTTCATCACGTGATACTTGCTGTCATTCTGCTCGGTCACGGATGTCTGAACCCAGTCAATCATGTTGGTGCCGTGTGCGTAGAATCCGCTTACGGTTGCGGCAAAACCAGTCTGGCGATATTGAGTTCCCACCTTGAAGGTTGAGTTCTTCTCCGGGTTCAGGTTGATGTCGCCCTGCTGTACCGCATTACTTATGTATAAGTCGGTGTAGGTAGGCATTCTCAATGCCTTGTTCCAGGAAGCGTAGAACTTCCAGTTGTCGTTAGGACGATAACTCATATCCACACCAGGATAGAAACGGAAGTCGTTGTCCAAACCTGTATTCTTGTTAGCCAAGACACCAGCCGACAAGGTGAAACCGCCGAAGATGAAGTTGTGCTCCAGCATGATGTTGGTATTGGTGCGCTCGCCCTTTCGGGTATATTGACGGTCAGAACCCGAGATATCCTTATAGTCTTTCTCTGCGAGTTCCTCGCCCAATGCAGTAGAGTAGATGTACTCCTTGCTGATGTCGAAACCCACTGCGGTCTTACCCAAAGCCCAAGCCACGTTGGCATTCAGTCCACCACCATAAACATCTAGGTCGTGATAGTTCTCGCCTGCTGCAGCTCCAGCCTTTCCACGAATCAGCTGATAGTGATCCTTGAATTTGTTATAATAGAATTGAGGTGCAATCTCCCAGGTCTTCTCCTGGTTATGCAGACTCAGATTGAGCGAAGCCAGACCGTGGTCTGTCTTCTCATATTGGTTGTTGTATTTGGCGCTGTAGAAAGTATTAGCACCATAGCTCTGGCTAGCAATACCCAACTGGACGTTGATGTCGAAACGCTGGTCGTAAGAGAAAGAGAGATTGCCGTAGCCTTGTCCCTTCTCGAAATCGCTGTTCTCCGTGCCGCCATCCGAGCGCTTGTAGCCTCCGCTTACAGAATAAGCATGAGTCCACTTGCCCGTTTCAAAAGCCGTCTGCACACGTCCCTGTGCTCCGAAACTTCCAAAGCTTCCGCCTTCTACACTTGCAGATACCCCCTCATTCTTAGCCTTCTTGGTTACGATGTTGATGGCACCATTGAAGGCTGAAGTTCCGAATAAGCGCGATGCTGCCCCCTCGAGCACTTCGATGTGGTCGATGTCAGCAAGAGAAACAGGAAAATCAGAAGCATTGTGACCAGTCTGAGGATTGGAAATGTTGACGCCATTCAAGAGAATGGTAATCTGGTCAAAGGTTCCACCATTGATGGAGATATCCGTCTGAACACCAAAGCCACCACGCTGACGGACATCCACGCCGGTAGCTAATTTCAATACATCGTTGATAGTCTGCGCAGCCGCACGATGAATATCGTCGCGGGTAATGACAGACACAATCTTAGGTGACTGCTCTACAGTCATCGGCGCACGGGATCCGGTAACGCTCACCGCATCCAGCTCGTAAGCCTTTCCGCCCTTGTAGAGGGTAGAATCAACCTTGGCTCCCTCTGTGCTTACGCCTGCTGCCTTAGCATGGCTCAGGGTAGCAACGCTGAGTGCACCAACAAGTACCTCTCTTCCCAAAACTGCGAAGAGTGAGTAGTTCATGTTAGAGAATCGGTTGAATTTCAAGCTGTTGCGCTTGTTGAAAATTGTTTTGTACATTAAATTAAATGTTTATAAATGAATAATAAATCGAAGCCTTCCGCCTTCCCGGCTTTCGGCATTCGGGGTGCAAAGGTACTGCCTTTTGGGCAACTGACAAAATAAAATGTGAATTATTTTTTCAACTGCCGATGCAAAGTTAATGTAAATCAAGGTCGGTTTCCTACCTCACAAATCGTATTCAATTCAGCCTTCTCGTGGCATAAAAAAGTATTAATTAGGCATAATCCTCAATAGGGTGATGCGATTTTCTTAAAGAAACATTCGCTTTTTCAGATTATTCTTGTATCTTTGCAGTTGATATGGGCAGCATTCAGCAATCAGAATACTGCTGTCGCAATTTTATGGTAATTAGAAATTAAAAAGAAAGGAACAGATAAGATGGAAAAGATCAACGTAAAAGAACTGAATGACAACGTCTTCGAGACTATTGGTAAGGAGTGGATGCTGGTATGTGCCGGCAACAAGGATCATTTCAATATGATGACCGCCTCTTGGGGCTGTTTGGGATGGCTTTGGAACAAGCCGGTGGCTGTGGTCTTTATCCGTCCGGAGCGTTTCACCCACGGCATCATCGAGGAGAATGAATTCATGACTCTCTCTTTCCTCGGCAACAGCGAGGAGGCTCGTAAGATTTATAGCTTCTGCGGCTCCAAGAGCGGACGTGATTTCGATAAGGCAAAGGAAACAGGATTGACTCCTGCAGAGACCGATAACGGCAGCATCGCCTTTGAACAGTCTCGACTCACCCTGGAATGTCGCAAACTTTATAAGGACTGTATGACGGTAGAGAAGTTTCTCGATAAGGAGCTTCTGCAGTGGTATGGTGCCAAGGGTGGATTCCACGATGTTTATGTTGTGGAGATTACCAATGCTTATAAAAAGTAAGAATTAAAATATGGCTCAAGAACAAACAGCAATTCGTGAACGCCAGAAAACCAGGCTCAAGGAGCCGGGGCGTTACGTGGTAATGATGTTCAACGACGACTTCACACCGATGGACTTCGTGGTAGAAATCCTCGAATCCATCTTCTTCAAGTCGCAGGCTGAGGCTGAAGCAATCATGCTCAAGGTTCATCACGAAGAAAAAGCCGTGGTGGGCACCTACAGCTATGACATCGCCAAGAGTAAAGTAGAGAAAGCGATGGAGAAAGCCCGTACGCAGAAGTTTCCGCTTAAACTCACTTATATGCCGGAATAGGCGTTGATTTCGGGGAAATATCCCCAATATATGCTAAGAAAAAGAAAGGAAAGAATAGAATGGATAATATGGGATTAACCCGATATATGAGTGTTCTGATGGACGATGCCATGAAGCAAGCCCGGTTCTTCGATCACGAGTTCGTGATGCCCGAGCACATGCTGCTGGCGTTGCTCAGGCAGTATGCATTCTGTCAGGCGCTGCAGGAAGAAGGCGTAGACAGCCTCAAGATGCACGAAGACTTGGTGGGATGGCTCGCCAAGCAGGAGCGTGTGCCTGAAACCATCAAGTATCTGCCAGAGCCGTCATCGCTCTTCAAAACCATGTTTGGAACGGCGTGCGCCCTGGCTGCTGCTGCCGACAGACAACTGGTGAATGTACCCCATTTTGTGCAGGCGATGTTTGGCTTGCAGAATTCAGAAGCCGCCTTCCTGCTGTGCAAGAATGTGGGCGACCGGCAGGGCGAGTTCCTGGCGAGCGTTGACAGTTATTATCCTATTGGAGAAGATATTGGAGAGGCTGGCATGGGAGCAGACTTTGATGATGACGATTATGCCAATGAGTATGACGACGACGAGGAAGAAGGCAGAAGACAGGTTGTACAGGATTGGCATCAGCTGGTTACCTGTATTTCTGACAAGGTAGAAGAGCACAATCCGCTCATCGGAAGAGAACAGGAACTGGACAGAACCATCCAGGTGCTCTGCCGTGCCGAGAAGAACAATCCGCTCCACATCGGAGAAGCCGGAGTCGGCAAGACAGCTCTGGTCTATGGTCTCGCCAAACTCATCAACGAAAACCAGGTTCCTGAACGCCTCAAGGGGGCTCGCATCTACGGCATGGATATGGGACAGATGCTTGCCGGTGCCCAATATCGTGGCGACTTCGAGAAACGCATTAAGATGGTGATGGAGGGAGCCGTGAAGGAAGGCAATACCGTTATCTACATCGATGAGATTCATAATATGATAGGTGCCGGTCGTGGCTCAGATGGCGGACCTGATGCATCCAATATGCTGAAGCAATATCTGGAGGCAGGTGATATCCGTTTCATCGGTTCTACCACCTACGAGGAATATAACCGTTACATGGCTCAGAGCAAGGGCATCGTGCGCCGGTTCCAGCAGATTGACATCAAGGAACCTACCGAGGAGGAGGCTATCAAAATATTGGAGGGCTTGCAGTATAAATACAATAAGTTCCACAATGTAACCTATCGCAAGGACGCCCTGGAATATGCCGTTCGTGCCAGCGCCAAATATATCAGCAACCGTTGTCTGCCAGACAAGGCCATCGACCTGATGGATGAGGCGGGTGCTTATCTGGAGGTGCATCCGGTAGAATCTCGCCAGCGCTCTTATGTTACCAAGTCTATCATCCAGCAGATTCTGATTAAAGTCTGCAAGATTGATGCGGCTGCGATGAAAGATGAGAATAACGATGCTTTGGCTACGCTCCGCCAGCGCATTCTCGACAAGATTTACGGTCAGGACAAGGCTGTAGACAAGGTGGTTGAGGCTGTGATGATGGCAAAGGCGGGATTGACAGATGATGACAAACCATTGGCTTCGCTCCTCTTCGTGGGACCTACCGGAGTAGGAAAAACCGAGGTGGCACGGCAGTTGGCCAAGGAACTCGGCATCGAACTGGTACGCTTCGATATGAGTGAATATACCGAGAAGCATACCGTGGCAAAACTCATCGGTTCGCCAGCCGGATACGTGGGTTATGAGGATGGAGGACTTCTGACCGATGCCATCCGCAAGGCGCCAAACTGTGTACTCCTGCTCGACGAGATAGAGAAGGCGCATAGCGATATCTACAACATCCTGCTCCAGGTAATGGACTATGCCCGTCTGACTGATAACAAGGGCCAGAAGGCTGATTTCCGTAACGTGATTCTCATCATGACCTCAAATGCCGGAGCGCAATATGCTTCATGGGCTAGCGTAGGTTTCAATGGAAACGTAAGTCGTGGCGATGCGATGCTGGCACAGGTGAAGAAGACTTTCAAGCCTGAGTTTATCAACCGACTTTCCGACATGGTGGTGTTCAACGATATGGATAAGCACATGGCAGAGCTGATTCTTGCCAAGAAACTTCGTCAACTCGATGCGAAACTGGCAGCAAAGGGAGTTACCGTAACGTTAACCGATGCTGCGCGTGGACAGTTGCTGAAATGGGGCTTTACCAAGGAATATGGTGCCCGCGAGATGGACCGTGTCATCGGTAATCGCCTGAAACCGATCCTGATGAAGGCGCTGCTCTTCGGCAAACTCAAGAAGGGTGGCAAGGCGCATGTCGACTTTGACGGAAAGGAACTGGTGATTAATTATTAGAATGAAAGTCTAGTCAAGAAATTCTTGATAAAAGATAAGCGTATGATATTACAGATTGATGATACTGCGGACGAGATTTGCTTTCCCGATCCGCATTATGGCGATGAGGATGGATGCTTTGCGATTGGTGGCGATTTGAGTATCGACCGCCTGTTGCTGGCTTATAGCAATGGCATTTTTCCCTGGTATAGTTTCCGTGACCAGCCTGAAATACTCTGGTTCTGTCCGATGAAGCGTTTCGTCATCTTTCCTGATGAAATCCACATCAGTCATTCCATGCGTACCCTGATGAGAAAGAACCGGTACAGCGTAGGAATCAACGAAGATTTCGATGGTGTGATACGGGGATGCAGCAAGACCAACGGACGGTATTGGGAAGATGGCGCATGGCTGGGCGAGAACATCATCCAGGCATTTACTGCCCTCCATAAGCAGGGCTTTGCGGCGAGCGTAGAGGTATGGGATAATGAAACCGATGAACTGGTGGGGGGACTTTATGGTGTCACCATCGGCAAGGTTTTTATAGGAGAAAGCATGTTCTCCAGGGTTCCGTCAGCTTCTAAGATTGCCCTCATCTTCCTTGCCAGATACTTGCAGGAGCACGGTGGCAAGATGATAGATTGTCAGTTGGAGACTCCTCATCTCAAATCGATGGGTGGCAGATATATTTCTTACGAGGAATATATGAAGATTATGAACGAAGAATAAGAGATGTTCTTCTCGGAATAGAAGAACATCTTCTTTTGAATAAAAAATAAAGGCTAGGTTCCCAGAATCGTGAACCTAGCCTTTGTTATTATCTGGCTTTTTGCTTTTTATTAGAATATCGGTGTGCCGATGCAGCCGTTAGGTGCCTGAATATGCAGCATCGCACAAACGGTAGCGGCAATATCTGTCATATAGTGAGGCTGGGCACTCTCGCCATGCTGGATGCCCCAACCCATAAACAGGCAAGGAATATGGATATCGTATGGATTCCATGCTCCGTGGGTAGTTCCCTTGCTGCTGTAATAATCGTAGTGACCTGGTTTCAGTACAATCTGAACATCTCCGCTGCGCTCACGGTTATAACCGTTAATGGCGCGGAACTTCAGCTCTTCAGGGATGCTCTCGATAGAGGTCTTCTCCATGTCGAAGGCATAGTGCACATCCTTGTCTTTCTTCAATCTATCTACCACTGCCTGCTTGATGGCTGCGTAATCCAAACCGAGTTCTTCGATGATATCTGTGTTGAAGAATACCTGATAGTTCATAATGGTCTTTACTAGGTCCTTGTTGGTGTTGAACTTTGTCTTCAGATTCTTGTTCAATTCATCTACCAGTCCCTTCTTGTTCCAGATGCCAGCAGGGATTCGTTGATCCTGCAGGAAGGTAGCGTTGTTCACGCCTCCATGGTCGGCGGTGAGGAAGGTGAGATAGTTTCCCTTGCCCACGGTCTGGTCGAGATAAGCGAAGAAATCTGCCAATGCCTTATCTAATCTGAGATAGCAATCTTCTGTTTCGATGGCGTTCACGCCCACCTGATGTCCGATGTAGTCGGTGCTGGAGCAGCTGATGGTCAGCAGGTCAGTATCTGTGTTTCTACCCAGGTTCTCGCCCTCGATGGCAGCCTTGGCAATATCGAAAGTCAGATTGCAGCCGAATGGGGTGTTGCGGAGAATCTTATAACCATGCTTTTTATATAAGGTAGGCAGATCGAGTGGCAATACTGCCTTTTCGCCTTCAACAATTCCATTCTCGTAGTTGGTGTCATCGCTGGTGCTCTCCTTGTAGGAATCGATAGGGTAGAGCGTCTCCCATTTCTGTGAAAGATACTTGTTTGGGAATTTCTGCTTGTTGAACTTGTTCACCCACTCAGGCAACTTATCCATATAGAAAGTACTGGTGATGAACTTGCCCGACTTGTCATCAAACCAGAAAGCGCCATTGGCGTGATGGCCTGCAGGGAGGATGGATGCTCTGTCTTTCAAGGCTACACCAATCACCTTAGAGCGGTTGTTGGTAGCCAGACGGAGTTCATCGCCGATGGTGGTTACCCACAGATTGCGAGGCGACATCTTGCCAGCCTTGCTGTCAGAACCTACAGGGTTGACGGTATCGTCGGCAGTACAATTCACTACCTTTCCATCCTTCACGAAGTTATTTCCTGCAATTCCGTGGATGGAAGGAACGGAACCGGTCCAGATAGAAGAGTGGCCGATGGCTGTAACCGAAGGGATGTAAGGAATCTTGCAGTTTTCTACGCAGAATCCTTCTCCGAGCATTCTCTTGAATCCGCCTTCGCCGTAGCGGGCGTAGTAGCGATAGAGATAATCCCATCGCATCTGGTCGATAACGATGCCTACAACGAGCTTAGGACGTTGAGGCTGAGCCTGTGCAATGCCGCAGAAGCAGCAGAGCACGAAGATGAGTTTGATAATCTTATTCATAGTCAAAATGTCTTTTTTATACATAACCATTCAGTATTGTATATTAAAATTCGGTTGCAAAGATACAACTTATTTTGGTATTTAACGATAAAAAAGACGATTTTTACCCAAACTTCTCATGGCGTTCAATACAGCCAGTACCGTAACACCTACATCGGCAAAGACTGCCATCCACATGGTGCCGAGACCAATGGTGGCGAGAATCAGTACGGCAATCTTTACTCCGATGGCAAATATCACGTTCTCGTGAGCGATATGAATGGTTCTTCTGGCTATCTTTACGGCAAGGGCAATCTTTCTAGGATCATCATCCATCAGTACTACATCGGCAGCTTCGATGGCTGCATCGCTACCCAATCCACCCATGGCAATGCCCACATCGGCACGCTTCAATACAGGAGCATCGTTGATGCCATCGCCTACATAAGCGAGCGTCTTGCCTGCTGGTTTTGTCTTCAGCAGTTGTTCTACATGCGAAACCTTGTCGGTTGGCAGCAGTTCTGCGCGGCACTCGTCCAGTCCCAGTTTGTGGGCTACATCTTCTCCCACTTCTCTGCGGTCGCCCGTCAGCATTACCGTTTTCTCTACTCCCAGTTCTTTCAGCTCTCTGATGGCATGGGCGCTTCCTCCCTTAAGGGTGTCGTTGATCACAATATGTCCCGCATACTTGCCATCAATGGCGACGTGGATGATGGTTCCCACCTGGTTGCAGTCGTGCCATTGGGCACCGATGCATTCCATCATCTTCTTGTTGCCCACGCAAACCACCTTGCCGTTCACTTTTGCACGGATACCCTGTCCTGCAATCTCCTCTACATCGGTCACCTCGCAGCCATCCGTTGCTTCTTGAGGGAAGGCAGTACGCAGGGCTGCTCCGATAGGATGAGTGGTGAAATGCTCGGCATGAGCTGCCAGATGCAGCAGGATTTTCTCCTTGTCAGAATATTCGCCAATATGTACATTATCTGCATCGTGGGATGAATGATCTGGGCAGGAACTGTCAGCATGAACAGCTGCTACGGCAAACTCTCCGTGGGTCAGAGTTCCGGTTTTGTCGAACACAACGGTTCCCACCTTGGCTAAAGCATCCATATAGTTGCTGCCCTTGATGAGAATACCGTTCCGGGATGCTCCGCCGATGCCGCCAAAGAAGGTGAGGGGCACGCTGATGACCAGGGCGCAAGGACAGGAAACTACCAGGAATATCAAGGCGCGGTTGAGCCATAATGGGAAGTTCTCGCCAAAGGTTCCTTCACCTACGATTCCTGTTGCTGCCAGGAATGGAGGAATAACCGCCAGGGCAATGGCTGCGAAAACAACGATAGGAGTATAGACTCGGGCGAAACGGGTGATGAAAGCCTCGCTCTTTGACTTGTTCTTGTCTGCACTCTCTACCAGCGCAATAATCTTGGATACGGTACTCTCGCCAAAACTCTTGGTGGTGCGTACACGAACTACTCCTGAAAGGTTGATGCAACCGGACATGATAGTATCGCCTTCATTCAAATCCCGTGGCATACTCTCACCTGTCAGGGCAATGGTATTCAAGGCTGAGCTTCCCTCAACAACAATACCATCCAATGGAACTTTCTCTCCCGGACGGATTACGATAGTTTCTCCAATTCTTACATCTTCAGGCGAAACGGCCTCTACCTTTCCGTTTCTTTCAACATTCGCCACGTCTGGTCGGATATTCATCAGATGCGAAATACTGTCACGGCTCTTTCCTTCCGCATATCCTTCGAAGAGTTCGCCCACCTGAAAGAAGAGCATCACAAAGACTGCCTCCGGGAATTCTGTATCTGATCCTGGGAAGAATCCGATGCAAAGTGCTCCGATGGTTGCAATAGCCATCAGAAAGTTTTCGTTAAACATATCGCCCTTGGCAATACCTTCTGCAGCTTCGCCCAGCGTCTCATGTCCTATCAATAAATAAGGAATGAGATAGACGAGGAGTAACTGCCAGGTAGCCAGACTGCATTCCTTTTCGATGAAAACAGCGATAATCAGGAGGATGATGGTTGCTCCTATCAGAAAGAGTTTGGATTTCAAACCGCCTTCTTCATGGTGATGATGGTGGTGGCAACCGCACCCCTGGTGCTCATGTTCTTCTGTGGAGCATGAGCAGTCATGATTGTGCTCATGATGATGTTCGTGAGAAAGTTTCATTTCTTCCATAATTTTACAATACTTTAGTTCTATATAACCAGGAAGATTCAGTTCCTTTTTCTATTTCGGTTGCAAAATTACGAAAAGGTTTCTGCAACTTGGTTGCAAAAGCTCCAGTTGCCCTCTTTTTCTTGCCGGATAAGTTCTGTGCAAAAAGAAAAACAGCGGCCCACGATTGCTCGTAAGTCGCTGTAATAGAAGCGTGGACCAGCTAGGGCTTGAACCTAGGACCTCCAGATTATGAGTCTGTTGCTCTAACCAACTGAGCTACAAGTCCGTTGAATTTTTATCAAATTCGAGTGCAAAGATACTAGATTTTGGGCAAATAACCAAATAAAATCTTAAAAATTTTCTTAGAATCAGAAAAATAGCGTATCTTTGCACCAAATTATGTGCGCACACGTGCGTATGTACTTATTAATCGTACAAAAAAGAATTTCTATTCAGAAATGGGCATAGACAAAAATAGAAGAATCGGTCTTACCGATGAACAAGTTAAACAGAGTAGGGAACAGCATGGCAAGAACGTGCTCACCCCTCCTCAACGTACTTCATTATGGAAACTGTATTTGGATAAATATCGCGACCCGATTATCCAGATACTTCTTGTGGCGGCTTTCGTATCCCTCATCCTTGCTTTTATCGAAAAGAATTTCATGGAGACCATCGGTATCTTCGTGGCAGTTTTCCTTGCTACTACCGTGGGCTTCTACTTTGAGCGCGATGCAGCCAAGAAGTTTAATCTGCTCACGGCGCTCAGCGAAGAGCAGCCGGTTAAGGTGCGCCGCAATGGTAAGGTGATGGAGATTCCACGCCACGATGTGGTGGTGGGAGATGTTGTGCTCGTGGAAGTGGGCGACGAGGTGCCTGCCGATGGAGAACTCATCGTCTGCAACGACCTGCAGATTAATGAATCTACCCTTACGGGCGAACCCGTTACCGAGAAATCTCTGGAAGGCGGTGGCGAAGGTGCCTATCCTCGCAACATCATCCTCCGTTCTACCATGGTGATGAATGGCAGGGGCGAGTTCGTGGTTACTGCCGTGGGCGATGCTACCGAGATTGGTAAAGTGGCGAAAAAATCTACCGAACAGACTTCGGTGGAGACACCGCTTCACATGCAGCTCGATAAGTTGGCGAAGATGATTTCCAAGGTAGGCTCCGTGGTATCTGTGACAGCCTTCTTCATCTTCCTGATTCACGATATCCTCACCAATCCGGCATGGGGCGGCAAGGATTATTTCTATATGGCAGAAATCGTGCTGAAATACTTCATGATGGCTGTTACCCTGATTGTGATGGCGGTGCCGGAGGGATTGCCGATGGCGATTACCCTTTCTCTGGCGCTCAACATGCGAAGAATGCTGAAGTCGAACAATCTGGTGCGCAAGCTCCATGCCTGCGAAACCATGGGTGCGGTTACCGTAATCTGTACCGATAAGACCGGTACGCTTACCCAGAACAAGATGCAGGTGAGCGCCCTGGAACTCAAGCAGGGTGATGAGACGCTGCTCGATACTGCCATCGCCCTTAACTCTACAGCCGAGTTGAATGACGGCAAACCTATCGGAAACCCTACCGAGTCGGCTCTCCTGCTCTGGCTCGATGCCCAGGGCAAGGATTATGAAGAACTCCGCAAGCAGGTGAATGTGCTCAAGCAGTTGCCTTTCTCTACTGAGAGAAAGATGATGGCAACCTTGGCAGAAGTTGATGGCGAGACCTATCTCTTCGTGAAGGGTGCGCCTGAAATCGTGATGAAGAAATGCATCATCGAAGATAGAATGCAGAGACAGTCAGCCGAAGAACTCGATGAGTGGCAGCATAAGGCTATGAGAACCCTGGCGTTCGCCTATAAGAAGATAGAAGCTTCTATCATGAGAACTTCCAGAACCTCTACTGCCGAAGTGGTAGCACTTCTCGATGCCAACGATCTTCAGTTGCAGGCCATTGCAGCCATTGCCGATCCTATCCGTCCGGATGTTCCTGCCGCCGTGCAGGAGTGCCGCCATGCGGGTATCGAGGTGAAGGTGGTTACGGGTGATACGGCTGCCACCGCCTTGGAGATAGGTAAGCAGATAGGTGTCTTCGAAGATGAACCTGAGAATATCGGAGCAGATGGCTCTCTGACCTCGCTCGACCAGCAGATGATTACGGGCGAACAGTGGGAGGCACTTTCTGACGAAGAGGCTTACGAACGGGCGAAGGATATCCGTGTGATGAGCCGTGCCCGTCCTACCGATAAGCAGCGACTGGTGGCGATGCTCCAGAAGCGTGGCGAGGTGGTTGCCGTAACAGGTGATGGTACCAACGATGCTCCGGCGCTTCACTATGCTCACGTGGGCTTGTCGCTGGGTTCGGGAACTTCCGTGGCTAAGGAGGCTTCGGATATGACCCTGCTCGATGATTCCTTCAAGTCTATCGCCAACGCCGTGATGTGGGGACGCTCGCTCTATCGCAACCTGCAGCGTTTCCTCTTCTTCCAGTTGGTAGTAAACGTGGCAGCCCTCCTGCTGGTGCTTGGCGGATCTGTCATCGGAACTGAAATGCCGTTGACGGTAACCCAGATTCTCTGGGTGAACCTCATCATGGATACCTTCGCAGCCCTGGCACTTGCCTCATTGCCTCCATCTCACGAGGTGATGAAGGATAAACCACGCAAGGCATCCGATTTCATCATCAACAAGAGCATCGGTTTCGGCATTCTGTTCTGCGGCATCGTCTTTTTCCTCGTGATGTTTGCCCTGCTGGTTTACTGCGAGCGCAGAGGCAAGGGTGGCGTAGATGTGCATGAACTGACCATGTTCTTCACCACCTTCGTGATGATTCAGTTCTGGAACCTCTTCAATGCCAAGGCGCTGATGAGTCATCACACCGCCTTCCGCCATTTTCTGAAGGATAAAGGAATGATTCTGGTGCTTGTACTGGTATTGGTGGGGCAGTGGATTATCGTAACCTTTGGTGGCGAAATGTTCCGCACCACACCATTGTCGCTCCACGAGTGGCTGCTCATCATCGGCTCAACCTCCGTTGTACTTTGGGCGGGCGAGCTGTGGAGAACTTTTAAGAGAATGATAGCAAAGAGAAGATAATCCATCGGAGTTCTTCTTCTGATATGAATGTTAAAGACAGTCCTTATGAATACAATACATTATAACGATATCGTGCAGTTGCTGCCTTGTGTGGCAACTATCGGTTTCTTCGATGGGGTGCATCGGGGACATCAGTTTCTGATTCATCATCTCGTAGAGACGGCACGAAAGGATGGCTTGCAATCTACCGTCATCACCTTCGATGCGCATCCCCGCAAGGTATTGCAGGCGGATTACCAGCCAGAGATGCTGAGTACGCTCGACTCCAAGCTGCTGCTGCTTTCGAAGACGGAAGTGGATAATGCTGTGGTGCTGCATTTCGACAAGGCGATGGCTGCCATGTCGGCAAGAGAGTTTATGCAGCAGGTGCTCCACGACCATCTCAACGTAAGGAAACTCTTCATCGGCTACGACCATCGCTTCGGTCACAATCGCGAGGAGACTTTCGAAGATTACGTGCGCTACGGCAAGGAGATGGGCATCGAGGTAATCAGGAACGAAGCCTTCCAGATAGACGCCATCAACATCTCTTCTTCTGTCATCCGCTCTTTCCTGAAAGAGGGAGAAGTGGAGATGGCTGCCCGGTGCCTCGGTTTCCCTTATACCCTCATCGGAAAGGTGGTGAATGGATTCCACGAAGGCAGAAAGCTCGGTTTCCCTACTGCCAATCTCGACATCTCTCACTTCGGACAGCTGATTCCTGCCCCTGGCGTCTATGCCGTAAGGGTAAGACTGGAGAATACGGTGGTATGGAAACGGGGAATGATGAATGTGGGCAATCGCCCAACCTTCAATGGCAGACTACTGACGCTAGAGACGCACATCTTCAATTTCGACGGGGATATTTATGACCAGCTCTTGCTCGTAAGCTTCGTGAAGCGAATAAGGGGCGAACAGAAGTTTGACAGTCCCGAGGAGTTGGCAGCGCAGCTGAAAGAGGATGAGCAGATTGTGCTGGATCTCTTTGAAAAGGAAGCGGAATGATAGCGAGAATGCTATTAACTATAAACGATTAATTATAAACAGTAAAAGCAATGGCAAAGATTAATTTAAAGAGAGGTTTGACGGATATCGTCCTCTACCTGATTATATTTATAGTAGTACAGATTATCGTGATGTATGCTGGTGCAGGAATCTGGGCGGGCATTAAGGGCGAAGGTTACCAGGCAACGCTCCTGGCTGTCAGTTCGGGCAGCAATCCTATCCTGATGGCGCTTACCTCAGCGTTCAGCAACGTTATCACCCTCGTCATCTTCCTGAAGACGAAGTGGACACCGCTGACCCGCGATTATCTGCTTTCCAAGCCTTGGACAACGCTTCTCTGGGTGGC
>UMKB01045963.1_pt1 | contig 19485 bp, 16 predicted proteins | sample 1966171 | NCBI WGS metagenome assembly UMKB01 (sample SAMEA4836164, study PRJEB28245) | human gut metagenome | biome: gut microbiome; material: fecal sample | place: Denmark | collected 2008 | reverse complement strand
GCTCGAGGAGGAAGAGGATCCCGAGTCCATCTGGCCCAAGTTCAAGAAGAAGTTCGAGCCCTGGAGCGAGGAGCTTCGCGAGTACATGAACGAGCACCTCAAGGATTACCTCGGTGTCGAGAAGGTCATCTGGGTCAAGGAGGGCATCGATCCCGAGGAGACCAACGGTCACATCGACGACGTCGCCACCTTCATCGCCCCGGGCGTCATGGCCTGCATCTGGACCGACGATCCTGAGTACCCGTTCTATGATCAGTGCCACGCCGCCTACGAGACCCTTTCCAACGCGGTCGACGCCAAGGGCCGCAAGATGAAGGTCTACAAGCTCTGCATGCCCGTGAACCCGCTGTTCATGGACCAGGCTTCCTGCGACACCATCGACGCCGACGAGAACGCTGAGCCTCGCGTCCCCGACGAGCCGCTGATCGCTTCCTACATGAACTACCTCGTGACCAACCACGGCGTTATCGTTCCGCAGTATGGCGACGAGAACGACCAGCTGGCCGTCGATACCCTCCAGAAGATCTATGACGAGGTCTGGGGCGAGGGCGTCTACAAGTGCGTGGGCGTTCAGTCCGAGCAGGTCGTCTTCGGCGGCGGCAACATCCACTGCATCACGCAGCAGGAGCCTTCCGCTTAATGTAACTTCAGTCGCTAGACTTGATGTGTTGCATTTAGCCGCGTAATAAAACGCCTCATTCGGGCGCCCCTTCGACTCTGCGCCGGGGCGCCCGTCTGTTTTTCAATCGTCTTTACTTCGAAAGGAACGAGCTATGTCTAAGCCTCTCGGCAAGCCCGACCGCATCGTCGTCGCCCTCGGCGGCAACGCCCTCGGCAATACCCCGGCCGAGCAGATCGAGGCCGTGGGCAGGACCGCTCACGCGCTCCTCGGCCTGATCGAGCAGGGCAACGAGATCATCATCACCCACGGCAACGGCCCGCAGGTCGGCATGATCCAGAACGCCTTCGCCGCCGCCCACGACGCCATCGGCACCCCCTCCATGGACCTGCCCGAGTGCGGCGCCATGTCCCAGGGCTACATCGGCTACCACCTGCAGCAGGGCATCGGCCGCGAGATGCACCGCCGCTACAAGCGCTGGCACGCCGCCACCGTCGTCACCCAGATCGAGTGCGACCCCGACGACCCCGCGTTCAAGAACCCCACCAAGCCCATCGGCCCGTTCTACACCGAGGAGCAGGCCAAGCAGATCATGGCCGAGGACCCCGAGATGACCTTCGTCGAGGACTCCGGCCGCGGCTGGAGGCGCGTCGTGGCGTCCCCCGAGCCCAAGAAGATCGTCGAGGCCGACTCCATCCTCAACCTGCTCGACAACGAGTTCATCGTCATCGCCTGCGGCGGCGGCGGAATCCCCGTCGTGCGCGACTACGCGAACAAGGGCTGCTACAAGGGCGTGCCCGCCGTCATCGACAAGGACCTGGGCGGAGAGCTGCTCGCCGAGGACTGCTCCGCCGACGTCCTGTTCCTGCTCACGGCCGTCGAGCACGTGGCCATCAACTTCGGCAAGCCCGACCAGCAGGAGCTCGAGGAGCTCACCGCCGACGAGGCCGAGCGCCTGGCCGACGATGGCCAGTTCGGCAAGGGCTCCATGGAGCCCAAGGTCCGCGCGGCCATCAAGTTCGCCCGCTCCCGCAAGGGCCGCACCTGCATCATCGGCGCCCTGGACAAGGCCGCCGAGACCATGGCTGGCCTTTCTGGCACCCGCATCACGGCCTAGTTTCGCCTATACGCTGGGGTGGGGGACATATGTCTCCCGCCCCTCTTTTCTTTGGCTGTATTTTGCACTGAAGACAGCGACCAGCATGTCTTTGGCGTAAAGGTCATCCACAGCACATGTCAATGAGCGAAAGGTCCGGTAGTGAGCGCGTTCTACTTCTTCTACGGAATCACGTTCGTCTTGGTTTGCATGGTGGCGGTGTGCGTATCGGTGTGCACATACCTCGTCTCACATCGAACAAGCTACCTAGCGGTCTCGGCCTTCTTTTTCTTTGACATGCTCGAAAGCGCCATCGTATTTCTCGATGAGTATCAGGGCCGTAAGATGATGGCGGATATCCTCAGCAACCAATTTCCCATGACTCATCCCATAGCGAAACTCGTCCTATCGATTGGAATCATGACGAGCATGTGGGCATTTGCATTGGTGATCGTAAACAAGACGAGCCGGCTTCACGTGCTCGTGCCCTGCATCGCCTTTTCTGCTTTCGAGGCCATGTCGCTTGTATTGCAGCCCGATTCAATCAAACAACTCGCCTTTTATGCGTTGCGCTCCTTGTTCATGTTCGTGGCGTTTGGCATGATTTTCGTCTGTTACCGCAAAAGCAAGCCGATGGCGCGAAAGAGCTTCTACGCACGCTACGGCAGGTTTCTCATTGTGATGGCTGTGTTGACCGTGTTTGTTCTAATCGAGGATGTATGCGCTCTTGGGCTGAATATCGGGTGGACCGAAGGCATCGATTACCTGTATTTTGCCTACGGCAGAAACATCCCAGAGAACATCATGAGCGTGGTGGCCGCGATATATACCGTTCGTACGGCGTCGCAGATCTTGTCGTTGCGCTTTTCTGCTCCGCCCACAACGTTTGACACCTCTGCCAAACAGATTGCAGAGGTCCGCTTCTCGGCATTCTGCGACCAGCACGATATCTCCGCGCGTGAACGCGAAGTGCTCGACCTTCTGCTCGATGGCCAGGATAACCGCGCCATAGCGAATGATTTATTTATCTCTGTCGGCACGGTCAAATCGCATGTTCACACGATATTCCGTAAATGCGGCGTCTCATCGCGGTCTGAGCTTCTTCAAAGCTTTTGGGCAGGTTAAAGGCAAGGTTATAGGGGATATAAACCTCCGCTTACGGCAATAACCCCGTTTGTGCAGACGAGTTTATACCCGGGGGCGTTATTCAAAGGGATAGCAAGCGTCGCGAAAGCGCGGCGATGTCAACAGAAAGGTGGGTCATATGAAGACCTCTATCCCTCCCGTCTCCCGTAGGAGCTTCCTTGGCCTGAGCACGTTGGGTGCCGCGGCTGTTGCGGTGGGAGCCGCCGGTTGCGCCAACAATTCTTTGAATGCCGGAAGCACCGGCAGCGCGATTTCCGATAAGGCATCCATTGTCTTTCGTAACGGCACGATTCAGACGATGGTCAAAGAGGGCGACACCGCGGCCGCCCTGGCTGTCTCGGGCAACAAGATCATATATGTAGGCGAAGACTCCGGTGTTGACGAGTACATCGATGACAACACGCGCGTCATCGATCTTGATGGCGGTATGGTGACCCCCGGCTTTATGGACGGCCATATCCACGCTCCGGGCAACTGGGTGACCGCGCTGTACGAGATCGATCTTACCAAGGGCACCACGATCGATGAGTATAAGAAGGCGATCAGTGACTTTATAGCAAAGCATCCCGATGATGAGGCTTACGTAGGCGCCTCGTTCATGATCAACGCCTTCGATCAAGAGGATGGCACCAATCCCGGCCCCAACAAGTCCATCCTCGATGAGATCTGCTCCGATAAGCCCATCATGCTGAGCGATGTTTCCTATCATTCAGTGTGGGTTAACAGCCGTGCGCTCGAGCTTGCGGGCATCGATAACGATACCCCCAATCCCACGGGCGGCATCATCACCCGCGATGCAAACGGCGAGGCGACTGGCTACTTGATCGATTCTGCTGCCAATATGGTGAGGGAGGTTGTCTCCGTCGAGCATACGGACAAGGAGCTTGAGAACGCTATCGACAAGTATCAGCAGGCGGCTGCGAAATACGGCATCACCGGCATTACCAACCTGAGCGCCGTGGGAGCGTCTACGGCACAGGATTGCCAGTTCTATACTGACCTTGAGAAAGATGGCAAGCTTAACCTGCGCATGCGAGTGCTTCCTACCATTGTGCCTGGCATGACGGCTAAAGAGGCCCTTAAAACCGTGAAGGATCTCAAGAAGTTCGATAGCAACATGATTTCTACCGGTACGGTCAAGATCTTCTCCGATGGCGTTACCGAGGGCGGCAGCGCCGTGATGCTCGAGCCATATACCTCCGCCGCCGGTAAGGGCGATAACTGGTACGGCGAGTCCGTCTGGGATCAGCAGGAGTTCAGCGACATGGTGGCCGCCCTCGACAAAGAGGGTGTTCAGATTCATGTTCACGCGATCGGCGACGGCGCCGTCCACAATACGCTCGATGCCTACGAGCGCTGCGTCAAGGAGAACGGTGAGCGCGATGATCGTCGCAACACCATGACGCATGTGTGCGCAATCACCGACGAGGACATTCAGCGCGTCGCCAATCTCGACATCGTTTGCGCGCTGCAATTCCTGTGGATGTATCACGATTCTTTGTGCGACCTCGAGATTGCCTTTGTGGGTGAGGATCGCGCCATGAAGTTCTACCCCGTCAAGAACATGCTCGAGGCCGGCTGCTTTATCTCCGGTGCGAGCGATGGCCCGGTCACCGGCTATGCGCCACTCGAGGAGATCGAGGTGGCCGTTACGCGCAACAGCCCGTATCCCGAGGAGGAGGACACCGATATGTACCGTTGGCCCGAGCAGGCCATCACGGCATATCAGGCGCTCGAGGCATATACCAAAAACGTTGCCTTCGAGAACTACATGGAGGATAAAATCGGTACGCTCGAGGTGGGCAAGCTCGCCGACCTCACGGTGCTCGACCAAGACATCCTTCATTGCGATCCCAAGAAGATCTCCGATACCAAGGTTCTGTTCACTGTCTCTGATGGCCGTATCGTATACGAGGGATAATCGGTCGATTGAGGTGAAGAGCGGACGATTTGCTCGGTAGAACGCTCGGTTGCTCGTCGTCGCGATTTAGCGCAGGCCGCCGCGGACGCGTGAACGTCCGCGGCGGCGCTTTTATGTCATGTGCATCGGTGCGTGGAATGAGTCCAAGCCGCCTGTGGCAGCAGGAGGGCTGCAAGGCCCATGCGATTTGAGACACCAAGCTTGTGGTAGATGGCGTTGACGTGCTTCTTTACGGTCGATTCTGAGATAAAGAGCGTTGCGGCCATCTGCTTATTGGTGCGACCATCGATCATAAGCTGGAGAATCTCGGCTTCGCGGGGATTGATGCCGGCGTTTTCAATAAGGTCTGCAACCGGGTCTTTAAGATTGCCATCGTGCTCAACGATGCCAGTAGGATAAAGCTCGTGCAGGCGTAGACTGAGGTGCCGTGCCAGCTCTTGGAGGATACGCATCTCGGTGCCCGTAAAATCGCCTGCCAAATGCTCGCGGAAAAGCGTCACGGTTCCCAGAGGGATTCCCGCTGCGGCAAGGGTGGCGCCACAGCCATAGTAGACGCCTTGGGGTTGCATCCATTCGAGGAAGATGGGCGTGCGGTCCCGTCGCTCAACATCGACAAGGTCAAGATCGCGATAGACGCTGAGATGGTAAAGGTCGAAACTCCAGGTGGTGTAATCCATGGCGGCATAGCGCTGGTAGTAGGCATCAAGCTCTGCTTGGTCCATAGTCGTGCTTATGGGGTCGATATAATCCGTTTGACCATCTGCCCCCACCATTACAAGATCGAACATCGAGATGCGATGGGGGATGATATTTTTAATGCGCTCAAGGCTTCCCCGTTGAATATCTGCGAGTTCGTGCTGCGCGTGAAGCCATAGGGAGAACTCATTGATTGCCTCCCATGTCTTGCTGTCCAGAGGTTGCTTCGGGTCAAGTTCGTAGTGCGCCACCGTGCGTCTCCTGTATTTCGGCTGTCTGTGGCTATTATCGCACGCTGTTGAACACTAGAACTTTAGGGTAATGAAAGGTGTCCATTCGTTCGGCGAAAGGGGAGGCGGGGACCATTGAGGGGCCTTTTTCGCAGGGGCATGCTATGTGCTGTCCACAAAAGGCTTTTCGAAAGGAGACGTCCCCATGAAGACCATCTACGAGAGCGAATCGACGCCCAAAAAAGACGGCTTCTATATGCCCGGTGAGTATGAGGAGCAAGAACGCACTTGGATCTTGTGGCCGCACCGTTCGGACGTGTGGCGCTGCGGTGCCAAGCCCGCTCAGAAGGTCTTCACTCAGATCATCAAGACCATCGCTCGCTTTCAGCCCATCACGGTAGGCGTGAATAGCGAGGACTTTCCTGCGGTGTGCGAGATCTTCGATGGCGTGGAAAACGTTCGCGTGATTCATATGGAGTACAACGACTCCTGGATCCGTGACCCAGGCCCGGCCTTTCTGGTCAATGACAAAGGCGATGTGGCACTCTCGCATTTCCATTTCAATGCATACGGCGGTTTTGTTGACGGCTTGTATTTCCCCTGGGATAAGGATGCGTCTATCGGTTTGCAGGTGGCCCAGCTCGAACAGGTCGACCGCTATCGTCCGGATGATTACATCCTCGAGGGAGGGTCATTCAACTGCGATGGCCAGGGCACCGTGGTGACGACCGAGATGTGTCTGCTCAACGAGGATCGCAACCCTCAGTACACGCGCGAGCAGATTGAGAAGAAGCTTGCCGAGTACTTGGGTATCGAGAAGGTCATCTGGATTCGTGACGGCATCGATCCGTTTGAAACCAACGGACATGTGGACGATGTTGCATGCTTCTCTGCTCCCGGTGAGGTTTGCTGCATGTGGACCGACGACCCCAACCACAAGTTCTATAAAGAGTGCCAGGAGGCCTATAAGACGCTTTCTGAGGCAACGGATGCGCGCGGACGTAAGCTCAAGATTCACAAGGTGATTATGCCGGCCACCTCGGTATACATGACGGAGGAAGAGGCTTCGACCATCGATCCGGTCGAAGGCGTGCTGCCTCGTACCCCCGAGGACGCCTTTGAGCCGAGCTACCTTAACTTCCTGCCTATCAACGGAGCCGTGCTCGTGCCGCAGTTTGACGACCCCAACGATGCTCAGGCCCTCAAGGATATCCAGGCGGCATATCCGGATCGAGAGGTTATCGGCATCATGACGCGCGAGGTCATCTATGGCGGCGGTAACATCCACTGCATTACGCAGCAGCAGCCCCGCGCCCGTGTGAAGTAACGCTGGGCGTCAGTGCAATGCATGGGGCCCGCCTCGGCAGATTGAACTGCATCGAGGCGGGCCCTTTGAGGTTTGATGGATCGCTGTATGTTGAAGGGGCGCCTTTAAGCAAGGCCGCCGTAGATGTAGACGATAAAGTTGTCGCCGGTGTCTTGGCTGTGGTCCTCGGCAACACGCTCCATACCCAGATGCTCGTAGAACTCCCAATCGGAGCGGTTGTCGGTCATGAGGAAGAAGCGCTTGCATCCAAGCTCGCGCATATGCTCGCGCGCGACCTCGATTAGGCGACGTCCAAGGCCACAACCTTGGTATTCGGGCAAAACGATAATCAAATTGAGCTGTCCATCGGCGTAGACGCTGTCGGATGCGCCAAAGCGATTGCCGGTCGCCTTTTCGCGCGAGTCGCCAAACAGGGAACCCTCAAGATTGTCGTCGGCAGTCTGTGCGCGAGCGGTTGCCCGCTCGAAGAGCTCGTCGTACGTTTGCTGCCAATAGGGGTTCGTGCGCGGCGTGCCCTTGTCATAGACGCCCACATAGCACGCGGCAATGATCTTGCCGTCCAGCTCGGCAACCAGGGCAATGGGGGAGCACTGTGCTTGCATGACGGTATTGAAACGCGCAACGAGACGCTCATCCTGCGCGTGCTCTTCGCGCCTGAGCCAGCCGCACCACAGCGCCGAGTAGATATCGGCGATTGCATCGATGTCGTCAAGCTCTGCCGGTCGAATAACAACGTTGTTCAAGTCCATTGCAAACTCCTTGATAGAGGGGGTTATCTAAATGATATGCAGGGGCTGGGCCACGGTGCATCATGATTCGGCATCGGTGGCCGATACCTCGGCAAACGCACTGTGCTCCCTGCAGCGCGACGTTATGTTTCGCATATGTGGCCGAGATGTCGTTTTTGCCGGTAAAAGGCGTTGCACTTTAGTGGGCAAAAGTGGATAATCCAACACATTCGATTTCTCTGGCGCCGGTACCAAGGCGCCACAATACGAAAGCAATAGGTGCATGCCATGGCCATGAATTTCAAACGCAGGCTTCCCATTCCGATGGAGATTCGCGAAGAGATGCCCCTCGGCCCCGAACTGATGGAAAAGAAGAAGGACTTCGACGCCGAGGTTGCGCGCGTTTTTGCGGGCAAGGATCCTCGCAAGGTGCTCATCATTGGCCCGTGCTCGGCAGACCGTGAGGACTCGGTGCTCGAATATGCCACGCGCCTGGGCAATCTTGCCGAGGAGGTCAAGGACAAGCTCCTCATCATTCCGCGCGTGTATACCAATAAGCCGCGCACGAAGGGCACGGGCTACAAGGGACTGCTGCACAATCCCGACCCCGAGTCTCCAGACGATCTGCTCGCAGGCGTAAAGGCCATCCGCCATATGCATCTCCGTGTGATCCAGGAAACGGGCATGTTTACTGCTGACGAGATGCTCTACCCCAGCAACTACCAGTACCTCGTCGATCTGCTGTCCTATGTGGCGGTGGGCGCTCGCTCGGTCGAGAACCAGGAACATCGTTTGGTTGCGAGTGGCATTCCCGTGCCCGTGGGTATGAAGAACCCCACGGCTGGCTCGACCTCCGTCATGCTCAATTCCATCTATGCCGCGCAGGCACACCAGTCGTTTATCTTCCGCAATTGGGAGGTCGAGTGCGACGGTAACCCGCTGGCGCACGCTGTGCTGCGCGGCTATATCGGTCTTGATGGGCGCACCTATCCCAACTATCACTACGAGCACCTGGAGCGCCTGGCCGAGCGTTATACCTCGGAGAAGTACGCGAATCCTGCTGTCGTGGTGGATTGCAACCACGACAACTCGGGCAAGCGCCCCTTGGAGCAGATTCGTATCTGCAAAGAGGTGCTCGACTCTTGCCGCCGCAATGAGGCCGTGGCCGGTCTGGTCAAGGGCTTTATGATCGAGTCTTATCTGGAGGATGGCAACCAGGCGGTCGATGGCGCGGTATTTGGTAAATCCATCACCGACCCCTGCTTGGGTTGGGAAAAGACCGAGGCTCTTATTCGCGAGCTTGCCGAGCGTCTGTAGAGCGGTCGGCCCTTAGAGTAGGCGATTGATTGCGCCCGCCGTGAGAGAATCGCGGCGGGCGCTTTGCTGCGCGGATTTGCGGGCACAGGGGAAGAACGGCCGTCGGTGCCAAGGGCAACTGACGCTAGTGCACACTGTTTGTTCTAGTGTTCGCTTTGTTGCAACTTGTCGCGTACAAGCATGAGCGCATATCCCAAGACTACATCGTCCATGCTTTTCCCGCCTTTGGGTGATTGTATGGCAGCTACGCCAGAATCGGCGCATCCGGGCGTCCTGAGGTCTCCTGATAATCGTCGTCTCCATAGAGATAGCCGTCGCCATCGTCATAGTCGTAGATGCCGTAGCGGTCGCCAAAATCGTCATCGTCGTAGACGTAGCACTCGTCAGCGTCGCCGTTCCATCCCTCTAGTTCGACGCCGGGGTCGACAAGCAGGTCGTCAAGCTCGGGGACACCGCTGACGTCAAGTTCGTCCAGGCGATTGTCGTAGGCCCACAGGGTAGTGAGTTTTTCTGTCTCGGGAAGTTCAAGGTCCTCAAGGTAATTGCCCGAGCAGTCCACAAAGCGCAGTTTGGTGTTCTGCAAAGGTCGAGCGATTCAAGCTCGTTGTCGCAGACGAGCAAAACCTTGAGATTCTTGAATACCTCGATGCCATCAAGGTCTTCGACACCGGAGGCGCATAGGCCGTTTCCGTAGGTGAAATCTTGAGACAGATTGCCGATGGAGGTTACGCGGTCCGCTTCCTTTTGCGAAATGTAGCCGTCTCCGTCTGTATCGACCTTGCGCGAGAGATAGTCAGCAAAGGCGCCATCGTCCACATCGTCGATGTCGAGAACGGTATCTACGCTGCTTGCTGTCTCAATCATCGCGGCACCGAGAAAGGCTCCGCCAAAGAGGAAGATAAGCGTGCCGATGATGACAAGGGCTGCGACACCCGCGATAATACCGATTGCCAGTTTATTGTTGCTCCTTTTTGGTGCCTGGAACGCAGGGGGCGCTGGAGTGTAAGGATTGGGCACAGGGGCTTGGTTTCCTGCGGTCGCATTGGGCGCCTGCGAGGGCGCGGCGGCGCTGGTGCCCGCCTGGGACTCGGAGCTCGTCTGGCCTGCAGGCGCGCTGGCACCGTCCGGGGCTTGTGTGTTTGCGCCCTGCGCCGATAGGGGCGCGCCACAGGTGGTGCAAAACTTGCAGGTATCGGGAACAAACGCTCCGCATTCAGTGCAGTACATCGTGTTCCTTTCTATCGGGTTCGCATATGGACGCCGAGTCAATAGGTTCTTAGGAGACAGTCTAGTTGAAAGTGTCGTTATGGGCGCGGGTAAAGGCGTAATTGTGCGCAAGGGCGGCATTGGCGGCTTGCATCGCTGCGGTTGCGGACATTAAACCCAAACCGCCCGGTGCAGGGGGATACACCGGGCGGCCAAGGGAAAGGAAGGCTATATGTTGAGACGTTCTCGCAGGATTGGCGCTGCCAGCGAGTCGTCGAGGGTGGCCTACGCAGAAGCTGCGTAGGGGCGCTGTGGCCACATCTCCGACGGCGCGGGATTGTTTGTTGCCGCAGAGGTGGCGGGAAGCGCGCGCATGAACGCGTGATAGGAACGCTTGAGGTTCATACGCTGGGCATCGGCCCGGTTGGGAAGCGCACTGATGCGGATAGAATTTTCTCCTGTCCGCTCAAATACCGGGTGAGGCTTTGCCTTTTGCTTTGTTGTTGTGCGCATGCGATCAACTCCTGTTCAGCATTGCCGGGCGCATGGGCGACCGGCGGTCGATTATCGTTGCGCTCGTTATATATGTACCGCCCGGGGCGTGCGTTAAACATGTCCGTGTGCACTCCATACGCCATTCAGAATCCGCACACGCCGGCATCATAATTGCAGGATGGTATACTGGCGCTATTTCATTGTGCGGTATTGATGAGCGAGGATCGAGGCTCGATGCGTCCTTAATGTGGCTTACAGACAACTGATCGACTGATGCGCGACGGCTTGCGCCGCCGCCTTTGTGTGCGAGCAACCAAGGAGCACATATGTCTTCCCATCTTTGTCCAGCGCTTTCGGCACAGGCAAAACGCCTGGTGGCAATACGTTTTCTTATCTACACCGGTTTTCAATCGAGCTATTTTATCGGCGTCATTGGCACGCTTACCTATGCAGACGGCGCGTCTGTCGCTTTTACGTCGGCGGCGGTGTTGTTGATGAACATCTTTGTGATTCTGGGCTCCTTTGCAGGTGGCTCGGCGCTCGATGCGTGGGGTCCGCGTAGGCATTACTTCACGAACGTTTTTGGCGTGCTTGTCGTAGGCTGCGTGCTCGCGTTTTTCGGACATGCGACTGTGGCCGTCCTTGCAGGTGCGGCGCTTTTGGGTTTCATGATCGGATACTCGCAGGTTGCGGCCACATCGTATCCTGCCTATCTTTCGAGCGACCCCGCAGAGCTCAAGGCGATCAACTCGGTGCTCACTACGCTTTCCAACGTGAGTGTCATCGTGGGACCTATTCTGGGCGGTTTTGTAGCGGCTGTGGGTTCTTCGCTTGCGGTCTTTCCGCTCATGATGGTGTTTGCCGCGCTGTCACTTATTCCCGGCTGGGGCTTTAGGCCGCAAATGGCGTCGGCTCAATCCGATACTGCTGTGCATGAGAAGACGGATGGGGAGGATGGGGGCGCCCACGCCTCGTTTGCGATGAGCATCAAGACTGTCTTTACCAATACCTTGCTGCTGCTCCTTTTCGTCATCATGTTCCTTACGAACTTTGGGTACGGCGCGTTTGATCCGTTGGAGTCGTTTTTCTACCGTGATGTTTTGCACGTTGGCGTGGAATGGATGGGGTGGCTTTCTTCTGCATCAGGCGTGGGCGCCGTGGTGGGCGCGCTGTTGGTGCTGCGCATGCCTACACGCCTCGTGAATCTCAAGACATTGCTCGTGGCGCTTGCAGCGATGGGGCTAGGTAGTCTGGTGTATGTGGGAACACCCTATGTTGCTGTGGCCTTGGTGGGGCAGATTGCCCTGGGGGTGGCATGGGGAGTTATCCATCCGCTTCACAACACCATTGTGCAGACGACGGCTCCGCTCGAACAGCTGGGGCGCGTGAACTCGGTAATGAGCTTTGGCAACATGTTTGCCGGGGTGGCTCCGCTTGTGGTGGCGCCATGGCTTGCTGCGCGCTTTGGGGTACAGTCGACGCTCGTGGGCGCGGCCTGTATCGTTGCGGCAGTTCCTATGGTGTTGCTTCTTTGTGGGCATCGGTATTTGGGCCGGGTAGCTACGATGGAGGCCGATGCAAATAGCGCTGCGCGCACTAAGACGCGCGCTTAGGGGGTAACCATGGAGACCATTGCGAGCTTTACCGTCAATCACCTGCTGCTTGATCCGGGCGTGTACGTTTCGCGCCAGGATCGCGATGAGGCAACGGGGTGCGTCGTCACCACGTTTGACCTGCGTCTGACCAAGCCCAACTGCGAACCGGTGATGAATACGGCCGAGTGCCACACCATCGAGCACCTGGGCGCTACGTTTTTGCGCAACCACGCCGAATGGTCGCAGCGCATTGTCTACTTTGGCCCCATGGGTTGTCGCACGGGCTTTTACCTGGTTGTTTTTGGTCAGGTGAGCTCCGAGGAGATCCTGCCGCTCGTCCGCGAGCTCTTTGTGTTTGTGCGCGACTTCGAGGGCGCGATTCCCGGTGCCGCCCCCGAGGAGTGCGGCAACTACCTGGATCAAAATCTTCCTATGGCAAAGTGGCTTGCCGCTCGCTACCTCGAGCGCGACCTCGACAATATCGACGAGGCGCACCTGCACTATCAGGGGTAGTTTTCCTCGTTAATCGTACGGCGAATGTGTCTGTTACGTTTCTGCTGCACCCCCGGCGCCTCCTTCGTGCTTACGAGCCTTGGCGCCTATAATGGTGCGGTCAAACTGTGCACGGAAGGAGCGCCTATGGCACTCAGCGAGAAGGATGTTCGGGGAATAGCCGAATACGCCAAGATTGCGCTAACCGATGATGAGCTTACCGAGATGACTGCGTACATGAACAACGCAGTGAGCATTCTCGAGCCCATTCTTCAATACGACCTGCCCGACGTGGAGCCCACGTTCCATCCTATTGGAAGCCTGTCCAACGTGATGGGAGACGACGAGCTCGAGCCCGCGCGCGATCTGCCGCTTGACGTGGCGCTCGAAAACGCCGGGAGCGCGCGCGACCGTTACTTCCGCGTTCCGTCCATCTTGGGAGAGGGGGAGAGCGAGTAATGGTGCTGAATATCGATTCTCTGACCGCGTCCCAGATTGCCTCTGGCATTGCTGCGGGTGACTTTACCGCTACCGAGGTGGCGCACGCATCGCTCGACGCCATTGAGGCGCGTGACGGCGCCGTCAAGGCCTTTTTGCAGGTATCCCCCGAGCTTGCCCTCGATGCTGCTGCTCGCATCGACGCTACTCGTGCTGCCGGTGAGGCCCTGCCCCCGCTTGCAGGTGTTCCCCTGGCAATCAAAGACAACATGAATCTCGTGGGTACGCGCACTACCTGCGCATCGCGCATGCTCGAGAACTACGAGAGCGTCTACACCGCCACCTGCGTGGAGCGCATGCTCCAGGCGGGCTGCCTGCCTATGGGTAAGGCCAACATGGATGAGTTCGCGTTTGGCTCCTCCACGGAGAGTTCTGCCTTCCATCGCACGAACAACCCTTGGGACACCGAGCGCGTACCCGGTGGTTCCTCGGGCGGATCTGCCGCCGCTGTTGCCGCGGGCGAGGTCGCGCTTTCGCTTGGCTCCGACACGGGCGGATCTATTCGCCAGCCGGCGTCTTTGTGCGGCGTCGTGGGACTCAAGCCTACGTATGGTGCCGTTTCGCGCTACGGTGTGGTGGCTTTTGGCTCCTCGCTCGACCAGGTGGGCCCCTTCGGCCGTACCGTCGAGGATGTTGCCCTTGCCATGAACGCTCTGGTGGGTGCCGGTCACGACCCTTATGACTGCACGAGTCAGGACTGCCCGGTCGATTTCCTTGAGCATCTTGAAGACAGTATCGAGGGCAAGCGCGTGGGCATCATCCCGTCCTTTATGGAGGCCGAAGGCCTGACCCCCGAGGTTAAGCGGGCTGTTGAGCGCGCTGCTCACGAGCTGGAGGCTCAAGGTGCCAAGCTGGTTGAGGTTGACCTGCCGCATCTCGATGCCGCTATCGCTGCATACTACGTCATCGGTCCTGCCGAGGCGTTCTCCAATCTTGCCCGTTTTGACGGCATTCGCTATGGCTATCAGGAAGAGGGCTGTGCGAACCTCACCGACCAAAGTTCGCTTTCGCGTGCCCATGGTTTTGGCGCGGAGGCTAAGCGCCGCCAGATGCTCGGCGCTTACCTGCTGAGCTCGGGCGTGTATGACAAGTATTATTACGCGGCCCAGAAGGCTCGCACCCTCATCACGCAGGATTACAACCGCGCGTACGAGCAGGTCGATACCATCCTCATGCCCGCAAGCCCGCGCACGGCGTTCAAGTTTGGCGAGATCTCCGACCCCACCCAGATGTATCTTTCGGACCTGTATACCATTTCGATTAACATCTGCGGTAACGGTGGCATCTCGGTTCCGATGGGTCTTGGCGCCGATACCCATCTGCCTGTATCCGCCCAGCTGGTGGGTCCCGCTTTCAAGGACCGTCAGCTGCTCACGTTTGCTCGCGCGCTTGAGCGTGGCATTGCCGGAGGCATGTCCGTTGCGCCTGATTTTGCCGGGAAGGGAGGCGAGCTGTAATGAAGGAGCTCTCCGAGGTTTTGCAGGATTGGGAGGCTGTGATCGGCCTCGAGATCCACACCGAGCTCACCGCGCTTGATACCAAGATGTTTTGCAACTGCAAGCTGAGCCATGATGACGAGCCAAACGCCAACGTGTGCCCGGTTTGCCTGGGTTTGCCTGGTGCTCTGCCCGTGCCTAACAAGAAGGCAATCGAGAGTATCGTCAAGGCCGGTCTTGCCACAAACTGCGAGATCCAAAAGCACTCGATGTTTTATCGCAAGCACTACTTCTATCCCGATATGGCCAAGAACTTCCAGACCACGCAGGGTCCGGTTGCGTTTGCCATGTACGGTCATCTGGATTTGGATGTGACTGGTCAAGGTGCTGCCGAGCGTCCCGATTGCGCATTTGGTGCCGCCGAGGCCGAGAGTCTCGCTTCGGCCTCCGCCAATGCCGAGGGCCTCTCCACGTCCATGACCTCGCAGATGCGTGAGGGCAATCAGCACGCCGGCCATCTGGCGAGCTACGATGCCTCCAACATGCAGATGCCCGAGCGCCGTGCCGATGGTTCCTATACCGTGCCCATCCGTATTCTTCGCATTCATATGGAGGAAGACGCTGCCAAGATGGTGCACGTGGGTGGTGCCGAAGGCCGCATTACCGCTGCCGCTGAGTCGCTCGTCGACTACAACCGCTGCGGCACGCCGCTCATTGAGCTCGTGACCGAGCCCGACCTGCGCACGCCCGAGGAAGCACGCTTGTTTATGGAGAAGCTCCGTCGCATCTTTGTGACGCTGGGCATCTCCGACTGCTCTATGGAGAAGGGCTCCATGCGCTGCGATGGCAACGTAAGCCTGCGTCGCCGTGGCGAGACCAAGCTGGGTACCAAGACCGAGCTCAAGAACCTCAACTCTTTCAAGAGCCTGCACGATGGCCTTGCCTACGAGATTTGCCGTCAGGCCGAGGTTCTTGAAGAAGGCGGCATCATCTATCAGGAGACGCGTCACTGGGAGCCCAGCCGTAAGCGCACAGTGGTCATGCGCGTGAAAGAAACGGCCGACGACTATCGTCTGTTCCCCGATCCCGACTTGGCCCCGTTTGATTTGGACGACGCCTTCATCGAGAACTGCCGCGAGCAGATCCCCGAGTTGCCCGACGCCAAGCGTGCTCGTTTTGAGGCCGATTTTGGCATCAAGGCAGCCGATGCCGAGCAGATTGCGGGCGATCCTGCCTATGCCGATTTCTTTGAGAAGGCGGCTGCGGGCACGTCTGGTAAAGAAGCCCAAACAGTTGCGAACTTGCTGGTCAACGAACTTGTTGGCTATCTTAAGAGCGCGGGTACCGCTCTCGATGAGAGCGGTATTGCGCCCGTTCAGGTTGCCGCTTTGGCAAAGCTGCTGGCAAGTGACGCCATCTCGAGCAATCAAGCGCACGAGGTCTTTGAGCTGATGGCTCAAACTGGCGACGATCCCAACAAGATTGTGGACGAGCGCGGTATGCGCCAGGTGAGCGATACGGGGGCGTTGCAGCCGATTGTCGACGAGGTCTTGGCCAACTGTGCGGATCAGGCTCAGCAGTATCGCGACGGCAACCAGAAGGTGCTGGGATTTTTGGTAGGCCAGTGCATGAAAGCGAGCCGCGGCAAGGGTAACCCGAAGCTCTTCAATGAGTTGCTGAGAACGTCGCTCTCGTAGGGCAGAACCGAGGGGTCAAGCGCAGGGCCTTGCCTCTCAATTTCAAACAGTCCTGACTCACGACGGAGGCGCCACTGGCGCCTCCTGTTCGTGCGGAACTCATTGAGAGGCAAGGCCCTGCGCCCGGCCCCTCGGTTCCGATGACTCGGCCGTTCGGGTCAGGCGGACGGGGGAGAGAAGAGGGTGACGGCATTCTGTTTGGCGTCAACTTTGGCAAGGCGGTGTACGTTTCGTCCAATCGCGCTGCGGTATAGCCGACGGTTGCATATCGATGCCCGCGGCCCTCAGCCGGATATTCGGCTGAGGGCTGTTTTGCATAGATCGGCAAGCGACCCTTCTTCGCGTTTGCCGCAAGATGAAGCAAAAAATCCCATTTAGATGCAATCAACAATGCTCTAAATGGGATTTTTTGCTTCATGTAACAAGGTATCGGTATGGGTCCTGGTATGTCGCGGGGCGGGAAAGGGAAAGATTTCCAATAAGTTACCCTCTGTTGACTACTGAAGTTTGAATGATTAAACTTTCCTAAATGTGCGCCCGGGTAAACTTTTCTGGGAGCGAAGTGTCACCGTGTCGTGAATCGGCGCGAAGAAGAGAGGGATACCATGAAAAAGTCTGCATTTAACACGTTGCTTGTCGGTGGTGGTTTTCTGCTTGGTACGGCCGGTATCAAGCTGCTCACCAGCGCTCCGGTGAAGAATGCATGCGTGCAGGGCATCGCGTGTGGTATGCGCATCAAGAACGGCTATCAGGATATGGTCGAGCAGGCCAAGGCCGAGGTTGACGACATGGTTGCCGAGGCAGCGTATATCACCGCCACCGAGTCTGACGCGACCGCAGATAAGGCTGCCGAGTAAAACACGCCGGCATAACTATGAAATTCTCGATTATTAGCGAGATCCCCGGCAGGACCCGTCTTCAATTGGCGGGTCCTGTGCCAGAGAGCGATCTCGATGCACTTCTTAAGCTCAGCGGCGACATCGACGGCGTGCGCAAGGTGCGCGTTTATGGCCGTATCGGCCAGATGGCGCTCGAATATGACGAGCGGTGTCGTGCGGACGTGTTCGACGCCTTGGGTGCGCTCGATGCCCAGGCCATTGCCGATGCAAAGACGGGTTACGTGATGCAACTCGAGCCGCGCAAGCACAAACTCGTTATGGACCTGGCGACGCTCGTCGGTGCCCATTACGCACGTCGCTGGTTCTTGCCGACGCCTCTGCGTGCAGTCTTTGTCGTGGCCGGTTACATGGCATTTTTGCGTGCTGCCCTTCATGAGCTGGCGCAGCCGCGCCTGACCGTTCCTGTGCTCGACGCTTCGGCCATCGGTATTTCGTTCGTCAAACGTGATGTCGACACCGCGGGCCAGACGATGTTCCTGCTCAACGTGGGCGAGCTGCTCGAGGACTACACCCGCGCCATGAGCGAAAACGAGCTCATCAACTCGCTGCTCGATGTGCCCGACAAGGCGCAAAAGGTCGTCGGCGACACCGAGGTAAGCGTTGCCGCGACCGAGCTCGAGCCCGGCGATTTGGTCGCCGTGCGCACCGGCATGTCCATCTGCATCGACGGCGTGGTCGAGCGGGGGAGCGCTATGGTCAACCAGGCGACCCTGACCGGCGAGCCGCTGGCCGTCGAGCGCAGCGTGGGCGACGACGTGTTCGCCGGTACTGTCGTGGAAGACGGCGGCATCTTGGTACGTGTGCGCGCCAATACGGCGCAAACCAAACTGCGCTCAATCGTCTCACTCGTGCAGACGGCCGACTCGCTCAAGTCCGAGGGCCAGTCGCATATGGAGGACCTTGCCAACAAGATTGTCCCGTGGAACTTTCTGCTCGCGGGCCTGGTTGCGCTTACCACCCGCAGCCTCATCAAGACCTCAGCGGCACTGATGGTCGACTACTCGTGCGCACTCAAGCTCACGGGTTCCGTTGCCGTCATGACCGCTATGAGCGATGCTGCCAAGATGGGCGTCATGGTCAAGGGTGCGAAGTACTTTGAGTCGTTTGCCAAGGCTGACACCATCGTGTTTGATAAGACCGGCACGCTTACCGAGGCGCAGCCGCGTCTTGCCTGTGTGCTCACCACCGATGGCTGGAGCGAGGACGAGGTCCTGCGCTTTGCCGCCTGCTTGGAGGAGCATTTCCCGCATCCGGTGGCGCGTGCCGTGGTCAACGCCGCCCGCGAGCGCGGGCTCGAGCATCGTGAACGCCATGCCGCCGTCGAGTACATCGTGGCGCATGGCATCGCTTCGTCTATTGAAGGGCGACGCGCGATTATCGGCTCGGCGCACTTTGTGTTTGAGGACGAGCATGCCCAACTCGAGGCGGAGACTAAGGAGCAAATCGAGTCCCAGATGCAGGGCCTGTCGCCGCTGTATCTGGCGGTCGATGGCAAGGTCGTCGGCGTGCTCGGCATCGAGGATCCGCTCAAGTCCGGGGTCCGTGAGGCCATCGCCGACCTGCATGCACTGGGCGTCAAGCATGTCGTTATGCTCACGGGCGACTCGAAGCGCACGGCTGAGCGCATTGCTCGCGAGGCAGGTGTCGACGAGTTTAAGGCCGAGCTGCTGCCCGAGGACAAGTACGCCTATGTGGAGCGGATTAAGCGCGAGGGGCGCCATGTTGCCATGGTGGGCGACGGCGTCAACGATTCGCCGGCGCTCGGTTTGGCCGACGTTGGCCTTGCCATGGGTGGCGGAAGCGACATCGCCAAAGAGGTCGCCGACATCATCCTTACCGACACGGATCTTGCCGCCATTGTTCGGTTGCGTCGGATGAGCCAGGGTCTTATCGATCGTTTAACCAGTTCGTATTCAAAGGTAATGCTCACCAATTCAGCGCTTTTGGCACTTGGCATCACGGGCATCATCGCTCCTCAAACCTCATCGCTGTTGCATAACGGCTCGACGATTGCCTACAGCCTTGGCAACGCAAAGGCCTATCTGCCGCCGGTTTCGTAGCCGCGCGAGTCTGGACTTGCAGCACGC
>UMKB01032991.1_pt1 | contig 19658 bp, 18 predicted proteins | sample 1966171 | NCBI WGS metagenome assembly UMKB01 (sample SAMEA4836164, study PRJEB28245) | human gut metagenome | biome: gut microbiome; material: fecal sample | place: Denmark | collected 2008 | reverse complement strand
GCGCGAGGTCACCGTGCCTCCCCACGGCCGCTTAGCTGGACAGCGTCTGCGCGATGTGCCGCAAGGCAAGCACCCGTTTATCGTCGTGATGCTCAAGCGCGACGGCCAAACGATCATCCCCGACGGCAACACCCTCATATACGCCGGCGACGAAGCCGTCATCGCCACGCTGGCGTCGTAGCAGCCCCCGTCCCGCCCAAGTTGCGGTGAAATAGGGACTGAATAGGCCTTCTAGCAGCCTAAACAGTCCCTATTTCACCGCAAGTTATTGAGGGGATGAGGTTGAGGGGCGGGCTTGATTACCAGTCGTCTGTATCGTAGCCGTCGTCCTCGTCATCGACGGCAAAGTCGCGGAGGTCGAGGCCTTCGCGTTCGGCACGAGTTAGGAGCTCTTGGGGCGACTCGTCCTCGATATCCATCACGTCGAGCATAGCGGCCGGAAAGCCCACGCCTGCCGCACTCCCCGCGCGGTCGAGCTGGCTCTCGCGCAGCTGATCTACATCAACGTCGATTTTCATGGTGAAACCTCCTACCGGCCAATCGCGACCGAACAAACCGCACGCCCCAAATGATGTGCAATAAACCCCAAATATGGCCATAATAAAACAATGAACATCAGGGAGGCTGCGGACGATGGATAAGCTCGATGCCATGACGGCACAAGTCAGGGACTTTTGCGATGCACGCGACTGGCGCAAATATCACACGCCAAAGGAGCTTGCCATCGGCATGGCAACTGAGTCCTCCGAGCTCCTTCAGCTCCTTCGTTTTATGAGCGACGAGCGCATTGCGGGAATGTTCGAAGACACCGAGCAACGCCAAGCCATCGAAGACGAAGTCGCTGACACGCTCATCTTTCTCCTACGTTTTGCCGATTTAAACGGAATCGATCTCCCAACTGCGCTCTCGTCCAAACTGATGCGCAATGGCAAGCGCTACCCCATCAACGCATCATCTGTCGAATACAGAAAGGCGGGCCACCGTGAGTAATAAGTTCGCCCTTCGGCAATACACGCTTCCCCTACCCCAGCCCTTTGAGACAAGCGAATCGCTTCAGGACTTTGGCACGCCAAAGCCTGGAGCCCATCATGACGAGAGTTGGCCCGTCCTTTACATTCTTACCAACAGCAGAAACAAGACGGCATACATCGGCCAAACAACCAACTACCAGCGCCGTATGAAACAACACGCCGCAAACGAGGACAAGGACTTCGACCGGACCCTTCTGATCGACAATCCCACCTTCAACCAATCCGCAACGTTCGAGTTCGAGAATCGACTTATTGAGCTGTTCTGTGCCGACGAAAAATACCAGGTCACCAATGCCAACAACGGCTATGCCCAATTCGATTATTTTGAGCGGCCTCAGTATCGCCAGAAGTTCCGAGACCTCTGGACAAAGCTTCGCGAAGAAAACTACGCGATTCATCCGATTGAAGAGCTCGAAAACTCCGATCTGTTCAAGTTCTCGCCTTTTAAGACGCTTACGCCCGACCAATACGAAACAATCGAGACGATTTACAAACGTCTCGAACAGGAGCATGAAGACGCAAAACATGGCGGCTCAAAAAGAGAACGTATAACCGTCGTGAATGGCGCGCCGGGAACAGGTAAAACAATCCTCGCCATCAGTCTCATGTTCAAAATCAAAAATGAGCCCAACCTTTCCGGCCTGCGAGTCGGTTTTGTCACCCCCATGGATTCCCTGAAGAAGACCCTCAGGAAACTCACGCACTTCCTTCCAGGGTTAAAGCCTGGCGATATCTTGAGCCCCAGTGACGCAACCAAAAACGATCGTTATGACATCCTACTTGTCGACGAAGCACATCGACTGGGCAATTATCTAAGCACGGGTTCCGGCATTAAGGCCTTCTATAACACTTGCGATCGCCTCGGCCTTCCACATACGAGCAACCAAGTTGACTGGATATTCAAATGCTGCGACAAGGCATATCTTTTCTATGACCCCAAGCAGCAAGTCAGGGCATCCGGCCTCAATCGAGACGGTCTTGAGCGGCGACTCAATCAGCTCGAGGAAGCGGGCATTGAAACTGAAGAGTTCAGCCTAAGTACGCAAATGCGCGTGCGCGGTGGTGACGAATATCTCGATTTTGTATACGACCTACTCGACAACAAGGCGTATATGCATGCCGGCATGAAGTTTGATGAACTCTTTGCCTCGGAGCCCTACGACTCGCGAGACAAGGACCCCGGAAGCGATGTGCCACGCTATCAATTTGGCATTGTCAACCGATTCGAAGACTTCTGCTCCCTACAACAAGCTAAGGAAGAAGAAGCCAGCCTATCTCGCATGACTGCCGGCTTCGCTTGGAAGTGGGAAACCAAGACCAATAAAGATGCGTTCGATATCGTCATTGAGGGCATTCGCAAACGTTGGAATTCAACTCAAAAGGATTGGGTCAACTCGGCCAACGCCGTCAATGAGGTTGGTTGCATTCACACGGTGCAGGGCTACGACCTCAATTACGGGTTCGTAATTCTGGGTCCCGACATTTACTACGACTACGACAAGGGGGCCGTCTGCATTAACAAGGCAAACTTCAAAGATGCCGTCGCCAAGAAAAAGGCGAGCGACGAAGACCTGCGAAAGATCATCGTCAACGCCTACTACGTCCTGATGACGCGCGGCATGCTAGGAACGTTTCTCTACGTGTGCGACCCTGCGCTCAAGGAGTATTTGTCACGGTATATCCCGGTGATATAGACCAGACGACCGCCCTCCCCCATGTAACCATCCTGTAAATCATAGCGGCACACTCGGGTTTTACCGTGATGCGGTCGCGCCTGGCGCTCCACTGTGCTAAAGTATCCCGAACGTTCAAACGACTACGAGGGGGAACTAGAAGATGGCACGTGTGCACAACTTCTCAGCTGGCCCGGCCGCGCTGCCTACAAGCGTGCTCGCCGAGATCGCCGACGAGATGATGGACTACCGCGGTTGCGGCATGTCCGTGCTCGAGATGAGCCATCGATCTAGCATGTACCAGCAGATCATCGACGACGCCGAGGCAACCCTGCGCCGCCTGCTGAGCATCCCCGACAACTACCGTGTCCTGTTTTTGCAGGGCGGCGCCACGCTACAGTTTGCGGGCATCCCGATGAACCTCATGCGCCGCGGCCGCGCCGGCTACGTCGTGACCGGCAACTTTGCCAACAAAGCGTTCAAGGAGGCCGCCAAGTACGGCGAGGCCGTGCTGCTCGCGAGCTCCGAGGACACCAACTTCGACCGCATCCCCGACATGGCCGACATCAACGCGCGCATTGCCGCCGAGGCCGCGGGCGACGGGCTCGACTACGTCTACATCTGCCAGAACAACACCATCTTTGGCACCATGTTCCACCAGCTGCCCGATTGCGGCGACGTGCCGCTGGTCGCCGATGTCTCGAGCTGCTTTTTGTCGCAGCCACTCGACATCGAGTGCTACGGGCTCATTTACGCCGGCGCGCAGAAAAACGCCGGCGCCGCGGGCGTCACCGTGGTTATCGTGCGCGACGACCTGATCGCCGAAGGCCCCGCCTTTGCGCAGACGCCGCAGTATATGGACCTCAAGACCCAGGCCGCCAAGGGCTCCATGCTCAACACGCCCAATACCTTTGGCATCTACGTGTGCGGTAAGGTGTTCCGTTGGGTCGAGCAGACCGGCGGACTTGCCGCTATGGCCGAGCGCAACTGGGCCAAGGCCAACCTGCTCTACGACCTGCTCGAGAGCAGCAAACTATTCCACGGCACCGCGCAGACAGACAGTCGCTCCATCGCCAACGTCACGTTCCGTACCGGCGATGCCGACCTCGACGCCGCCTTTGTCGCGGGCGCGGCAGAGCACCAGATCCAAAACGTCAAGGGCCATCGCCTCGTCGGCGGCATGCGCGCCAGCGTCTACAACGCCGTAACCATGGAAGACGTGCAGGCACTGGCCTCGTATATGAAGGACTTCGAAGCGCAGCATAGTTTGAGTCCGCGATCTAACTAGCCCGCAACGCGCGGGCCGACCAGCCACTTCAAACCACCCTGCTTAGATCAAAACCTGCTAAGGAGTTTTTCCATGCGTAAGATTAAGACCATCGACGACATCACTAAAGACGGCAAAGTCGAGTTTGGCGAGGGCTACGAGTTTGTAAGCACCGCCGAGGAGGCCGACGCGATCCTGATGCGCTCGACCGATCTGCACGGCTACGAACTGCCCGAGGGCATCCGCGCCATCGCCCGCTGCGGCGCCGGCGTCAACAACATCCCCGTCGAGGAGTACGCCAAGAAGGGTGTCGTCGTCTTTAACTCCCCCGGCGCCAACAGCAACGCCGTCAAGGAGCTCGTCCTGGGCATGCTGGTGCTCTCGAGCCGCGGTGTAGTGCAGTCGATGAACTGGGTGCGCGACAACGCCGACGACCCCGAAATCCAGGTCGATGCCGAGAAGGCCAAAAAGGCCTTTGTGGGCCGCGAGCTCAAGGGCAAGCGCATCGGCGTCATCGGCCTGGGCAACGTAGGCTCCAAGGTCGCCAACGCCTGCGTCGATCTGGGCATGGACGTCTACGGCTACGATCCGTTCATTTCCGTTGAGCACGCGTGGGTGCTGAGCCGCGAGGTACAGCGCGTGGGCACGCTCGAGGACCTCTGCCGCGGCTGTGACTACCTCACCGTGCACGTGCCCAGCAAGGCAGACACCATCGGCATGATCAGCACCGAGCAGATTAACCTGCTGGCACCCGACGCCGTGCTCATCAACTACGCGCGCGAAACCATCATTGACGAGGACGCCGTCGACGCCGCCCTGCGCGAGGGCAGGCTGAGCTGGTTTAGCTGCGACTTTGCCACGCCCAAGACCGTCAAGATGCCCAATACGTTTATCACCACGCACTCGGGCGCCGGCACTGGCGAGGCCGAGGCCAACTGCGCCGACATGGCCATCAGCGAGCTCAAGGATTACCTGGAGAACGGCAACATCGCGCACAGCGTCAACTACCCCGCCTGCAGCATGGGCAAGGCGCGCGCCGCGAGCCGCATCGCCTGCCTGCACGCAAACGTGCCCAACATGATCGGCCAGATCACGGCCATTCTCGCCAAGGACAACGCCAACGTGCAGCGTATGACCAACGAGTCCGCCGGCGAGAACGCCTACACCATGTTCGACACCGACGAGCACCTGGACAGCAGCACCATCGAGGCGCTCAAGCAGATTCCGTCGATGTATCGCGTGCGCGTGATCAAATAGCGACGGCGCCAAGCCTGCCAGACAGACCACGAAGCCCATTCGGCCCCCGTTTTCACGAAACGGGGGCCGATTTTGTTGCTCCGGACGACTTTAAAATGATACCCAGAATAAGTTTTTTCAGATAATCGATAGTGAGGCTCAAGTCGCTAAGCACACCCGCTTTGATAAACAGCTTTATCAGGGACTTTAGTAGGTAAAAATCGATCTCTATGTGCCGAATGTAAGTTGACTGTCCATTTTCCGAAACAACTTATTCTAGATAGCATTTTTAAGGCCCCTCCAAGGCGAAATATAAGTCTTTTTGTGACCAAAACTCTAGTCCGCGCGACCGTTTTCCACCCGCGCGGCTACATTCCTGCCCAATCGATAAAAATCTCCTCACGAAGCCGCCGTTCGAGCTCCTGCTGTCGCGGCGTCTTGTCTTTCAGCGGCACATCGAGATAGGCCATGATGAGCTCCATCACCACGCGGAAGGCATCGGAGTCGGCCAGCTGACCATAGGTCATCAGAATGACGGGATATCCCATCGCTTGCAGCGCCGTCGTTCGATCGGAGTCCGAAATCTTGGATTCTATGGATCCGTGAATGGCTTTACCTTGGCATTCAACCAGACACTCTCTGCTGCCGTCCTTATTTGCCAGCAGGATATCGGCATAGCGCCTATCAAGCCCCGAAATCAGGCGGGCGCTGCGCGTCATACGAATCTCAACGTTATTGGTAAGGCTCAGCCCTTCGCCGCCGCGCAACCTCGTAAGGCCAAACAGCATCGAAGCCTGGACCTCGAGCGGCGATGCTGCCACCCCCGTAATGCATTTCGCGGCTCGTATGAACGATTTAGCGCCGCGGAGCCCCCGGACCTTATCGACGAACTCTGTAAGCTCAGAGAGCTCGATCAAGGGAGGTCGTTTCCACAAGTCCGTTGGATTCCCCGAGACATCCTTTACGTTTTCCCAGCCCGACCGTGCGTCACCCCACCGGCCCCCGTATGCCTGCTCAAGTGCCGACTTTACCTGAGGTGCAATCTTGCACACGGCAAAGGTGCCGCACATCTCATACATGCACATGATTAGACGCTCGTTTGAGACCGAGGAAGCCAGGGTCAGCAGGGTAAAGAGTGGGGACGCAACATCGAGGCCAAACTCCGTCTGCCGCACGGAATCAAACGGCCTCTCCCCGTTCCAAACATGCCTGACAATGCGATCGCCCTTACGTCCGCAGCTGCCCTGCGCCAACACGTGTAACGGGGTGCCCAGGAAATGCGTGACGAGCGGATGCTCACATAGGTGCTCCCTGCGCGGATCGTCCGCAGAATCGGGCAGGTCCGGCATTATTGCCAAGACCTGTGGAGGTATCCGGTGATACCGAAAGGCAGATATGTCGCACAGCATGTCGTCCATGAAGGGTACGTACCCGCTGCGTCGCTTGTGAACCCGCTCGGACGGCAAACGCGCTGGCTCGGCCTGCGAACGGTAAATACTGCCACGCCCACGTCGCGGATCTCTCAGGAGGCTTACAATCGGTTTGGAAAGCAAACTGATTGTGAGGTTGCATATGGTTGATGAGGATTTTGCCTGGCGGCTTGCGCAGGAGCTCGTGCGGATCGACAGCTCAGACCCGGGCGCGTATGAGGATGAAATTGAGCGGTATATCAAAGCGCTGGTTGAGGCTCAGCTGGAGCGGTTGAGTCATCCGGTGCTCCATGCCGTGCAGGTTGAGGAACTCGAGGTGCTGCCCGGGCGCCGCAACCTTAAAGTCACCGTGCCGGGCCAAAGCGACGAGCCGCGGCTGATCTATATCTGCCACATGGATACCGTCACCTTGGGCGATGGCTGGGACGCAGACATCGCACCGCTTGGGGCGGTTGTGCGCGACGATAAACTCTATGGCCGCGGTGCCTGCGATATGAAGGGTGGCCTGGCCTGCGCCATTGCCGCACTGGTCCATACGCTCGAGCGCGTGGCGGCGGATGGCGCGCTGCCACGCCGCGGCTTTTCGCTCATCTGCTCGGTCGACGAGGAAGACTTTATGCGCGGCTCAGAGGCCGCGATCGATGCCGGCTGGGTCGGCTCGCGTGAATGGGTGCTGGACACCGAACCCACCGACGAACAGATTCAGGTGGCGCACAAGGGGCGCACGTGGTTCGAGATTGAAATGGCTGGCGTAACGGCGCATGCGAGCCAGCCGTGGAAGGGCGCGGATGCCGTCGCCGCCATGGCCGAGGTCGTGTGTTCGCTCCGTCGCGTGTTTGTGGCGCTGCCCGCGCACGATGAGCTGGGGTCTTCGACCATCACGTTTGGCCAAATCGAGGGCGGATATCGCCCCTATGTCGTGCCCGACCGCGCCAAAGTCTGGGTCGACATGCGTCTGACCCCGCCGACCGATACGGCCGCCGCGACGCGCATGGTAGAGCAGGCCATCGCCGTCGCCGAAGCCGCCGTTCCCGGTTGCCATGGCAGCTACACCGTGACGGGCGACCGCCCCGCCATCGAGCGCGACCCGAACTCTCCCCTTCTAGCAGCGCTCAAGCGTGCCGCCGATGACGTGACGGACGCGGACACGACCGTCGGCTTCTTTACCGGCTACACCGACACCGCCGTCATTGCCGGCAAGACAGGCAACCGCAATTGCATGAGCTACGGTCCCGGGTCGCTCGCGCTCGCACACAAGCCCAACGAATATGTGCCCCATGCCGATATCGTTCGTTGTCAGCAGGTGCTAATCGCGCTCGCCGATAACGTGCTCTGGGACGCGAGCGGCCAAGTTGGGGCATAATAAGCCGCGAACAAACCGACTCGTGCGTTAGGACCGCCCATGAAAGCACTTCCGTTTCCCTGCATCCGCCCGGCTCAGGACCGCGTACTCGAGGCGCTGCCTGCAATGGGCAGCATCCTGAGCGGCAACGATGCTCTGCGCGGAGCCCTTGCCGATGGCCTGATGCTCAAGGACCCGGGTGCGGCGTATTACGTGTACGAATGCTCGGGCGAGCCGGGACGCGTGACGGGTGTCGTGGCGATCTGCCCGGTTAACGTACTGACGGGTAGCGACGAGGCTGCCGCCGAGAGCGTCGACGCACTCGCCGCCGCGCGCACGATCGCCGAGCTTAAGGTGCAGCCCCGCCCTGTAACGCTCGCCTACGAAGCCTCGCCCGTCATGGATATCATCCTTGGCGCCGCCAAAGAAGGAGCGTCGCTTTATGCCGTCACCGACCCCACCGGCATTACGCATCGCGTATGGGAAGTCAAGCGCGAGGACGCTGTTGCCGCCATCCGAGCCATGCTCGACCAGGCACCGAAGCCGACGCCGGCAGACGACCCCACCTACGCTGCCGCGCTGGCTGGGGCATCGCAGATTCTGGCCGACGAGGCCCGCACTGCCGACGCCTACTCTGGCAAAGAGCCGTTCAACTTTGCTGTAGCCGTGCTGTTCCCCGCCGCGCAGGTCAGCGGCAGCGCGCCGCAGGTTCCGACGGGTCTGCTCACTCACCAGGTCTCACGGTTCTAGCGAACTCAAACGCTAAGCTGGAAAACCCAGCATCCAAACAAACAAGGGGCGGAGATGCAGCAAACGCATGCACCTCCGCCCTTTTCGCATCAAACAATTACGCCGGTAAACCGGGCCGCAACGTCAGCGTTATCCACGCTGCGGACCTGCCGCCGCCACGAGCGGCTCTAGCCCCAGCTCGCGCGCGTAGTCTTCCTGCGTAAAGATCTCGACCAGTTCAAACATATCCGTCGCATCGTCAAACGCAAAATACAGCACGGAGCAATTGCCCGGCACGCGGTCGCGCTCATCTGCCGCCGCGCCCTTCACGTGGTCCATAAACTCTTTGATGGCCGACCCGTGGCTCACCGCCAGCACGCACGTATGGTCCGGACGCTGCATGAGCTCGGTTAGCGTCGCGACCATGCGCTCGCGCACCTGCATCTGACCCTCGCCGCCAAACTGGCGATAGAAGTCGCGCCACGGGCGCTCGGGCATCAGCATCACGCGCTCGGCCTCAAAGTCGCCAAAGAACCACTCGCGCAGGCCGTCCAGGCGCTCGTACGCCAGACCCGGCCACAGATTGGCGATGGTCTGCTCGGTGCGATGTAGCGTGGAGGTGTAGGCGTGATCGGGCTCAATGCCGCGCGCACGCAAGAACATGCCGGCGCGCGCCGCCTGGTCGCAGCCCAACTGCGTGAGCGGCGAGTCACTCCAACCCTGAATAATGCGCTTAAGGTTGAATATTGTCTGCCCATGACGAACCAGATACAGGTCTTTATTCATAGGGGTCCTTTCGTTCGTTACCAATCAAGGAGCGAAAACGCCCCGTCGCAATAGCCAAAATGAAGCACGGCTCCGTTGTCGGGTAGCTCTCCCCTGCCAGTCACATACTCAAGAAACTCCTGGCAGGCTGAGCCGTGAGAAACCGCCAGCACGCAGTCGTGCTGCGGCCTGGCCATGATGCGCGACAGCACCGCGACCATACGCAACTGGAGCTGCACTTCCGACTCGCCGCCAAACGCGACCGGATAATCACCCCAGGGCTGCGGCGGCATATCGCGATTTGATGTACCCTCCAGCGAGCCCAAATGCCACTCGCGTAGATCATCGACCAGCTCTATCGAGCGGCCCTCACCAGCAATTAGCTCAGCCGTACGCCGCGCCCGGCCCAACGGGGAGGAATACACACGGTCAAAGGTCACGCCACGCGCCTCAAACGCCGCGCGCGTCGCCAGCGCCTGCTCGCGCCCGCGCGCCGTAAGCGGCGAATCATGCCAGCCCTGCAAAATGTTCCGCACATTGAACTCAGTCTGCCCATGCCGCACCAAATACAAATCGGCCACATGCCCTCCCCTCGAACCACCGCAATGGGGACAGGCACCTTTGTGGTGGTTTTGCCGCCTTCGAACCGCGCCGCGCAACTACACCAGGACGTCGGCAAGTGGGCGCTTGGGCACGTGATGCACCTGCGTCTCGTCGCGCCAATAATTGATAGAGCCGTCGGGGTTGGAATCGATCGCGTCAATAACCTGTGTCTCGGCCGGCACGCCAAAGGCCATGATCAGTTTGAGCTCGTACTTGTCGTTATCGAGCCCCATGGCGTCGATCGCGCGGGGCGTAAAGGCCTTGAACATACAGGCCGCCACCTCGGGCGTGGCACTACGGGCGGCGAGCATCATCGTCTGGGCGGCAATGCCGGTGTCGACCTCGGTGATGGGCGCGGCCGGCTTGCCCGGAACGGCGCGCTCGGCAAGAATCGCGATGTAGCCGGTCGGGCGCTCGCCCTCGGCAGGACCCGGCCAATCCTTGAGCGCGCCGGCCCACGCGAGCTCGTCAAACACGCGCGCGCAGTCCTCGGCACCGCTCACCACATGAAAGCGCAGACGCTGAGCGTTGGCGCCGCAGGGAGCCAGGTGCGCCAGTTCCGCCAGCTCGAGCAGAAACTCACGCGGCACGCGCATGGACTCGTCAAAGCGACGGCACGTGCGGGCGCGGCGGACCAGTGCGTCAAACGCGTCCAGGCCAAGCTTCTCGCAACCCTGCTTTGCCATCGACTCGGCGCTCACCGGCGCCGCGGGAACTGCTTCGTTCATAGAGACCCCCAATAAAAGCCAATTGTCCTTAGGAAAATCTAACCTAAAACGTAGGCAATAACGCTCGGCGGCGCAATGTTCCACAACTGTTGAATAGTCCCCACCAAAACGGGGATAAAGGTAACAATTCGGGATTGTGGGGCGGCAATTCACCCTTCCCGCCCCATGCAGTGGCGCCCTTGGGCGATACTTGTTGCAGTACTTTTGGCGTACGCCGCACGGAAAGCAATGAACGCGACGTGCACCGCACGGAAAGGAGACATCATGGGCATCTTTAAGAACGATGACCAAAAATCGAGTCAGTTTGGATTTGACGAGAAAAGCATGGCGGGCAAGGCCGTCAAGGCCGTGCGCTGGATCTACGCCATCACCGGCGTCGTCGCGCTCCTCGCCGGCATCGCACTGCTTTTTGCACCTGCCAAGTCCCTCATCTTTTTGACGACTGTCCTGGGCTTTTACTTTGTAATCACGGCGGCCATCAGGCTGTTTACCGCCATTTTTGAGCCGCTGCTGCCCACCGGTTGGCGCGTGACGAGCATCATCTCCAACCTGCTCATCATTTTGGGCGGCGTGATAATCCTGCGCAATCAGGCGTTCTCGACCGCGACCCTCACCACGCTCGTGGTGGTCGTTGCCGGCTTTGGCTGGATCGTTGAGGGTGTCATGTCGATTCTGGAGTCCGAACTTTCGTCTAACCGCGCCCTCGCCATCCTGAGTGGCGCGCTCTCCATCATCGCGGGCATGTTCGTGTTTATCTATCCGCTGTGGTCGGCCAAGATGCTCGTCATCTTTAGCGGCGCCGCGCTCCTGGTGTTTGGCGTGACGCTGATTGTTCGCGCCATTCAATTTGGCAAAATGGTGCACTAGATGCCTCGAACCCTTTTTATTGACGCTGACGCCTGCCCGGTCACGCGCGAGTCAATCGACTGCGCGCGACGGGTGGGCGTCGCCGTTATTATCGCCGGCAACAGCACGCAGAACCTGGAACGTCACATTCGCCGCGACGACCCGCGCGATGCCGAGCACGCACGACGCGGCTTTTGGGTCTCGACGCTCGACGTGAGCGTGGGCGCCGATAGCGCCGACTTTGCCATTGTCGAGCGCCTGCAGGCGGGCGACGTGGTCGTGACGCAGGACATTGGCCTGGCGAGCATGGTGCTCGGGCGCGATGCCGCCGCCATCGGCGTGCGCGGGCGCGTCTACGACAAGGCGACCATCGACATGCAGCTGTTTATCCGCCACGAGGAAAAGAAGGTGCGCCGCGCAGGAGGACGCACCCGCGGGCCGGCAGCCTTCACCGGCGAAGACCGCGCCCGCTTTAAACGCAACCTCACCGAGCTGCTGCGCTAAAACGAAAGGGTAGATTTTTGGAATATGCCTAAAAATCTACCCTTAATTTCGTTTTAACGTACGACCAAAGCACGGGTCGTGGCAATGGTTTTAGCGGCCTATCCCAGATACCCACTTAGAGGCCAAAGGCGGACAGGACGAGGCCCCAGCCGGCGCCGATGACGTACATCATGACTAGGAACAGGGCGTTTTCACGGGCGCTGCGGTTGGTGCGGAACAGCACCAGGTAGCCCACGCCGGCAGAAATGAGCGTGCCGGCGAGCATCGGGGCCAGTTGCAGTGCGCCTTCGAGGTACAGCTGCGTAATGACGACGCTGGCAGAGCAGTTGGGAATTAGGCCGACGAGCGCCGAGCCCAGGACGGCGAGCGTCTCGTTGCCGCGCAGGAACTGCTCAATCGCGGATTCGCCAAAGGTCTCGAGCACGGCGACCAGAATCAACGTTACCAGGAAAATGAACACCGACACCTGCACGGTGTGCGAGATCGCGCTGCGGATAATCGACAGGACGGGCGCGCCCTCGTGGGAGTGACCATGGTCGTGACCGTGGTGATGCTCGTGCTCGCCCGCGTGGCCGTGGTCATGGTGGCGGCCGTGGTTGTGGTCGTGCCCGTGGCCGTCCTCATCGTCGTCGCAGCCGCAATGGTCGCGCTCGCACAGCTCGTGGATGTGGTCGGCGCTCACGCCCGCCTCGGCCACCTCATCGATGATGTCGCCGCCGGTGTGGTCATCGTGCGCACAGTTCACATGGGCCGGATTTGCCGCGGTTCCCAGCACGGTGCGACGGATCGCAGCATGCGCGCGGGCATTACGGCGCAGCCCGCGAATAGCAGCGTCCACGATAAAGCCCGTGACCAGCGCGATCAGCGCCTTCGACGCCAGCAGCATCGCCATGGTCTGCACGGGAACCTGCTCGGCGAGTAAGAGCGGCAGCATCTCGTCGGAGGTCGAAAGGAACACCGCCACCAGCGTGCCCAGTGTCACGACGCGGCCGGCGTACAGCGTAGCCGCCATGGCCGAAAAACCGCACTGCGGCACGATGCCCAGCAGCGAACCGACAACCGGACCCGCGGCGCCAGCGCGCTTGATGGCTCCGTTGACGCGGTCGCCCGCAACATGTTCGAGCGTCTCGAGTGCAAGATATGTCACTAACAAAAACGGCACCAGCGACAGCGTGTCCTTGCCGGCGTCGAGCAGAATATCAATCAGCAAATCCATGACGGATGGAACCTTTCGTGTCTTTCGGCAGCATTGTAAAAGTCCTAGCGGTCAACTAGGGTATTGTAGTTGTCCTAGGCGCGATGCCAATAGTTGCCCATGGTAAACTATCATCTCGCCATAACTCAGTAACCTCGAGCCGCACAACGCGGCCCGTCCAAGGAGTAGCATATGAACGTTTCACAAGCACTCGAATACGAGCGCCAGCCGTTTATTCCCATGTTTATCTATGGCGATCACGGCGCCATGGAGTCCGAGCGCCAGAAGGGCGAAGAGGCCCTTAAGGTGCTCGAAACCGAGTACTTTACCGCCGAGGGCGACCCCAGCTTCGACTTTGCCACCGTGCGCGACCTGGCTGACCGCAACCGCGACCTGTGCGACCAGATTGGCGAGGCACGCCTGCGCAACGTGACGCCCGCGACGCTTTCGCGCGGCCTGTCCGATGCCGACACCTGCGCCGCCATCGGCAAGATGCAAAAGCGCACCGCCGCGTCCGTTATGCGCGAAATCCGCGGCGACCGCGACGCGCTCGGCGTGGCCTACGCCCGCAAGCCCATCCAGGGCACCGTGCTCGGTATCGACATCGAGACCACCGGCCGTGCACCCGAGCGCGGCTATATCATCAACGTGGGCTGGGAGATCATGGAGCTCACCAGCGACGCCGTCCCGCATGACGCCGAGGCACACTACTGCGGCCTGCCCGACATCTACCGCGGCGAGGATGTGCCGCTATCGAACATCCATCACATTACCTGGGACGACATCGACGGCAAAAAACCATTCCGCGAGAACAAGGAACTGCAGAAGCAGCTGCTCAAACTAATGAAGAAGTACCCGTACATGGCGCATAACGCCGCGTTCGAAGACAGTTGGTTCAAGATCCACCTGGACGGTTACGCCGAGGCACGCCGCGCCGGCAAGATCATCGTCATCGACTCGCGCCAGATCTGCCGCAGCCTGGATGCCGACGTCCGCTCGCTCCCCCGCGAGTCCGCGCCCGCCGCGCTCGAGAACTGGGCGCGCCGCCGTGGCACCCTCGCCGCCGACGCCAACGAGCAGCACCTGGGCCTCGACGACACCGACCTCATGCTCCGAACCGTCCAAGCCGAGTTCAACCTCAAGAACCTGTTTGCGAAATAACCGATCCATCTGCGGGAGCGCCTGCCAGGCACAGTGCAATCCGTCTGGAGGCACCGGCACGCAGTAAACTAGGGCGCAGTCTTATGGCTGCACCCTAGTTTGCATCAAAACGAGCAAATTCGCGTGCTTCACATAGTCGGCAGGTTGGCCCACCTACTTTTTTCGAGTTGTTCGGCCAGCTGAACCACTAGTCGAGGCCCCTTGAACCGCAATCGAGCGCTATAGTCGCCCCAATTTCGCAACCAAGCCCCATAAATCTACCTGAATCAATTCGAATAGGACGTTGCGATCGCACCATTCGTATAGGATAAGGCCGAATAACTCAAATTATGTTGGTGAGGCATCTGAGCGGTCGGCAAAAACGCTTAGAAGCTACGAATCCGCAACTAAAGTTCACCAAAATGGGGCGGCCGACAGAAACCTCCCCAGCCGAAGCTGCCCCCCTCAATACGACAGCTCAAAACCCACCGTTCGCAGAAGATAAGCCGCGCCCCAATACCGTTGCCCGAAGTTTCGGGCGTATATGGCGTCCGCTATGCCATCATGCGCGTATGGGAATCGTTCTGTCACATACCACGGCACGCGCTGTATACCAAACAGTCAACTCGCTCGCAAGCTACGCGACCGATCCCATACCTATGGAAAAGATCAAGGTGTCTGCGCCGACCACGTCCGACCTGGAAGCGGCGCGAGCATGGCTCAACAGAAAGAATGTCGATTCTGAAAGCATCCATGTGCTGACGTTTTCCAATAATGCCAAAAGGCACCGCAAGGGCTGCATCTGCCACTGCACGCGCTATACGTTTGATGCAGAAAGCTACCTAGAACTCGAGCCGAACGTCCACATCGTCGATATCAAGCTGTGCGCGTTAGAAGCAGCAGCCGACCTCAACCTTTCGGAGCTCGTTGAGTATTACTTTGAAATCTGCGGCTCCTACGCGCTTGGAACGTCCGACGAAACTCAATATCGCGAGCGCCCAGCCCTAACCAGCGTTGAAGAGCTCAGAGCCTTCTTTTCAGAGGCATCGGGGTATCGTGGATCTAATAAAGCACTTAAGGCACTTTCTTATGTACGCGAAGGCTGTCGCTCCCCACTCGAAACGGCGTTTGTCATGATGCTGACAATGCCCAAGTCAATGGGTGGCTTAGCCATACGCGCTATCAAAACGGACTATCCGATCCCAGTCCCCAAAAGATACGCCGCCCTAACGCGACGGACGGTTTTCTACCTCGACGCGCTGCTCGAAAATTCGATGACCGATATCGAATACAACGGCTTTTACCACGACGAGCCCGAACAGCAATCAATTGACGAGGAACGCCGAAACACGCTGCGAAACATGGGATATGCCGTTATCACAGTTAGTCGTCATTCGTTTTTCAAGCAGTCCGCTTTTAGACGGGTCATGGAAGCGATTCGCATTCGCGAGAAGATATGGCCCGGTCGACTCCCGGATAACTTCGCCATCCTGCAAGAAACTCTTCGTCAATTTGTCTTGCGGCGCTACTTCGAATACGGTCGCCGCGTCCTGGAGACACTCAAAGAAGAAGAGGCCGCCAAGCGCGAAATTGCAAGCCAATATCCGCAAGCTGATGACCCGAGCATCAACGATGTGCCAGAACCCGACGACATGCAACACGTCGGGGCCCTTGCTGAGGAAATCAATGGGCCTTGGGAAAGCGACATTTTCGCAAAAATCGATGAAAACCGCACGGAAGACGACACGATTATTGATCTAATTGAGAATTCGCTCTTCTAAAGGCGATCTCTGCGGATGTCCACCTACATTTTTCGACTTATTCGGCCACCGATGTGCCAGATTGGCTGCAGCAATGCTCAATATAACTTTAGATAAAACTGATTCTGCAGGAACTCCCGTAGAGGAAGAACTGATTCTCGCGGTATTTAACACGATAAAGTACAAATATGAACAGTTCTAATGCTTCTCAAGGTGGCTTTCTTAGCATGCTGGCCGAACATCTCGAAATATGTTGGCGAGCATTGCGTCGATGTCTCCCAACCCGCAGAAAATCGCCGAGGCGGCAAGCAGTCATCGAAATTATCGCAAATTGTATTGACATATGAACATGCGCTCATATAATCGAAAGTAAATTATATGAGCGCATGTTCATATGAAAGGATATTGCAATGAGCATCCGCGTTGATGAAACGAAACCCGACATCGAGGCCACCGAGCCCGTGATCCCCACCACCTGCTCGCCCGAGGACCTTCCCGACGAGGAGCTTCTCTACGACCTTGCCGACCTGTTCAAGGTCTTCAGCGACACCACGCGCATCAAGATTCTCTATGCCCTCATGGGCCGCGAGCTCTGCGTGGCCGACATCGCCGAGGCGACCGCAACCTCGCAGTCTGCGGTGTCGCACCAGCTGCGCACGCTCAAGCAGTCGCACCTGGTCAAGTTCCGCCGCGACGGCCGCAACATTCTCTACTCGCTCGCCGACGATCATGTCTACACCATGCTCAACCAGGGCATGAGCCATATCTGCGAATAGCAATCAACCACGGTATCAGCGCGGCCGGCACCCAGACCGCTAACACAGGGAAAGGAACCCACCATGAAAAAGCAGTTTAAGCTCGACGAGATCGATTGCGCCAACTGCGCGCGTGAACTTCAGGACGAGCTGGCTAAGCTCGATGGCGTCAAGTCCGTTTCGGTCAACTTTATGACCCAGAAGCTGACGCTCGAGGCCGACGACGCCGAGTTCGACGAGGTCCTGGACCGCGTCGTTGAGTTCACCGCCGATGCCGAGCCGGACTGCGAGATCATTCTCTAACCCGCGCATACGTTGACCTGTAAGGCCGCGCTTGCCGCGGCCTTTGCTCGCGAAATTATATGAGCAAGTGTTCATACACTCAAATGGGAGGTTTGAATCATGGCGGCCGCCGATTCCAAAAAGAAAAAGAAGAAGCGCAAGAAGAAAGAGTCCCTTGAGCACAAGCGCAACCGCATCCTGGTAGCACTGGGCATTTTTGCCGTTGTTTATGCCCTCGACGAGCTCGGCGCCCTCGCTATCGCATTTGGGGAGCCCGGCAACATCTACGCCAGCTTTGTGCTGTTCCTCGTGCCGTTTTTGATTGCCGGCTACGACGTACTGCAAAAGGCATTCAATAACATCCGCCGCGGCAAGGCCTTCGACGAGAGCTTCCTCATGGCCGTCGCGACCATCGGCGCGTTTGCCATGGTGCTCTTCCCCGACACCGACCCGCACATGGCCGAAGGCGCCGCTGTCATGCTGTTCTACCAGGTCGGCGAGTTGTTCCAGGCATACGCCGTGGGCAAGAGCCGCAAGTCGATCAGTGCCATGATGGACATCGCGCCCGACTACGCTAACGTCGAGCAAGCCGACGGCACACTCGAACAGGTCTTTCCCGATGACATCGCCGTCGGCACCGTGATCGTGGTCAAGCCCGGCGAGCGCGTGCCTATCGACGGCGTCATCGTCGAGGGCGAAACCCAGCTCGACACCGCCGCACTCACGGGCGAGTCGGTCCCCCGCCCGGCCAAGACCGGCGACGATATCATCAGCGGTTGCATCAACATGACGGGCCTCATCCACGTGCGCACCACCAAGCCCTTTGGCGAGTCCACCGTCGCGCGTGTTCTGGAGCTCGTGGAGAATGCCAGCGAAAAGAAGGCGCGCACCGAGAACTTCATCACGCGCTTTGCCCGCGTCTACACCCCCGCCGTCACTGGCGCTGCCGCGGTGCTCGCGCTTGGCGGCGGCCTGGTGACTGGCGCTTGGTCCGATTGGATCCTGCGCGGCCTGACCTTCCTGGTCGTCAGCTGCCCGTGCGCCCTCGTGATCAGCGTACCGTTGAGTTTCTTTGGCGGCATCGGCGGCGCGTCCAAGCTGGGCGTTCTCATCAAGGGCTCCAACTACCTCGAGACGCTCGCCGACGTGGACACCGTCGTCTTCGACAAAACGGGCACCCTCACCAACGGCACGTTCTCAGTCGTCGCGGTGCACCCCGAGGCTGGCTATACCGAGCAGTCGCTGCTCGAAGTCGCAGCCCTTGCTGAATCGTTCTCTGATCACCCCATCGCGCAGTCCGTGCGCGACGCCTACCAGGGCGAGGTCGACCCCAAGCGCGTGAGCGACTCCGCCAACGACGCGGGCCACGGCGTGACGGCAACCATCGACGGCAAGCACGTCGTCGTCGGCAATGCCAAGATGCTTGCTGTGGCCGGTATCGATGCCCCCAATTGCGAGGTCGTCGGCACCATCCTCCACGTGCTCGTCGACGGCACCTATGCCGGCCACATCGTAATTGCCGACACCGTCAAGGTCGATGCGGAGCAAACGATTCGCGACCTGCACGCCGCCGGCGTCAAGTGCACCGTCATGCTCACGGGCGACCGCGAGGAGGTTGCGGCGTCTGTGGCCAAGCAGCTGGGGCTCGACGAGTTTCATGCGCAGCTGCTGCCGAGCGATAAGGTCGAGCGCGTCGAGGCGCTGCTTGCGGCCGAATCGGGCAAGGGCAAGCTCGCCTTTGTAGGCGATGGCATCAACGATGCGCCCGTGCTCACCCGCGCAGACGTTGGCATTGCCATGGGCGCCATGGGTTCCGACGCCGCAATCGAGGCGGCGGACGTCGTGCTGATGGACGACAAGCCGTCCAACATCTCCCGCGCGATCCGCGTGGCGCGCAAGACCATGACGATTGTTTGGCAGAACATTATCTTTGCGCTGGGCATTAAGCTGCTGATCCTTGTGCTGGCAGCGCTGGGCATCGCCAATATGTGGCTTGCCGTCTTTGGCGACGTAGGCGTGGCGATCATCGCCATCCTGAACGCCATGCGCGCGATGGGTGTCAAGAACCTGTAGCGCCTGTGGTCCCACCGGCCGGGGCCGGGCTTGGTTTTGAAAACGTCCTCGACCAATGAATCGCCCCCGTTCTGCTCCTTCGGAGCTACGAACGGGGGCGATTCTGGTCTGCGGAATGTTTTCAAAACCAAGCCCGGCCCCGGCCTGCGGCGACACAACTGGCGGTTCTTGGGCATCACTTGCTGGCGGGGTTCCTTGTCTGAGTTGGACTTGGTTGGTGGGGTTACTGATCCCGGTCGCTGCCCCGTCTCAGCATCGATCTTAGCTTCTCGAAGCTCTCCTCGCTCAGGCAGTGCTCC
>UMKB01001270.1_pt1 | contig 19814 bp, 20 predicted proteins | sample 1966171 | NCBI WGS metagenome assembly UMKB01 (sample SAMEA4836164, study PRJEB28245) | human gut metagenome | biome: gut microbiome; material: fecal sample | place: Denmark | collected 2008 | reverse complement strand
CGTCCTTCTCCACAAACTCCTTCTGCTCCATGTTGTCGATGAAGTTCACATCGATCTGCTCGGGGCCGCGGAGCATGAAGTGCAGGTCCAGATACTGCCGGTGGGCCTCCCAGAAGCGGTCGGCGGCGTTGGTGGTCTCGTACTCCACGATGTTGACGAACAGGTCGTCCCCGTCGATGGTGTGGCTGCCCTTCTCAAAGCTGAGCAGATCGTGGGTGTTGGCGTAGTCAAAGCACTTGCCCACCACGTCCTCCAGCCAGGCATAATCTTTGCGATCACGGATGTTGCCGAATACCATGGATATGGCCTCCTTGTTTTTTGAAGGCTCCCGGCCTGGCCGGGAGCCTCAGAGCTCTGTGGAAACAGAGGTTAGTTCTTGTAGATGGTGGTGTTGGGAGCGGGAACGCTCTTGTCACCCTTCACCGCACGCCAGATCATGGAAGCGGGGATACCCACAACCAGGGACACGGCGATGGAGATGATGGAGTAGGACCAGATGGACACATCAGCAGCATAGGGGCCGTACTTGATGAAGACCATCACAGCGGAAGCAGCGATGAAAGCCAGGGTGGTGCCGAAGGTGTTGGCCACCTTGGTGAAGGCGCCCAGGATGAAGCTGCCGATCAGGATGCCCAGAACCAGGCCCATGAAGCCGTTGAACCACTCGTAAGCGGACTTGACGCCGCCGTTGGCCAGAACCATGGCCACCACGATGGAGAAGATACCAACCAGCAGAGAGACGTACTGACCGATCTTGGTCTGGGTCTCAAAGCTCAGCTTCTTCTTGGACAGACGCTCCTGAATGTCCAGGGTCCAGCTGGAAGCCACGGAGTTCAGGCCGGTGGACAGGGTGGACTGAGCAGCGGCATAGATGGCGGCCAGCAGCAGGCCGGTGACGCCAACAGGCAGCTCAAAGGCAATCCAGGAAGCGAAGATCTGATCCTGCTGAGCAGCAGGGGGCAGGGGGTTGCCCTGGGTCTGATAGAAGGCATACAGGCCGGTGCCGATGAGGTAGAACACGGTAGCGATGAAGATGGACAGGCAGCCGTTGGCCAGCATCATCTTGTTGAGCTTCTTGGTATCGGTGGTGGTGGTGAAGCGCTGCACGATGTCCTGAGAGGATACGTAGGAGCCCATGGTGTTGAAGCCGGCGCCCACGATCAGCAGGAACACGCTGTCCTTCAGGATGTTGGCGTCAAAGATGGGCTGATCCACAGCCAGGAACTTGTGGTTGTTGGTAAACTCGTTGATGATGGCACCGAAACCGCCATCCAGGTGAGCAATCAGGAAGATGAGACCGAAGGTAACGCCGATGAGCAGCACGGAACCCTGGATGAAGTCGGTCCACAGCACGCTCTTCAGGCCGCCGGTGTAGGAGTAGATGATGGCGATGATGCCCATGATGATGATCAGGATGTTCACGTTGATGCCCATCAGAGAGGACAGCACCATGCAGGGCAGGTACATGATGATGGACATACGGCCCACCTGATAGATGATGAACATAACAGCGCCCAGCACGCGCAGGAACTTGCTGTTGAAGCGCAGCTCCAGGTAGTGGTAAGCGGTATCAATGTCCAGCTTGCTGTAAATAGGCAGGAAGAACTTGATGGTCAGAGGAATGGCCAGCAGCATACCCAGCTGGGCAAACCACATGATCCAGGTGCCGGCGTAGGAGTTGCCGGCCAGGGACAGGAAGGAAATGGGGCTGAGAAGGGTAGCGAAGATGGACACGGAGGTGACCCACCAAGGCACAGTTCCGTCGCCCTTGAAGTACTCTTTGCCCTTCATCTCTTTCTTGGCAAAGTGCAGACCAGCAAACAGAACCGCCAGCAGATAGACGATCAGTACTGCCAGGTCAATGTAAGTAAAACCTTGCATGTTAGGCATGTGTTGTTATCTCCCTTATCTTAAATTCTCCCGGACAGGCGGCACTACACTCCGCCTGTCCGGCGCGATTGGCTTTGCGGAGGATTGTTATGCGGGGGATCGGTTATACAATAGATCAGCAGTACTTAGCCTTGGCAGCCATGACCATAGCGGCGGCCTCCTTGGCCACAGCCTTGTCGGCCTCCTGCAGGTTCTCCAGAGGCTCACGCACGCCGCCCAGATCCAGGTTCTCGTTGATGCGGAGCATCTCCTTGGCCACGGCGTACATGTTGGCGTGGCTGGAGCACATCTTGTAGATGATCTCGTTGATGTCATACTGCAGCTCGGTGGCCTTGTCCCGCTCGCCGGCAACGATCAGCTCGTTGAGCTTCAGGAACAGCTCGGGCATGACGCCGTAGGTGCCGCCGATGCCGCCGTCAGCGCCGATGGCGCGGCCGGCCACAAACTGCTCGTCGGGACCGTTGAACACCACGAACTCGCCCTTGGCAGCCTTGCCGGCGGCCTTGAACATCTGGATGTCCTGGGTGGGCATGGAGGAGTTCTTCACAGCCACAACCTTGGGGTTCTTCATCATCTCAGCAAACAGGCTCATGGTCAGAGCGGTACCGGCCAGCTGGGGGATGTTGTAGATGACAAAGTCGGTGTTGGGAGCGGCAGCGCTGATGGCATTCCAGTAAGCAGCGATGGAATACTCAGGCAGGCGGAAGTAGATGGGAGGGATAGAAGCGATGGCGTCCACGCCCACTTCCTCAGAGTGCTTGGCCAGCTCCACGCTGTCCCGGGTGTTGTTGCAGGCCACGTGGTTGATGACGGTCAGCTTGCCCTTGGCCACGGCCATCACGTTCTCGATGATGATCTTACGCTCAGCGACGCCCTGGTAGATGCACTCGCCGGAGGAGCCGTTGACGTACACGCCCTTGACGCCCTTGTCCACATAGTACTGGGTCAGAGCGCGCACCCGCTCGGGGCTGACGTTGCCCTGCTCGTCATAGCAGGCGTAGAATGCAGGAATAATGCCCTTATACTTGTCCAGATTGCTCATGATTTTTTCCTCCTCTATATATGTGTCTCCGGCCTCGCTTCAGGCCCGGAGAGGTTTCTCCGCGCACACTGCGCGGTTAGGGAACATGTTCAGCGGGCCAGGATCTCGCCCAGCATGGTATCCACCATGATCAGGCAGCGGGGCACATGGAAGGGACCCTTGAAGGTGCAGCCCTTGCAGGCAGGCATGGTGGGCTTGCCATCCCGGCGGAGATAGCCGTACCACTCACCGTACTCGTCGTCAGCAAAGTAGGTCTTGCAGTAATCCAGCACCTTGAAGAACCAATCCAGGTACTTCTCATCGCCGCTGTCCCGATACATCATCAGGCTGGCGATCAGGGCCTCGTTGTGGGGCCACCACAACTTCATGTCGTGCTCATAAGCCTCGGGGGGGAAGCCCTTGCAGTCGATGAAGTACAGGATTCCTCCGTACTCATTGTCCCAGCCGTTGGCGATGGCCATGTCAAAGACCTCCATGGCCTTGCGGCGCAACTCGTCGTCGTTGGTGTACTTGGCCTGCTCCATCAGGAACCAGGAGCACTCGATGTCGTGGCCGGGGTTCACAAAGCGGCCGGCAGAGATGTCGCCCATGAACTCGCCGTTGGGACCCACGGTCTCCAGGGTGCACTTGAGTTCGGGCTTGTGGTGATACTTAAAGATGGTCTCCACGCACTCCTTGGCCCGCGCATCGTACAGCTCGCGCTGCTCAGGGTCGCAGCGGCGCAGGACCGAGGTAATGTTCAGGTAGATCATGGGGTCGGCCAGAGCCCGGCCGGTGCGGGTCTCGGGAATGGTCTTGGGGCCCATGCCGGTGGGGTCCTTGATGAGACCGTTGTTCAGGTTCCAGATGAGCTCGTAGGCGCGGCGGGCACGCTCAATGTACTCCTTCTCGCCGGTCAAGCCGTAATACTCGGCGTTGGCCAGAGCGTAGAAGCCCTCGGAGAAGCAGTAGCGGCGCTGACGCAGAGGCTTGCCGTCAGCGGTGACGGTGAAGTACATCCGGTCACCGGCCTCGCGGTTGATGCAGTACTTCTCCATGAAGTCCAGGCAGCTCTTGCTGGCCTGCATCCACTCATCCCGCTTGCCGTACACATGACACAGGTAGGCGTAGGTCCAGCCGCAGCGGCCCTGCATCCACACGCTCTTGTCGGTGGAGAACAGCCGGCCGGTGCGGTCGATGCAGGTGTACACGCCGCCGTGCTCCTTGTCCATACCGTACTTCAGCCAGAACTCCGCGCTGCTGGCCAGCTCCTTTTCCACCCACTGCTTGGCCTGTTCCAGTTTCTTTACATCCATGTTAAGACCAACCTTTCCTTTGTCAGATATCTTTGATATCTGTCCGCTCTGTTTACTTGTTTTCCTTTTGTTGTAACCATCATAGCACTCGTGAAAATAATTTTCAATTCGTATTAGTGTTTAAAATTTTTTCACAATTTTTGTGTATAATGACAAATGAATGTGAAATTTTCTTGAAGCATGTGGTTTTTTACCTGTATTTATTCCATTCTTTTCTGGCTCACTTCTGCTTCTCCTCGCTCTGAAAATAATTTTCATTCTACTTCCCTCCTCCGGAGCCTCTCCCCTTTTCCCTTTCTTCCGTCATCTCTCACAGTTTCCGGCAGTAAAAACCCGCTACCAAATTTCTAAGGTGTGTGATATGATAAAGGGCGGTTTCAAGATACTTTACCAGAAAGAAGGGTTTTCAATATGCACTGTATCCGTCATGTCACCGAAGATCTGATTTGGATCGGCGGAAACGACCGCCAGCATCCCCTGTTCGAGAGCACCCATCCGGTTCCCCGTGGGATGTCCTTCAACTCCTACTTGCTGCTGGATGAGAAGACCGTGCTGTTTGACACGGTGGACCGGGCCGTCCAGACCCAGTTCTTTGAAAATCTGGAGTATGCTCTGGGCGGTCGTAAGCTGGACTATGTCTTTGTCCACCACATGGAGCCCGACCACGCCGCCACTCTGGGCGATGTGATGCTCCGCCATCCCGAGGCCACCATTGTCTGCAACGGCAAGATCCTGAACATGATCCGCCAGTTCCACTGCACCGATCCCAAGGAGGTCCATCTGGTCAACGAGGGCGACTCCATCACCACCGGCCGGCACACCTTCACTTTTGTCAATGCCCCCATGGTCCACTGGCCCGAGGTTATGGTGAGCTACGACTCCACCGATAAGATTCTCTTCTCCGCCGATGCCTTCGGCACCTTCGGCGCCCTCAACGGTGTACTCTTTGCCGATGAAGTAAACTTTGACCGGGACTGGCTGGATGAGGCCCGCCGGTATTACACCAACATCGTGGGCAAGTACGGTCCCCAGGTTCAGGCCCTGCTGAAAAAGGCCGCCGGCCTGGACATCCAGATGATCTGCCCCCTCCACGGTCCTGTGTGGCGCAAGGATCTGGGCTACATCGTGGATAAGTACGCCAAGTGGGCCGCCTATGAGCCCGAGGTCCAGGGCGTGCTCATCGCCTTTGCCTCCGTGTACGGCGGCACCGAGACAGCTGCCAACATTCTGGCCTGCCGTCTGGCCGAGATGGGCATCCCTGTGGAGATGTACGACGTGTCGGTGACCCACTACTCCTACGTTCTCTCCGACGCCTTCAAGTACAGCCACATCGTCTTTGCCTCCACCACCTATAATAACGGCATCTTTGTCTCCATGGAGAATCTCCTCCACGACATCGCCCACCACGCCCTGCGGGGCCGCAAGGTTGCCCTGATTCAGAACGGTTCCTGGGCTCCCGCCAGCGGCAAGCTGATGACTGAAATTCTCTCCGGCATGAAGGGCATGGAGATTCTGGAGGCCCCTGTCACCCTGAAGTCTACCCTGGCTCCCGGCCAGGACGCCGAGCTGGAGGCCCTGGCCAAGGTCCTCGCCGCCAGCGTGAAGGGCGAAGAAGTGGTCGAGGAATCTCCCGCTCCCCAGGACAAGCCCAAGGGCTTTGTCTGCAAGATCTGCGGCTTTGTTTACGAGTCGGACACCCTGCCTGACGACTTCATCTGCCCCATCTGCCGCCGTCCCGCCAGTGATTTTGAACCCTTAGCCTGAATATCAAAATACCCCCGTTTCGCATGAAGCGAAACGGGGGTATTTTCTTTATCTGAAATCAGGGCATCAGCGCCTGTCGGCTTTTTCCACCGGGCTGAGGAGCCACATTGCGGGTGTGGCGAATCTCCTCCCAGACTGTGGTCTTCTTGAAGTAGCAGCCCACGGTAATAGGCAGCCAGCTCAGCAGGAACAGCCAGTAGCAGGCAACGCCCTTCCACAGGCGGCGGTCCCACTTATTTTCCACCGTCACCACCAGCACAGCCGCCGCCGTAGCGCCCAGCGCGCTGATCACCAGGTTCAGGGCAAAGGCTCCCAAAGCCAGGGACAAAGAGAAGTAGGGCCGGGAGCAGCCAACCGCCAGAGCGGAGAGCATCGAGCTGCCCAGAGCAGCCACCTGGTAGGCGGGCACCAGCATGGTAGCGCCCATATCAAACACCACGCTGTCCGGCTTGCGCATCATGCGCTCCATGATCACAGGCAGATACTGATGGGCGATCTGAATGGTGCCGCTGGTCCAGCGGCGGCGCTGCTTCACCGAGATCTCATAGCTCAAAGGCTGCTCGTCATAGGTGATTGCCAGAGGGACCCACCAGATCTTTACCTCGGCCATAGCCAGCTGAACGGACATCTCCAGATCCTCACTGATGGTCTGGGTACGCCAGCCGCCCATCTTCTCCAGCGCAGCGGCGGACACCATAAAGCCGGTGCCGCCCAGCATGGCGGACAGTCCCAGTCCAGCCTTGCCGTTGTTGTGGAAGCGGCTCATCATCCAGTAGTAAATGGAGTAGCAACCGGAAAAAGCGGTATCGTAGGGATTCTTGCTGTCCCGGTAGCCCTGAGCTGCCCGGGCTCCGGCGCAGTAGGCATTGTTCATTTCCTTCAAGAAATCAGGATGGGCCACGTTGTCCGCGTCGAACACGCAGAAGGCGTCGTAGCCACGACCAGCCAGCTGCTGATAGGCAAAGCGCATGACCTCGCCCTTGCTCTTGACGGGAACGGTGCACTCCAGTACCTTGGCGCCGAAATTGGCAGCCGCCTGAGCGGTGTTATCGGTACAGTTATTGGGGATCACGTATACATCATACAGTTCCGGGGGATAGTTCTGGGTCAGCAGGCTGTTGACCAGAGAGCCGATGACCAGCTCCTCATTGCGGGCAGCGATCAAAACAGCAAACCGGGTCCGGGCCGGGTGCCTGCCGTAATCCATGGGGCGCCGCCAGGACATCAGAGCTGTCACAAAATAATAACCGCCCCAAACGGTCATTGCCAGACCCAATACACTGGCAAAAGCCAGCATCAATCGTGCGGTAAACTCCATGGTCCAATCCTCCTTTGCTTGATGGTCCCAGTGTAACAGTGAAATGTTAAGCCCACACCATATAAATCATTAAGATTTTTAAAAGATCTCTTTAAAAGCCCCTTTTCCCCTTACTTTCTCCCCTCTATTCCAGAGTGGGGAAAAATTAACAGAATGTTTGTTTGCCTTTTTCCCCCGCTCCCTTTATAATATTTACATAATACTTTTTATTTTTATCCACTTATTGTTGTTCCTTTTCACCCATTGTAGCGCTGCATGACCACCTTTGCGTGTTCCGGTTCTGCCGCGCTAGCGCAAAGGAGGTACCTATTTGCTTCAGTTTGAACATGTCTCCCTGGCCTACGGTTCCCAGCAGATTCTGCACGATCTGTGCTTTCAGATCCCGGACGGTCAAATGACCGTGCTCATCGGCCCGTCCGGCTGCGGCAAGACCACCACGCTGAAAATGATCAACCGCCTCATCGAGCCCACCAGCGGAAAGATCTATCTGGATGGCGAAGACATCGCCACCAAGGACAAGGTGGATCTGCGCCGGCATATCGGCTATGTCATCCAGCAGATCGGCCTGTTCCCCAATATGACGGTGGCCCAAAACATCTGCGTGGTTCCCACTCTGCTGAAATACAGTAAGGAGGAGTGCGACCGCATCGCCCGGCAGCTGCTGGAGATGGTCAATCTCCCCTATGAGCAGTACGCCCATAAATACCCCAGCGAGATGTCCGGCGGTCAGCAGCAGCGCATCGGCATCCTCCGGGCACTGGCCGCCTCTCCCCCCATCGTCCTGATGGATGAGCCCTTCTCTGCCCTGGACCCCATGACCCGCCGCTCTCTGCAGCAGGAGGTGCGCAACCTGCAGCAGAAGCTGCACAAGACCATCGTCTTTGTCACCCACGACATGGAGGAAGCCCTGGATCTAGCCGACGTGATCATCTTTATGGACCACGGCAAGATCGTACAGATGGCTCCTCCCGAGGAGATGCTGGCCCACCCGGCTACCGGGCAGATTCAGGACTTTTTGGGCAAGTTCATTCAAACCAATTCCCCCAACGACCTCACCGCCGCCGACTTTATGCGCACCGGCGTTTACGCCGTTTCCGCCAACCGCGGTATCAACGAGTGCGTCAGCAAGATGCAGCGTCACAACGTAGACACCCTGCTGGTGGTAGACGATCAGGGCAAGTATCAGGGCACAGTCTCCATCGCCGACATCCGTCTCACCGGCCACGTGGTCAAGACCATTCAGCCTCTGATCCGCTGCAACACCCCCACCGTCCACGCCCAGGATAACGCCAAGGACTGCTTTGACCAGCTCATCTCCAGCGGCGCTCCCTACCTCGTGGTGCTGGGAGACGGAGAACAAGTGGCCGGCATCATCACCAAAACCAGCATGGCCTCCGCCATGGCAGAGCAGCTTTGGGGGTGAGGCAGAGTGACATTCCACGACTTACCAAAGGCTCTGCTGGAACATCTGGGTTTTACCTTTGTCTCGGTAGCGGTAGGCTTTGTGCTGGGCGTGCTGCTTGGCATTCTGCTTTCCCGCCTGCCGAAAAACCTGTCCAAGCTGATTTTACCCATCCTCTCCATCTTCAACACCATCCCCGGCGTCGTATTTGTGGGCCTGCTGTTTCTGGTTCTGGGCATGCAGCCTATCACCGTGCTCATCGCCCTGTCCATCTACGCAACCTTTCCCATCCTCAAAAATACGTACGCCGGTCTCTCCTCAGTGGAGGGGCAGTATATTGAGGCAGCCAAGGGCTGCGGTATGAGCCCCATCCAGTGTCTCGTCCGGGTGGAACTGCCTCTGGCTCTGCCCACCATCATCGGCGGACTGCGTATGTCCACCGTCTACACCGTCAGCTGGGCGGTGCTGGCCGCCATGATCGGACAAGGAGGCCTTGGCACCTTTATCTACGCAGGCGTCAGCGCCAATGACAACGGCCTCATCCTTCTGGGCGCCGTTCCCGCCGCCATCCTGGCCTTTGTGTTGGGCTCTCTGGTGGACGCCCTTCAGCGCCGGGCCGTGCCCCGTGGCATGCGGAAAGGGGGTGGGGACCTGTGACCTTCCAAGTGATCTTTGAGCACCTGTCCATGGTCATTGTGGCCCTGCTCTTTGCCCTCATCGCCGGCGTCCCCCTGGGCGTACTCTCCTACTTTTATCCCCGGGCGGGCAAGATCATTCTCCGGGTGGTAGACCTCATTCAAACTACCCCCGCCCTGGCTCTGCTGGGTATCATCATGGTATTTATGGGCGCCGGGAAGCCCACCGTCATTGTGGGCCTGGCCCTCTATTCCCTGCTCCCCATCGTACGCAACACGGTGCTGGGCCTCAACCAGGTACCCTCTGCTCTGAAAGAGGCGGCCACCGGCATGGGCATGACCCGGATGTACCAGCTGCGGTGGGTGGAGATCCCCCTGGCCGCCCCCATCATCTTTACCGGTGTGCGCATCGCTGCCGTCAACGCCATCGGCACGGCGGTCTTTGCCGCCATGGTGGGCGGCGGAGGCCTGGGCAACATCATCAACACCGGCATCCGGCAAAATGATATGAAGGCCATTCTCAGCGGCACCGGCGTGCTCATGGCCATGGCCCTCATTCTGGACCTTATCATGGCCCTGGTGGAGCATCGCATGAACCGCCGCTCCGACCGCGCCCCCTCCCCTGCCGGCAAGCTGCTCACCCGGGCCGTGGCTGCGGTGACTGCGGTGGCCTGTGTGGCTCTTACCGTGTGGACCTTTCTGCCTCAGCAGGAGGACGGTCTGGTTCTCTACGAGGGGCAGTTCTCCGAGGTCCAGCTGGTCAATAGCATGATCAAGCAGCTGGTGGAGGACCGCTACGACCTCGCCGTCACCATCAAGGACCAGATGACGGCCGTCAACAACTTCAATGCTATGACAGGCCAGGACCACAGCTGTGACCTGATGTACACCTGGGACGGCACCCTGCTGACCACCATCATGGGACTGGACACCACCGATATCCCCGATGGGCAGACACTCTATGACTTTGTCAACGAGAAGATGAATACGGAGTATGATGCCCGCCTCATGGGAAAAATCGGTGTGAACAACACCTACGCCATCGGTGTGACCCAGGATGTGATGGACACCTATCATCCCACAAAAATCAGCGATCTGGTTCCTGTTGCCGGCGAGCTGCGCTTCGGCGCAGAGTCTGACTTCTTCACCAGTGCGGGCAGTATGAAGTATGATCCCTTCGTTCAGTTCTATGGCCTGAACTTTGCCAAGGCCACCCCGGTGGACATCATGCTCAAGTACACTGCCATTGAGCAGGGAGCCTATGATGTGATGGTCGTCTACGCCACCGACGGTCTGAACATCCGGGCGGGCCTTACTGTATTGGAGGATGACCTGCACTTCTTCCCCGACTACTACGGCACCATTCTGGTGCGCAACGATGTATTTGAGCGCTTTGAGGAACAGGCCCCTGATCTGGAGGAAACCCTGTCCCTGCTCAACGGTAAGTTTACCGACCAGCTTATGAGCCAGCTCACCTACCGGGTGGACGTGGAGCAGGAGCCGGTAGACCAGGTAGCCCGGGACTTTTTGGTAGAAGCTGGTCTGCTGGAGCAGTAACTCTTCCACACCCTGCAATCAAAATGTGCAAAACACGCCCCGTGTCAGTGTTTAAACTGGCACGAGGCGCGTTTATTCTGCTGCCGGGGAAATCAGGCCCGCTTTCGATATCTCCACGCAAGAATCAGGCCTGCCAGGAGCACTGCGGCGCTGGCTGCCAGCAGGACTCCATATTCGCGGTTTAAAGCGCTCTGATTTTCGCCTCCCACCTCCAGTTTCATAGGATCTTGTCCGCTTTCTGCTGCGGTGTTGGCCTGGGGACGCTCAGGAACATTGCCGTCCATCGGCAGGGAAGCTGATTCTTCTCCCGCAGGCAGATCGAATGGCTGGCCGCCGGAAGGCACTTCCTCCCCCTGGGGCTGAGCACTTATATCTTCCCGCTCCATAGGTCCGCCCATCCCGCCGCCCATGGCATTGTTCATGGTACCCATGTCCGAAATACTCAGTTCCGAGGCATCCACCAGAGCGCTGCTGTCCTCCGCCTGGCCGTCAGAGGTGGAGGGGATGGTCCCGTCCAGCTGGCCCTGGACGCTCTCAGCCCGCAGCAGGCAGAACTGCTCCAGCGTCTCGATTCCCGTTTCAAATTCCTCATAGGTACAGAATTTGGTGGGGTCTTTTTCCACATAGAGGGCAATGAGCTGCTTTGTCTGGGCCATCATCTGGGTAAAATAGCCGCTGTCAAAGTAGGAGGAGATAGGCAAAAGGATTATAGTGCATGGACTTCTTGAAGTTGATGGTATTGAGAACCTTAATTCGATACGGCTCATAGACCACTTTGCCGTTTTTGTCCTTTACGGTCTCATAAACCGGATTGCCATGCCGGTCCCTTATTGGCTGATGGTCCTTGCCCAGCTTGGGACGCATTTTCGGCGTACCGCGCTGGAGCATCTTGCCGCACTCCACCAAAATCGTACCTTTCGGGTCACTTTTGTCAAGATAGAAAAAGGAAATGTCACAAACAATTTTCACTTTAGAAATCATCTGTTTTCACTTCATCACGCATCAGACGCTTCATCTTGTCCTCCAGAGTGTCCTTGCTCGTCTGGCTGAAATGGACACCGATGACATAGGTGGTATTACCCATCCTCATGTTGAATGTTCCTGCCGGAGCAGCCTTGCGTGCTTTCGCTGTGTTTGTGTTCTGTGCCATTCGATACCTCCTTGAAATGGGAAAAGCCAGACAGGGTGTGAGGGTCGGCAACGAAGTCCGGCAACGGACTTCAAAAAACCTCGAACATCATCCTATCTGGCTCTTATACTGTTTTTACTTTTTTCTTTGATTTCTCTGTTGCTTTCGTTGCCGGAGAAGGAAATTTCTTGTAAATAAAGGGGTTCCAAAGGATTTGTCGGGCAATGGGGTCGGCAATGGGATAGCAACCGGCTCGGCAACACGGTCGGTATTTCAGAATGGAAGCTCCATCTGTCGGGCTTCTTCCTCGGTCAGTTCACGAAAACCATCCGGCAAATTTGAGCCTGTTGCCGATAGCTCGTTGCCGGACAGAGGGGTTCGCTCCCATCCTCTCTGTCTGCCGTACTTGGCAAAGATACGGGGATTGGAAAACGGTGTCCATCCCTCAATGCTGTTGTTCATTATCTCGTTGATTTCTCGGATTTCCCATTGCTTCGGCTCGTCAAAGGGATGGTTCAGGGCTTCTGCATAGATCAGCTTGGAGCAGACCTGTGTACCATCAAAGTTATCAAGGAAAGACTGGATAAGTCCTGCCTTGGTGTCCTCCGGCATGAATTGCCTTTGCAGCTCTCGCAACTCCTTAGCCATTTCCTTTGATAAGGTCAGCTTGAAAGGAAAATTGTGATAGATGAACATGGCTTCTGCCCACATCTGTCAATGAACGCTCTGGATGCAGCTTCATCTTCCAGAATGTGAACCTCGGTTCTTTCGGGGTGTACCATGATGGGCAGGAACCTACGGTTTCCGCTTCGGTCAAGGGGCAGAAAGTCCATTGTGTTGGAGCTGCCGCCGAACACGCATTGTCGCAGCCTGTCTGCCGGATGGGTTTCATACGGCACTTTATAGGTCTCTTTCGGTCTGCTGATAAAAGACTTAATTTCCTCGATGCTCCTGGCATTGGCTGTGGCAATCATTTCCGACATTTCGATTATCCAATGTCCCTGCATTTTGCGGTAAACATTGTCATCGTCAATCTTTTTCAGGTCATCGGAAAACCATTCGTCTTTGACTGCCAACAATCGGAAGAATGAGGACTTTCCTGCACCTTGCCCGCCAACCAGACAGAGCATGACTTCAAATTTGCATCCGGGCTTAAACACTCTGCTGATAGCTCCCAACATGAACAGTCGCAAACATTCATAGGTGTACTCATTTTCATCTGCGCCGAGAAAACGGGACAGAGCATAGCGGATGCGTTCTGTCCCGTCCCATTCCAGACTGTTCAGATAGTTACGGATGGGGTGATACTTATTGCAGTCAGCGATAATGGAGATTGCTTTCTGGATTTTCTTCTCGCTGGTCAGTCCGTACTTATCTTCCAGATAGAGCATGAGATAATTCAAATCCGTATCATTCAAGGTCGCTGTCTGCTTGCTCCACCAGAGTGGCTTCACAATATCAATTCGTTCTGTGAGAATGTTGAACCTGATCGCATCTTGCAGATAAGGGTCGTTCTGAAACACGGTCAGGCAGTTCCTTATGCTGTTCTTGATGGCTCCATTATCGGTCAAGTCCAGACTTCCTCTGACTTCTTCCACGGTCATGCCCGGCTGTGTGTCCTGCAATTCGCTGCTCAAGTTTCATCACCTCTTTTCTCTGTTCAGCTACAAGGGCTTTCTTTTCATCGGGAGTGCCGTACAGGAGAATATGGGAATACTGTCCCTTTACGGTGTCCAGATACTGCCGCAAGATGGTCTCGCGGCTCATGGCGTTCACCAGAGAAACCTCCATACCAGACAACTGGATGTCCGCAGGCATCAGGTCAACACCCTCCGGGTGGTGCAGGATACCCTCGCTGGGTCGCAGCGGCTCATCCATCAGAATACGGCCCATCGCGTCGGACAGGGTAAAGGGCAGCTTGTCTGGTTGGGGATGGCCCAGGCTGATGGTCAGGCTGCCTTGCGGGTCTCCGTCGATCAGCAGCACCTTTCGTCCGGCCTGCGCCAGCCCGATCCCCAGGTTGGTACAGGTCGTTGTCTTGCCAACGCCGCCTTTCTGGTTGGCGATGGCGATAATTTGTGTGTTCACTTTGCAATCACCTCGTTTCTGGAATAAAAAAAGGGAGAATGTGACGTAAATCAACATTCTCCCTGAGAAACGATATGCGATTGTATTGCTGCTTGTCTTATTGGTGTTCAGCTTTTGGGGAGCCATCCCGCCACCAACCCGCATGAATACTGGATTTCTGCTTGTTTGTCTTTCCCTTTCCCGAATAACCTCTGTTCAACGATGTCAATGGTATGGACCCTTGACGTGTCAAACAGACGGCTCTCATATCCCTGGGCTGTGGAGGCCGCCTGGATACCCAAGGAGGGAGCGTTTAGAAAGACTCCGGTCACCACCAAGGCTAAAAGCAGAGCCAGGCAGCAGATCTTGTCCATGTATTTATGGGTCGACATGGTCTGCTCCTTTCTTTATCCCATATAGTCTCCGTTGTAGCTGACCAGCACGGCGCTGGCGACTCCCTGCATCTCGGAGAGGGAATTGATAAAATCAGTATTCTCGTCTTTCATCCGCACCTCCAGATTCAGCTCCACGGCACCCTTCTGTACGGTCTTGCTTTTAACAGTCAGGCGCTGGACCTTCTCCTTCAGAAATTCCGTAGCTGCCGCTTCGCTCTCATGTCCGTCACAGCGGAGCACCACAATATAGGGATTCACATGGGACTTTTTGTTGGCAAAAATCAGCAGGAAAACACCAATAAATACGCTGCCGAATACGGCCAGAGGGATGAGTCCCGCCGCCAGCACGATACCTGCGGCAATGGACCAGAACAGGAAGGCGATGTCCAGGGGCTCTTTGATGGCGGTGCGGAAGCGGACGATGGACAGGGCGCCCACCATGCCCAGGGACAGCACCACATTGGAGGTGACCGCCAGGATGACCAGTGTGGTAATCATAGTCAGGGCCACCAGAGTCACGCCGAAGCTGGAGGAGTACATCACCCCGGCAAAGGTCTTTTTGTAGATAAGGAAAATAAACATACCCAGGGCAAAGGCCAGCACCAATGCCAGGGCCATATCCAACAGGGTAACGCTGGTCATGTTCTCCAGAAAGCTGGATTTGAAGATGTCTTGAAAAGTCATTGTGTTCTGCTCCTTCTTGATTGTCCGCGCTCACCCGTAAATCCGGCAGGCGGCGTATTTGGAAAAGGCCGAGGTGTGAGTTCTGGGTACCTGGACCAGGTCCCGGATCAGAGCGGGCAAAAAGCCGTCCCACTTTACTTCCAGGATGGCGGGAGCATCCCCCGCCGGAATGGTCACACAGTCCGGATTTAAAAAATCCGTGTTTCCCATGGCCGTACGGATGTTGTAATCCAAGGTCACCCGCACATTCCCCGGGTCGTAGACAAAGGGCTCCCGGGTATAGTCCACAATCGTCCGGGGCCGCAGACCCTGGGTGGTCATTTTGAAGCACAATTCCCGGACCAAGGGCTCTTTGCTGTCTGCCAGCTTGGTAACGTCTCCGCCAGCTACGGCTTGGACCTCTTCCCAGCTCAGCCTGGCCTGCTCTTTGCTGCACAGACCGCTGTACTTGCTCTTTTTTTCCAAAAAAACTTGGGACAGATCTCCGTTGTAGTACCGAACCCGAAATTTTTCCCGGCTGTTTACTCCATTCAGCTTTTCCCTCAAAGCTTTGTCCGCCAGATTGTCAAAATACAAGCTTCGGATCTGGTAGCTCCCGTTTACCGCATGCTGGTCCCGTTCCAGCACCGCTCCCAGGCGGGCACGGAGGGCCAACAGGTCAGAGTAGCTGATTTCGTGCTTCCACTCGTGACGAAACTCCATTTCGCGGCCTCCTTTCCATAGGTGGCTAGTAAACTCTGTCAACCTTAGTTCAAGCTTAGAGAATATAAAATCAGCGGAGCAAGATATACCTGCTCCGCTCTCAGCCTCTTTTTTTGCACGCTTTCCTACGGCAGCCGCTTGGAGGCAACGATGCGTGGATTCACATGGACCATACAGTGCTTTACCATAGGGAACCGGCGTTCCATGGCATGATGTACCTGCGCCGACGTCTCATGGGCCTCAGCCAGCGGAACTTCCCCATCTGCAGCAATCTCTACTTCCACATAGATTCGGTTGCCAAACAGCCGGGTCTGCAGCCGGTCCACACCCAATACCCCCGGCTGGGCCAGCGCAGTCTGCCGCATCTCCTCCTCCATCTCCTCCGGACAGGCGGTATCCAGCATTTTTGCCGCGGCATCGCGAAAGATGTCCCAGGCCGCCTTCAAAATAAACAGACAGATCACCACACTGGCTGCCGGATCCAGCTCGGGAATTCCCAGTCGTGCCCCGCAGATTCCCACAAAACTGCCCACAGAGGACAGCGCGTCGGAGCGGTGGTGCCACGCATCCGCCATGAGAGACGGGGAATTCAGCTTCTTGGCCGCCGCTCTGGTGTACCAGTACATAGCCTCTTTGGACACGATGGAGAGGACCGCTGCCGCCAGTGCCACCCGCCCGGGAATGGGCAGAGCGTCCGCGCCTCCCAGGATGTTTCCCACTCCGGTCCAGCCGATCCCAAACCCCGTCACTGCCAGCATGGAGGCAAGCAGGATGGCAGCCATACATTCAAACCGCTCATGACCAAAGGGGTGCTCCCGGTCCGCCTCCTTTCCCGCCAGCTTGACACCGGCAATCACCACAAAGGTGCTCAGCACATCGGATGCGGAATGGACAGCGTCAGACACCATTGCCCCGGAATGGGCCACCAATCCCGCAGCCAGTTTCAGAATCGTCAGCACCACATTGCCCAGGATCGTGACAACTGAAACCCGTATCGCTCTGGCTTCTCCACTTTTTTGATCCATACTGTTACCTCCCATTTGGAACATATTGCTGTGGCATTCATCTGTTTTGCCTGTTCCAGGGGGTACAAAAAGACACCCATGGAACATATTTTTTGTCCCACAGATGCCTCACCATCTGCTGCCGCCGCAGCGGCCCGGCTCCTTTACGGCCTGTTCCGTATGGGGCGCGCCGCCCCAACCATGTTCTCACCCTCAGTCTATGCCGTTCTCTTCCCTTTGGTAACTGCATCCCTTGTCAAAAAAAGTTCACACTTTTCGTATGGTACAGGCTTATCCATTTGTGTTAAAATAAAGTCGTTCCCAAAGGAGATTCTCTGCATCTATTTTTCCTTACCAAAGAACAGGAAGGCAACTCTATGGACAACAATTTTGCCTCTTCTATCGATTCCAAGCACCGCCACCCCCGCAGTCTGGCGCTGCGCTCGCTGGTGCTGCTGCTCGGCTTTGGCTGTGCGGCATCTCTTCTGCTGGGCAGCTGCGCCCATCCCCGTATCCTTCCTCTGAGCGGTTGGCTGCCAAAATCCTCCCTGTCCGTCTCCATCTCTCGAACCACCTCTCACTGGAAGGCTCCCGATGATACCCATGTTTGGAATCTGACGCTGGTCAATCCCTGGAACCCTCTTCCGGAGGATTATTCCATCTCTCTGAAGCAGGTAGAATCCGGCCAGACGGTAGATCAGCGGTGCGCGGAGGCCCTGCAGGCGATGATGGATGACTGCCGGGCTGCCGATTTATCCCCTCTCATCTGTTCCTCCTACCGTACCCAGGAGACCCAGCAGGGACTGTATGACGCCCAGGTCAACGATTTTCTCTCCCAGGGCTACTCCAGAGAAGAGGCCGAGTCCATGGCCGCCACCATAGTGGCCCTGCCCGGAACCAGCGAGCACCAGCTTGGGCTGGCGGTAGACATTGTGGATCAAAACTATCAGATCCTGGAGAGTTCCCAGGAGGACACACCGGTCCAGCGATGGCTGATGGAGCACTGCTGGGAGTATGGTTTTATTCTCCGCTATCCGGAAGAGAAAAGCGATTTAACCGGCATTATCTACGAACCCTGGCACTACCGCTATGTGGGTGTGGAAGCCGCAAAAGTGATTACCCAGGCAGGGATTTGTCTGGAGGAATATGTGGGAGCCACTGCAAAAGTAGTTCCTGACTCTTTCTCTTAAAACCTCAGCCGCCCTTCTCTATGCAGGAGAAGGGCGGCTGTTTATTCTCAGATCACTTTCAATTTTTAAAAAAGAAAACGTCCTGAAATCGTTTGATTTCAGGACGTTTGGTGGAGATAAGCGGGATCGAACCGCTGACCTCTTGAATGCCATTCAAGCGCTCTCCCAGCTGAGCTATACCCCCATATTTTCTTGTTGCTTTGGCTCTTGGCCTCAGCGCAGGACTTATAATACCAGATACCCGCTCACTTGTCAAGCATAAAAAGAAAGTTTTTTTCGTTTTTTTCAAAAACCAAAGAACGCCGCAGCGCTGTGCAGCGCTGCGGCGTTTCGATGTGCTGATTAGTAATACTTTTTGCGGTTCTTACGAGCAGCCTCAGACTTCTTGCGGCGCTTCACGCTGGGGCTCTCATAATGCTCGCGCTTACGAACCTCGGCCAGCACGCCAGACTTGGCGCAGCTGCGCTTAAAGCGCTTCAGAGCGCTCTCCAAAGACTCGTTTTCTCTTACACGGACTTCCGACATTTATATTTCCCTCCCTCCGGCGCGGCAGATTTTCTGCCACGAAAGGGCCATTTGTATGGCTTTAACAGAACCATTATATTTGACTTTCTGTCAAATGTCAAGTTCTTCTTTGCTCTGCAAATTTGAATTTTTTGTAACGGCACGATGCACCATCAGGCCCGGGGCTTGAAAATCAGGTTGACCAGGCAACCTTTGATGGCGCGCGGGTGGCCTGCGGGCCACAATTACGCCTTCGGCTTAAAGATCAGGTTGACCAGGCGGCCCTTGACCACGATGGACTTCACCAGCTGCATGCCCTCGGCCATGCGGGCGATCTTCTCGTTGGCCAGAGCGGCAGCCACGACCTCCTCGTCGCTGCTGTCGGTGGGCACGATGATGTTGGCGCGGACCTTGCCGCCCACCTGCACTGCCATCTGGGTGGTAGCGGTAACGGTCTTGGCTGCATCATAAGTGGGCCAAGGCTGCAGGCACACCTGGCCGCCGTAGCCCGCCATCTCCCACAGCTCCTCGCACATGTGGGGGGCAAAGGGAGAGAGCATCAGCAGCAGGGCCTTCATATCGCCCCGGCTGGCACCGTTGGCGTAGAAGTCGTTGACCAGGGCCATCAGGGTAGCGATGGCGGTGTTGAACTTCATGGCCTCGATGTCCTCAGACACCTTCTTGATGGCACGGTGGACAGCCACCTCGTTGACCTGAGAGTACTCATCGCCGGCGTGCTCCTGCTCGGTGGCCAGGTTCCACACACGGTCCAGGAAGCGCTTACAGCCCTTCACACCGTTGTCCGACCAAGCAGCAGCCTTCTCAAAGTCGCCGATGAACATGATATAGGTGCGCATGGTGTCGGCGCCGTACTGCTCGATGACGTCGTTGGGGTTGACCACGTTGCCGCGGGACTTGGACATCTTCTCGCCGCCCTCACCCAGTATCATACCGTGGGAGGTGCGCTTCTGATAGGGCTCCTTGGTGGGCACTACGCCGATGTCATAGAGGAACTTGTGCCAGAACCGGCTGTACAGCAGGTGCAGAGTGGTGTGCTCCATGCCGCCGTTGTACCAGTCCACGGGGCTCCAGTAGTCCAGAGCCTCCTTGGAGGCCAGGGCCTTGTCGTTGTGGGGATCCATATACCGCAGGAAATACCAGCTGGAACCGGCCCACTGGGGCATGGTGTCGGTCTCCCGCTTGGCAGGGCCGCCGCAGCAGGGGCAGGTGGGGTTC
>UMKB01051160.1_pt1 | contig 19973 bp, 14 predicted proteins | sample 1966171 | NCBI WGS metagenome assembly UMKB01 (sample SAMEA4836164, study PRJEB28245) | human gut metagenome | biome: gut microbiome; material: fecal sample | place: Denmark | collected 2008 | reverse complement strand
GAGGACAGGGTAATGGCCTCCGGGGTATCGTCGATGATCAGATCCACGCCGGTAGCGGTCTCCAGTGCGCGGATATTGCGGCCCTCGCGGCCGATGATGCGGCCCTTCATCTCATCACTGGGCAGCGGCACCACGCTGACGGTGGTCTCGCTGCAATGGTCGGCAGCGCAGCGGCTGACGGCCTGTCCGATGAGGTTGCGGGCGATGTTATCGCAGTTTTCCTTCAGGTCGGTCTCGTAGGCGGCAACGCGCACGGCCTTTTCGTGGGTCAGCTCCTCGTCCACCTTATGCAGCAGCACCTCGCGGGCGTCCTCCTGGCTCAGGCCGGCCAGCGTTTCCAGACGCTCCATCTCCTTGGCGCGCAGAGCGTCGATCTCTGCCAGACGCTCCTCGGCCTCGGCAGCGCGCTTTTTCAGCTCTTCTTCCTTCTTTTCCAGCGCCTCGGTCTTGCGGTCCAGCGCTGTCTCCTTCTGGTCGATGCGGTTCTCCTGACGGCTGATCTCCGCACGGCGCTGCTTGATTTCCTTGTCGGCCTCTGCCTTCTGGGCATCGACCTCGGCTTTCAGACGGAAAGCCTCATCCTTTGCTTCCAGAACCGCTTCCTTGCGCTTCTGGTCAGCGGTCTTGATCGCCTCGTTCACCAGCCGGGTAGCCTCGGCCTCGGCGCTGCCGATCTGGGCTTCGGCAGTCTTTTTACGGTTGTTGTAACCAATAAAATAGCCCGCAGCCACGCCGACAACAGCAACGATCAAGGCCACGATCACTCCGATCGCGGTCATTGCGTTCACTCTCCTTTGTTTCAATTCAATGCAAAATTAAAAGCAGGAGACGCTGCGCAGCAGGACACGGGCAATGATATAGAAAGAGCTTTCAATGCAAAAAGTGACACCAAAACCATACGCACCACCCAAAACCGGCGGCACGGGCAAAAGCATACGGCTTTTCTCTTTACGGTTCCATTTTATATCAAACAGGCACGCTTTGCCTGAAACGGGTACAGGGGTCACACAGAAACCTGCGTACAGCGTCTTTGATTCCATACTACTAAATATAGTACGAAACATTTGCCCGCTTGTCAAGAGGAAAACCCTGCCCGCGGAACATTTTGTGCAGAAAAACAAAAATAAGATGGCTGCGGCAGGCACCCCCTCAGTCATCGCTGCGCGATGCCAGCTTCCCCGAGGGGGGAGCTGGCACGCCGTCAGACGTGACTGAGAGGGTTCTCTCCCCAAACCAAAAAGGCTGCCCCGGAGAACGGAGCAGCCCTTCTGGTTTATGATGAAGAGAAGAAAATGAAGGAGAATAGCTTATTATTTGGCGGCTTTTTCGCCCTCCGGGAAGATGATCTTATTCACAAAGAAGAAGATGACCATGGAGATGCCGCCGTTGAGCACGGTGGTGCCGATGTTGTAGATGAAGTCCGGTACCAGCAGACCGGCCACCGCCACCCAGATGCAGTTGATGGAGTTGACGATGCAGGTGATGATGCAGAAGGCCAGCACATACCAGCCGATCTGCTTTGCCAGATTGCCCTTGCTGCGGAACACAAAATTGCGCTGGATGGGGAAGTTGATGCACTCGCCGATGACCATGGCGATCATGTAGGCGCAGAAGTAGGGCAGGCCGCCGTGGGCGGCATCGTAGCCGAGGATGTTCCACTTGAAGGTCTCGCCGAAGAGGGTAATATCGATGCCCGGCCAGCCGAAATCCACCACCGGCAGGCTTGCAAAGGCCTTGGGCAGAAATTGCAGCAGCAGGTACTTGAACACCGTGATGAGGTTGGACACGATGACGAATAGGCCGCCCTCGCGCACCCACTTGGCAGCGGCGGGGTGCTTTGCCGCAAAGTTATTCCAGAAATTCATAGCCTGCTTCCTTTCAGCTGTTTTTCAAGCGCTCTTCCATGCGGCTGTTCAGCACGAGGTTCTTCACGGCCTCAAAAATCACCCGCACAAGACCGATGATCCAGAAGCCCTGCAGCTCCATCACGATGCCGTCCACCATGCCCATGCTGATAGCGCCGTTGGTCATTTTGGCCAGCGCCCGCAGAGGCATATTGTACTGGAACAGGATGTTCAGGTCGGGCTTGCCCTTTTTGATGCTGCGGCGCAGCAGGGTGCCCAGCACGGCAGCCGCCAGCCAGCCGATGGGGCTGCGTCCGTGCCCCATCTCGCCCAGCGTCATGTTGCGGTCGATGTGCACCTTGTTCTCCGGGATGGGACGGCCCAGCAGCGCCTCAAACTCCGCGTCCGGCACCTTCTGCACCTGTGCAGTGCGGTAATGTGCAAGGTCTTTGCCCGCGTAGGGGTCGGGTGCGCCGGTGCCCGCCACCGTGACAGCGGCAGTCAAGCGGATGTCGGCGCTGGAAGCGCCCACCAGCAGCTGATAGCTGCCGCCCTCTACCTCCCAGCGGTCGGTCTTGACGTTCCAGTAGCGGAACGCCTTATCGTCCAGCGGGATGGTGACGGTCTTGCTCTCTCCGGCTTCCAGCTGCACCTTGGCAAAGCCCTTCAGCTCCTTGACGGGGCGGAAAACTTTTGCATCCGGCTTTGCCACATACAGCTGCACCACCTCGGCACCTGCACAGCTGCCGGTGTTGGTGACAGTCAGGGTCACGCCGGTTTCGTCTGCTTTCAGGTCACTGTACGCAAAGCTGGTGTAGCTCAGGCCGTAGCCGAAGGGGAAGGCGGTGGGCACACCGGCGGTGTCGTAGTAGCGGTAGCCCACATACAGTCCCTCGCGGTACTCCACGGTGGGACCGTCGCCGCCGAAATGCTCCTTTGCGGGGGTGTCGGCGTAGCTGCGCGCCCAAGTCTCAGCCAGCTTACCGCAGGGGTTCTGCGCGCCGGTGAGCACCTCGACCAGTGCGCCTGCACCGGCCTGACCGCCCAAGCAGCCGTAGACCAGCGCCTTGCAGTCCTTGACCCAATCGCTTTCCAGCGAGGAGCCTGCACTCAGCAGCAGCACCACGTTGGGGTTCGCTGCCGCCACAGCGGCCAGCAGCTCCAGCTGGTTCTCTGCCAGCTTCATGTCGGCGCGGTCGATGCCCTCGCTCTCCTTGATCTCGTCCAGACCCATGCACAGCAGCACCACATCGGCGTTCTTTGCCAGCAGCACCGCCTCGGCCTTCAGTGCCTCGTCGGGCTTGCCCTGCCGGTCAAAGCCCTTGGCGTAGCCGACGCTGTTCAGGCCGCTCTCGGCAAGGCAATCCAAGAAGGAATCCACCTTGATGGAGTTGACGGCGCTGGAACCTGCACCCTGATAGCGGGGCGTCTGGGCAAAGTCGCCGATGACCGCCACCTTTTCCCCCTTTGCAAGGGGCAGCAGGCTGTTTTCGTTCTTCAGCAGCACGATGCTCTGGGCAGCAGCCCGGCGTGCCAGTGCGTGGTGGGCGTCGGCATCGAACTTGCCGGGTGCGGCGTCCACCGCCGCCTTGGTGGTGAACACCAGCTCCAGCAGCTCCTCCAGCCGGGCGTCCACGTCTGCCTCGGTGATCTTGCCGGTCTGCACCGCCTTCATCAGCTCCCGGATGGCGTCCCCGCCGGGGGCGGGCATTTCCAGCGTAGAGCCGTTCTTTACGCCGAGGGCGTGGTCGTTGCTGCCGCCCCAGTCGGTGACCACTGCGCCGTCAAAGCCCCAGTCCCTGCGCAGGATCTCCATGAGCAGGTGGGCGTTCTCGTTGGCGTAGGTGCCGTTGACAAGGTTATAGGCGGACATGATGGTCTTGGGCTGCGCCTCCTTGACCACCATCTCGAAGCCGGTCAGGTAAATTTCCCGCAGGGTGCGCTCGTCCACGATGGAATCCGAGGCCATGCGGCGCAGCTCCTGACTGTTCACGGCAAAGTGCTTGGGGCAGGCGGCAATGCCGTTTTTCTGGATGCCGCGGACGTAGGCCGCCGCCATCTTACCGGCAAGGTAGGGATCCTCCGAGAAATACTCGAAGTTGCGGCCGCACAGCGGGCTGCGCTTGATGTTCAGGCCGGGGCCCAGCAGCACCGACACGCCCTGTGCCGCTGCTTCTTCGCCCATGGCTGCGCCCACAGCCTCGCCAAGCTCCGGGTCCCAGCTGTTGGCCACGGTGGCCGAGGTGGGGAAGCAGGTGGCGGGCACACTGGGGTTCAGGCCCAGATGGTCAGCTGCGCCCGCCTGCTTGCGCACGCCGTTGGGGCCGTCCGACAGGGTAATGGCCGGGATGCCCTTGCCCGGCAGCGCCCGGGTGGTGAACACCGTACCGCCGCTCAGCAGGGCGCATTTCTGTTCCAGGCTCAGTGTTTGAATGATGTCTGCGTGTTTCATAGCTTGGCTCCTGACGATGAACAAAGAAAAGGGGCGGGCGGATACCCGCCGCCCCCTTGCGTGTTAGAATTTATCCGTTAGGCGTTGATGTTTTTGGATGGCTTATAATTTTCAGGGTGCATCTGCTCGTCCTTATTGCGGCGGACCATCCAGTAAATGCAGCCCACTGCCAAAACTGCGACAACGGCATCCAGCGTGTACATCCACTTCATCCAGAGCGGCGTGATATTGACCAGCTTAGAAGTCTCAGACAGACCGTTCATAGCGACACTGTGGCTGACCGTATAGCAGATATCGTGCGCGGCGTTCCGCAGATAGGTCATGATCTGCGGGTCATTCTTATAATCTCCCAGATCAAAAGAAGTTTCGTTGGTGTTCATCCACATATCGGTACCAGCCTGCAAGCCAGCCTTGATATCCATATAATCCGGCAGACCAGCAAAGTCCGTGATCACGATGCCATGGAAGCCCCACTCGTTCCGCAGAACATCCGTCAGGAGTTCATAGTTTGCACCGCACCATTTCGTGCCGATGCGGTTGAATGCGTTCATCACGCCCAGCGTTTCACCGCTCTTGACACTCTCTTCAAACGGTGCGAGGTACAGCTCACGCAGTGCCTGTTCGTTCAGGAATGCGGAAATGCCGTCCTTCGAACCCTTGATGTTCATGTTTTCATCGATCACACCCTCGGTATCGTTGACTGCAAAGTGCTTGATGTAGCAGAACAGGCCCTTGCTCTGAGCGCCTTCCACCGTGGAAGCACCCATCTTACCGCTGATGAAACCATCCTCCGCGTAATACTCGAAGTTACGGCCGCTGTACGGAGTTCGATGGATATTCATAGCCGGTGCATACCAGCCCTGAATTCCTGCGAACATTGCATCATTGCCAACCGCAACACCCATCTCATAGGCCAGATCCGTATTCCATGTGGAACCAATCACAACTTCCGTGGGATATGCCATTCCCTGCGTACCACCGATCAGCGTTGCAGAGATACCGGCAGGGCCATCCTTTTCCTTGGTGGCGGGCTTCAGGATATAGTTCAGGCTCGGCGTACCATAGCCGCCCATGCGGACCATGTAAGCCAGATCATCGGCAGATATCACATTCAGGATGTCGTTCCACGAATCATCATCGAACATCGTATCACGGTAATGCGCAAGCGTCAGATTTTCCGTGTTCTCCTCACCCGTGACAGGCATCGTATAGGCATCCTTGTCCTCCGTATACTGGGGATACAGTGCATCAATGATCTCCTGCGGGAAAGTAATGTACTTTTCGCCGGTGGTCTCGTCCACGCGCGTGCAGAATGCAGTCGGGAACGTGCCGACCCAGTCATTACGGGTCAGGTACTTGGTATCAGAATATTCGTCGTAATTTGCAATGTTGGCGTAATCGAACTTATTGGAGATTTCCGTACCCGTGGTGCTGTCCACAGCATACGTCTTGGTATCCAGAGCGGCATTGTTCCACTCTGCGGTCATCGTGCTGTCGCCTTCTGCGGTCATGCCATCCGCAACCGTCTTGCCCTTTGCGGCTAGAATGTTGTTCAGGGCATCGTGTGCATCATGGCCCACTGCAAAGTAGTAATCGCCTGCATCCAGAATATAGGTCTTTGCATTGGTATAGTCATAGGACTTCAGGCTTTCCTTGTCCACCTGAATCTCCACGACCTGAGATTCGCCCGGCTTCAGCACGTCCGTCTTTGCGAAACCAACCAGCTCCACAGAGGCTTTTTCCACATTGTTCTCGCGGTCATAATCGGTATACGGAGACTGTGCATAAAGCTGAACGACCTCCTTTCCGGAGTAAGTATCGCCAGTATTGGTAACTTTCACTTTTGCGGTGAAGGTATCCCCGTTCTGGGTCAGAGAGAAATCGCTGTAATCAAAGGTGGTATAGCTCAGACCGTAGCCAAAGGGATAGATGACTTCGCTTGCATAGTCGTAATCGCCCGCGTTACCCTGACCCAGAACCACATCTTCGTAACGGGTCTCGTAGTAGCGGTAGCCGACATAGATGCCTTCCTCGTACACAATGTACTGGTCGGATTCATTGGAGAAGCCGTTCTCGATCCAGAAGTTTGTGCCGGCATTCTGTGCGGCGGGAGAGCTGTTGGCATCTGCGGCATAAGTATCCACCAAACGACCGGAAGGAACCACATCGCCAACCAGTGCGTCAGCAATGGCATACAGACCCGTTTGACCGACACCGCCGGCCCAGATCGCCGCCTTGATGTTAGGATACTGGCTCAGCCAGCCCAGCTCCATGGCATTATTGGCATTCAGCACAACCACCACATCATCAAACTGGTCATTGACCGCCTTCAGCATATCCGCCTCTTCGGTGCTCAGTTCCAGATAGTTGCCGGAGTTGTCCGCAACGCCTGCGGTCTCTGCAAAATTCACAGCAGTCAGGTCGGAACCTTCGCCGCCAGAACGAGAGATCACAACGATCGCGGCATCGCTGTACTCATCAAAAGAGGACTGCGCCGCAGATGCAACATCTGCCCAAGGTACTTCATTGATCGAAAACTTACCGCCGCGCCAGTTCGGTGCACTACGCTGATATCCGTCCTCACTCTTCTTGGTGTAGAAATCCCACAGGGTCGGATTCACACTCAGTCCGGACTTTTCCAACGCCGTCTTGAGCGTCGGTGCCGTGGAAGTATCCACAGAACCGGAACCGGCACCACCATAGACGATGTTCACAGACGAAACCGAGAACACGCTGACTTTGTCACCTTTATTCAGCGGCAGACCGCCGTTGTTTTCCAAAAGCACGAGGCCCTCGCTCTCGATATTCTGAGCGACCTGACCATTGTGCTCATTCAGTTCTTCTTCACTGCTGAAATCGCACGGGAAGTAGTTGCTGTCTACATCCTCTCCGGTTTCAACGATCTTAAACGTATCGTGGTTAAAGTGCGTGGAAATCAGTCCACGGTACGAATACGCAGCAACATTGCCAACGATCAGTGCCGCAAGAACCACCGCCATGACGGGAATCGTGATTCTCCGAAACGTCTTGTTGGACATCCGTTTCTTCTTCATCCGTAGTGTCCTCCTACTTCTTTCAAGTCAAATAATCTGATTTTGGATGCGGCCGCATCTCTGACGATGGTTATAGTATAGCATATTCATTTTCTTTTCACATGTTTCCAGCATAACCTGTCATTTCAACTGCACAATCTGCAAAAATTTCAATTTTTTCTCATTTTTTCTTGTGCTTATCCACAAAGAAAAGCCGTTCCATATTGTGCACCCTGCCAGACAACAAAAAACGGCAGGGGATACCTGCCGTAAAAATATTATTGCTTTTGGGGTAGTGGAAACAGGATCCGCAGGGTACACCAGTTGTTTTCCCAGTGCAGCGTCATGCTGCCGCCGTGCTGCCCGACGGTGGTGCGGACACTTTTCAGGTCCGACCCCTGCTTCGGCAGACCGTCCGCATCCAGTGCGGGGGCGGCCTCTGTATAATGCTCGAACCGCAGCATGGCAAAGCCACCCTGACTGTACACCGCCACCTTGATGAGCCGCTTTTCGGGGTCCGGCTCGGCGCGCACGGCGGCAATGGCGTTGTCCAGCGCCACGCCCACGATGGTGCACAGCTCCCGGATGGTGAGAAAGCCCAGCATCCTGCCGTCCGCTACGCTGGTGATGGTAATGTTCTCCTGCTGGCATTCCATAGTTTTGGCGGTGAGCAGGGTATCCAGCACCGGGTTGCCGGTCTTGTTCTCGGCCTCGTACTGGCGGATGTTCTGCTCCATGGCGGCAATGGCAGCGTTCTGCTTGGTCTGGTCCTGCTCCTCCCGGATGCGGGCAAGCTGGACTTTCAGCTCATGGTACCGCCGGTTGATGAGGTTGATGCCCTCCTTGCTGCGCTTGTACTGCTCGTACTGGCGGTGCAGTACCTCGTCCATGGCGGCAAGCTCACTATGCAAAGCGTTCTCCTGCAGCTGCTCGTGCTGCACAGATAAGATCAGCACGCCGGAAAAATCCACCAAGGTGCGGATGGAAAAAATGCTCATGTTGATCTCGCTGCCCGGCAGAAAGCCCAGATTGCTCACCGCAAAGGCGGTCAGCGCCAGCATGACCGCCGTCAGGGCGGCGCTGCCGCCGATCTGTAAGTGCCCGGCGGGCTGGGGACGGCGGTGCTGCAGATAGCACATAATGCCGAACAGCGTCCCATACACCAGCGCCAGCAGCAGTAAAGACAGCGGCTCCCATGGGCCGCGGGCGGGCCAGAGGGCGCAGTGCAGCTGCCACTCCACGCTGGCGGCAAGCTCTGCCAGAATAAACGCCCGGGCGCAGTGATACCCGGCTTCCAGCAGGGTGATGCTCCACACACCCCATAAATATAAGTAGGAAAGCCCGATGGCCGTTACCATGCAGGGGATCCAGAGCCCGCCGGGCACGTTGCCCGTCAGCCCCAGAAAGGCCGACAGCACCGCCGCCCACAGCAGGGTGATGCCCCCGGTGACCGCTCTGGAAAAGCGGGGCGCAAGCGCCGGGGTGAACAGCAGCACCGCCAGACACTCGGCAAGGGCGGTGTACAGCCGTGGGATATCCGGCAGCGCGGTCATGAGCCTTCACCTCCGATGTAGTCGGTCAGTGCGGCAAGAAAAGCCTTACGCTTGGGGCGGCTGACCTGCAGCTCGCAGGGGCCCACCTGTACGGTGCTCTGCCGCAGCTCCCGCACCTGCGCCAGATTTACCAGATAGCCGCTGTTGCAGCGGGCAAAGGGGCAGTCTGCCAGCTTTTCCTCAAAGGCCTTGAGGGCGCCGGGGGCGGAAAAATCGCCCTCGTCGGTGTAAAAGTGCACCCGGTGCCCCTCGCTTTCCAGATAATAGATGCTTGCGGTGTCCAGACGGCGCAGCCCACCCTCCACCGGCACGGTCAGGTAATGCTTTGCCCGCTTTTCCAGCCGGGAAACGGCCTTGAGCAGCTGCTGCGAAAAGGCAAAGTAGGGCACCGGCTTCAGCACATAGTCCAGCGCTCCCACCGAGTAGCCCCGGATGGCGTACTGCGCCATATTGGTGATGAAGATCAGGATGACGTCTGCATCCATCTGCCGGATGCGCTCGGCCGTGGTCATGCCGTCCAGATGCTTCATCTCCACATCCAGAAAAATAATGTCGTAGACCGCGCGGTAATCCTCCAGAATATCCACGCCGTCCGCAAAGACCGTCACTTCAAACTCTGTCCCGTACTGCCGGGTATACCGCCGGACATACTCCTGCAATACCCCCTGTACCTCCGCGTCGTCCTCTACGATCGCCACCCGGATCATGACCGCACCTCCCTTACCACACCTTTGTGGAACTGTTACGGCTCTATTATAGCGCAATCCCGTCCGGTTTGCCAAGGGGCACTCCGCAACAAAGGGCAGGGCAGCCCACAGCTGACCACCGTGGACGTGAACCCCTACCAGCTGGGCATGGAGGCTGCCAGCCAGACCATCAACCACATCGAGAACCCGAACCTTCTGGCCACAAAGATCATCGTGCCGCACAAGCTTATCCCCCGGGAGAGCTGCTGCCCGCCGGAGGAGCAGCGCTAGGAAGTGCTTTTTCAGCAAGACAGTGTCCGCTTCCGGGAGCTGCCGCGCAGCGCTTGCTATCCTGCCCCCAGAGTAGACAGCGTAAAAAACGCTGCATCCTCCGGGGGTATTTTTATGCCCCAAAAGGCACAAAAGAATGCCCGCCCACCTGTGGAAAACCACGGTGAGCGGGCATTTTGCGTTTTATTGTTCGTGCCGCTGTAAAAGCATTCAGAGGGCGGCGGTCTGGGGTACCAGCCGGAAGAGCATCACGGGCAGCTCGCTGTTTACAAAATCCAGCGTAAGGATGATCTTTCCGCGCTTTGTTTCAAAAGGCATCTCGGTCTGTGTGCCGTCCGGGGCAATGCGCACAAGCGTTTTGCCTTCCAGCAATCCGGCGGGCAGCGCGAGCCTTACCCGACCGGTGGGCTGCGTCAGGCTGCCTGCGGTTTCAAAGGCCACACTCAGGTATTCCCCGTTCGTCCGTGCGGTCACATCCTCCGCAGAAAGACTGCCGCTGTTAGCCCACGCCGTTGCGGCTTCGATCTTTTCCAGCTGCGCGGCGTTTTCTGCCTGCCCGCACACGGGGCAGAAGGTCAGCGTTTCGCCTTCCGCAGTGCGGAAAGTAAACTTCCGGCAATCCGTGCTGCCAGTGTGCGCACAGCCATCTCGCAGACAACCGGCGCTCTGAGAGCCGGTTCCGTTCGGGGACCATGCACCGAACTGGTGTCCCAGCTGATCGGTCGGGTCTGCGGTGTAGCTGTCTTTACAGCGGCTGCAAGTAAAGATGGTATAGCCGTCTGTTTCACAGGTAGGCTCTACGGTAACAGCCTGATAATCATGGTTCAGTGCGGGCTGCTCCGCGTAGGTGGTATAGTCACAACGGGAGCAGGTTTTGTAAGCATTCCAGCCAATTTCCGTGCAGGTGGGAGCTTTTGCTGCGTGCTGCACCAAATCATGATTCAGTGCGGGCAGTTCCGCGTAGGTGGTATAGTCGCAGCGGGAGCAGGTTTCGTAGGCATCCCAGCCAATTTCCGTGCAGGTGGGAGCTTTTGCTTCGTGCTGCACCAAATCATGGTTCAGCGCGGGTAGCTCTGTATAGGTGGTATAGTCGCAGCGGGAGCAGGTTTCGTAAGCATCCCAGCCGGGTTCCGTACAGGTAGGAGCTTTTGCTGCGTGCTGCTCCAGAGCATGGTTCAGTGCGGGCAGCTCTTTGCGGGTGGTATAGTCGCAGCGGGAGCAGGTTTCGTAAGCATCCCAGCCGGGTTCCGTACAGGTAGGAGCTTTTGCTGCGTGCTGCTCCAGAGCATGGTTCAGTGCGGGCAGCTCTTTGCGGGTGGTATAGTCGCAGCGGGAGCAGGTTTCGTAAGCATCCCAGCCGATTTCCGTACAGGTGGGAGCTTGCGCTTCGTGCTGCTCCAGAGCATGGTTCAGTGCGGGCAGCTCCACATAGGTGGTGGTATAGTCACAACGGGAGCAGGTATCGTAAGCATCCCAGCCAATTCCCGTACAGGTGGGGGCTTTTGCTGCGTGATGCCTCAGATCATGCTGTGCAGGCAGCTCCGCATAGGTGGTATAGTCGCAGCGGGAGCAGGTTTCGTAGGCATCCCAGCCCTTTTCCGTACAGGTTGGGGCTTTTGCTGCGTGCTGCTTTAAATCATGATTCAGTGCGGGCAGCACCAGATTTTTGAAATAGCCGCAGCGCCAGCAGGCAACGGAAGCAAAGCCGATTTCCTTACAGGTGGGGGATTTTGCTTGGTGGTACACAAAATCATGCTGTGCGGGCAGTTCTTTGCGGGTGGTATAGCCGCAGCGGACGCAGAGGTCGTAAGCGTCCCAGCCGGGTTCCGTACAGGTGGGGGCTTTTGCATCGGGATGCACCAGAGCATGGTTATTTGGGTCTTTTTCGCCGTATTCCCCACCACACGCCTCACAGACCGCTTTGGCGGTGCAGGTTGCTGTGCCACCGGTACAGCTTGCAGTATCAACTTTGTAGCAGTTCTTGCAGTTGCGGATGTGTGTGCCGTTGCCGGCGGATGACCACTCGCCCCATGCGTGATCGAGAATGCCGTATTTCGCGCCGCATAAGGCACAGGTTTTGCCTGTGGTGCAGGTGGGGGTTTCGGTGCCGCCGGAGTGATCCTCATATGGGGAATAGGGAATGAGCTTGTAGCCGCAATGGGTGCACTGGTAACGGCCGCGGTGCTTTTTGCCGAAATTAACATACTCGATGAACGTGTGAACTCGATCCTCGCCTTCACATGGCAGGGTTATTTGCGCCGGAAGCTCCGCCGCTGCGGGCAGACAGGCAGCAAAAAGGGTGAGCAGCAGAAAGAGAATGGCAACTCTCGTCTTTTTCATGACTTGCCTCCTTGTCATCAAACCTTGTTATCCTTTCAGATCAAACTGCACGGACAGCGATGCAAGCACGGCATCTACCACCTTCCGCGCCTCGGCAAGCATATCGATCTCCGCCACAAAAGCGATGACCTGCTCGCGCTCCTGCGCGGGGACCTGCAGCGCACTCAGGCTCATGCTCAGGAACCGCCGTATTTTGCGCTCCAGCGTAAAGTAGGGGTCACACCGCCGTGCCATGTAGCCGCGCATCATGCCAGCCGTGCCCAGCTCCATCTCGTAGAAATCGCACTCGGCGCACCCGGGCAGATACGCGCTGAACGCCGCCTGCAGCTCGGCCGTGGTGCTGCGGTGGATGATCTCCGCCGTGGCGGGGAAGGTATACGCTTCCACATAGATATCCCGCAGGTTCTCGCTCAGCTCGGTCATCGCCAGCTGCAAAGCCGTTTCCACCGCGTAGAGGTACACCGGCGAGGGGGCGTTTGCCGCCAGCGGCCTTACCGCGCCGAACTGCCTGCTGAACATCATGCCGATCAGCTCGGTCAGCACACCGTCCTTGGTGCGGAAAATATTCTGGAACGACCCGGCAGAAACATCTGCTTCCTTTAAAATTTCTGCCACCTTGGTGTTCGTGTAGCCTTTTTCCAGAAAAAGCCGGACACAGGCGGTCAGTATCCGCCGTTTTGCTTCTTTGCTGTCGTATCTGCGCGCCATTGGGAATCATCCTTTTCTACAATTGGTTTCTGACCCAATTATATATTGATTTGAAAATTGCGTCAAGTAAACTTTTAAGGGCGTATTTTGGGCAGTTTGACGAGGGAGAGCTTTCTGCGGGTGCGCATCCGGGCAAAACAAAGCGCAATGGACATTGCTGTTATCCGCTGCCGCAGCCAGACAGTTCGCGGCAGCAAAAAAGAGGCCACCGATCGGGGCGACCTCTTTTCAGCGTATTTTCGGCGTAAATCCCGCAGCAGGCGAACCCACCATCTCCATGACGGCTCTTTTGGAGTTGCTCTTTGCGTAAGATTGCAAGATAAATCTTATTTCTGACAGAAAGAGCCGGACCCGTGCAACGAGTCCGGCCCTTTCTGTGCTTTGGTTGGATCTTAAGCAAAGTTATGGTAAATGAAGAAGTTGGCTTTGGGAGTTTACAGCAGGCTCAGTGCTTCCTCGTCTGCCACAAGGATGCAGTCCGGATGCAGCTGCAGGATGCTGCCGGGGCAGGCAGGGGTCACAGGGCCGGTCACGGCGTCCTTGACGGCCTGTGCCTTGGCTTTACCGTTGGCTACCACCAGCACCTTGCGTGCCTGCATGATGGTCTTGATGCCCATGGTGTATGCCTGTTTGGGGACAAGGGCCTCGTTGCCGTCAAAGAAGCGCTTGTTGGCTTCGATGGTGGTGGGAGCAAGGTCGATGCAGTGGGTCTCCAGCTCAAAGGCTTCGCCCGGCTCATTGAAGCCGATATGACCATTGGGGCCGATGCCCAGCAGCTGCAGGTCGATGCCGCCCAGCTTGTGGATGATACCGTTGTAACGGGCACACTCAGCGGCGGTGTCCAGATTGGTGCCGTCCGGCAGGTTGGTCTTGGCCGGGTCGATATTCACCTTGCTGAACAGGTTCTCATTCATGAAATACCAGTAGCTCTGGGGATGCTCCTTGGGCAGGCCGCGGTACTCGTCCAGATTGACAGTAGTGACCTCGGAGAAATCCAAATCGCCTTTGTTGTACCAGTCCACCAGTTGGGCATAAGTGCCCACCGGGGTGCCGCCGGTGGCAAGACCCAGTACACAGTCCGGCTTCATGATGACCTGTGCGGAGATGATGTTGGCCGCTTTGCGGGACATATCCTGATAATCTTTTGCGCGGATGATCTTCATAATAACGCTCCTTTTATAGTACCGTTACGCCTGCGTTCCGGCAGGCCTGTAAAAATTCTACGGGCAGCTTTCCGTCCGAGATCACAATATCAATATCGGACAGCTCGCAGATGTGGAATGTACTTTTCAGTCCGATCTTGGAGGAATCCAGCAGCACGGCTTTCTGCTCACAGTCACAGCGGCGGAGCACGGTCTGCTTGAGCCGTGCTTCATCCTCCACGCCGCAGGTAAAACCGGTTTCCGGGCTGTAACTGGTCACGCCCAGCAGCAGCAGATCAAAGTTGATGCCCTCCATCGTCTGGATGCTCTGTGCACCGCAGACGCTCAGGCTGAACCGGTTCAGTCTGCCGCCCGGCAGGGATACATTGGGCTTTTCCAGCTTTGCCAGCTCCATGGCGCAGCTCAGGCCGCTGGTGTAGATGAGCATGGGCTGATCCGGGATGCACCGGGCCACTGCTGTGGCGGTGCTGCCGGAATCCAGAAACAGGGTGGTGTTGGGGCGCAGCAGAGCAGCGGCTTTTTCGGCAATGATCTGCTTTGCTTCGGCATTGCGGGCGGCACGGCGGCTCAGCAGGTCGTCTGTGCCTACCACCTGCTCCACCGACTTGACACCGCCATGCACCCGCACCACACGGCGGGCTTCATCCAGTGCTTTCAGGTCGGTGCGCAGGGTCATTTCCGAAACGGAAGGGAAAGCTTCCTTGAGCTGGGCAAAGCTAATGCTGCCTTTGCGGTTCACCAGCTCCACGATTTGATTGCGGCGTTGTTCCATGGGGGATTCCTCCTGTCTGCGTTTGTCCTGTCCCATGGCACGTTCTGCTTAGTCCTCCGGGTTGAAGTTTGCCAGCAGATATTCCTCTGCTTCCGGGCACCACAGGCCGTTGTGGGCATCCACGATGTCAGCCAGTGCGGTATAGCGGGGGTCGTTGTCCTGTTCGCCCTTGGCACGCAGATCGGTCAGGGCGATGAGGGGCATGGTCAGGTGGGTGTAGATCAGCTTTTTGCCGCCGGGGATCTTGGGCAGGTTGAGGGTGGTCTCGGCAGCGGCGTTCAGACCGCCGATGTGGGTGACCATCACAGCCGGATCGATGCGCTTAGCGGCGGTCAGCTCCCGCAGCTCGGCAGCGGGGTCTGCCATGTTGGCGGTGTTGACGAAGTACAGGTCGATGCCGTCCTTCTCCTTGACCTCCTTCGGGGGGAAGAGGGACTCCGCACGGGCCAGACGATCCTCGTTGATATCGGTGACCACCACCATGCCGGGGCGCACATCACGGTGCAGTGCGTAGGTCAGAGCACCCAGACCCATGGGGCCTGCACCGGCCAGAATCGCCAGCTTGCCACCCTTCTTGATGCCCATATCGTGATGGTACACACCCATCTTGGTGTGGTAGGCGGCGTTGAAAGCACCGATGGAGCAGCTCATAGGCTCGGCCAGAGAAGCCTCGTAGTAAGCACGGCCCTTGTACTCCAGCAGGCAGCCCAGTTCCATGACCTCGGCAGGGATGATGCAGTAGGTGGCATCGCCGCCGAAGAACTCGTAGGAGTAGCCGGGGCTCCACATGGTGCCCTTGTAGTTCAGGGCGGGCTGCAGGGTGAACTTCATGCCGGGCTTGAACTTGTCCTGATGCGCCTTGCCCACCTTGACGATATCACCGGCGAACTCGTGACCCATGATGGCGGGGTGCTCGGCTACATCCGGATGCACACGCTTGTGCGCAGTGCCTCCATCAGCCGGGGCGTTTCGATCAGCTGCCCGCTGACATTCTGCATGACCTCCACCGGGACGCCGTTCCCGTCGTCCGGAGCCAGCAGCACCAGTGCCCCCAGCACGATGCGCCCCGGCTCATAGACCGGCGGCTGTGCCTGCAGATAGCCCAAGCGGCAGTCCTTTACCGCACTTGTCCTGCAATGGAGCAGCAGGGCATACAGGGATTTGATGTAGGTATCGCCCAGCGTTTCACGGCGGCGAAGCTGCTGCTCCACCAGCCGGGCGTCCGCTTCCTGCGGGCAGAACAGCTGCGCCGCTGCATGGATGAGGGCAGCGCGGCTGCCGGGAACCTTGACGGGCTGGATGGTCAGATGTTCCAGCAGCCCGGTCATGGACCGGGTCAGGCGCGCATAATACTGCAACTTAGAGCCTGCGTGCGGTGCATCCTGCACAGGCTGCACCGCCGGTTCCGGTTCTGCGCGGTTCTGGCTGTACTGCGTGATAGCGTCCTTCAGCACGGCACGATCCGGTTCCAGCAGGGAAGGGCTGATGCACACCGCCGGGTAATCCAGTTCCAGCGGCACGGTGGAGATAATGAAATCGATTTTTCTCCGACGCAGGTCGGCAGTGTTCAGCTCCCGCACCGAGCAGCACCCCTCCACCTGCAAAGAGGGAAACTCGTTTCCCAGCCGGGAAGCCAGAAAGCGGCTGGAACCCATGCCCAGCGGACAGGCCACTACCACCCGCAGCCGCAGCCGGAACATGGCATTCTGTTCCAGCACTGCGCCAAAGTGCATGGCAAGGTAGGCCGCTTCGTCGTCCGAGATGGCGGGCAAGACGAATTGCTGCTGCACCGCATCACAGGCGGCGCGGGTGGCTTTCCACAGGCCGGGGTAGGCGGTGCGGATGGTGTCCAGCTGGGGGTTTTCGGTACGAATGTTCTGCTCCACCCGCAGCAGCATGGGGCGCAGGTGGCAGTACAGGTCATCCCGCAGAGAGGTGTAACCGGAAAGGTCTGTGTGCAGCGCCTTTTCCATTTCCCGGATAAGGGCGGCTTCCAGATTCCGCAGTTCCATCTCCTGCGCACTGCCCCAAGGGTCCTCTGCGCCCAGATAGGCGGAGAGATACAGTTCCAGATACTGCGCTTCCTCAGGCGGCAGGGTCAGCCCGAAGGCGCGGTTCAGCGCCGCCACCAGCCGGGCAGCATGATTGCCCGCCGGGCGCAGCCCTCTGGGGGCGCTGCCCTTGTCGCCGCCCTGCCGCAGCTGCTGAATGGTCAGGGTGCAATGGATCGCCAGCGCCAGAAAGCCTGCATCCGGCAGATGGAGCTGTTCTTCCTGTTCAAACTGCTGCAAAACCGCCCAGACCTTTTCGGCCGTTTTTGTATCCAGCAGGGTCGAGAAGATCTCGTTTTCCGGCATCCGTCCGCAGAGCACCTCTGCCAGTTCCTTTTCCGGCATACTGCTGCGCAGCAGGGCAGACACCACCCTCCGGTAGGAAGAAGCATCCCCCTGCAGCCAGACCCCCACGCCGGGGCGGCGGAACATCTCCACCCGGTAGGGGTGTAGCTTGGTCTCAAGTTCATCCAAGTCTGCAGACAGCGTGCTTTCCGAAACGTCAAGCGCCCGTGCCAGTACCGCTGTTTTGCAGGGCTCCTGCTCGCTGAGCAGCCTTGTCAAAAGCTGCTCAGCCGCTCTGCGCGGGAAAGTTCTTTCCTGTCGCCGCTGTTCAGCTGGGTGCGCAGTGCGTCTCGCCGCTCCGGCGCTTCATCCAGCAGCAGACCCTTGCCGGGATTCCGCACAAAATGCGCCCCGGCAGCCTGCATCCACTGCTCCACAGCGGGCAGCTCCCGCAGCACGGTGCGGCGGCTGACCCCGATGCTTTCAGCCAGCGCCGCCGTGGTGGGCTGCATCTGCGGCTCGGACTACACCATGCTGATGGGCGCCATGGTCATGGGCCCTCTGGCCGGCTGGGTCATCAAGCAGTTCGATAAGAAGGTGGAAGGCCATATCCCCGCCGGTTTCGAGATGCTGATCAACAACTTCTCCATCGGCATTCTGGGTATGCTGCTGGCCATCCTTGGCTATTACGTCATCGGCCCGTTCATGACTGCCATCCTCACCGTGCTGACCGCCGGTGTGGACTTCCTTGTGGCGCACAGCCTGCTGCCGCTGGTGTCCATCTTTATTGAGCCTGCCAAGGTATTGTTCCTGAACAACGCCATCAACCACGGCATCTTCAGCCCCATCGGTGCAAGTCAGGCTGCTGAGACCGGTCGTTCCATCATGTATATGCTGGAAGCCAACCCCGGTCCCGGTCTTGGTGTCCTGCTGGCCTACTGCTTCTTCTGCAAGGACGACACCACCCGCCAGTCCGCTCCCGGTGCTGTGATCATCCACCTGCTGGGCGGCATCCACGAGATCTACTTCCCCTACATCCTGATGAATCCCGTGATCATCATCGCCCCCATCGTGGGCAACTTCTGCGCCATCCTGTTCTACTCTATGACCGGTGCAGGTCTGTCCGGTCCTGCTTCTCCCGGTTCCATCATCGCCTACATGGCAATGGCTCCCCGGGATTCCATTCTCACCGTTCTGCTGGGCGTTGTCATCGCCGGTGCAGTCTCCTTTATCCTGTCCTCGGTCATTCTGAAAGCGACCTCCGGTCACACCAAGAGCCTGACCGATGCCCAGAACGAAATGAAGGAGATGAAGGCACAGGCTAAGGGCGAGATTCCTGAGCCTACTGCCGTAAATGTCGGTCAGATCCGCAAGATCGTCTTTGCCTGCGATGCCGGTATGGGTTCCAGCGCCATGGGTGCTACCAAGTTCCACAACCGCATTAAGGCGGAGCGCCCCGACTTGACCGTGACCAACTCCAGCGTGGATACCATCCCCGCCGACGCGGACGTGGTGGTCTGCCAGCGCGTTCTGGCTGACCGTGCCGCCAAGTGCGCCCCGCAGGCACAGCTTGTTACATTGGATAACTTCCTTGCAGATCCGCATCTGGACGCATTGTACAATGCACTGACCTCCACTACCCCGGCACTGGATGCCAAGGCCGAAGCTGCCGCCAATGAGGAGATCGTATCCGACCTGCGCAATGCAGCCGTAGCCCCTCTGGCGGCTGCCGTGACCGAGGCTTCCAAAGCCAACGATTCCGTGATGAAGATCCAAGCGGAGGACATCCAGCTGGGTCTGCCCTCCGTCACCAAGGAGGAGGCCATCCGTGCCGCCGGTGCGCTGCTGGCAAAGCGCGGCTATGTGGATGACAGTTACGCCGATGCCATGGTGGAGCGCGAAAAGCTGGTGAGCACCTACATGGGCATGGGCGTAGCCATTCCCCACGGCACCAGCCAGAAGAAGGGCACCGTTAAAAAGTCCGGCGTTGTCCTGCTGCAATATCCGCAGGGCGTGGACTTCGGCGATGAAAAAGCCTACCTCGTGTTCGGCATTGCCGGTGTCGGCAACGACCATCTTGACCTGCTGGGCAATGTCTGCGAGATCCTTGAAGACGAGGATGCGCTGGAACAGCTCAAGACCACTTCCGATATGAACTATGTGCTGGAGCACTTACAATAACGATTCCAAAAAGGAGAGATTTTTATGAAGAGCATCGATATCACCATTCAGGACAAAGAAGGTCTACACGCCCGTCCCGCCGGTATCCTGAGCAAAGCTGCCAAAGGCTTTGAGAGCAAAGTCACCATGACTAAGAACGGCAAAGTCGCCGACATGAAGAAGATCTTTGCCGTAATGGGTCTGGCCGTGAAGTGCGGCGAGACCGTGACCATCGCCGCCGATGGCCCGGACGAGGATGCCGCCATCGAAGAATTGACCAAGCTGTGCAAGGACGCATGACTTCTCCCTCCGTCTATGACCGTTCTGCATAAATACTGCTGACGCAAAACCGCTCCGGGCAGAACGCTCGGAGCGGTTTTACTGTCAGTATGCGTTTTTCATCACCGTGTTTTCCAGAAAGCTGAAAAACACATCGTATTCATTTGGGGTCAGCATTTTGGGAGAACTCATGATCACAAGATCATGTCCGTGGTTTCCCACATGATAGGGTGGATGAGTGTGAGAATAGGGATTTTCCAAAACCCTCTTGACGAATTTCACATACAGTGGTATTTTTCCTGTAAATCCCACCGTCTTTGTGGATTGGTTTGAAACCATCCACAAGATGTGGTCGTG
>UMKB01010867.1_pt1 | contig 20133 bp, 15 predicted proteins | sample 1966171 | NCBI WGS metagenome assembly UMKB01 (sample SAMEA4836164, study PRJEB28245) | human gut metagenome | biome: gut microbiome; material: fecal sample | place: Denmark | collected 2008 | reverse complement strand
CGTCGTGTCTACGCTATTTTTATCGCAGGCGTGACATCATGTTGAAAGAGGCCACTATGTCAGTCATCTCGTTACTTTTGGAGCTTCGTCGAAATCGAATGGTTTCTATTGATGAGCCAAGGCTGGCTCAAGGGCCTGTTGTTCCCATGTGCGATAGAGAGGCAAACGTAGCCTCGATGGATGAGGGTTCTTTTGGCCGGTCAATGTCGATTGTAGAAAGTGGCCAAAGACGCGAAATGGTTATTCATCAAGGCCTGGCGCGTGGTTGCGCTGATCTTTATGAGGGGAGGACATCAGACGCAAGGAATGTTTTAGATAGCATTCGTGCAAAAAACGGCTGGTCGTGTAGATTGCAAAGTTAAAGCCATCAATAGTGTTAGCGGCCGCATGGCTAAAGCATGACGCATCCGACGGCTACACCTGTTACTTATGCATAGTTGCTGCTAATCGCGTTGGGCTTTTGTTGCGCGGTGCCGCCGCACGTATACTTTTTTGCTTGGACGTATTCCGCGCCCACAGCAGAGAGGTTTTACTCCATGGATTTCATCAATACGATCGTCGAGCTGCTTAAAGACCCGCGTACGGCGATTTCTGCCTGGATCGCAGCGGGCCCGCTCACGGCATATGGCTTTATCTTCTTGATTATCTTCATCGAGACCGGCGTAGTCTTCATGCCCTTTTTGCCCGGCGATTCGCTGCTGTTTGCAAGCGGCTGCTTTGCCGCCGATGGCAGCTTCAATATCTTCACGCTGCTCGCGGTGGCATGGTGCGCAGCGATTTTGGGCGATCAGTGCAATTTCATGATCGGCCACTTCTTTGGCAAGAAGATCATCGCTTCGGGCAAGGTCAAGGTCATGACGCCCGAGCGTATCGAAAAGTCCGAGGCGTTCCTCGACAAGTGGGGCCATCTGGCCATCTTCTTGGGTCGTTTCTTCCCGTTCATCCGCACGTTCGTGCCGTTTCTCGCCGGCGTAGGCGGCATGAAGTGGCACTCCTTCGTCCTCTTCAACGTACTGGGCGGTATTACCTGGTCCACGCTCTTCACGCTGCTGGGATTCTTCTTTGGCGGCATTCCTTTTGTACAGGAGCATTTTGAGCTGCTGATCGTAGGTATCGTTGCCGTCTCGGTTGTCCCAACGGTTGTGGGCCTGCTCAAGGCAAAGTTTGGCAAGAAAAACGCGTAGGTTTTTGGAAAACCAATCGGTGTGAAAAAGATCCGCCATCGCTGGATGGCGGATCTTTTTTGTTGTTCGCTTGGTGCGCGGCGTTTAACTTGTGGTTACTGGATTTCACTCAGCTTCTGCGCAACGCGCCCTTGGACCTCCAGGTAATAAGCTTGGTCATCGGCAGACAGCGAGCTTTCATCAACGTCATCAAATTTTTTCGACCAATCGCTGTACTGCTGCATCATCGATCCGTAGTCAGCAAGCATCGAGGTGGTGTCGCCTGAATCCTCGTACTTTTGCATGAACTCAACGTAACTGTTCATAAACTGCTCGTAGCCGTCCATCAGGGCGCGGAAGTCGGACGAGGATGCAGCCGGAGTATCCTCGGGGCTATCAGCAGAGCTGTCGGTGGAGCTTTCGTTGCCTGTGTCGGCGGCCTCGACTCGGGGGAGGCGAGGCGAGCTGCATTCGGTGAGTGCCGACCAAACATTGCGGCGGGCGAGCTCTTGCCGCATCTTTTTTCGCACGAAGGGACCGGCTCCGTCGATTGTGACGAGTTCGGTAATGCCGTCTTCGCCGCGTGCGAGCACCTGCTCGACGCGATAGGTGTCGTCAAGGCTCATGGCATGCATGAGCTGGCTGTCGTTCAAGCCGCCTCCCTTCATGGTAACTGGGCAAAAGCCTCAAAAATGATATGTCAACGACTGCTTTGTTTGTTCAGTTGGCAACTGAATCTCAAGGGGCGATGCAAGGGGCGATGGGGGACGCGGGTCGACACCCAGATAATTCTATCTGAGCGAATTTGTTCCCAGAAGCGTCCGTTCACCTAGACGGTAGAGCTCGTCGTCGGTGCAGGCGCGACTCATGCCGTGTTCGATACACCAGATGACGATGGCGTCGCGGCGGTCCTTGCGCCAGAGTTCGGCGACGCTATCGAGTCTTAGGAGGCGCTGCGTTTCGCGGAGTGTGCAGCCGATGCCGAGCGCCAGCATGATAGCGTGGTCGCGTCCGGGTCTGCTCTTGCCGGCGAAAATGTCGTACACCACTGTGGGGTTGAGACCCGATTCGCGCGCAACCTCGGACCTTTTGAGTCTGCGAGCATCGATGAGCTCGCGAAGAAATTCCGTCAGCGTCGTGTTGACCGTCTCGTGCGTATCGAGATAGCTTTCGACGCTCGAGCTCGCGAGCAGCCGCTTGAGCAGGTCTTCGGTCAGGTGCTCTTTTTCCATGGTGACGGTCATATGCGGCTCTCCTTGCCGTTGCAACATCGGGATGCGTATCTTCAGTATAGAGATTGTTGCGGCCGCAACGTGTCGTGTGGCGGCGCTGGCGCTGGATAGCCGCATGACGCCCCGTCCTCTCGATGAGTATTGGAACATCAGCCCCTCATGAGGTGGGCGTCCTTGCTTGTACGGACAACTCCGCGTGCGAAACGTTACGGTTGTATTTCGTTTGTCCTCAAACGAGAGAAAATGTGCCACAGGTCGGTGGTGGGAGTAGAATGCCCAACATGCGACCGTCTTGGCGAGAAGCCCACACATGTGCTGCAGGCATGCGTGGTCCAATGCCGGCGCGGCGCGTGGACTATTGCAAGAGAAGGAGCATAGTATGACCGTTGAGAAGAAGGATCTGGATTGGGGCAACATCGGCTTCAATTACATGCAGACCGACTACAGCTATGAGGCACATTGGAAGGATGGCGAGTGGGACGAGGGCGGCCTGACGACCGACCACACCCTGCATGTTTCTGAGTGCGGCGGTATTTTCCATTACTGCCAGGAGGTCTTCGAGGGCCTCAAGGCATATACCACTCAGGACGGCAGCGTCGTGTGCTTCCGCCCCGACCAGAACGCACAGCGCATGTATGACTCTGCCCAACGCCTCGAGATGCCCCCGTTCCCCGTTGATCGCTTTGTCGAGGCCGTTAAGCAGGTCGTTACCGCTAATGCCGCGTGGGTTCCGCCCTTTGGCTCGGGCGCTACGCTCTATGTCCGCCCGTTTATGATCGGTTCCGGCAACGTGATCGGTGTCGCTCCTGCTCCTGAGTACACGTTCCGCATCCTCGTCACGCCGGTTGGCCCGTACTACAAGGGTGGCCTCAAGGCCGTCAAGCTGCGTATTTCCGATTACGACCGTGCTGCACCCCACGGCACTGGCAACATCAAGGCCGGCCTCAACTACGCTATGAGCCTCAAGCCTTCCGTCGAGGCTCACGCTCAGGGTTACGCCGACAACCTGTATCTCGATTCCGAGTCCCGTACCTACGTTGAGGAGACTGGCGGCGCCAACGTGCTGTTTGTCGACGGCAACACCCTTGTGGTTCCCAAGAGCCACACCAACTCCATCTTGCCCTCCATCACCCGTCGCTCCCTTGTGCAGGTGGCCCAGGACCTGGGCATGACCGTGGACGAGCGCCCTGTGGAGTGGGCCGAGGTCGCCTCAGGCAAGTTCTCCGAGTGCGGCATGTGCGGTACCGCAGCTGTTATCTCCCCGGTGGGCGAGATTGACAACAAGGTCTACGGCGCCGACGAGACGGTCGTTTTCCCCGCTGGCCACACCGAGTGCGGCCCGGTGATGAAGAAACTGCGCGAGACGCTCACTGGCATCCAGGATGGTGCCGTTGAGGATAAGCACAACTGGGTCTTCAAGGTCTGCTAAGGTACATTTACCAATAGCGTTTGCATGCTCGACCTCCGCCGGCGCAGGCCTGCGGGGGTCGTTTTGTTGAAAGGACAGCAATGAAGATCGATCGCAACGAGGTGGTTCGGCTGCTCGAGCGCCTCTCCAATGCCAAGGGTCCTTCGGGTTTTGAGGATGAGGTTATCGATGTGGTTCGCGACTTTTGCGACGGATGGGCCACGGTGGAAGAAAACACGCTGCGTGATGGCTTGATTGTGCCGAACGGCACGGGGCTTGACGGCGATCGCGCTCGTCCGCGCGTGATGATGGATGCCCATGGCGACGAGGTGGGCGGCATGGTGCGCACCATTCGCGCAAATGGAACTATGGGTTTTGTGACACTGGGGCGTTTTCCCGAAGGGGCCCTTTGCGGCCAGGACGTGCTGGTGCGCAATGCCCGGGGCGAATGGTTGCACGGTACCATCGGCGTCAAGCCGCCGCATTTTACCAGTGCCGCCGAGAAAGCCGCCCATGTACCGCCCGAGATGATTCTCGACGTGGGCGCGACAAGTGCCGAGGAGGCACGCGAGCGCTTTTTCCTGCGCATCGGCGAGCCTTTTGTCGTGGCGACGCAGTTTACCTTTGATGCCGAGCGCGGCATTGCGGTGGGCAAGGCGTTTGATTGCCGCGCGGGCGTGGCGGCGATGCTGATCGCCCTGCGCGAGCTCGCTTCTCGCGACGACCTGTCCGTTGACGTGGTCGCATCCGTTTCCGCACAGGAGGAAGTGGGGGAGCGCGGCGTGGCGGCAGCGGCGCGGACGCTCGATCCAGATGTTGCGTACATGTTCGAGGGCTGTCCTGCAGACGATACCTTCTTGGCTCCCGATGAGGTGCAGACGGCGCTTCACGGCGGTCCTATGTTCAGACATTTCGACCGTTGCATGATTACGAATCCTCGCTATCAGCGCTTTGTGTTGGATGCCGCCGAGGCAGCGGGGCTGCGCGTGCAAGAGAGCGTGCGCGAGGGCGGTGGCACCGATGGCGGCCCTGTGCATCTTATGGACGTGCCGTGTGTGGTTTCGGGCGTGCCCTGCCGATATATCCACACGGCAACCTCGATTTGCGCCATCGACGACGTGATCGAGTCGGCCCGTGTTGCCGTCGAGGTCATTTCGCGTATGACTCCCGAGGTTATTTGCGGCTTTTAATACCTCGTTTTGTTGGCGTGCGGCGCGCAGAAGGTGTAAATGCATCCTTTGCCTGCGCCGCATGCTGACGGGGGATTGCAAAAACAGGCGAGATTCAACATACTAGATATACCTCTTGCGCTCTGACGCAATCGCACATCAAATGAACCCATCCCCGCAAAAGGGGACGCAGAACCAGGGAGGAACCATGAAGCCTAAGCATCAGGCTATCGTTGCCGGACTCGCACTTTCGCTCACGCTGGGCGTGGCGGCACCTATTCCCATGTTTGCACAGACCGATACCGTCCAGCAGCAAGATATTGTCGGCAATGCCGACGCCGATCCCATCACCGATGTCGATGCAAAGCAGCCCGCTCCTTCGGATTACGATCCTGGCGATGAGTATTCGGAAGCCGTGGACTCCTCGTCTCTTATGACGCTTTCCTTCAATTCGATCATGGCGACAAGCTCCTCGAGTCTACAGCCGATGGCGCTTTCCTCTGAGATGAAGTACTTTGCCCAAAACGAGAGCGGCAGCAATTACAATCTGGGCTTTAGCTATGGCGACGGCTATCATGCCATGGGCTTCTACCAGTTTGATCGCCGCTATGCGCTCGTCGACTTCATGCAGGAGTGCTACAACTACAATCCTCAGAAGTACGGCATGTTCAAGGCGGTCATCGACCGCGGCAGCGAACTTAAGCGCGACGCCGATGACGTGATTTACGACAAAAAGACTCACAAGCTTACCGAGCTGGGGCAGCTTGCCGAGGATGCCTGGCATGCCGCGTATGCTGCCGATTCACAAGAGTTCTCGGCACTCCAGGATGCATATGGGTATCAGGAGTATTACCTGCCGGTCGAGCGCATCGTACGCAAGTACGGGCTTGACCTTTCGGGCCGTGCCGACTGCCTTAAGGGCTTGTGCTGGGGCATGAATAACCTGTTTGGCTCGGGTGGCTGCCAGAAGTTTTTCAAGATGGCCAATCTTTCCAACGATATGTCCGACGAACAGGCCGTGACTGCTATCTGCGATGCGTTGATTGATTACATGACCAACACGTCGACCAATCAGTATGCCGCAAGCTATGCGAATCGCTACACGCGCGAAAAGAAGACGTGCCTGACATATCTGGCCCAGCACAAGACCGAAAACGATGCGAATAAGGACACATCGGGCTCGGGCTCTGATACGGGTTCCGACGCTGGTGCCGGTTCTGGTTCCGGTGCCGGTTCGGATTCCAACAATGGCTCGGGCTCCGATAGCGGTACGGGTTCTGGCTCGGGCTCTACCGATCAGCCGTCTCAGGGCGCGGGCGGTGGTTCTTCTGCTGCCGGCGGCGCCATCACAACGCCTGCGGGTGGCAGCACGACAGGCTCTCCGAACGCTCCTTCTACCGATGCAGGTGCGGGGTCCACTTCCTCGCCAGATGCGGGCAGCAGCGCTGATTCCGGCAACGGATCGGCATCGAGTGGTGACTCGAGCTCGAACGCTCCGAGTGGTGCGCCCTCGGATAGCGCGGCCGGATCGAACGGTTCTGCCGATGCCGGTGGAGACTCTGGCGATGATGCCGGAGATGCCAATGGCGGTGCGACAAACGGGGATACTTCTGGCAACGGAGCCTCCTCTGGTGCAGGCACGCAGGGTTCGGGCTCCACTTCGCTGCCGAGCGCGGACGGAAAGCCAGATGATGGTAAAGACGGCGCCGATTCGAAAGACGATGGCAGCAAGGGCCAAGGTGACAAGAGTGCCGACAGCCAAGGTAAGGCCAAGGCCGGTGCCGACAAGGCCGATACGAAGTCGGATGAGGTCGAGAAGCTTCCTGCGACGGCAGACGCCAGCACGATCGGTCTTGTGGTTTCTGCAGCGCTCTCGCTTTCGGGCGTTGGCGCCGTGGTGGTAGGCAAGCGTCATTCGGCCGAGAAGGTTCCCTTTGAAGATGGCTTTAGGGGCTAACGTATTTATCTTGTAACAATCGAGCAGAAGCGGGGTTGTAGCGTTGAGCTGCGGCCCTGCTGATTTTTAACGCTGTGTGTCGTTTTTTCTCCACTCGACTAAAGTAATTCCTTGCGTCTTACACTCCACTAGGCTAAAGTGAAACGCGTTACGAAAGAGGCCGGCGGTTTTGCGCGGGAAGCGCGAAGTTGCCGGCATTGCGATGAGATTGAGGATTACCCATGAATAAGAAGCGCTTTATGGCTTTTGTTGCATGCGCGTTTGCGCTTGTTGCCGCCTTTGCTCTGGTTGGCTGCGGTGGCACGTCTGCCCAGACGGCGGGCTCCGCTGCTGGCTCCGCTTCTGCCGGCAGCGATGATTCCGCAGACATCAAGACCCTGACGGTTGGCTTTGACCAGTCCTACCCTCCCTATGGCTTTGTGGGCGATGACGGCGAGTTCACCGGTTTCGATATCGAGCTTGCCACCGAGGTTGCCAAGCGTTGCGGCTGGGAGCTTAAGCTCGAGCCCATCGACTGGGATGCCAAGGACAGCCTGCTTAACTCAGGTGCCATCAACTGCATCTGGAACGGCTTTACCATGGAGGGCCGCGAGGACGACTATACCTTCTCCGATCCCTATATGCTCAACGGCCAGGTGATCGTGGTCAAGAAGGATAGTGGCATCAAGAGCCTGGATGACCTTGCCGGCAAGACCGTCATCACCCAGACCGACTCTGCCGCCGAGGACGTTTTGAGCGGCGATAAGGCCGACCTTGCCGCTACCTTTGCATCGCTCGAGACCATCGGCGACTACAACACGGCTTTCATGCAGCTTGAGTCCGGTGCCGTCGACGCGGTTGCCTGCGACCTCTCGATTGCTCAGTATCAGCTTGCCGCAAAGCCCGACGAGTACGTGCAGCTCGACAAGATGCTCTCCGAAGAGCATTATGCCGTGGGCTTCAAGAAGGGTGACGACGCCCTTGCCTCCAAGGTCACCGAGACCCTGAAGGAAATGGACAAGGACGGTTTTGTCAAGGACCTGTGCGAGAAGTACGCGGATTACGGCATCAGCTACGATAACTGGGTGCTTAAGTAAGGATTGCTTCATTCGGGGCGCTCGTCTGGGTGCCTCGCAATGGGTGGACAGTGCTCCCGATGCCGGTTGGTCGGCATCGGGAGTTGCGTGTCTATAGAAAGGTAGAGCATGGATATCACAACGATGTCGGGAATGTTGCTCTCGGGTTTTGGTACGACACTGCAGATCTTTGTGTTGACGCTCGTGGGGTCAATCCCCTTGGCGGTGCCCGTGGCGCTTGCGCGTATGAGCAAGATTCGCCCGCTCGCGCTTCTTGCGCGCATCTACATCTCCGTTATGCGCGGCACGCCGCTGATGCTGCAGATGTTCGCTATCTATTTTGCGCCCTACTACGTTTTTGGTATCCGCTTAACGCCGGATTCCAAGTGGTACGCGTGCATCGTCGCTTTTATCATCAACTACGCTGCGTATTTTGCCGAGATTTACCGTTCGGGCATTCAGTCCATTCCGCGTGGCCAGTACGAAGCGGCCGAGGTTTTGGGCTACACCAAGGTGCAGACGTTTTTCCGCATCGTGCTGCCCCAGGTGGTCAAGCGCATCCTGCCGGCTATGGGCAACGAGGTGATCACGCTCGTCAAGGACACGTCGCTTGCCTTCGCAATTGGCGTGGCCGAGATGTTCTCGACCGCAAAGGCGCTTGTCGCCTCGCAGGTGAGCATGGTGCCCTTTGCCATTTCTGCAGCGTTCTACTGGGGCTTCAACTTCTTGGTCGAGGTCGCTATGGGCGCACTGGAGAAAAAGCTCGATTATTACCACGACTGATAGGGGGCAACAATGACCGATTCCAATCGCTGTGCGGCTCCTGTCTTCTCGATGGAGCACGTGAGTAAATCCTTTGGCAAGACCTGCGTTTTGCGCGATATCTCGCTTTCCGTACGTCCTGGTGAGGCCGTGGCCATTATCGGGCCTTCGGGTGGCGGCAAGTCGACGCTGTTGCGCTGTGCCACCACGCTCGAGACCATCGATGCGGGGTCGCTGCGCTATGGTGACTTGACGGTCGCTTCTTCGGAGGGCGGTGCGGTCACCTATGCCAAGGGGGCCGATCTTCGTGCGGCAAAGAGCCGCTTTGGCCTGGTGTTTCAGGGCTACAATCTCTTCCCGCACATGACGGTGATGCGCAATATCTGTGACGCTCCCATTGCCGTGCAAAAGCGCCCGCGTGCAGAGGTGGAGGCCCAGGCCCGGGCGCTTATCGCCAAGATGGGCCTTGAGGGCTGTGAAAACAAGGTTCCCTGTCAGCTTTCCGGCGGCCAGCAGCAGCGTGCAAGCATTGCGCGCGCCTTGTGCCTCAATCCCGACATTCTCTTTTTTGACGAGCCCACCAGTGCGCTTGACCCCGAGCTCACGGGCGAGGTACTCAAGGTGATTCGTCAGCTGGCAGATGAGGACACGACGATGATCATCGTCACGCACGAGATGGCTTTTGCCCGCGACGTTGCCGACCGCGTGGTCTTTATGGATGGCGGCCTGATCGTAGAAGAGGGCTCGCCTGCCCAGGTGCTGGGCTCTCCGCAGCATGAACGCACCCGTGCGTTTCTTTCGCGCTATAGCGGATAGCACGCGGTTTGTGAGATAAAGACCGAGGCGGGGCGACGACGCTAAACGTTGCCGCTCCGTTTGTTATTCACTGGTATCATGGGCAGCAGATTCGCTCGCAAACCGAAGGGAGCTTCGTATGGAGGCTTACAAGCAAGAGTTCATCAAGTTTATGGTCGAGTCCGACGTGCTCAAGTTTGGCGAGTTCACGCTCAAGAGCGGCCGTCAATCGCCGTTCTTCATGAACGCCGGTGCTTACGTGACGGGCAGCCAGCTCAAGCGTCTGGGCGAGTACTATGCGCAGGCCATTCACGATAACTTTGGCGACGACTTCGACGTGCTGTTTGGACCTGCTTACAAAGGCATTCCCCTGGCCGTGGTGACCGCCATTGCCTATCACGAGCTGTATGGCAAGGAGGTCAAATACTGCTGTGACCGCAAGGAAGCCAAGGACCACGGTGCCGACAAGGGCAACCTGCTGGGCTATGAACCCAAGGACGGCGACCGTGTGGTGATGGTCGAGGACGTGACCACCTCCGGCAAGTCCATCGACGAGACGTATCCCAAGGTCAAGGCTGCTGCCGATGTCGAGATCAAGGGCCTCATCGTGTCTCTCAACCGCATGGAGGTCGGCAAGGGTGGCGTGACCACCGCGCAGAAGGAGATCGAGGCCAAGTACGGTTTCCCCGTCGCGAGCATCGTTTCCATGGCCGAGGTTGTCGAGGTGCTCTACAACCACGAGATCGACGGCAAAGTGGTTATCGACGATACCCTCAAGGCGGCTATCGACGCGTACTACGAGCAGTATGGCGCCAAGGAGTAGCATCTCTGCTCGTTGCCAATTGGATGTTGAGCGGACGTTCCGTATTCGGGGCGTCCGCTTTTTAATGGCTGGCAAAGATTCACGCCGCTCCTCGAATAATATCCTGTCATCGCTTGTTGAGAGCAGGGGGTCTGATACATTCAAATCATTGTATAAATGGGCTTGGGGGAACATGGAGAGTGCCATGGCGGGCCCGCGATCACGTTCGGAGGAACGATGAAGAAGAAACTCACGACGCTCGCGCTTATTCTGATCGCTGCGCTGAGCATGCTTGCGCTGTGCGCCTGCAACAATGGTCCTTCGTCGGAGGAGGTCATTCGAGAGGGCCTGTCCGGAGAGCTCGACACGATCGTCAACAAGAAGGGTGACGATTGGGATGAGATGATCAGCGACATTGAGGATGAAGCCGACCTCTCCCAGTTCGGTATCGATGCCGAGGAGTTCGTTAACGTTTTGTTTGATGGCTTTGATTACGAGATCACCTCGGTCGATGTCGACGAGGAAGACGATACCGCCGTTGCGCACGTGACGCTCACCTCTAAGTCCATGAAGGACGTGATGACGGCTTTGCAGCAGGCAGCCGATGACTTTATGGGCGATCCCAACAACTATGCAGGTTTGAGCGAGGACGAGCTTTACAAGAAGGTCGGCGAGCTGATGATGGATGCCATCCGTGGCGTCGAGACGCAGAATGTCGATGTGGATCTTGAGTGCGAGCGCGACGAGGACGGCAACTGGACCGAGGCCGATAGCGTTGCGGACGAGATCACCAATGCACTGATGAGTTAATCGCCAATCGATATCTTGCCTCTGGGGGTCGGGAGTAATTCCCGGCCCCTTTTGTTTGAAACGAAAACGAAACCCATCAATAACTCGAAAGATAAGAACGAAGAATCGAAAGTAAGGGGTTGGTAAGCGCGCTTGGGACGAAGGCTGCGTTTGAGCAGGGGTACGGCATGGGAGCACGTGAGAAGCCCGGCTGCGCGATCTTGATTGACATGGCGGTGTGCGGTCTGACGAAACGCTTACGAAACAATTAAAGCCAAGCTTGACTTCATTGAGCTAAAGCGTAGACTGCATGAATGTAACGTAGGGAGATGGGAATTCAACAGAGACCCATCGCTTTGTAGAGGAATGCCACAGCATGTTTATGAGCCAGCTACACATTATCAGCGTAATTATTATTTAGCGCGGGTTGGCGATAAACAGTCAGCCCGTGCCAAATGCGGGCGGCTGATAAAAGACGAGGGCCGTCGAATCGAAAATCGACGGCCCTCGTTTTTTATCGAAATCGAAAGTGTTGGGGAAACCTCAGAAGGAAGGATAGTATGAACGGAGTTGTAGTCATGCTCGTGTGCGCGGCGGTTCTCGCCTGCGGCTATCTCGGGTACGGACGCTGGCTGGCCAATAAGTGGGGCGTCGATAGGGAGGCCCTTACTCCTGCCAAGCGCATGAAGGACGGCAAGAACTTCTCGCCCGTCTCTGCATTCACCGCATTTTCGCATCAGTTCAGCTCGATCTGCGGCGCAGGCCCTGTCACGGGCACTATCGTGGCCATGGCTTTTGGCTGGCTGCCCGTTGTGCTGTGGGTGCTTGTGGGCGGCATCTTCTTTGGTGCCGTGCATGACTTTGGCGCCCTGTATGCCTCGATGAAGAACAACGGCAAGTCGCTGGCTCAGCTCATCGAGAAGTACATCGGCAAGACCGGTCGTCGTCTGTTCCTCCTGTTCTGCTGGTTGTTCTGCATCATCGTCATCGCTGCTTTCACCGACATGGTGTGCGGTACCTTCAAGTTCACCCCGGTCATGGGTACAGATGGCGTGGCTACCGCTGCTATCGACTTCACCAAGTCCTATGCCGCCGGTTGCGCAGGTACCATCTCCATCCTCTTCACCTTTGTTGCCATCGCTTTTGGTTATGCCCAGAAGAAATTCAACCTCACCGGTGTGGCCGAGTTCGCCACCGGCGTGGTGCTGATGGTTCTCATGTTCGCCGTGGGCATGCAGTTCCCGCTGTACCTCGATAAGTTCCAGTGGTTCGCCGTTGTGATGGTCTACCTGGTCTTTGCCGGTGCTATGCCCATCAGCGTGCTCAAGACCCCGCGCGACTATCTCACTTCGATCATGATGATCGTCATGATCGTCTGTGCCGTGCTGGGCATCTTTGTCCTGGGCGCTCAGGGTCAGGCAACCATCACCGCTCCTGTGTTTACCGGTTTCTCCACTGCTTCTGGCATGATGTTCCCCATCCTGTTTGTTTCCGTTGCCTGCGGCGCACTTTCCGGCTTCCATAGCCTCGTGTCTTCCGGCACCTCTTCCAAGCAGGTCGAGAAGGAGGCCGACGCCGTCAAGGTTGGCTACGGCGCCATGATCGTTGAGTCCTTTGTGGGCGTCCTCGCCATCGTTGTCGCTGGCATCATGTTCTCCTCGATGAATACCGCCGGTACCGGCACGGTGAACGTTGCCAACGGCGGTCTTGCTTCCACCCCGTTTCAGATCTTCGCTGCCGGCATCGCTCGCGGCATGACGGCTTTTGGCGTCGACCAGACTGTTGCCACCGTGTTCATGACCATGAACGTCTCGGCCCTTGCTCTCACCTCGCTCGACGCTGTTGCCCGCATCGCCCGCACCTCGTTCTCCGAGTTCTTTGCCAAGACCAATGACGCTTTGGCCATCAATGCCAAGACCGGCGTCATGAAGGTTTTGGGCAACCCCTGGTTCGCCACGGTTGTTACCCTGCTTCCCGGTCTTGCCCTGGCCTTTGGTGGCTATGCCAACATCTGGCCGCTGTTTGGTGCTTCTAACCAGCTGCTCGGCGGCATGACCATGATCACGCTCGCTGTGTTCTGCAAGTGCACCGGCCGCAAGGGCTGGATGCTCTACGTGCCTGTGGTGTTCCTGCTGGTATGCACCTTCACCTCTCTGGTGCAGAGCGCCCTGGGCTGCGTTGCCGCTATCCAGGCCTACGGTCTGTTTGGCTCGATCCCCGCAGCAACTGCCGGCGCCGCTGCGACGCCCGTGCTTGCCACCAAGGGCCTGCAGCTGCTCTTCGCCGTGTTGCTGATGGTCCTGGGCCTGATTGTTGCCGTGAACTGCTTGAAGGAGCTCTTTGGCAAGGAGGCTGGCTCCCTGCCCGACGAGGAGCCCGAGTGGACCGAGATGGGCCGCGCCGAGTATGGTCGCGCATCCGTTGAGGCTCCTGCCGACGGAGCTGCTCAAAACGCCTAATCGCGTCTGAGCGTACCTTTCGCACATCGTTACATTCGTCCGAGTGCTCTGCAGCCGCACTCGGGCGTTTTTTATTTTGGCGATACGTGGTGCCGGGGTACGCCCAACTGCTTGCAAGGAGTCCTGTTGCGCCGCACTCCCCGTGGAATCGTTCGAGCAAGAAGCCTCGTTTAGATTCCATGGGGTACCATAAAGACGTTTGTGTTTATCTTCGAGGAGGCTTGTGTGTCTTCATCTTTGTATAGCGATAATCAAAACGATGTCGATGCGCTGGCGCGTCGCATCGCTGCTCTCACCTCATTGAGCTCCAAGCAGGCAGCCGTTATTTCGCGCGGTCTGTTGGGTCGTAAGGTCCTCAAAATCAAGTCGAGCTCACTGGGCGGGCTTTTCCGCTCGATCGATAAGGATATCGATACCAAGCGTCTACGCGATGAGTTCATCAAGTCGGGGCTTATCGAGCGCATCGATGAGACCGGTGTCGACGGGCGCCCTGCCATCTATTCGATTTGCGCAAAGGTTTCCGAGCTTATTATTGTTGATGGCGCCGAGGATCTAAACGATGGCTTTGACGTCGAGGAAGAGTCGGCGCCTGCCGAGACGTTGGCTGCTGAGGCTAAAGACACTGGGCAGGCTGCACCCGCAGCGGCGGTGTGCGGGTCCGAGAAAGATTCTGGATCAGCGAAGCCCGCGGTACCTCGAGCCGAGGATACCCGTCGCGACCAGGAATTGCCCGCCGCCGCACCTTCCGAGACAGCACAGAAAGAGGAGGCCAAGCCGGACGACAATCCGGTGGCCTTTGTCTCGAAGGTGGGCCGAGGAGCGCGCGTGCATCGCCGTGTGCAGAACAAAAAGACAGCACGGGATACCCAGGGCACCTCTGCGGAGCAGTCAAGGCTCGCCGAGCCGAAGGGTCAAGAGCCAGAAGTTCACGCCATGGGACCCCAAAAGCAGCAGCCGCAGGCTCAGGATGCTCCGTCCGCTCCTGCCGAGAAAAAAGCACCCGTTCCCAAAGAGCCTGCCGTTTCAAAGAAAGGCGCAGCATGTAAGCAGGCGGAGGCAAATCGCGGTCGCGTTGCTTTTACCGAGCGAGATACTCAGCGAAAGCATGAGGACGCTAAGGAAGGGGAGGCTCGCTCTTCGGTAAAAAAGGAGACTCCTGCGAACAGGAAGCGAAAGGGAAAGCCCGGGCGTTCCGAGGCGGTCAAGTCGTCTCACAAGCAGGATTCGCCTTCGACTCAGGCAATGGGGGCTCATCGCTCGAACGATTCTGCCCAGCCCGAATCTCGCTCTATCGTACGCGTGATTCGAGGGCAGCTCGCAAAGGTGGCAACCGTGTTGCCGCTTTCCGCTGTTGTGCACAGCGACCGCGTCCAATATGCCAAGATCACGCGCGTTGACAATCGTCCGATGGCAAAGACTGCCGCGCGCGAAAACGCTCATCAAAACGCCAAGCAGCAGCTTGCGCATGATTTTGAGGCCATTACCACGTGGATCGAGCAAACGGACGGCATGGATACCCCGTATGCCTCGCGTCGTCAGCGCGCCTTTGAAATTTTTAACGATGAGAAGGCCTTTGATGGTAAGCGCGGCGAGCGTTTGTTCAAGCGCCTGAACGACCGTGGCGTTAACGTAGCGGCGCTCAAGATCACGCCCCAGCGCCCGTATCACTTTACGAGCTTCTTTGGCATCGGCGCCAATAAGCCGTTCATCATGGTCGAGAATATCGATACGTACGACGAGATCGCGCGTCTGCTGCGCGGCAAATCATCGGTCAAGCTTTTTGGCGTGCGCGTGAGCGGCGTAATTTTTGGCAGCGGTTGCAAGGCGAGCGTCTCGCATGCGCTGGACGATTATCTGTCCGATATAGGCTATGGATACGACTACGTGTACTATGCGGGTGATATCGACCGCGAAGGCGCGCGCATCGTCGAACAGGCCCGTGCGGCAAACAATACGAAGATTCGCATGCACGCGGGTATGTACAAGGCTATGCTGGCGGCTCACAAGCGTCGTTTGAAGGACGGTCGCGGGGTGGAGCATGCATCCGAGAATCAGGGCGTGCCGCAAAATCTCGCACGCGCTATCGCCGATCTGCCCATGGTCACGCGCGTGCAGTTCCGCAATATCTTGCGTGAGGGCGGCCGTATTCCGCAGGAGATCCTAACCTCGGCCGATTATCGCGACTCAAGCTCCGGCAGCCTTGATCGCATCCTCAACAGCTAGGCAACGTGACAAAAAGTCGACAGGTTTATTTTGTCACATTTTCACAAGTCTTTCATAAAAGGCGTCCGCACTGCGAACCGAGTTGCAGTGCGGACGCCTTGACTTTTGCTATCGAGAGCTATCGAGGCTCAATCATGCTGAGCGAAATTTTCTTACGCTCGCGATCGACCTTTTCGATCCACACGTCAACGGTGTCGCCCACGCGAACAACGTCGCTGGGGTGTTTGACAAAGCGATTGGCCATCTTAGAGATATGCACCAGGCCGTCTTGATGCACGCCGATATCGACAAACGCGCCAAAGTCCACGACATTGCGCACCGTGCCTTTAAGCTTCATGCCCGCCTCCAGGTCATCGATGGAGAGGGCAGAGCGGCTAAAGACAACTTCGGGAGCGTCGTCGCGGGGGTCACGGCCGGGCTTTTTGAGCTCGTCGATGATATCGATGAGCGTCAAGATACCGCAACCGAGCTCTCCGGCGATCTCGCCGATGCTGCCCACGCGGCGCTCGATATCGGGGATTCCACCGCGCTTGAGCTCATCGGCTTTAACGCCTGCACGTTTGAGCACCTCGTTGGCAACGGCGTAGCTTTCGGGGTGGACGCTTGTTGCGTCGAGCGGATTTTTGCCATCTGCAATGCGCAGGAATCCTGCAGCGTTGAGATACGCCTTGGGGCCGAGCTTCGAGACCTTCTTGAGTTGCGCGCGGTCGGTGAAGGGGCCGTTCTCCTCGCGGCAGGCAACGATGTTGCGGGCGACCGTTGGCGTGATGCCGGACACATAGCCCAGCAGGCTTGTACTTGCGGTGTTTACATCGACGCCCACGCGGTTGACAACGTCTTCTACAACATTGCCCAGCGAGTACGAAAGCTCGGCCTGGTCGAGGTCATGCTGATACTGGCCAACGCCAATGGACTGGGGCGGGATCTTGACCAGCTCGGCAAGAGGGTCTTGCAGACGGTGACCCAGGCTAAGGGCGCCGCGCACCGTGACGTCAAGATCGGGATATTCCTGGCTCGCCAGCTCGGATGCCGAGTAAACCGACGCTCCGGCTTCGTTGACGATGGTGTAGCGAAGCTCGGGTGCCTGCTCGGAGATAAACTCGCTCACGACTTCCTCGGTTTCGCGGCTTGCCGTGCCGTTGCCAATAACAATGGTGTTGACCTTGTCTTTTTTGACCAGGCGAGCCAGCTCGCGTTTGGTGCCGGCAACGTCGTGACGCGGCTTGGTGGGGTAGACGACGCCGTGGTCGAGCAGCTTGCCGGTCTCGTCCATGACGGCGACCTTGCAGCCAGTGCGGTAGCCGGGGTCGAGTGCCAGCACGCGTGCGCCACGAACCGGTCGAGCCGAGAGCAGGCCTTCGAGGTTTTTTGCAAACACGTTGATGGCATCGGCTTGAGCGCGCACGGTGAGCTTGGCGCGGGCCTCGCGTTCGAGTGAAGGCGCCATGAGGCGTTTGTAGCCATCGGCGATAGCGGCGTCGAATATGGGGGCAAAAACGCCTTGCCGACGCGGCCAGCGGCTTCCCAGGCGCGAAACGGCTGCCTGGTTATCGACGTTCACGCGAACCCGTAGCTTCCCCTCTCGCTCACCGCGGTTGATGGCGAGAACACGGTGGTTGGGGATGCGACGCAGCGGCTCGTCGTAGGCATAGTAGGGCTCGTATGGGGTCTTTTCGGTGGGGTCGGTCGCCTCGACAACGATATCGGCGGTGTTCTGAGTAAAGGCGCGCAGGTCGGCGACGTTCTCGGGGTCTTCGGCGACAATTTCCGCCACGATATCGGAGGCGCCTGCGAGGGCTTTTTCGGCGGTATCGAAGCCGGCTTCCTCATTGATGTATGCTGCGGCCGCCTCGATGGCCGAGCCACAGGCCTTGGGGCTTGCCTGCATAATGATCATGTTGGCAAGCGGCTCGAGTCCCGCCTCGCGGGCTTTTTGGGCGCGCGTCATGCGCTTCTTGCGATAGGGTTTGTAGAGGTCCTCGACGCGCTGCAGCTGCTCGGCTTCGCGAATCTGCTGCTCCAGCTCGGGCGTGAGCTTGCCCTGGGCGTTGATGAGCACGATGACATCCTCTTTGCGCTGCTCGAGATTGCGCAGGTAGCCCAGGCGTTCGTTGAGTGCGCGAAGGGCGACGTCGTCCATGCCGCCGGTCGCTTCTTTGCGGTAGCGGGCGATAAAGGGGATGGTGTTCCCCTCGTCGATGAGCTTGACGGCTGCGTCCACGTCGGTGACTTTGAGATCGAGCTCGCGAGCAAGCTGTGCGATGAGATCCATGGGACTCCTAGCGTTCGTTGGTGCGTTTGAGCAATGGGGCAACAAGAATACCATTGCGCGCGACGTCGATGGTTTAGGGCAATTGCTCTTTGGCGGCTCTTCAGAATACTATGAGCAAACTGGCCGTTACAGAAAGCAGGGCATTTGGCGTGAGTCTATTGGCCACCGCGCCTGCTCAGGCTATCTCTTTGAGAAAAAGGCGGTTAAAAAACGATCATAAGGCCCCTGTTTCTACAAACTTCCTGATTTCAGTAGCAGTATTGCATTATGCGGAGTAGACGGGTCTTTCGAGCTCTATTTATCTGGGATTTTCTAATCAAAATAGCGCTTCTAATTGTAAAAGCGCCAGATTGCTACTGAAATCAGGAAGTTTTGATTTGCTCAAATGGTTTTGGGCTGAAAGCCGTTTGCTCAAGGGCCGTACGGGAGATATCGACTTGCCAAGAGTTGCAACTCCAAACAAAAGCCCCGGTGCCATGGCCGGGGCTCATCAAGACAAGGACTGGGGTAGAGGGATTCGCGTGCGGCTGGCGCCGCCCGGTCCGCTGCGGGCGCTGTCGCGCCCTTGCGTGCTCCGCCGGCCAACGCTCGCGCGTTCGCTCGGCTCCGCACCCTCGCGGGTTCGAATTCCCGACCCGATGCAAAAAGCCCCGACGCCATGGCCGGGGCTCATCAAAACAAGGGCTGGGGTAGAGGGATTCGAACCCCCGTAACCGGCACCAAAAACCGGGGTCCTGCCGCTGGACGATACCCCAATGCGGACGTGCTGCTATCACAGCTTGTCTAGTTTACCTAATCACTCAAGGCAGCGCAAACGCCATCGAGAATACGCACAGCAAGGGTTTGCGCATCGCTTGACGTGAACGTGCCGTTGTAGCATGTAAGGCCGGTGAGTTCGATGCGCAGATGCGCGGGCTTGGACGCCGCGGCCTCAAAAGCGGTGCTAATACGCTTGGCAAGGTTGTTGCACTGAGCGAGTGTGAGGGTCGGGCGCGGCTCGGCACTCTCAGGGAGCTCGTCGCTTGCGAGCTCAAGAACCAAATCCATGCCCTCGGGAGCTTCGCCCTCGCTGAGCACCATGCCGCTGTTTTCCGTTGTGGCCGAGGCGATATTCCACATGCGCGAGGCGATGTTGCGGGCGATGGCATCCTGTCCGCTTACGGCGATGCGATAATGCTCAAGCACATTCGCGGCGCGCGCAAAGCCGGTGCGCTCTTCCGCCTCCAGCACAGAGGGTTTTCCCTCCCATACGTGGCGCAGGCGATCGATGTAGCGAAACGTGTCCTGGAAGGCCATGCCATCGGCAAACAGGCCGACATTTTCCTGGAACTGCTGCAGGGCGTTTTCGGTATGCGGGCCAAAGTAGCCATCGACATCGCCGCACCCAAAGCCCAGGGCGTTCAAAGCTTGCTGCAAAGCGACGACATCGGCCCCGTGGAAGTTGGGAAGACGCAGGTAAAGCGTGCGATCGCCCAGTTTATACGAGGCGTCTACCAACGCACTCCAGCAGATGATGTCAACGTCGCCCAGGGCGTCGAGGCCCGAGGTGACGCGAAACGACGTCACGGCGCGCGCAGTCGTATCTCCGTAGAGCTTTTGCGCGTATTCCTGTTCGCCGATGGTATAGCCCAGGCCAATCAGGCGCGTTTGAATATCTTCAACTGCGGGTCCTTGCATACCCTTTGTAATCGGATCCAAGAGAACCCCTTTCATATGCAATATGGCGCGTGCCGCCTGTGGGCGGTCCGCGTTCAAAGTTACCCATCAGTGTATCAAGTTAACGAGTTATGCGCTAAGTCGCACGACATCTGCAGCCTACGCACGCAAAACCATAAGTGTCCGCCCGGCGCGAGCCTGACAAAACGCTCGGGCGTCCTTTACGTTCCCTTGTTGTTTGTCCCATAGCCTAAAGAAAACACGCCAAGAGAGGGGAACCGCCATGAGCGACGCATGGGGCGAGGTATTGACGATGGACGACGGCACGAAGGCGGACGTTGTTCCGTTGCTGGAAGACCGTGCTGCTTTGGCGTCTATCGCGCTGTTCGGC
>UMKB01002814.1_pt1 | contig 20472 bp, 21 predicted proteins | sample 1966171 | NCBI WGS metagenome assembly UMKB01 (sample SAMEA4836164, study PRJEB28245) | human gut metagenome | biome: gut microbiome; material: fecal sample | place: Denmark | collected 2008 | reverse complement strand
ACCACCTGCCATATCTAGTAGCAATTTCAATTATAAATACCCAATGTGAAAAAGACATTAACTCTTAAAACTTTTTGAAAAAACTTAAAATTAACCTATGACGATGTTGAATAATTTTTTTTGCGGTGCAAAGGTGAAATATAACTTAAAAATATAAATTCTGCTTTATATAAAGTGTATGCTGATAGCATACATTTTTGTTTTTATATTAAATTATATAGGAAACGGCTTACATAAGTGGTATAATTGTACTTAATTAAAGAAGAAATGATTGACATAATGTTTTGATGTTATATAATAATCTACTTTCTTGTCGAAGATAAGATGAGTGGAAAGAGAGAGTTTGATATGATGTTAAATCTAACACAGCATGTTTTAACAATGGAACAACAAAATGAAAATGTTGTTGAACCTTTAGATAAAAAATATATATGTAATTTATTAACATTTGATGAAATACCAAGTGTAGAAAAATTACAAGAAGTTGCAATTGAATTAGCAGAATATGCAAGTGCACAAAAAACTGATTCAGTGTTGATTGGAGGTGCAGTTTATTTAATGCCTTATTTAATTTTTGAATTAAATAAAAGAGGTATTGATGCATATTATTCATTCTCAAAGAGGGTTAGTGAAGATTTTGTGCAAGATAGTGATACGGTCATTAAAAGAGTGGTTTTTAGGCATTGTGGCTTTATAAAGGCTACTTTACCAAGAGATTGAGGAGGAGTTTGATATGAATGTATTATTGTTGGCATTAAGTACTGTGTCTAATGGAAAATTAAATTGCTTTTCATATCAGTATGAAGATGAACCGAGTTTTAATGGATATTATCAATTGGAACCAATCCCAAAATTTTTAAATGAAAAATTGGAAAAAGAGAAGCAAGAACATTTAGATTACATAATTACATTAAATACAAAGGAAGTTAATTCTTCGGTTTTAGATACTGTTATTTGCAATAGTAAAAATGGAATCGAATACGAATTTTTTAATATAACAGCCAAAATGTTTTTTGAAAAAATGTTATGTAATGGTCAAAAGGCATTTCAACAAATGCCAAAAATTATATCCATTCCTATTGATGTAGATGATATTATTCCGGGTATTATTCTTGCGATGAACCAATTGAGGGAATTAAAAGATAAAAGTAATGATTTTAATTTATATATAGATATGCATGGAGGACCACGAAATACTCAAATGACTTTTCAAACAATTCTTTCGTTGTTAAAGCATGAATCTATATATCCATCCTCGATTTATACGATTATTATGAATAAATCAAAACCTAATACAATCAAAGACGATACAAAGTATTTTGATTATATAGATTTTGTTAGTGGTATGAATGAATTTTTAAATTTTGGTAAGCCGATTTCAATTAAAAGTTTAAATAATTTAAATGATTTATCACTTCGTGATTTTACTGAAAAAGCAAATCAAGTAGCTGATGCGTTAACTCTATGTGATATGTCAGCATTTCAAAAGTCGTTGGAAGATATGTCGAATTGGTTAAATAATCGTGAAATCAAACAGGATTCGCTACTTGAATTATTTATAAAGAATATTCGTATGGATTATGGGGTACTATTAAAAGAAAATCATGATGTTATTGATGAGATTCAATGGTGCTTAACAAAAGGGTATTTACAACAAGCATTAACTTTAATCGAAAGTAAAATGCCAGAAGAATTATTCAAAAAAGGTATATTTAGTTATGACGAAAATCTCATGGTGGAAATAAAAAGGGATCCAGATAAATCAAAAATAAAAGTTAAGGATGCGATAGCAAGTGCAAAAGCTATGCAACATCGTGAGTGGGAATCGGATATTAATTATATTTTTATTAAGTGGATCAAGGTTCTAGATATTTTTGATAAAGATGATAATGGTAAACATATTTCATTTGAACTAAATAAGACTCATCAAGAATATTTGGATTTTTATTTACCATTTTGGCCAGATTTTAAAAATAAAATATTTTTAACTGTTTCACGCGGAAAGAGTGTAGCGTTAAAAGTGATGTTGAAAAACGAGATTTATATAAATCAAGATTTACAAGATATGTGCATGAGATTTTTGATTTTGCATTATACATTAAAACAAGAAAGAAATATTGCGAATCATGCAATTGGTGAAAGAAAAACAAATGTATATGATATTAAAGAAGCTATTGCAGGCTATATCGATCTAGCCAGAATTTTATATAGAGCATAAAGGAAAGGGGATGTGTTTATGGAATATAAAGTTTTAGATGTTGCATTTTCAGGGTTAATGCATGACATAGGCAAATTTTACCAAAGAACAAAGATGGTGTCGGATTTAACAGAACGAGAAAAAGTAGTGACACCCATGGCTAAGGCTGGATATTATACTCATTTACATAGTGGTTATACATCTAGGTTTTTTCATGAATATCTTGGAATGGATAATGAATTAGAAATGATCACGAGTTCTCACCATATTGATGATCAAAGACCATTGGCTAAAATTTTGCGTAAAGCAGATCAAATTGCATCATCAATTGATAGAAAAGATGAAGAACAGGATTATGAAGAAAATAACAAGAAAGGGACATTTCAACAAGTTCGATTATCGTCTGTAGTGCATGAAGTAGATTTTGGAAAACAGAAGGCTTTGGCAACTTATCCGTTACGACCATTTCATAAGATGGGATATCCAACAGCTGATTTTGAAATAACAGATAAGAATGAGAGTGTAGGAGAGTATTTAAGCCTTTTTCAAACTTTTATCAATGATTTGAAATCTGAGGATTATTTCACTTCAGAAGTAGATAAGTATTGTTTTGATCGTTTGTATGCTTTGATGTATGAATATACAACATTAGTTCCTGCTTCAACTTATGAGGGAAGTAAAACATATGTAAGCTTGTTTGATCATTCTAAGTTAACGTCTGCAATTGCGAGCTGTTTGTATTTAAATGATACGGAAGACGAGAACTTTATTATGTTTGAATTTGATGTTTCTGGAATACAAAAATTCATTTTTAAAGTAACGGAAGGTAAAGATACAAAAAGGGATGTTGCTAAATCGTTAAGAGGTAGATCTTTTTTGGTTTCAGCAATAACTAATATCATTACTTATAGTTATCTTTATGAATTTGGGTTGACTCAAAGTAATATTATTTTTAATACAGGTGGAGGTGCTTTATTGTTGCTTCCAAAGTGTAAAAATTTTGAAGAAAAATTAAATAAAGTAACACAAAAGGTTCAAGAGATTCTGCTTGATAAATTCAGTGTAGATATCAATTATGTATATGCATGGGTTGAATGTGATAGAAAAGAATTAGAAACATTTAAAATTTCTAAAGCAACAAAATTAAAATCGAAATTGGATGAAGAAAAGAATAGAAAGTTTAATAAAGTATTAAATAGTGATTTTTTCTTTAACAAACCAAAGTCAAATTATGTATGTAAGATGTGCGGAACAAATTTTGTAGAAAAAGAAAATGATACATGTGATATCTGTAAGACGATAATTGAAATATCTGATTTCTGCATAAAGCATGATGATTTTTTCTTGGTTTATGATTTCGATCACAGATTAGATAATGAAGTGAGTGATTGCATAAAAATTGATATGGGATATATGGATTTTTATTTGATTTCAAAAGAGGATTATCCACTAATCATAAATAAATATGATTATATTGAATCATTAAATCAATCTCATTTGGGGAATACTCGTTTAATAGCAAACTTAGTACCTAAAAAGAATGATAGAATTATTCCTTTTGAAAATATGGTAATAAATTTAGTGGATACATCTTATGGGGATCCTAAATTAGGAATTTTGAAAATGGATGTGGATAATTTAGGTGCAATATTTGCGTTTGGAATGGAAAAACAAAGGTCGTTATCAAAGTTTTTGACATTAAGTAGGATGATGGAAAACTTTTTTGGACATGAATTGATGAATATTTGTGTTGAGGTTTCAAAAAAGATGAATTCGAATATAAGTCAATTAAGCGATAATGAATCCATGTTTTATATCAATTATGCAGGTGGAGATGATTTGGTGATAATGGGTCCAGCCTCAGGAATTTTAGAATTATCTAAAGTCATTAATGAAAGGTTTAGTGAATACACGTTAAATAAGAATATAACGATTTCTGGTGGTATCACTATTCAATCACCAAGTGCACCGATAAGATTTGGTATTAAAGAAGCAGAGGAATATTTAAATCAATCAAAAACATTGGATGGAAAAAATGGAATTACATTGATACATACATCTTGCAAAATGAATGAGTATGAACAAGTGTTAGAGCAGGTTAATGTTTTCAGAAAGTATATTACGAATCAAGATATTTCTCGAACAAACTTTTATAATATGATGAAAGTACTGGATGTAGAAAACATGGAAAAATACTATCGCAATATTCCTATTCTTTTATATTCATTAAAGCGAAATGTAAAGAATAAAGATGTACGACAAGATTTAATATCAAAAATAAGTATGGCAAATATGGATTATGACCAATTAAAAAAATTGGTTTTGGAAATGAAGTTAGCTATTATGCAAACTAGGGGGTAATGAACAATGGAACAAAGGAAAAATTATACTGGTTATGGTCAACGTAGCAATAATTATTCAAATCAAAATAGAGAGCAGGAAATACATAAAATAGAAATGCCGCTTCATATTTATTATGCGGATAAATCAAAATTATTCTTGCCAGACGGGAAAGCTTATAAAATCGCATTAAAATTTAAGGGTATTACAACGCATCAATTAAGAAAAATTTTAAACCAAGTAAAGCTATGCATACAGGAACTTGGAAATAAAGATGCTGATTTTAATGATGTAAAAAATCAATTGTTTATGTTGTTGCCTTTGTCTGCATATAATGGCGGAAGGGATCCAAAATTAAAAAAGATTTATCAATTTCTAGTAGAGCATTTAAATCAAAATTCAATTACATGTGAGAAGGATATAGAAGTATTTGATGAATTGTTTACGAGTGTTATTGCATATCATAAATATTTAGGAGGAAAGTAAGATGTTGGAAAGTGTTTATAGATTAGATTTTGAAATTGAGTTATTGACAGGGTTACATATTGGAGGCTCTACAGATACATTTGATATTGGTGGAGCTGATTCAACAGTTATAAAAAATCCATTGACGCATGAACCATATATTCCTGGTAGTTCTATTAAAGGAAAGTTGCGTTCTTTATTGACTCAAAAGTATGGAAAAGTATCAATTGAAAAAAAGAATTCTGAAATCGTACTTGAAAAAGATGAAATACGATGTCTTTTTGAACCTGTTTCAACAAGTGATGATTTGCAGGTTTCAAGATGCATTTTTAGAGATGCATATTTAACAGATGAAAGTAAAGAGGAGCTACAAAAACATCTTGGCTTAGGAACGTTTACTGAAATTAAGGCTGAAAACAGTATTGATTTATTAAAAGGGACAGCAGCTAATCCACGATTCATTGAACGTGTTCCTAGAGGAGCAAAATTTAGTGGAGAGATTGTTTTGCAGATTTATGAAGGTGACGATGCAGAACAATTAAAAGAAGTAGTCAAAGAAGCTTTGAAAATGTTGGAATTAAATTATCTTGGAGGTAGCGGAACTAGAGGATATGGTAGAGTAGAAATTCATTCCCAAGATTTTCAGAAAGTAGAATTCTAAAATGAAAACCTATAAGATTGTATTTACTTGCCAATCTGTAGTGAATGAAATACCAAATTCTCAAACAATTTTTGGAGCAATATGTAATATTTTATTGCAAACAAAAGGAAAAGATGCGCTTGATGAATATATTTCATCATTAAATACAAAGGCGAAGATGGTACATTCATCTATGTTTCTAAATCATACGCTACCTATGATTAAAAAGAATGTTTTTTCTTTAGAGTATATTAATACCTTACTTGGCAGTGTAAAGGCAGAGGATAAATTAAAGGTACTTGAAAGTGCAAAGCGATATAAACAAATTTCATCGATGTCAGAAATGGTTTATAAAAATTATGTAGAAAATAACAGACTAGAAACACTTACTATAGATTTACAAGAAAAGAGTAATGATTTTGAAATCAAAAATGGATTGTTAAAATATTCAAATGAAAAGCTTAATACGGAGATGGATTCAATATTATTAACTCGTAATGGATTTCCTGAAAAGGAAAATGATAAGACTTTGTTCTATTCTAATGCGATTTATTATCCGAAAGGTACTGAATTTTGCATATATGTAAAAACAGAAGAAAATGTGGATTATTTAAAATCTATCTTTAATTATTTTGAATATTTTGGAGTAGGTTCAAGAAGAACGGTTGGAGATAATTCATTTAGATTAGAAAGAATCGAAGAATGGAATCAATCAAGTGATATGGAGAGTAAATTGGTTTTAAGTCGTTATATTCCAAATGATGAAGAAGTGGATTATAGCAATTCGTTTTATAAACTTACTAGTAATGTGTATCGTACTTCTAAGAACTATGCTGGGGGTTATGTAAGTGGTAGATTTATGCATTTGATGGAGGGAAGTTTTATGAGATTTTTAGAAAATAAAGAATATTATGGAAAGGTGTTAGAAACCAGTGTAAATGGTAAGACTGTTTATCATTATGCGATAGGTTTTGTATTGTAGTATGGATAAAATTACAATTTTAACCCCAGTTCACATCGCAACAGGTAACGATATTGAAATGCCTTGTTACCATGAAGTCAATGATGTCACAGTTAACAGATATAGATTTACAGATATTCTTTCACAACTTCCACCTAAGGTGATGACAGATCCGCGCTTGCTTAATGAATTAAGTTCAAGACAGCCTAGTAAAAAATTGTTATATAGATATATACATCAATATGTTGATTATTCAAAATTAACTCCACTATATAATTTGGAGTATACATATGATGAATCTTTAAGGGAAGCTAGAAATGATGTTTCAGAGCAGATGCATGACTTACATAAACCTTTTATACCTGGTTCTACTATAAAGGGTACGTTATTAAATTCATGGAAATATTATTTATTAAAATTAAACTATGATCAAATTAGGCCTAATATTTATAAACAAATTAAGAATGGTCAAAATAAAAATCTTGATTTTCATGAACTGATGTTTGGAAAATCTTTGGATAAAGATCATGAAAATTTCTATAAAGAATTATATTCTTGCTTACAATGCCAGGATATATATTTTAATGAAATGGAATTATTTTTTGCAGGTAGAGAGGGAAGTAATCGAGATATGAGTGGTTCAATTCCAACTACATATAAAGAATGTATTCCACCACTACAAACTACTAATTTAGTATTGTTTCATTTTGATGAATTTAAATTGAATGTTTTAAAAGACAAATATAAAGAAAAGCCTTATATCACATTGATAAATTCATTTAAGCGTAAAGTTTTCTTTAAAGCATGCAATGCTTTCACAAAAGATATTTTAAATGCAGATACAGATAAGAATTATTTTAACTTTTACGAAAGCTTTGTTGGCATAAATGAGAAGTTAAATGAAATAAAGAAAGAATTAGAAAATCCTAATACTGCGGTTTTACGAGTGGGCAATTCTACAAATTATTTTGCCAAGACAGTTTCTTATTTGATTAAGAATAATGATCCTGGTTTATATAAAGAATGTTTCTGGCAGCACTTTGCTCCAGTGAATAAGGGGAAAACAAAGCCTAATGAGAGAACAATGCCTAAAACACGAATGATTTATTCAAATGGAGAAAAAGATTATTTGCCTGGATTTATTAAAATTCAATATGATTAAAAAAGTTGAAGTTTTGATTTCTTTTCCAATGGGAGCCAAATTTAGAGAAAACTTAGATTTATCGATATACAGAAAATTGATGAATTTTATTTATGATCTATCCTGTTTCAATTCTATGACTAAGTGTAATGAGTGCAGTCAATGTAGAGAATGCAGGTATTACTTAATGACAGGTGAAAATTTTAGATTTTATCCAGGTATACTTGTTAAAAGTGATATTTTTGGTAAGTCCCATTTTGGAAAAAATGAACAAAAAAGATTTGAATTTTATTTTATTGGAAACAATAAATCTTATTCGGATTATGTAGATTTATTGTTTTCCAATTTGAATCAAAGTTTGTTTGGTAATTTCTTTTATTTAATCAAAATTACGAAAACGGATTTGAATTCAAAAAATATGAATTGCGATAAATTATTATTTTCAACTCCATTAGAAAACAAGAATGTTTCTGAGGTTTATAATAAAATGGTTGCTTATTATAATGAGCATTATGAGACAGCTTATGAATTTTCTTCAAGTGATTTGCAGTTAGAAAATTGTCGGTATGTAGAAGGTGTTTCTGCTTTTATGAAAACTAAGAAGATCTATCCTAAGGGATTTATTGGAAGTGTAAATAAATCGTTTATTCTAAATTCTGATTTTTTAAAAATTGGTGTTGGCAAATATAATTGTATAGGTGGTGGACAAATTGAGATTACAACTAACGTTTAAATGCAATGATTTAAAAGTACCTTTTAATTACCAACATATGATTCAAGGATTAATATATAGTGCTTTTGATAAAGAAGGTAAAGGTGATTTTTTTCATAACCAAGGATATCGATTTGAAAAGAAAGTCTTTAAAATGTTTGTCTTCAGTAATCTATTCGGAAAGTATAAAATAAACGATAGATTTATGGTTTTTGAAGATTCAATTACTTTTTATGTTTCCAGTTATTCTGAAGAATTCTTAAAAGAAATTTATGATTTTTATACAAGTAATGAAAAGGTTGTTTTGAATAATCAATTCATTCAATTGGTGTCTATAAAATTTATGAATTTAGAATATTTTACTGGAGAGAAACAAATTGTAATTCATACACTTTCTCCAATTGTTACTTATACTACAACGGATCGTTATGTTGATTACTTTAAGCCGAGTGATGCAGAGTTTAATACTCTTTGTATGAATAATTTACTAGATAAATGTCATGCATTAGATATAAAACAAGACGATATTTCTTTTAATGTGGAAAAAGTCTTATATGAGAAAAAAAGATTAGTTAAATTTAAAAATACATTTTACGTTGGATACCTGAGTGAAATGATAGTAAAAACTAATTTTGAAACATTAAGTTTATTGTATGATACTGGGATTTCAGCTAAAGGTCCAGCCGGTTTTGGGATGATAGAAGTGAAAGAAAGTGAAAAAAGTAGTTTATCTGTATAAATGTGGAAACTTAAAAAGAAAAGACAATTCACTTGTATTGGAGAGTAAAGATAAAGATGATATATTCCAATAGAGCAAGTAGATATGATTATTTGTTTTTCAGAGGTTAACTTAAATAAAAGAGTATTAGCTTTATTAAACAAGTATGAAGTATCGATTTTGTTCTATAATTTTTATGGAAATTTTATTGGAAGATATGCTCCTAAAGATTATAAAGATGGTCGTGTTTTAGTGAACCAAGTAAATAAATATAGGGATGAATCACAGAGATTATATATTTCAAAGTCTATTCTGAAAGCTTCAATCAAAAATATGTTGTCTGTTTTAAAGTATTATAGAAAAAAAGGAAAGAATTTGAATGAGTTAATAAAAAAGCTTGAAGATTCAGTAGAGATGGTATCCGATATAGAAACTATGAATGAACTGATGTTGATAGAGGCAAATGCAAAACAGACATATTATAAAATGTTTGATGTTGTTCTAGAAAATGAAGCGTTTAAGTTTCAAAAGCGAACAAAAAATCCACCACAAAATGAAGTGAATGCTATGCTTAGTTATGGATATACATTACTATATGGAATTATTTTATCAATTCTTGATCGTAGTAGTTTATTTCCGCAAATTAGTTTTATACATAGTTTAAGTAAAAACGCAGATTCATTACAATATGATCTGGCGGACATTTTTAAACCTGTGTATATAGATAGAATGGTTTTAAGATTGATTCGTAAAAAACAGATAAAGCAATCTCATTTTGAATATAAACCCGATGGAAGATGTTACTTAAATAAAGAAGGGACAAAGTTATTTATTGAAGAATTCAACAATTTATTACAATCTACAATCATCTATTCAAGTCGAAATTATAGCTATCGCTCCATATTATCAAAAGAAGTACACCGGTTATCTGAATACATTAAAGATAAATCATGCATACTTGATTTTTTAGTGATGAAGTGGTGAGATTATGTACGTTATATGTGTGTATGATGTTAATGAAAAAACATGTGTTAAAGTAATGAAAATTTTAAGAAAATACTTGTTTCACATACAAAAGTCTGTTTTTGAAGGAACTTTAACATCCAAACAATTTAGTGTCTTAAAAGAAGAATTGCATAAAGTTACAAGTGATGAGGATTCAGTATTATTCTATTTTTCATATAACGAAAAACAGATATATAAAGAAGGATTGAATAAAGTGAATGAATCTCTAAATATTTTAATTGATTGATCATTCGACCGTCAGTATAAAATTCAACCAAAAAAGGCCATATTTCCATTTAAAAAATAGAGGAGGTCGAAAAAAATCGACATATTTTACTAATGATTACTGAGTTTTTAAGTGTTTATAGCCGTTTTTGTAGTAAAATACTACGTATATGGCAAAAATTTGCTGTTGAATATTGTTCTTATAAAGGATTAACGCTAGCATACTTAATAAATGTATCTAACTCCATCTCGTTGAATATTGTTCTTATAAAGGATTAACGCTATGTATCTGTTTGACACCTTATAGTATTTGAAATTACCTGTTGAATATTGTCCTTATAAAGGATTAACGCTTTATTTTGCTTGTCAATTAATTTGTTTGCTTTTTGTTGAATATTGTTCTTATAAAGGATTAACGCATTATATAAGCGGTTTTACTTGGTTGTTTATCAAGTTGAATATTGTTCTTATAAAGGATTAACGCTAGTATTGCTACGGCTGTTCAGACAGTCAATAATTGTTGAATATTGTTCTTATAAAGGATTAACGCACTGTAAATTCAAATGTGTTTGTCTGAGGTGTGGCTTTTGTTGAATATTGTTCTTATAAAGGATTAACGCAAATCAGTTGCTACTTCTGTTGTTATGTTTTCAAATCCGTTCAGTTGAATATTGTTCTTATAAAGGATTAACGCATGTTATACACAAACTCGTTTACGTACTCCGTGTTTCGCTCGTTGAATATTGTTCTTATAAAGGATTAACGCCATTTATTATGATCAAATTTAAAACCATGATCGTTTAAAACTGTTGAATATTGTTCTTATAAAGGATTAACGCATATCGTCGATGTCGATTACCTTAATTGATGCCGATTTTCTGATGAATATTATTCTTATAAAGGATTAACGCTAATAATGCTCAAGGTTAGTTTCTTGCTTTTCTTCAGTTGAATATTGTTCTTATAAAGGATTATCGCCATTGTTATCAACCTTCTTTCTTTAAGGCAGTTTGCGTTGAATATTGTTCTTATAAAGGATTAACGCTTGAACGTCCAATATTTTCCGCCCTGGAAGTTGTAATGTTGAATATTGTTCTTATAAAGGATTTGTATTGTGCTTGTTTAAGCATCAAAAAAAGAAGTATTGCTACTTCTTAGGTGTTACATTAACTATAACATACTCACATATATCCTCTGTTCATATTGGAAAACCCCAGCCAACAAGGCCTGAACTTGTAGTGTTTGAATGTTTCTTTGCCGTAATCACCCGCAAAATCGGGTTGTAAATGGTAAGAATAAGAGAGTGGAAACATTTGTCCGTTATGAGTATGTCCGTTGAGTTGAAGGTCGACATTATTTTTAATGTTTTCTTTCGGTTTTTTGTTTGTGTAGTTTTTTCTGCCGATTAGAGTTATGTTGTTTAATTGTACTTCTTGATCATTTAGAATGATAATGTTGTTTTTTTGTGATTGAGTTTATTTCTTGTGAATTTTATTTTGTTTTCGTGATTGCCATAAACAGGGGCAACTTTAGTAAGTCTTCCAAGTTGTTTAAATAGGATTTCCATATCTTCTTTGGATGTGGATTCATAGACGAAGGCTTTGCCAAGTAGATAGAAATTTGGTGTTTGTGATGTTGTAGGTGGTTTGATGGATGGTATACATATTCACAGAACCAAAAGTAACGATGGATGTGGATATGATAGCTGAAAGGATTATGCAGATGATTGGTTTTCTTTTTTTGAATAATGCTAGTGATACAAGTAAACAGAATAATGTATGTACGATACGTACGCATATTCCAACATTTTAATAGTAATGCGATACAAATGGCGTATCGTATTTTTTTATTGGATTTGTTCTTTAAAAGATTGTTTAGTAATATACACAATCCGATTTCTAGAATGAGAATTCCAATTTGAAGATAGATCATACTATCACTTTCTTTTTGTTTTTATCTTACAGCATTGTTAGAAAGATTTCCTGGCTTATGCAGTATAATAGAGTGGGTGAGAATATGTATAAAATATTGATTATCGAAGATGATGAACTCATCTCAAAAAAGTTAGAATCGTTTCTTAAATCTTGGAACTATGATGTTAATCGAGTTGTTGATTTTTATAATGTGTTGGATGCATTTCAATCTTTCAATCCAGACTTAGTATTAATGGATATAACACTGCCTTATTTAAATGGATATTTATGGACGGAAAAAATTCGTGAAGAATCCAAAGTTCCAATTATCTTTATTTCAAGCGCTACAGACAATATGTGTATTGTGATGGCTATCTCTAAGGGCGCGGATGATTTTGTATGTAAACCATTTGATTTAAATGTTCTAGCTGCTAAAATAACAGCTATCTTACGTCGTAGCTATGACTTTGTATCCAATCATAATATCCTTGAATATCAAGGTGTACGCTTTAATTTAGATGATAATACGGTATGTTTTCAATCTTCTCAAATGGAACTGAGCAAGAATGAGGCAAAGATACTTCGATTATTAATGGAAAAGAAGGGGACGATTGTATCTCGAGATTGTTTAATGGAATATTTGTGGAAGACAGATTTTTATGTGGATGAAAATGCATTAAGTGTGAATGTGAATCGTTTGCGTAAAAAGTTAGAGAGTATTGGCATTGTGGATTTTATTCAAACAAAAAAAGGATTGGTATATAAGATATGAAGTTGTTTGGCCATTATTTAAAAGATCGATTGTTTTTTATAATGATTTATGTTGTAAGTGTTTTGATCTGTTTATGTGTATTTAAACTCTATAATTTAGAACTTGAAGCTTTTACATATGCCTTTATGCTTTTATGTGTTTTGTTGGTGGTTTGTTTCTTTTGGGATTACTACAAATATTATAAGAAACACCAAACACTAGTAACGCTTCAATCCAATAGTAATGTTTCTTTATCTTGTAATCTTCAAGATTCTTCATTGATGGGAGAAGACTATCATAAAATCTTAGTGGCTATGAAAGAGTATCATGATGAGTATGTTATTTCTTCAGAAAACAAAATGCATGATCTAGAAGATTATTTTACGATGTGGGTACATCAGGCTAAGCTTCCCATTGCTGCTATGAAATTACTACTTGAAGATGAGAAATTGAGTCGTAGTGAAATTAAGCTGCAACTCTTACGCATGGATCAATATACAGATATGGTTTTAGCCTATTTACGCTTACATAGTACGCACACAGATTTCTTATTTAAAGAATTAGAATTGGATGATTTGATTCGACAATCGATTCGCCGTTTCTCAACAGAATTTATTCGTAAACACATTCAGTTGAGCTTTAAAGAAACCGGGGATGTTATTTTGAGTGATGAAAAGTGGCTTGTGTTTGTGTTGGAACAAATCCTTTCGAATAGTCTTAAATATACCAATGAAAATGGTTTGATATCTATATATATGAATTCTAAACATGTCTTAGTGATTGAAGATACGGGTATTGGCATTAGTGCAAGTGATATAAATCGTGTGTTTGAAAAGGGATATACAGGCATGAATGGGCGTAGTGATAAAACAGCTAGTGGTCTAGGTCTATATTTGTGTAAGAATATTTTAGATATGTTGAATCATAAAATCAGAATTGAATCAAATGTTGGTAAAGGGACTCGAGTGATATTAGATCTTACGCATTTTGAAGGAAGAATTGAGTAATCTTACAATCTTGTAAGATGAGTGTTAGCTGAATCGATGGCTGCATTTTTGAATTCTTTGTAGAATTTTGGTGTACATGGAGGTAATGAATATGGCATTATTGGAAGTAAAAAATTTAAAAAAAGTATATACAACAAGATTTACACAGAATCAAGTACAGGCATTGACCAACGTTAATTTTAGTGTGAATAAAGGCGAATATGTCGCTATCATGGGAGAGTCTGGATCAGGTAAGACAACACTATTAAATATCTTGGCCGCTTTAGATAAACCAACAAGTGGACAAGTCTTATTACATGGTAAAGATATTACGCATATTTCAGAAAAGGAAATTGCGAACTTTCGAAGAGAACATTTAGGCTTTGTATTCCAAGATTTTAATTTATTAGATAATTTTAATAATCGCGATAATATTTTCTTGCCTTTGGTTTTAAGCAAGAAAAAATATCCAGAAATGAAAAAAAGATTGGATCCTATCGCAAAACAACTAGGGATTGAGGGTATTTTAGATAAGTTTCCATATGAAATCAGTGGTGGACAAAAGCAGCGTGTAGCTGTAGCTCGTGCCATCATCACAAATCCAGATTTAATTTTGGCCGATGAGCCAACGGGAGCTTTGGATTCAAAGAGTACAGAGGAACTATTACATTTATTTGGAACAATCAATGAAAATCAACAGACGATTGTGATGGTTACCCATTCAACAAAGGCGGCAAGTCATGCTTCTCGCGTTCTATTTATTAAGGATGGAAAGATTTTTCATGAAATTTATAAGGGAAACAAGAATTTAGATCAGATGTACCAATGTATTAGTGATACGTTGACATTACTAGCTACAGGTGGTGTGCATCATGAGTAGAGCTTTCTATTTAAATTTAGCTGTAGATAATTTGAAGAAGAATGCGCGTACCATCATTCCTTATATATTAACGAGTGTCTTAACGACAATGATGTTGTATATGGTCGTTTCTTTGGCAAACAATCCAAACTTAAATGAGATGTTAGGGGCAATGACACTAACGCAGATGTTAGGTTTTGGAGTTGTGATTATTGAAATCTTTGCGTTTATCTTCTTGTTCTATACACATAGTTTCTTGATCAAAAGAAGACAAAAAGAGTTTGCGCTATTCTCTATATTAGGAATGGAAAAGAAGCATTTAGCTCGCGTCTTGTTTTATGAAACTGCGATTACTTTATTTGTATCATTAGCTTTAGGTATTGGTTTAGGTATCTTGTTTGATAAAGCGATGTTTTTGGTAATCGCAAAAATGATTGGTGCAGATATTATACTTGGTTTCTATTTCTCATTTATAGGTATGAGACAATGTGTTCTTGTGATTGGATTGATTTATGTATTGATCTATTTCTATTCTATGATTCGTATTCATATTTCAAGTCCGATTGAATTACTTCATTCTGATCATATGGGTGAAAAAGAGCCTAAGGCAAAATGGTTTCTTTCTATTATTGGTATTCTTTGTCTAGGTATTGGATATTATTTGTCAGTTACCACAAAAAATCCTTTAACGGCATTCTATTTTTTCTTTGTGGCTGTTGTACTTGTGATTATTGGAACGTATTTATTGTTTACATCCATATCAGTGACCTTCTTAAAATTAATGAAGAAAAATAAGAATTACTATTATAAGACGAATCACTTTATTAGTGTTTCTGGCATGATGTATCGTATGAAACAAAATGCGGTAGGACTAGCCAATATTTGTATTCTTTCTACGATGGTTTTAGTGATGTTGTCTACAACACTAAGCATGTGGTCAAGTATTGATCGTGTTGTGGATTCACAATATCCAAGAGATTTTATTGGAACAGGATATGGGGAAGCTACCAATATTGATTTTGATGAAATGAGTGAAGAATTGATTCGTATGGGCATTGTTCCAAAGAATCTTATTGCGTATAAAAGATTGGATTATGCTGGATATTTAAAGAATGGAACTTTGATTACGGATTATCGTAATGAGGGAATGAATGCCGTAAATGAGATACAAGAATTTTATTGTCTTCCACTAAAAGATATTCAGGACTATGAAAATATCAAGGGGTCTTTAAAGCCGAATGAAATTTATGTGTATTCCAATGTAGAGATGATCAAGGAAAAGACTCTATCTTTATTTGGAAAAGAATATGTTGTAAAGAAACAATTGGATCACTTAAAGATGGATGAGAGCAATCCCAATGTGACAGAACATTATTATATTATTGTGAATTCAGAAAAGACTTTAGAGAAGATGCAACAAGATCAGATACATGTGTATGGCGATAATGCGAGTGCAATACGTGCTTATTATTCGTTTGATTGTGATGCGAATGAGCGTGAAGTTATTAAAAAGTTAGGTCAGAATGGAAATATAAATAATTTTATTTGGTTAAGTAAATCGGATCAGAAACAAGGTTTGATTGAATTATATGCAGGCATCTTATTTATTGGAATCTTCTTAAGCTTCTTATTTATCATGGCAACCATTCTGATTATGTACTACAAACAAATTACAGAAGGCTATGAAGATAAGGATCGTTTTGAAATTATGCAAAAAGTAGGTCTTGAACAACAAGATGTAAAGAAGGCTATTCATTCACAGGTATTAACGGTATTCTTTATGCCATTACTTGTGGCAGGGCTTCATGTTTGTTTTGCGTATCCAATGATTGAAAAGCTACTTCATTTGTTGTTTGTGAGCGATTCATGGCTTTATATTCGTACGACAATATTCTGTTTTGTGGCTTTTGCCCTAGTCTACATTGTGATTTATGTATTAACTTCAAAAGTGTATTATGGAATTGTAAAACGAAATGCTTAATTGGATATTGGGATTTATCTTGATTGGATTATGTATCTATATATATTATGTGAATCATCATGGAATTTAGTACTCGAATAGAGTACTATTTTTTTAGGTGATATATATGTTTATAAATGGCTTTGATATCTTGTGGGATGAAATTGATGATTATGTGGCCGATATTAAAAGTATTCGAAGTATCGATCAATTCATGTTTACTAAGCCAGTCACTTTCTTTTGTGGCGAAAATGGTAGTGGTAAATCAACCTTATTAGAGGCTCTTGCGATTAAAAATGGATTGAATCCAGAAGGTGGAACAAGAAACTATAATTTTTCTACGTATGATTCGTATTCTAGTTTGCATAAACATATGCGTTTATGGCGTTCTAGAAAACCGGATTGGATGTATTTCTTGCGTGCAGAAAGCTTTTATAATGTTGCGACAAAAGAAATGGAATATAGTGGTGTTTTTTCTGAAAGATACCATGATCAATCGCATGGTCAGAGTTTCTTTTCTGTATTGATGAAACAAACGAATAAAAATGGACTTTATTTGTTGGATGAACCAGAAGCGGCTTTATCTTGTCAGAATCAATTGGCATTATTATACTTGATTGAGGAATGTGTGAAACAAAATTGTCAATTTATCATTGCGACACATTCACCTATATTATTGGGGCTTCCGGGTGCACAAATCTTATCATTTGATGAAGATAAGGTAGAAGAAGTGGATTATAAATCTACGTCTAGCTATCAAACAATGAAATTATTTTTGGATCGGTATGATTATTTTGTGAAAGATATTCAAGAGAATAATGATGGAGGGATATTGTGATTAAATTAATTGCGATTGGAAAGAATAAAGATAAGGCGTTGCAGTCTTTAGAGAAAGAATATATGAAGCGATTGTCGGCTTTTTGTAAGTTTAGCGAAATTGAAGTCAAGGATGAAGCAAATGAGCATATTTCTAGAGAAGCTGAAGTTTTATTGGTGAAAGAAAAAGAGGGAAATCGTGTTCTAGAAAAATTGTCGGATCAAGATTTTGTGGTATTGCTTGATCTTCATGGCAAGATGATTGATTCTGAGACGTTTGCGAAGAATTTGGATATGTGGCAAATGAAGCATTCAAATATTGTTTTTGTGATTGCGGGAAGTCTAGGACCAAGTGAAAAATTAGTTTCTAGAGCGAATTATCGTTGGAAATTATCGGATCTAACTTTTACTCATTTAATGACCCGTGTCTTGATGTTGGAACAGATTTATCGTGGTTTTATGATCAATAATGGTCGTAATTACCACAAGTAAGTGATGTAAGCGCTTTTTGTGAAACTTTTTACTTGTGAAAAACTAGTCAATCAATTTATGTAGTGATATAATGGATGTGCAAAAAATGACAGTAGGAGGAATATACATGACAAAGAGAACTGTTAAAGACCTTGATGTAGCTGGAAAAAAGGTCATCGTACGTTGTGATTTTAACGTGCCAAGAAAAGATGGTGTTATCACAGATGATAACCGTATCGTAATGGCTTTACCTACAATTAAATATTTAGTAGAAAACAAAGCTAAAGTTATTTTGATGTCTCACTTAGGAAAAGTTAAGACTGAAGAAGACAAAGCTAAAAACAACTTGGAATGCGTAGCCGTACGTTTACAAGAATTGTTACCAGATGTAAAAGTAACTTTCTGCCCAGTAACTCGTGGTGAAGAATTAGAAAACGCTGTAAATGCATTAGCTGATGGTGAAATCGTATTAATGCAAAATACTCGTTACGAAAAAGGCGAAAGCAAAAACGATCCTGAATTAGGTGCATATTGGGCTAGCTTAGGTGAAGTATTCGTTGAAGATGCATTCGGATCTGTTCACCGTGCTCACGCTTCTACTGTAGGTATCCCTACAAACATTAAAGAAAATGGATTAGGATTCTTAGTTGAAAAAGAAGTTACAATGTTAGGAAAAGCTGTTGATGAACCAGCTCACCCATTTGTAGCTATCATTGGTGGATCTAAAGTATCTAGTAAGATCGATGTTGTTGACAACTTATTGAAAAAAGCTGACAAAGTTATCATCGGTGGTGGAATGGCTTATACATTCTCTAAAGCTGTTGGTGGTTCAATCGGTACTTCATTAGTTGAAGATGACAAATTGGATTTAGCAAAAGAATATTTAGAAAAAGCTGGAGACAAATTAGTTCTTCCTGTAGATAACGTAATCGCTGATGCATTCAGTGAAGAAGCTAACACTAGTGTTGCTGATGCTGGACAAATTCCTGATGGATGGATGGGATTAGATATTGGTCCTAAATCTGTTGAATTGTTCAGAAAAACTTTAGCTGGTGCTAAAACTGTAGTATGGAATGGACCTATGGGTGTATTCGAAATGCCTAAATTCGCTAAAGGTACTGAAGAAGTATGTAAAGCTATCTCTGAATTACCAGAAGCTATTACAGTAATCGGTGGTGGAGACTCTGCTGCTGCTGCAAAACAATTAGGATATGCAGACAAATTCTCTCACGTTTCAACTGGTGGTGGAGCTAGTTTGGAATATATGGAAGGTAAAACATTACCTGGTATCGCTATTATCAGCGAAAAGTAATAAGGAGATGTACTTAAGATGAGAAAACCTATTATCGTTGGAAACTGGAAAATGAACAAAAACAACGCTGAAACAAAAGCTTTCTTCGAAGCTGTTGATGGTGTTGCTGCTAGCGAAAATGCTACTTATGGAATTGGATGTCCATTTACTGATTTAAGAACTGCATTGGATCACGCTAAAAACTTAGTTGTAGCTGCTGAAAACTGCCACTTTGAAGATAGTGGAGCTTTCACTGGTGAAGTTAGTGTTCCTATGTTAGAAGAAATGGGAGTTAAATACTGCATTATCGGTCACTCAGAACGTCGTGAAATGTTCGGTGATACTGATGAAACAGTAAACAAAAAAGCAAAACGTTTGATTAAAGCTGGAATCACTCCAATCTTATGTGTTGGTGAAACAGAAGCTGATTACGATGCTGGAAATTCAGAAAAAGTAATTCGTGAAGAATTAGCTGGTTCTTTAGCTGACTTATGTCCAAAATGTGTTGGTGAAATGGTAATTGCTTACGAACCAATCTGGGCTATCGGAACTGGAAAATCTGCTTCAGTTGAAATTGCTGAAAACTGCTGTAAGATCGTACGTGACCAAGTTAAGGTTATGTATGGTGAAGAAGCTGCTGAAAAAGTACGTATCCAATATGGTGGAAGTGTTAAACCTAATAACATCGTTGAATATATGGCTCAACCAGATATCGATGGTGCATTAATTGGTGGTGCTAGTTTGAAGGAAGATAGCTTCACAGAAATCATTGAAAAAACAAAATAGGGTAACCAAAATCATTTAGGGTTTTAGCGTAAACAATTGGGGCCTAGTTTGGGGTCTGTAAGATTCGTTAAAATTTAAAAATCAAAAGAGATGTAAATCTGTATGTTGGTACATGCAGAAGTGCATCTCTTTTTTAGTTGGTAAGCGCCAAATAAAATGATGTAGTTAAATAAATAAAAAAGAATCAGTTGAACAGTAAGCGCCAAATAAAATGATGTAGTTAAATGAATAAAAA
>UMKB01026104.1_pt1 | contig 20568 bp, 33 predicted proteins | sample 1966171 | NCBI WGS metagenome assembly UMKB01 (sample SAMEA4836164, study PRJEB28245) | human gut metagenome | biome: gut microbiome; material: fecal sample | place: Denmark | collected 2008 | reverse complement strand
TAGCACCCATCAAATCACCTCGATTTCATAGCATAGAATCTTATGATTAAAAGGATGATACTGAGGGACAATTTTACGGATAATGAAGTCTCGGTGAGTATCATTTACTCGACCATTCAACCAACTATCGTCCAACTCAATGGGTGTGTATTTCGGATAGACCATGAGAACTGAGAAATTATTCTCGCTTCGATTTTGACCGCTACCAGTGTGAGATACAGCCCTATCAAATCTAACGGGTTTTAGGGTTGTGGGCTCATCATATACTACTTTTCCCCAGACATCCGTTTCACCCGTTGGTTTTTGAATTGTGACAGTATCAACTAGCATACGCTTATCTATCATAGCCCACCGCCTTAAAGCCAAAACCAGCCAACATGAGCCAGTTTAGAGCGTCAAGAGATAGATTGTACCGCTTGCCATCGTGAGACGATTTAGAGCTATTCTGATAGCTTACATGAGTACGTCCAACAGTCATACTTGCCAGTGATGTCTTATCCTCTGCAGTCATAACACCGCTTGAATCAAGATAAGCGATTTGATAAGCTACTGCCTTCTTAACCGCTTGTCTACGTGGCTCGAAGTCTGTTTCAAAATCGGTGAAGTCGTAGAAGTTTTTGATATACAAATCAACAATGAGCCTAGCTCTAGCTGCTAGCGTTTCAAAGTCTTCTACGTCTTCAAAACCAAGTTTTAAAAATTCCGTTTCGGTTAAATATGTCATTTAACCACCTCCTTCATCATTTTAGGAGGTCTACAAGTTCCGCTTTAGTCAGCGTTGAAATGCCAGTGAGACCACGTTGTTGTGCGATAACTCGCAAATCAGCGACAGTCTTGTCTTCTAGTGTTTCAGCCACTTGTTCTACTGTTTCAGTAGTGGGAGTGGGTTCAGTGTCGTTCAAATGACGACGCATTAACATACCCATTAGGCACCTCCGAACTTAACCACCTTAGAGTCATCGTAGAGATAAACACCGTAGTATTCGTCACCAGAATAAACAGTGGTTTTCTTCAAAATGTCACGGTCATTTTCAATCATGACATCACGTTTCAAGTTGATCACGAATGCTCCGTATTTAGCATCGTCGTCTGTGTCTGTTTGAAGTGAAGACACTTTAACAAGGAAACCTTTTCCTTCGTCAACTTTCTTAGTGCGGACGATTTGCACGCCAGCTACTTCACCAAAAGTACCAGATACAACTACATCAGCACCAACTTCTGAACCCTTCAACCAGTTTTGACCAGCGTCAGCACGCAATTTAATAGCGTCCTTTGGATTGATAAGGGCAACATAGCGAGCGTCTTCTTCGTCTGCGAAGATTTCCAAGGCTTTGTCGATGTTCGCTACTGAAACAGGGGCTTCAGTAATGTTTTGTGTTGCAGTTTTAGCAACCTCGACGATATCGTTATCGACCTTGTTAGCAATGGCCAAAGCAATCTGATTAGTAGCTTCACCGTAAACGTTGCCGTGTCCTACAAGGGCAGCTTTATCAGTGATTTCAATAGCTTTACCAGCTTGTTTGATTTTCATTTTTGTTTCTTTAGTGCCCAATTGGTCAATAGGAATTGATTGACCTTCAGTGATTTCAGTAGCATCACCAGAATACGTCCATTGTGGCACTGTAAGCTCATCCCCTGGACGACCTACAAGAGTTGTCTCCACTACTGCGAGTGGTGTGAATTTGATAAGTTTAGGCAATTTAGCTGAAACCATGTCAGCCATTACCTGTGGATTGATGACTTGTGCAGTCGTTGTTGTTCCAAGAACCATAGATTAAATCATCCTTTCAGTTGTTGATATAGCTCTGGGTCTTTATCAAAAAGCTCTTGACGCTCATTGATACCCATGCGTTTAAAATCTTCTTTAGTGAGCCCATTCTGACTGGCAGATGGATTGCCACCAGCAAAGATTTTAGGTTGTGCCGCTTGTTCCTCTTGTTTGAAAAGATATGGGCTTGTCTCTTTCAATCCTTTAATAACCTTGTCCAATTTAGGTTTACCAGCTTCATCAAGTTCGATTTCGTCAAAATCGATGAATTTAGCAAGGTCATCCGAATTGTGAGCGTCCACGTCTTTCAAAGCCAGACGAATAGCGTTTGATTTAGTAACTTGAGCAAGGTTAGCTTCATTCTCAGTCTTGTAAGTGTCGAATTTAGCTTGTAAGTCCGTCAATTGTTGCTTGAGTTCCTCACTTGCTCCCTCTTTAGCTTGCAAGTCGTTGAGTGCTTGGCTTTGTTGCTCAAGTTGTTGTTTAAGGCTGTCGTTTTCAGCTTGTAATTCAGATTTAGCTTGTGCTTTAGCATTCTCAATCCCAGAACCGTACGCATTCATTAAGGAATCAATCACTGCCTTATCTGTAATACCAGCTTCAACCAACATGTCACGTTTCAAACTCATGTTTAAAACTCCTTCTGTTTTACGTCCAAGGGACTGAATTTGCCTAGTTTTACGACATTCGACAGGTCAATATAAAAACCGCATCAATTCGATACGGTTTAAGCGTGTTTTTTCGCTAAAATATCACGTTGTCTAATAGCTTCACGAGTTTTAGATAGCGGATCATCATAATATTTTTCACGTTCTCTATCTCGATACAAGAATGGATGTTTATCAACATACGATTTTAAGGCTCTATTCTGTTCTGTAAGTCTTGTTCTGTATCTACTGGTTAATTCGTCATTGTCCATGATTTCGGCAACGTGCAGACGCTCTTTAGTGCTTCTGATAGCTCTTTCCATTGCTCTTTGTTTGCTCTGGACGTTAGCGTTCTTGATAGCTTGCTCTTGAGTCAGACCCTTCAAATCATCATCGATGTCTGGCATATAGTTGACACCGGGAATGAAAGGGGTCATAGTGTGCCCACAGTTGATGCCTTGGCACCCTCCGGGCTTGCCGTAGCCATAATCATCGAGGGCGAATATCTTAACACCTTCTTCAGTCCTAGCTCGCCCTGTGGTCACTATCTGATTTTGAAGAGGTGCGCACATTTCCCTTGCTGCTGCCTTAATGGAATAATAGAATGTATCAATTCCCAGCTCTTGAGCTGGTCTCATTCGCATTTCGTTGAATGTACGTCTAGCAGTCGTTTTAATGACTGTTCTAGCGTAAGCGTCAGCTCTCTGCCTTCGTCCAGCTCTGTCAGTATAGCCATAGAACCCTCGCTCTTGAAATTTCATTATCGTTTCGTCCAAGGCTTTTTGAGGTGTGGCCATGCCAGTGATTACCTTAGCTACGGTAGTCTCGACGATATCCTTATACGTAGCTTGCACGCTCTTTGGCAGCGTCGTATTGATAAGATTATGGACATCATTAACTGCTTGATTAGAGTAGCTGATAAGGTCCTTCATGACTTGGTAATTATAAGTGTTCGATTTTAACTGAGCGTGGGTGTCCTTGTAAACTTGATACCCTTCATTTTCAATGATGTATCTGATTTGCTTTTCAGCAATCCCAGAATATTCAGCAATGAGTTTGATATTGTGATTGTTCAACATCCCAACATCAGCCATTTTCTCTAGTTGCCATAGATAAGGCTGTTGTTCAAGGTAATAAGTCCCTCGGTCATGCAGTCTTTCCACAACATTATCAAATAAGTCGTTACATAACTGACGATAGATGTCTGAAACATTATCAGCCATCAACATTAATTGCTGGTCGTTTAGTTTGATACGCTTCTTCTTAGCCATAGCCTATCACTCCCCGTAAATATCGACCTCTTCACTTGTCCTAAAGCTATCAGCGCTTACCATAGTTTCATCATTGATAGCTTGGTAAATCTCTTGTGCCTGTTCTTCGGTGACGTTAAGAGTTTTCTCGATAGCCATAACCTTCGGTGCGAATCCAGACGCTACCATCTTAGACCAGTAATCGAACTCGGCGTTACGATCAGTAAATACACCATCGTCTAAATCCACACTGATTTCATCCATGGTTGGAATCTCACCAGTGTATAGATTGTAGACTTTAGCAAGCTCAAGGATTGAAATGACAAGCTCTTTCAATGATTGCTCGACAAGAGTAGCGATAGAGTTACGCATTTGATAGGTGTCTGATTGCTCTGATACTACCTCGGTAGCGGTCTTCATGCTCTTTCCGTCGAAGCTAAACATACCAGCGGACACACCTAACTGCATTTCAAACAAGCTCAATCCTTTGTTGATTGCCTTGATGTAATCGTCCGAACGGATATCTGTAGTAAGGTCAGTAATGCCAATACCTTTATCCATGTCACCACTGTCAAACTGCTCATAGACATTGTGCCCAGTCTCAAATTCACGTTTGACAACAACCTTCTCACCGCTTGCGTCAATTTGTGTATTAATCATTTGAGTAGGAACCGCAACTCTACGCTGTCCCATTTTGACTTCCCACATAAATTCGTCGTAAGTCGTATTAATGAAGTCCATCGTAGTTTTAGCATTGTCAAAGATAGATAAACCTAGAGGACTGTTAATGTCCTTGTTATTCATGCCTGGCGGTTTAAGGTACGTAAATAACGGTCTTGTAAGGCCATTTAACGTTACAATTTCCTCTAATTCCTCATAGAGCATTGATAAAGGTACACGTTGACCGATACGGGTTTTAGACTCAGATTCGTATAGCTCATTGCTGATTGTGTAGCTGTCCTTAGTCCACTCATGAAATTCGATAAGACTGTAGTATTTTACTTTCTGGCCTTCTGTCTTGAGTGTTTTAGTCACGATTGCGGCACTGGATACATCTTGAGTGTTCGATTGCAGTGGCAAGAATACTGGCGCTTGCACGAACGACACTCTTACACGGTCATCGTCAACGTATGGACGCATTGCAAGACCGCCAAGAGCAAGACAGCTCTCTAGGTAGCGTTCAAAATTCTTGCTAAATCTGTCAGTCTTCAGCGTTTCATTGATGAATGTATCAGCCGTTTCGTTATCGACTTGAATCTTAGCCTGTTCATTGAATACCAGACTGGCAACCTTCTTCGATGCAGTACGTCCAATAGGCAAGTGGTTGAAATCACGTTTTAAATGTGTTCCATTACTATCTCGATAGCTCACACGGTCAAAACTGCCCGCAAAATATCGCAGATTATCCATGACACGATTGTATTCCTCTGGTGAGATAGCTATTTTAGGATGGTCTGTGATACTGTTTAGACTTTGATTAGTTATCACGTAATTACTCCTTTTGAAAATGTTCTTAATGGTCTGTATGATTCCCATTATTAGCTCCTTTAAGCCTTCAAATCTAACGCTCTAGCGTTATCTAATACAAAGTATTTCATGGAGTCACAACAGTGATCATCCTCTTTAATAACTTTTGGATCATCAGAATGTATCGTCTTTTCGTCGTAACGGTACATCTTGTGTTCCTCATAGAATATCTTGTTACTTGGTATATCCAGATAATAGAAACGCCCCTCAGCCAATAGACTGATAACCATATCAATCATGGTTTGGTTCTTCTTCTTAGCTACCGGATGCCATCGTTCGCCAAAATCTTTGAAGTATTGGTTTCTCAATGCACCTTCAGCACTATCAATGGTCATGCGTAGTTTTGGCACTCGGTACTGTTTAAGTACCTTGTCGATGAAGTTGCTAACCATGACAGTTAATTCGCTAGGTGCCTTCTTAACAACCTGACCGGCTGGACTGTAATAGAATGTATCTAACAGAATCACATTGCCCTTTGCAGTCAAACCATAAGCACCGCATGCTGTAGCTGATTGTTGATGCCCGGTGTCCATTGCGAATGATATCCCGATAAGCCTATCGTCCGTTGGTAAGCTGTCGATAGCGTGGAATGTACTCATGTTATACACTTGATTACCAAGCCCAACCGCCTCGCCAAGATATAGATAGCGATAGTAGTCGTAATCGTTCTGCTTAATGCGTTCGATATCCTCAAGCATTTGCTCAGTGACGAATCCTAACTTATCATCAAGATAGGTACTTGAATGTGCCAGATAGTTATCATTAGTCTTGATGTCTTCAAACCACTCATTTATCCAACTATAAGGGTTGCGAGGCGGGTTATAAGACCAAAAGAACTGCACAAACGGGGCTTTCTCATGTTTCTGGCGCATGAAAGTGACATTTGACTGGTCGAAGTCCTCAGCGTCGTTAAACTCAGCCGCTTCCTCGTACCACACTGCGATAATGTTCCCAATGTCATTTGATTTAAGCTTCTGGAAATCGTCTTGGCCGTAGAAGTAGAATGTCGAACCAGTACGCTTATGAACTATCTTAAACGGGCTTACAGTAGCTCTAAACTGGCTATCCAGACCAAATAGACTAATAGCCCATTGAACCTTATTGAACACGCTGTCACGGATTGTATTAGCTACCTTACGAATGACTACCACGTTAGCTTTTTCACCTTGCATGATGTACTTAATCATCATATAGACGAGCTTCAGCACAATTACAGAGGACTTGAAAGAGTTACGACCACCCTTCAGTACGTTGTAAGGCTTGTTAGACTGCCATACGACCTTGAAATTAGGGTTAACGTTCTTCTGAATATCAATCGTCGTCATTTGGGATATCCTCCCATGCGTTGATGATATTAACGTTCATAGCCCCTTCAACACCGCTATCGAGCTGTTCTCTTAGCTTCCTGATTTCAAGTTCCAATTTCTCGGATTGTTTAGCTGTCGGGTAACGCTTCAAGATCTCAACAATCGCCTTGATAACTGTATTGTTGTCAGCCTTTTTCATAAGCCGTTCAACTTCACCAGTCAATGGATTCATCATCAAGACTTCTTCGTCTCGTTTCCCTCTAGCAATGTCGGAAAGGATGGACAAGGCTTCTTTTGCATCCATGATATTCTCATCGTGCATCTTCTCGACTTCGGCTTGGATAAAGCGTTTAATTTCAAGTTTTTTCAAGTTTTGCCCAGCGATACGCCCTGCCGTCTTTTCGCTATATCCAGCGTTGATAGCTGCCTGTGTGGCGTTACCTAGCTTAATATATTCACTAGCAAATAGTTTCTGTCGTTGATTTAGCCCAATATGTCCACCTCCTTCATTGCATAATCAAAAAAGACAACCCACAAAATGAGTTGTCTCCGTTTTTCTTCGATAATATAATAATACCACTTTAAACACTTGTTAGACACCGTGCTTTATCCGTCAAAATACCGAAATATCAGCGTTCTACGACTAATTGACCATTTCTGTACAATTCTGCGAATGCTAGGATGGCATTATTTAGCAACTCTTGAAAAGCTGTTCTTTCGAATCCGATTGCTTGGGCGATTTGCCAGTTTGGTTTCGTTGGGTATTCCAGATATTTCTCTATCAAGATTCTGCGATAGTCTGGACGATATAGCCCGCTAACTGCTTGCTCTATGGCTTCAAGCTCGTTCATTGCATCGACACGCCTAACTGCAATATTCTCCACCGGTCTACTTACTCCACTACCACCTCGTGGCATGAAGGTAAACTCTTGTGTTATTTTCTGCTCAGCGCTATCGTGTGCAATCTCTCGCCATCGTGGGTATTCTCGAAGTTTGCGCTTGCAACGTTTGATTGTTGCTTTTTCATCAATTTCCGGCAATAGCATTGTTCTGTCCTCTTTGGTATAATAGTAGTGTTGACTTTCAGAAAGTGCCGGCCATTGTGTCGGTCTTTTTTATTTTCTTCGGCTCGTTATTAAGAGATATGAAAAGATTAAGTTTGTGAGCCTTGGCGTCACCTCCTTCTAGCCGTCGACACCAGCAAGGTCTTTGGCTATTTTGTAATGCAAGATATCAATAAGAAAGAGGGTGTTTCACATCCTTTTTTCTTAAATTTGCTGGGTTTTGTTTGGACAAGGTCTGTCAGCTTGTCCGGTGTTAAAAAAGTGTTAAAAAGTGTCCAAGCCACTAAAATCTATATCCATTTTTAGTGTATTTTTGACAGACAATGACTGGCAAAGGAGTCGAACCCTTGACAGCCTGCGATAGATAAAATCGTTATCGGAGATATTTCTCCTTTTCAAGAATAAAGTAGTAGAATTATGGAAATTTTATCCAGTTTCCGCATTGCAGGCATAAGCCTTGAAGAATCACGCCACCAGTAAAACGCTTTAGATTTGTGAATGAAATAAAAAAGGTTCCTCGTTTCTAATTTCTTATTTACTGGTAATAGCTAGCAAGGGAGTCGAACCCTCGTAAACCGTTCTAGCTACACGCCTAACGAATAGGCTTTATATAATGCTTTTCTGACCGTGGTCTTCTCACGACCTACCCTGCCTTTGTTACGATATTCTAGGGTTATGCGATCAACTTCATCGTCTAACCTCTCGCTCCATTCATAGTTATTGAATACATAGTCAATAATTTCGCTGAACAACTCTCTTGAAAGTAACCCTTCCATTTGGACTGCTTTCAACGGTGTTAGGGCAGCTTTCTCTGAATAGCACATATTGAGGGCGTTTTGGGTTCTGTTAGCATTTTTCTGGTCGCAGTCCTTGACGTCTCTAATATAGCGATTTAAGCCGTTAGGGTGTTCCTTGCGTAAAACTTCCACTTCCTTACAAAATCGCTTGAACAGTCCCTCTGGCAGTCCTGCGTTGGCTTTATCCAAAACAGGGCGCGTGGTTTTGCCCCTTGTGTAATTAGTAGACAGATAATCTTGAAGGTCGTCGAATAGTTCATCGGAGATAATGCCTTCTAACCTGTCAACCGTTTGAGGCGATATCCTCGCACGCTCCACCACTGCACTATTAAATGCTTGGTAAATGATGCGAGCTTGCACTTCACTGCACTGTTTCACGTCTTGAAAAAACTGCTTATAAGAGCCTTTTTTGTGAGTCTCTCTCAGTGCCGCATGTTCACTGACCAGCCGTTGATATAGCTCTGGTGTCAGCCCGGAATATTGGTATTTAACGGTCATGAGCCTCTCCCCCTCAAATAACTCGGAATATCATCCCCGACATTTACGCTGTCATACTGTTCCTTGCTGACAAGGAATTTCCCGTAAGTTCCACAATCGAGCGTGTAGAGTTTTCCGACCATAGATTTGCCTGTGACCTTGCCGTGCAGCTCAACGGCATTATCAGCTTTATGGATAACCACTGTCTCGATAGGTCGATTAACCACTCGCAGGACAGTAGTCACATTAATTGCTAGTGAGACCAGTAGTAGAATCGTTGCTATCGTTAGATCTTTATGTTTCATAAATACCTCGCTATTTCTTTGATTACGTTAACGGTCACGCTATTGCCAGCTTGCTTGTATAGCTGACTGTTGCTATTTACTTCTTGCGCCTTGTCAAACGCCCAGTCTGGGAAACCTTGCAATCTCCAACACTCCCGAGGTGTTAGTTTTCGTACCTTACCGTCAATAGAGATTTTGGGTTCTCTTTGTCCACCTTGCATCGTATTTAAACAAGGTGCTAATCCAGCTGGACTATAAACCCTCCCACATTGAGGGTTCCCACCGAAACTTTCAGTTTTTTTGATATTTCCTAGTTGGATAATTGATTTATCTGATCTTGTTTTAATGATAGGAAGAACTTTTCGTCCACGTTGTCCTCTAAGATGTCCGACAATATAGACCCGCTCTCTATTTTGCGGCACTCCGAAATCTTTGCTGTTAAGCACTTGCCATCCGACGTCATACCCCAATTCATCCAACGATCCGATGATTGTCTCAAAGGTATTCCCTTTATTGTGGTTAATAATCCCTTTGACGTTTTCAAGGAATAGATACTTAGGTTTGAGAACGGAAGCAAATCTTGCGATTTCAAAGAAGAGAGTTCCGTTTGTATCTTCGAAACCTCTTCTTGCCCCAGCAACGCTGAAAGGCTGGCACGGAAACCCTGCGCAGATAACATCGACTTGTCCGATTGCTTTGATTTCTTTTTTTGTGATTCCTGTCGCATCATGTAGTTCTATTTCTCCTTTAGTATCATGAATTGCCTTGTAACTTGCTCTAGCAAATTTGTCGATTTCACAGAATGCGACACATTCATGCCCTGCTGATTCCATTCCTAGTCTGAACCCGCCAATACCTGCGAATAAGTCAATAAACTTCAAAGATCTTCCTCCTTGACGAATGTTCCATTTACCATCTTTCCTTTCCGATTCTTGATTTCTTCATAAGCAACGCTTAGACACTCAGTCACATCAAGGTCTAATTGATGAGCCAATACGATAATTGTTACTAGCGTGTCTCCGATTGCATCCTTAAGTGCTGCTTGTGGTTCCGTGAATTTTGTCGGTTTCAAGAGTACATCTCGAATTTCTCCGACCTCTTCCGTGATACGCATCCACTGAATCTTAGGGTCAGCTTGTTTTAAGCTGCGTTCGTCTGCCCAGTGGTTGACCTTGTCGATAAGCTTAGCAATGCCGTCCCGGTCCCGTGTGCTATATCCCAAAATATATCCTTCGCTAACACCGAAATAATCTGCTAACGCCTTTAATTTTTTAGGTTTTATTTGCACCTCTTCGGCTTCTATTCTCTGATAGCCCCGTTTTGTTATCCCTAGTTCGCTCGCCAGTTCCTCTTGAGTTAGCCCTTTTTGTTTTCGTAACAGTTTAAGTTTATTCATTTCATTAGTACCCTCACAGCGTAAATCACAACTACGACCATCAAGACGAATTTAATCGTTTCCATCGTCCATCTCTTCCACATTCTCGATTTCAAACTCGACATCTTCTAGCACTAAATTATTTTGAAAATCTCTGAAAGCTTCGATTGCGTCTGCATCTTCGGGACTGTATATAGACACTTCTTCAAGAAAATCGTCAATATCCGTGGTGCGAACGCCATACTCTGTACGTTCGTGAGTTATTTCTGCTTCCAAAACGTCGTAACATGCAGTGTAGCTAATTTCGTTAGTAGTGTATTTATAATCTTTAATCTTCATTCACTCCACCTCTTTCACTTCCACTCCTTGGCAGTTGAACACCCACCCGAACCCGTTCGTTTCAAGCTCTTTGCGGGTGTGCTTGGTTCTATAGCCTTTAATTTCGTCATTTGATGCAAAAAACCATTCGTGATTGTCTAAGTTTTCATTGAGATGAGTAGCGTATCCATCAACCCCTTTAATCCGAACCGTATATCTAGGTTCTTCCTCGACCTCATAGCCGTTAACCCATGCTTGAGCAAAAATATTAACTTTCTCTAAAATCAACCAATCTCCAACTCGCCCTTCTGGTGCTTCGTTTACAGCTCCTACCACCGTGAGGTCGCCCTCGCACTTCACCTTTTTAAGATAATCTGCAATATACCAGGGAATTACTGGCTTAGGGAAGAACGAGTCATATAAATCCTCAGCGTAGGCTATTGAGAACCCCCCTACTTTTGCTAATTTCTGTACTGCTTCATATTTGTTCATCATTTCGTACTCTCCTTATAAATGATTAGCGCAGACGTTCGAACTATAGTCTCGCACCCGACGTCTATTGCTACTGTTTGGTATTTAATATCAATTAATTCCTCAACATACCCCGATGACAAGTACAGGTTGATAATCATATCAATACTGTATTTATCCCCGGTTGCTGTGCACACCTCTCGTGTTTTAATTGCCATCCACTTCCTCCATCTCCACTGTATACATTCTTGAATTACGATATTTAACACCTCTCAAACGATGTAGCTCGTTGATAGCGTCGTTTTTGTTGCTAAAAATATGCTCACTGTCTGGCATATTGTCGTAGTAAACAATTACTTTGTATTTCATATCTCTACTAATCTCCTTCCATTCTCACTGGTTCTTCGAGCGTATACCGGCGTACCGTAGTAACCGATTGTGCTAGCCGACACACCCAATTGTTCAGCAATTTCACGCTTAGTTCCCATTGCTAGCAATTCTTCACCCTTGTAGAGTGCAAACTCTTTCGCTCGCATAGCTTCATCATCTCCTTTAGTAATTCTTCATCCGGTAACTGCTCTAGTGTCAGAATGCGATTGAGCTTCTTAATGTCGATGCCTAGCTTAATGCTGATAATTTCCATATCCTCACGATTAGACCAAAACCACCTCGAAAACTCTTGCGTTTGATCTAATACGCTTGTATGCCCATAGTTGCCCGGTGCATATACACCAACTAGCTTGTCCTTGTATTTGCTGTTCATTCGAGCTCCTTGATTTCAAATTCAATGCGTGGATTAGGACTGTACTTCTTACGAGCTCTTAAATCGCAAACGATACTGTCATCCGTCCACACGATACCCTTCTTATCAACTTTGTTGTAACCAGCTTTTGAGATGCTGTCAAATAGCGATTTAACCAGATTATCAACGTCTGGAATTTTCGCATGCCACAGCGTTTCGGACATAAACCTCTTGAATGTATCCCACGTTTTAGCTCTAGCTTTTGGCGTGGGCTTTTTTGATACGTTCAGCGGGGCTTTCATGTAAAACACGACATCGACTGAAATCGGGCCGTCAAAGAATTGCCCGTCGTACTCTTGCTCAATAAGTTGCGAGCACTGACGACGCCATGCCTTCATTTTCGGGTCTTCATAAGTTCCAAACTTGCTAAATCGTGGCCTTGTTTGAGGTTTCGGTTCAATATTTAAAATCATTTTCATAGCTTCACCTTAGACCAATTCCACTTCATATCCATCCACTCCCTTACCTCTTTTCAGTCTGTTACTTAGAAAACCATGATTCATACCGAGAAAACGACTGGCATCTGCCAAGCTGTTAAAGCGGTACTCTGCACCATTTGATAGGTCTTTCAAGGTAACTTTTTTGTTTGTGCTCATTAACCCCGTTTTAAAAGCGTGTAATTGATTTTCCGCCCTAGTCACCCACTCAAGGTTTTTAACTGAGTTGTCTAGCGGGTTTCCGTTTTTGTGGTTAACAAAACCTTTATTTTCTGGGTTGGGAATAAATGCAGTGGCTATTAGTCTACTTACAAGATGTGTTTTTACCACGCCGTTTTTCCATAACTTCACCCGCTTGTCGCTGTGTGCGCTTCTTACTCGCTTTTGTATCTGCGGCTTGATTTCTCTACGCTTCCAGACGCGCTTCCTAATCTTTCCGTGCCAATTACTATAAGTCACTTTGCCTTCACTCGACCAAATTGTGCCATCGGAACACGCTTCATAGATACCCTCGTACCCTTTAATTGGTTTAAACCCCATGCGCCACCTCTTTCCTAGAACGGAATGCTGTCTTCATCGATATCTAGCGGATCGCCTTGCCATGTAGTATTCGCAGCGTGCGACTGCACTTGGTCGTTGCGCCCAAAGTTCGGTTGTTGCTGGTAGCCTTGATTGTTTGGCTGTTGGTTGTATCCACCTTGACCGTTCCCGTTTTGGAAATTGTTACCTTGATTAGCGTTACCACCTTCACGCGCTGCACGGCTTTCCAGCATTTGGAAGTTCTCAGCGACGACCTCAGTGACATACACTCTTTGACCTTGCTGATTCTCATAGCTACGGGTCTGGATGCGTCCAGTAATTCCAATCAATGCGCCTTTTTTAGCCCAGTTAGCCAAATTCTCAGCTTGCTGACGCCAGATAACACAGTTAATAAAGTCTGTTTCACGTTCACCGTTAGCGTCTTTGAAATTGCGGTTAACAGCTAGGCTAAATGTAGCTACTGCGACATTGCTAGGCGTATAGCGTAGCTCTGGGTCTTTGGTTGTTCTTCCAACCAATACGACATTATTGATCATGTTTATTTTTCCTTTTCTTTATTCTCGATGAAGTCGTCCATCGTGGGTTTAGATTTTGGTCTTGATATTAACTTAAATGTATTTTCAATTCTTCTTCGGTCATACTAGCTATGTTTTGATAGCCGCTGACAGTGTAGTTTTGTTTGTATTCCCAACCGTTTTCGCTAAGTAAACGTTTAAATCTGTCTTTGTCGTCTGAATCTTCAAAGTAGACTTCAAGTGTCATTTTTTGGCGATAACGTTTTGGCTCTGGGGTGTTGGCTTCCTCGGTTATTGGCGTGTTTTCGATAATTTCGCCTGTTTCTGAATCGACAACTAATGCCGTTGGTTTCGTTTCTGCAATCTTTTCTTTTTGATTTTGCAACTCAGCTTGTCGCAATGCTTCTTGTTCTTGTCTTTGGCGCTCAGCTTCTTGTTTTTGCAATTCAAAAGCATGGTCTGAACGGATCTGATCTAACACCTCTGCCAATGTCAGATTTTGAAGCATGCGGATATACGGTTGGTCGGTCATTCCGTATTCTGAACAGAGCCCAGATATGGATTGAGTGGCTTTTTTAAATTCCTCTTGTTTTTGATATTCAAAAGTAACCATGTCGTCTAATGCCTTCATAGTCGCTTTTTTAAGAGTTACACCGTCCGCCATAAAATCGCCATTTTTGAGGTATTCCGTTGCTTTTCCGTCAAAAATGCGAGGGTCAATCATATATTCGCTGGCTTTGTTAGCTAAATAACTTTTAACCGTGTCCAATCTCAGTGCTTTTTGATGATTTTCGAACTCTTTCACATCATTTGCAATTTGGTTGATAATGTTTTTAAGAGGTTTCTCTGTTTCTTTGATGTATTTTTCAAAATCCGTCGCTGGTTTTGATAACTCGTTCTTGATTTTGATACGTTCGTCTGAAATTTGCTTGGTTAATTTTCGTAATTCAGCCAAAACCCTCTTGTCGTCTTTGATAGTGCCAGCAGTGACTGTGTAATTTTGATACTTAGCAACTACATCAGCAATGCCTTTTTCAAAAACCTCTTGCCCTACAATTTCAACTTTGGCTTGTTCAATATTAACTTGTAATTCTTGCATTGTTCACACCTCGTTAATAGTCGAGAAGTTCGCCTTGAACTGGCTCGTTTTGTGAATTGGCAACCGGTTGAGAATTGCTTTCACTTGTTTGTTGGAAATGCGTTTGTTCTTGCTTCATTTGTTCGATTTGGGCCAGCTTACGAGCTCTAACATCCTCTTGTGTCTCTTGTGGTGTTACATCTTTGATTCTGTCGAATGTTTCACCACCGTCATCCTCAGTGTACATACTTCCTAAATCTTCTGGGAAAGCTTCACGTAAGGCATTGACAAGAGCGGTTTTTCTAATCATGGTAGCTGGCATAGCGTTCCAAGTGCTTTGCTTTTTGTCGTATTCTTCACGACTGACAAAAACCTCTACAGGGACCTTGAAATTCTTGCGGTAAACTCTTGCCCAACCACCAACGAGCGTGTCGTTGGGTAGTAACAGCGCCCCTTTTCGCTCTACCATATCACCAGAATCGTCAACAACTACCACTCCGGCTTCAAAGCCTTCATAGTTTGGGTTTTGTGCTGCACGCTTCAAGAATGCTTCTTTTGAGACGATTAAGCTAAATTCAGCCCCACCATTTTTCTTTTTGTAAGCTACAATATAGACCTCGTTTAGCAATGGGTTGAGGTTACGACCTTTAATCAGCGATAAAGCTTGCCCAACTTGTTGTTCTGTCAATAAATCTTGTGGGTCGTAGTAGCGTTTAATATCTTGAAACGTCCAAGCGCTTGTATCTGTTGAAATATCCCTTTTGTTTTGTGTTTGTAGTTGATTTGTCATGTTTTTATCTCCCTTGGGTTTTTCAGTGTGCGCTAAAAATCTGCGTTGATTTCTTAGCGAAATACATATATTCGTTAATTTTCTCGATAAACGAATACAAATCTAAATCATCCATCATTTTCTGTTTGTGCTCTTCCGAGAATACAAGGCCGTGAATACGCTCGTAGTCTTCAAAGAGTTTTAGTTTTACTTCCGTTTCTGTCAAAGCATCATCCTCTTGTCTTGTTGCGTTTTGAATTGATAAACATGTTCGTTCGTCGTTCCAAGTCCCGTCTTCTTGAAAACCCTCGAATAGACACGTTTCCCATAAGTGCCCATGATGTCCCGTGGACTTAGGTTAGTAGTGATGATAGTCTTGGTACGTTTGTTTAAAATGCTGTACAAGATACCGTTAGACCACTCTGTCACTTTTTCAGTGCCTAAATCGTCAAGCACTAGCCACTCAGCTTCAGATATACGTCGGATATACTCAGCTTCGAGACTGAAATCCTCTTTGATTTTGGCTAATAGGTCAACCACATTGATGAATAGCCCCATCTTTTTCGTGTGATCAGACAAGGCTTTAAGTGCTGAATAAGCTAGATGGCTTTTCCCGACTCCAGTATCTCCGATAAGCACAATATTGTAGTCTTGACCGTCAATATATCCTTTGAGTTGACTTCTAACATTCTTCAAGTCTTCTTTCTGCTCTCTAGTGGCTGCCTTGTAATTGTCAAAGCTAGCATTTTTCAAATCATCATCCAGCAAGCTGAAATCTTTGAGGAAGTACAAGCGTTTCTGCTCTTGCTCTCGTTCGTACTGCTCTTGTGCTTTAACAGCGTTTAAGCGTTCTTGTTCCTCACGATGGCATAGCTCGCACACTGTGTAGGGTTTGCTATTTGGAAACTGAATCGTGACATAGTGCCGTTGGTGTTTCTCGCAGTATTTATCACTAACTGTCATATACTGCTTGCGCATTTGCTTGGCTGTTTGCTCTAAACTCATAAGCACCACCTCTAGTATTTGCTACATGCTGGGCCAAATTTAACGGGTCTGTCATCATCAAAACTTTTACGACTGTCAAATTTACGTTGTTCTTCATCTTGCTGGGCAACGGTATGAATCCCGTTTTGTGCCCAAGCTTTTAAGATAGAGTTGACATATCCAAATGAGCGTTTTGAGTTATCAGCAGCTCTATCTATGGCACGTTTGACCAACATGATTTCTAACTTATCGAAATCGATATAGCCTTTTAGTTTTTCCATTTGGTATCCATCAATAGGTCCGATTCGTTCTTGATAATGTCTAAAAATATTAAAATCTGTTTGGTCATCAGCAGCAGAAGAAGAAAATTGACTAATTTCTGATGTTTCATCCTCTCTACTGTTAGATTTACTTAAATTAGATTTACTTATATTATCTTTACTTATATTGGGTAAACCAGTGGTTTCCGTTTGGTTTACCAGTGGTTTACCAGTGGTTTCATCGGTGTTTTCCTCTAGTAACTCTTTATAAATACTAGGAACATACCTGTCTTTTCTGACAGTGTTTTGTTCATGAAAATCAACCACGAAATAGACCATTTCATCATTAAGAGGTTTTACAAATTGTTTGATCACTAGAAGCCCTAAGTTATCCTCGTTAGCTCCTATCATTCGTAGAATTGGGAATGCTTCCACCACTCCATCGTCATCGCAATTTTGGATGAGGTGGAAATAAAGAGCTTGTGCTTCTAGCGGCAAGCGTAGAAAACGATGCGTTTGAGTTACGGTTTTACTTATCATTCTACGGTTCCCCATTTGTACCTCCTGCGTAGTAGTATTTTTTGATTATCTGCCATATTTAACGCCTACCCTCCCGCCACTTCATGTTATGTTACTTCGCCAATAATTCTAGGAGTGCTTTAATGCCATCCTTCATGGATTCTTCACGCTCCGTGCGTTCAAAGTCCGAGCCGTCAAGTTTAGTTACGTTATATTCAGCTTCTACGATAAGCACTTCGCAGCCAAACGCTTCGGCAAGTTTATCAAGTTCGTTTTTTTGTTCTTCGTAAAACTCAATCGGGAACTGTAGTGCTTCCCAAAGGTGGTCGTTAAAAACTGCTTTAAACGCTAGGCTTCCTTTGTCCTTGTAACTTTTAAGAAATCCGTCTTTTTCAGCGCTGTAAAATACGACTTGTTTGCTATTCTCTTTCATGATTATTCTTCCTCACCTTCATTGCGTTTCTTAAATCCAAGAGTAAGCCCAGTGATACCGGCTGCAATCACCACCAAGCCAAGAGTTGATGCAATCCCTTCTTTTTCACCAGTGTTTGGAAGAGTTGCACTGTAGACCGGTGTATTTCCCACCTCTTTTGGCTCAGAATCGTTTTTATAAACGACCTCGGTAATTTCTACCTCTTTTGTCTTTGGAGCGTCTACGGGCTTGCTAGGCACCTTTTTAGGCTCCACTGATTTTTCTGGTGTTGGTTCCTCTGGAATTTCCAATTCTGGCAAGTCCAAAACTGGTGCATCAAATGGTACGACACCGCCTGACCATTCAGGTTTATCAATGCTTGGTGCATCGAATGGAGTTGTTCCGCCATGCCATTCGGGTTTATCATACTGTGGCGCATCATTAGGAATAACGCCCCCGTTCCATTCGGGCTTATCGTATTTCGGAGCGTCGAACGGTACTGTTCCACCGTTCCACTCTGGAATGTCCACTTTAGGAGCTTCACGAGGAATTTCAAACGTTGGCTCCGGCTTGTTTTCACCACTGGCATCGCCTTTACCACCGACAAGTTGAACATAACTGTATGAGATAGCACCGTCTGACTCAGCTTTTAACTCAATTTTGTTCGTTGGGTTAACTGAGTCCTTGACAGCGTTAACAAGCTTAGTCTTATAGTTGATGTAGATCATGTGATCCAAGCGATCCATCTTGATAGTAAAGCCACGATCTGACTTACTGATAGACTTAACTAAGTCCATAGCTGAGCCTTTGTCAATCCAAGGGTCAACACTTTCAATGTTCTTAATTTCAAAGTAGTTATCAACTAACTTTTGATTCTCTGACATTTCATCAATGATAGTCACATAGTTGAGCACTCTCTTAGCGTAGTTCACACGAGCTGTCCAGTTAATCACTGTTGGATCATCTTTATCTTGTGATCCCCATTTTGCAAGCAACTCATCTTTACCGATGACTTGTTCTTTGCCGATAGTTGCAGATACGACTGTGCCGTTAAAGTTAACATTTACTGGTTTACCGCTTTCAACCTTGTCCGTCCATTGAGCGTCCAATTTAAGGCTCATTTGCTTATTGAGTGGGTGAGTTGTGAAGTAGTCGTTAAATACAGTAGTTACTTTGTTAGTGATAGCATCTGCTGTAGCTTTACCAACAACTGCTTTCTCTGGATTGTGTACATCAAACTCGTAAGAGGTTTGGAATTTCGCTTCTTCGGGCAAGTCAAAAGTAACCTTGTCCCCTTCGTTCACTTGGATATCGTCTGGAATGTGGATATCCTTGTATTCAACTTCAAACGGGCTATATTTACCAGTGCCATTAGGGAATGTTACTTCAACTTCTGGATTGTTAACTGTGATAGTGTCACCGTCTTTGACTACGCTTGTAGGTGCTGCTGGTGTTTCAGCTACTGGTTGAGCTGCTTCTGTAGTTGTTGCTGGTGCTGGTGTAGCTACTTCTGTAGTTGGTACCGACGTTTCTGTCGGTACCACTGTTTCGCTTGGTGTCACAGTAACATTTCCTGCATTATCAGCTGTGTAGACATTAGCAACCGCTGGTGTTTCAGCTACTGGTGCCGCTGCTTCGTCTGCTGACACTGACCCAGCTCCAATCAATAGAGCTGTAGCAAGAGCAAGTGTTCCGCACAAGCCATAGGCTTTGCTCTTAGTGAAAGAAGGTTTTGCAATTTGTTGTGAAGTCATGGTATAATCTCCTTAGTGTATTTTTTCTTGCATGGGCCCTAACCCATGCTTTTTTTAGTGCTCTCAACGTGCACCCATCGCCCCACCGTGTCGTGTTCCACTGTTTTATTAGACTTTTTGGGGAAGATTAGGAAAAAAGTAATTTAGTAAAGTTTTTTGGGGAAAAATTATGGGTATAAGTTACACTCCACGATGAGGCCGTGGCTGCACGCTGAAAGATTGACGTTAGTTTGTGTATTTGTTTTTGAGCCGCTCGCTCTTTTCCTCTGGTGTTTCCACCCATTCAAAGAATGGCTCTTGCTGTTTGGGTTTCTTTTTGTTTAGCAATTTCTTTAGTAGCTTCATGAGTTACCCCACTAATTGATCTAATGGCAGTCCGTGGTCAGCGTTGAATCGCTCAGCTTTTGCTGTGTAAGATTCCCATTGTGGAACTTCATAGACTTCTACTTGTTCTTGTTTTCTAGACCAAATCCAGTTAAAAATTTTCATGTTGTTTCTCCTTTAGTTGCTTGATAATGTTCTTGATTTCGTTTAAGACAAATTCGCTGTCTTTGTAAGTGTAGCTGATAGACGACCACCCATTGCTAGCTAAGAGTGGGGCCCAATCTTCGGCGTGCATACAATCAAACCCGATATAGTAGCCGTCAGTTGGTAGCTCGTCCCAACGGTCATTGAATGTAATACCTCCGTGACAGTCGATTTCGTTAATGTTGACACTCAAGCCTTCAGGCACTTCGACATATCCGCATAGATGTCCAATATATCCATGCCTTCTGATACAAGCATTGAATCCGTCGATGATGTAGGCTTTACTTCCGCCTTCGGGAATGATTTTTAAATCATTCTCGTAACGTTCTTTATTAGTCATTTTTACCTCCTAGAATACATGGACGCCACGCTCAGCCCATTTGTCACGTAGGCTGTTTTGAGCGTCTCCGTTATATCCGCAGATATGATAAGCTAAACCGTAGTTTTCACAACTGTAACGTTTGTCTATTACGGCTTCTTTGTAACTCTCCACAAACGCTTTGACCTCGTCCAAGTTTTCACCGCATGGATAGAACAACCATGACCCATCCACTACTACGTGCCAGTTGTTCCCTAGCGCGGTTTGGATTTTCTTATATTTAAATTCAGCCATTTTGATTTCCTTTCTTTCCCCAGCCGCACTAGATAACTAGTGAGTTGTAAAAAAATTTTTAGGAGATTTTAT
>UMKB01006590.1_pt1 | contig 20650 bp, 20 predicted proteins | sample 1966171 | NCBI WGS metagenome assembly UMKB01 (sample SAMEA4836164, study PRJEB28245) | human gut metagenome | biome: gut microbiome; material: fecal sample | place: Denmark | collected 2008 | reverse complement strand
TCTGATGTTTGGTAATGGAGCTGCATCTTATCTTTCAAGGCTTCTAGGACGTGGAGACAAAGATACTGCGAATAAGGTCGCAAGTACAGCGCTGTATAGCAGTGTTTTAGTTGGGGCAATTATCATTATTCTTGCTACTATCTTCTTGAAACCGATTTTAACTTTATTAGGAGCAACAGATACAATCATGCCTTATGCATTGACATATGCTAGGATTTATGTGGTTTCATGTATTTTTAATGTATTCAATGTGACTATGAATAATATTGTCACAAGTGAAGGCGCAGCGAAAACCACTATGTGTGCTTTGTTATTGGGAGCTATATTGAATATTGGTTTAGATCCGATCTTCATTTATGTACTTGAAATGGGAGTTGCCGGGGCTGCTATTGCTACAGCTATTTCGCAGCTTGTTTCTACACTTGTTTATTTGAACTATGTATTGCGGAAAAAGAGTGCATTTACTTTCAGTGTAAGAGAGTTTGCGCCCACAAAACAAATGATGGCAGAGATATTGAAAATAGGTGTTCCAACGCTGACGTTCCAGCTTCTTACCAGTCTTTCTATTGCACTGATTAATCGGGCTGCAAATGGATATGGGGATGCTGTTATTGCCGGAATGGGGGCCGTTACCAGAGTTACATCAATGGGAACATTGGTGGTATTTGGCTTCTTAAAAGGATTCCAGCCGATTGCAGGATTTAGCTATGGGGCTAAGAAATTTGACCGATTGCAGGAGGCGATTAAAACATCAATCCTGTGGTCAACGATTTTCTGTGTAATTGTAGGATTGCTGATGGCCGTATTTTCCACACAAATTATTTCCCAGTTTACAGACGGCAATGCAGAGATGATTTCTGTCGGTCAAAAATCACTCATAGCGAATGGTTTTTCATTCATGCTGTTTGGATTTTATACGGTATATTCTTCTTTGTTCCTTGCACTTGGCAAAGGTACAGCAGGCTTTATTCTTGGAGCTTGTAGGCAGGGGATCTGCTTTGTACCAGTTATTCTGATTCTTCCGGTGCTTTGGGGACTCAATGGAATTCTTTATGCACAGCCGATTGCGGATGTGATTTCTGCAGTAATTACCATTTTTATGGCATTACACCTCCATAAGGAATTATCTGCGGAAAAAACAAAGATGATTTCTATAGAACAGGGGAATCTTTAAATGAGGATAGTAGATGGAAATTAGTTCGTTAAATTAAGGAGGGCGGAGATGTCTGTACAAATGAATATAGAACGGCAGCCTGCCATCCAGCGTGGGAACCTCACTATTGATCCACAGTACTATGTGGATGACTGGATGATAGCAAAGCTGTTAGGGCATACCTCAACACAATCTGTGCAGTATTACCGGAAAATCGGTAATAAGCTGATGGCTGATGAGACAAGAGAAGCAAGAGAAAAGATGGACATGATCCTATTAGATATCATAGAAGGATGGGATGATTATGAAATATGATAAAATGATAGAGATTACACAGGCCGAGAGCCAAAGGAAGATGGAGGTTGCCAAAAAAGCCATTTCTGGTATGCTTGATAATATGGAAAGAATTACCGTTGCAGAGTTAGTAAAAAGGACGGGGCTTTCCAGAGGATTTTTTTATAAAAATCAGATGGTTACAGTTATGAAATTGAAAAAAAGAATCAGGGAATTAGAAAGTGAAAATAGCCGATTAGAGAAAAAGATCGAAGAATTAACAAAAGAGTTAAACAAGCAAAAGAAATAAACAATCAAATAAGAAAGACAGCTGACAGCGGATGATATGAAAAACATATCTCGGCTGTTTTGCTTTATATAGAAATCATTAAGGTTAGGGATTTGGACGTTTTACCTAATGCACGATATACACAGTCTCACGGAAAATGGGCAGAAAAAGACAGAAACTTCGCAGTGACGCTGACGATAGAGCCAGTGTTTATGCGGGTTACCAGAGAAGGGGTAAAAATTATGGTGGTGTTGATCAGCCTTGTCATTATTTTTAAAGAGCAGCTGACAAATCTGGTACAGGCAATCTTAAGTAAAATCACAAAACAGAGTAATTCGATTTGATGAAGAAAGGAGAGAGCCGATGGAGAAAAAGGGCAGTATTACTGTTTTTCTGGCGCTGATCTTAAGTCTCCTGCTATCACTGGTTGCAACGAGCATTCAATCTGTGCAGGCAGCGGCAGCGAGAACACAGATTCTGAACAGTATGGATATTGGACTTTATTCTTTGTTTGGACAATATGATCGTTTTCTTCTGAAAAATTATGATCTGTTTTTTCTGGATGGAACACAGGGAGGAACAGATCTGAATCTGGCAGCAGTTTATGATAACTTTGAGTCTTATATGAAACCGATACTGAAACAGAACAGTCAGAAGCTGAAACTCAGGCAGGGTGGTTTCAGTGGATATCGTCTGGCAACAGATGAAGATGGCGAAGTCTTTTACCAGCAGGCAGTCACTTATATGAAAGATACGCTTGGAAGTCAGGGAGTACAGACACTTGTGAAGCGATATAAGAAAAAAGAGCAGAAAGTGAAGCAGGCAGAGAAAGATGGAAAACAGGCGGAAGCAGGGAATACACTGGAAAATTATGATTCCGAAATGAATTCTGCGGCACAGAAGAGCCAGGAAGCCAAAGAGGCTTCAAAGAAGGAAGAATCCGGAGATTTTGGTGATGGCACTTCGGGAGAGAGTTTTTCAGATGGAGAGGTAAAACCGCAGGTGGTAAATCCAGTTCCGGTGATTCAGAGGATTCGGCGTATGGGACTTCTGGATCTGGTCGTTCCGGCATCAAAAGGAATTTCTGATCAGAAAATCTCACATGGAGATCTGTTATCAGGAAGAACACTTCAACAGGGAATGGCGATGCCGCAGAAAACGGGAAAAGATAATTCCGGATCAGCAAAAGTACTGTTTCAGCAGTATCTGATGGAGCATCTGGGAAACTATATTTCTCCTTCTGAAGCAGGGCTGCATTATCAGCTGGAATATCTTCTGGCGGGAAAGAAAAGTGATCAGGAAAATCTAAAAGCCGTGGCAAAGCGTCTTCTGCTGATCAGAGAGGGAATTAATGCATCCTGTCTTATGGCGGATGCCGGAAAAAGGGCCCAGATTCAGGCACTTGCCCTGGCAATTGCATCGGGATTTCTGATACCGCCTGCAGCAGTGGCGATTGAGGCGGCACTGATTTTGTGCTGGTCCTTTGCAGAAAGTATTCTGGATCTTCGGGAGCTGTTTCATGGAGGCAGAGTACCATTGACTAAGACGGCAGCAACCTGGCAGCTTTCTCTGGAAAACCTGCCGAATCTCCTTGAGGGACTGGACAGCCAGAGAAGGGATGCGAAAGGTGGAATGTCCTATGAAGATTATCTGCAGGTGCTGCTTTTGTCAAAATCAAAAGCAGTCAAGCTGACAAGAGGTATGGACATGATCGAAGTGGAAATCCGCAGTACAAAAGGAAAGGAAGGTTTCCGGCTGGACTGCTGCATAGAAGCGGCTGAAATATCTGTGGATGTAGAGGCAAACCGAAAGCAGACTTTTTCGGTGACAAGGCAGTACAGTTATATTTAAAAACTGGATTTAAATGGATTTAAGGAAATACGGGCGGCGACGAGCCGCCCCACGGAAAAGAGGTGCAGAAAGATGCTTTTTCAGAAGGAAAAAGATTATGGGAATACTATCACAAAGATAGGTAGAAAGAAAAACAAAAAAAACGAGACTGCAAAAAAGAAAAGAAAAATAAAAAAAGAAAGGAAATGCTCTCTTAAAAACAGAATCCTGGCTTCCTCGATGGTCAGAAGAATCTCAAATTTATTTTTAAACACATCTTCTGAAAAAGTATCTTTCTGTGCCTTGAACAAAAAGGCGAGTCTGGCGCTGGAAACAGCACTTGTGCTTCCTATGTTTTTGCTGGGAATGGTGACGATGATCTCTTTTATGGATATTTACCGGATTCAGACAGAACATCTGCAGGCATTATGTGAAAAGACAAAAGAAGCCGGAATGTATGCATATGTGCTGGATGGAAAGGGGCCGGAAGAAATTACATTGCCGGATGTCTATGCATATACTCCGATCGGAGCATTTGTTCCTTTGCCGAAGGTATGGATGCATAACACAGTAAAAGTTCATGCATGGATAGGAGCTGATGAGACAGCGTTTTCCGGAGAGACCAGAGAACCGGAAGAAATGGTGTATGTGACAGAAACGGGAACGGTATACCATAAGAAGGCAGGATGTCGTTATCTGAAGGTATCCATTAATCAGATTTCGGGTTCATCTCTGACGCATGCCCGTAATGACAGCGGACAGAAGTACAGTCCCTGTGAAAGCTGCAGTCGAAATCAGAAACCATCCGGGGTGGTGTATGTTACATCTTCGGGAAATCGATATCACAATCTTGCTACATGCAGTGGCTTGAAAAGAACTGTAAAACTGGTAAAAGAATCACAGCTTGGAGGAATGCATGCCTGCAGCAGCTGTGGATAAGAGGCAGAGGATTATGCAGATCAGAGAAGTAATGACCGTGTTGTTCCTGGCAGTTATGGGCTGGAAAGACTGGAAGAAAAAAGAAATTTCACTGTTGCTGACAGGTACTTATGGAATCATTGGTCTTGCCTTTAGCATTTATGCAGAAAGACCACTGGAAGACTGGCTGCTGCCATTTGGTGTGAGCCTGATGATACTGGCGGTAAGTGTTCTGACCGGTGGAGAGATTGGAATGGGCGATGGCTGGATTTTTCTGGCACTAGGAACAATGCTGCATACAGAAATGTATGTAAGAATGGCATGTATCGGAATGTTGATCGCAGCGGTGTATGCGGGAGTCCTTCTGGTTATATGCAAAAAAGGACGCAAGACAGAAATTCCACTGGTGCCTTTCTTACTGTTTGGATATCTGGGAGGATTATTGCTATGAAAGTCAGAAAAGGAAGTTTTACAATAGAGGCAGCCTGCGTGATGTCGCTTGTGCTGATAACGGTAATGGGAGTTTTATATCTTTCCTTCTTTGTACATAATCGTTCCTGGCTGACGGCTGCAGCGTACGAGGCGGCACTGGCGGGAAGTATAGAAGGTGTACAAAAAAACGGACAGATATATGAATCCGCTTCTGCAAAAGCACAGGAACTTGGAAATGTGGGATTCTTTGGCGCAGAGAATCTGTCTTACCAGGTCAGCGATGGAAAAACAGTAAAAGTCTCCTATCAGGCAGATACAATCGCCGGATTTGGAGGTTTTCGCTGGGTACTGCGGACGGAGGGCAGTTCAAAGATCATTCGTCCGGCGCAGTGGATCCGCAAAGTAAAAGCAGCATCTGAAATCGTGAAGGATACAGAATAATAAGAGTACAGGGTCATATAGGAGAGTGTAAAATATGTTTGCAGAATATAAAAGAGATGTAAGTCATAATTATCTGATCCTCCATGGGGATGAAACAATCAATACCACTTCTTATCAGGTACGGATCCTGACAGGAAATACAATGTCTTCTATATTAAAATGCCGCATGCAGGGACTGGATGGAACATGGCTCTTTTATTATGATATCACTTCAAAGCAGTCGCTGGCATCTTTTTACGAACAGCGTAAACTGCAGGGAGAAGATCTGGAAATGATTTTGAAAGGATTTCTCCATGTAATAGAAGAAATGGCAGAGTTTCTTCTGAATACGGAACAACTGGTACTTTGCCCGGAATATATTTTTCTGGATGTGGAGAAAAAAGAGGTTTCGTTCTGCTGTCTGCCGGATTATCACCATCCGGTGCAGGAACAGTTTCGGGAACTGACCGAATATTTGTTGCCCAAACTTGACCATGAGGATCCGACAGCTGTAAATCTTGGATATGGAATTTACCGAAAAGCCATGGAGCCAGGGATGCAGCTGGAAAATATTAAGGAATTGCTTTATCGATCTGAGAACAGTAAAGAGAAAATTGCAGAGAGCGATACAAAAATCAGAGATAAGGAAGAGTACGTGGAAGAAATGGAGGAGCCACCGCAATTTTTTCAGGAGGAAAAAAAGGAGAAAAAGGACAGGAAGTGGCAGCCTGCAGCCGGGTGTGCAGTGGGGGTTCTGTTCCTGCTGGGAATTCTCATTTTCCGCTATCTGGGATATTTTCCGGAAATTCCAATAGAAACTGTATTGGGGGCGGCAATACTCCTGATGGGAGTTGGAGCAGGATGGACCTGGATGGAAGAAAAAAAGAAGAAAAAACAGGAACAGTCTGCAGAATGGAGAAACAAAGTACAGCGGGAACTTGCCGGAATGAATATAGAAAAACATGAAACAGAGAGAAACAATACAGAGAGAAAAGAAATAAAAGATATAGAGCAAAAGAGTGAAAAACAAAACCGTACAGAACAAAATTCATGGGAATGTGAGAAAACTGGTGAGGATACAGCAGAACAGGAAACATATGGTGAAACGGTAGTTCTTTCGGCAGGACAGCTGTCAGGTACAGCCAGCCTGGTAAGTCGGGAACCCGGAGAACTTCCGACGGTTTATCTGGAACGGGAACTGACCGTGATCGGAAAACTGGAACAGGCTTCGGATGTAGTGATCTCGCTTCCGACAGTCAGCCGGGTGCATGCAAGAATACGCAAAACAGGTGAGAACTATTATCTGGCAGATCTGAATTCCAGGAATGGAACTTCTGTTAATGGCAGAATGCTTGGGGCAGAGGAAGAATATTTTCTGCAGGATGAGGATCAGGTGGATTTTGCTCAGGCAAGATATGTATTTCTGAGGGGATAGATAACTTCTGAAAAGAAAATCACCGGACATGAGGGTTCGAAGGCAGTATTTCGGACAGCACAGGTGAAGTGTTGCCTTGCCACAGGGAACGGCATCTGCTAAAATAGACGAACAACAGCAGAATACATATGTATTCTCTGAATACAAAAACAGAGGAGAGTAACCTGTGGAAGAATTACGCAAAGAGCCGGTGACTGCCGGACTGATCTTGTTGAATATTCTAGTATTTCTGATCGTGGAATTTACAGGAAGCTCCCAGAATACCATGCATATGCTGGATTGTGGAGCTGCCTTTACACCAATGATCATTCAGGGTGGAGAATATTACAGACTGTTCACCTGTATGTTTCTGCATTTTGGAATTGAACATCTTCTGAATAACATGCTGGTTTTATTTGTACTTGGAAGCAGACTGGAACAGGCAATTGGAAAAATAAAATTTCTGTTGATCTATCTGATCGGTGGAGTACTTGGAAATGTGATTTCTTTACTTATCGAATTACGTACGCAGGATTTTGCTGTATCAGCAGGAGCATCCGGAGCGGTGTTTGCAGTTATGGGAGCCATGATCTATATTGTCATTCGCAATAAAGGATGGCTGGGTGATCTGTCCATGAGACAGATTCTGGTCATGGCAGCTTTTTCTCTGTATTTTGGTTTTGCAAGTACGGGAGTGGATAACACAGCCCATGTAGGCGGGATGGTGTCCGGGTTCTTTCTTGCAGTGATTTTTTATCATCCTGGAAGAAAAATATAAAAGGAAGTACCTTCTTTCGGAGTGCTTTCTACACATAGTGTACCCTGGTGGGCTTCAATGATCTGCCGGGTGACAGCAAGCCCGAGGCCAGTGCCCCCGGGCTTGTATGTTACGAAGGGACGAAAGGCGTTTTCAATCTGGTCTTCTGTCATGCCACATCCGTTATCCGAGATGGTGATCTGGACACCGTCCGGAACGACAGAAGCGGAAAAAAGAATTCTGCCATGAGTATGCTGGATAGATTCCTGCGCATTACGGAGAAGGTTAAAAAGAGCCTGACGGATTTTGGTCTGATCCAGACTGATCTGGGGAAGATCACGGGGGATGTCAGTCTCAAAGGAGATTCCAAGGTAGTCCAGTGCCGGTCGAAAGGAACTGGTAATTCGATCCAGGCAGATACTTAAATTTGTCTGTACAAGGGTAATGTGACCGGCATTTTGATATCTGGAAAGTTCATCCAGCAGCTCACGGATATAGTTCAGGTTTTCCATAATGTTATCCCAGTGTTCGTTGAAACAGAGCTGTGGCTGTGAATCCGACAACATCTGCATTTCGCTGGTGATCAATGCCAGCGGATTTCTTATTTCATGCGAAAATGTGGACAACATCGACTGAAACTCTTTTTTTGTTTGTGTGATAATGTTTTTTTCCTGCATAATCTGTCACCTCAATCTGAGTATATTATGCAAAAATATCGGAATCAACAAATTTCGTATTGAAAAAATCGCGAAAATACGAGACAATAGAAAAAGAAAACAGTTTATTTGTAAGGAGGACTACATCATGGAAAACTGTATTTTTTGTAAAATTGCAAACGGAGAAATTCCATCCGCTACTTTATATGAAGACGAAGATTTTCGCGTAATTCTGGATCTCGGTCCGGCGTCAAAGGGACATGCACTGATCCTGCCAAAAGCTCATGCAGCCAATATTTATGAACTTCCGGATGAGACTGCCGGAAAAGCAATGATCCTTGCCAAACATATGGCAACCAGGCTCAGAGACGGACTGCACTGTGACGGGTTTAACATTGTGCAGAACAATGGAGAAATTGCAGGTCAGACCGTATTTCATTTCCATATGCATCTGATTCCACGTTATGAAGGTGATCAGGTCGGACTTACATGGAAACCGGGAGAACTGACAGATGAAATGAAGGAAGAGATCCTGGCAAAAGTCAAAGCATAAAGAAAAGAGCACAGATACAGATGATAATTGAGAATTTTGATGATTTTTACGATCACTACCAAGGATTCTCAGCATATGTCGCTTTTTGCATCACAGAAGATTACGAGCTTTCAAAAGATATCAGTCAGGAAGTTTTTCTGGCATTATTTAAAGTGAAAGAAAAACTGGATTATTCCAGACCTGGCAGATTGAAAGCACTGGTGATGAAAGCGACATCCAACAAATGTATGGACTATTATAGAAAAGCCTCATCCAGACAGGAAAGTTATACGATTGATGATGAGGAAAATGCGTATGAGCCGGTGGATGAAAAGAGTAATCCAGAGGCAAGAATACTTCGTATGGAAGAAGAGAAATATCAGAAACTTGTACTGAACAGACTTCGGAAGAGGAATCCGATGAATTACGATATTCTGGTCAAAACAAAATTCCAGGAACTTTCAGCAGCAGAAGTGGCAAGTGAGTATGGGATTACACCGAATAATGTAAACAACAGGAATCTGCGGTCGAAAGCCTGGATAATTGAAGAAATGGAAAAGATATGCAGGCAGTCACATCGATAACTGCCTGCATCCTGCTATTTGTTTATTTTTTTGATAAAACACATTCTTCGATCAGAGAAACGATATGATGGATGGAATCCATCTGTTTGCCTGCAGACATTGCTTCTTCGAAAGAATGACGGTTGTCATACAGCTGATGGATCGTATCCAGAAGTTTCTCATCAGTGATTTCTTCTTCCTCAAGTACCATGCTGAATCCCTGTTTTTCGAAAGAACGGGCATTCAGGATCTGGTCACCACGGCTGGCATTAGCAGACAGCGGAATTAGAAGATTTGGTTTGTGAAGAGCACTGATCTCACAGATGGCGTTTGCACCTGCGCGGGAGATTACCACGTCAGACAGGGCAAAAAGATCCGGAAGTTCTTCTTTGATATATTCATACTGAACGTAGCCTTCGGTACCCTTGAGGGTCTCATCCATTTTGCCCTTGCCGCAGAGATGGATCACCTGGAAAGCTTTCAGAAGTTCCGGGAGAATCTTGCGGATATGGTCATTTACAGAGGCTGCGCCAAGGCTTCCACCGATCACCATCAGTACCGGTTTGTCAGAAGTAAATCCACAGAACTGACGGCCGGCTTCCTTATCACCTTTCATCAGCTCCTGACGGATCGGCGTGCCGGTCAGTACGGCTTTATCTGCCGGAAGACTGCTGACAGTCTCAGGAAAGTTACAGCATACTTTAACGGCTGATGGAATACACAGTTTGTTGGCAAGTCCCGGGGTCATATCTGACTCGTGGATGATTGCTGGAATCTTGCAGCGTTTGGCTGCAATTACAACAGGGACGGTAACGAAACCACCCTTGGAAAAGACTACATCGGGTTTCAGTTTTTTGAGAAGCTTTTTTGCTTCATGGAACCCTTTTAATACCCGGAAAGGATCGGAGAAGTTCTTGGGATCGAAATAACGTCTCAGCTTACCAGATGAGATCCCATAATATGGAATACCCATTTCTTCAATGAGTTTACGTTCGATACCTTCGTAAGATCCGATATAGGAAATCTGATATCCGGCAGCTTTGAGTGTCGGGATCAGAGCAATATTTGGTGTAACATGTCCGGCAGTACCGCCGCCGGTAAGTACAATATGTTTCATAGGGAAAACCTCCTGAAAATCATTTTATTACCAATAACTATGAACCACCGGGGAAGAATTGTCAAGAAAGAGATAATATCATGAAAAAAGAGTTTGAGAAAGAACAGAACGACAATCAGATAGATGATGCATTCCTGGATATGCCGGATATGGAGGATGACGAGAAATTCCGTCAGTGGCTGGAAGAGGAATATCTGAAGGAAGCAGATGCCATCGAGGAAGCTCTTTTTGATGGCAGAAAATTTGAGGACAATCAGGATATCGTAGAGAAACTGAGCGTTTCCAGAGAAAGCTTCTATCAGCGTGCCAGAGAAGAAGGTCTGCTGGAGGATACGGCAGATGAGAAGGCAGAAGATGGGAAGAATACAGAAGAAGCAGTGCCTGAATCTACGGAAAAGAAAATTCTGGAATTCAGAAAAAACGCAGGTGTATCAAAGGATGCTGCACGTGATGCGAACAGAAACTCCAGCAAAAGGAAACACAGTTATGTGCGCTTTGGCAGAATCGCCGGAATCGCGGGCCTGTGTCTGATCTGCGTGTTCGCTGCAAGTATGAGCAGCGAGGCGAACCGGAAGTATCTGGTGAACAGTGTGCGGATATTGAGTGGGAATGACAGCCAGTTTATAACAGATAATTCTTCTGATAATGAGCATGCAACTACAGAAGAAAGCGATGCGATTGCAGACATAGAAGAGAAACTGGATGTAAAGATGCCGGAGTTTTATTATCGGCCGTATGGGATGGAGTTTTCTATGTATGAAATAAGTGAACCCACTTCTTTTGCGTATATTAAATATAAATTGAATGATACAAATGTATTATTTTATGTAGATAAACAACAAAAAAATAAAGCAAGTGATATTAGTAGTATAAGTGGAAAAGAAAAAATAGTAGACACAATATCAAAAGATTGGGGAAGCATAGTAGTAAAAGAAATAGAAGACAAGTCGGATAAGCAATCAACATATACGGCAAATTGGATTTATGAAGAAAATTCATATACTATAGCTGGAAAAATAAAATTTAATGAAATAAAAAAATTAGTTGAATATATGAAATTTTAGAGTGATTTTTTTGAATTTCTTACGTATATAGTTATGTAAAGGTTGTTTACATGGCGAAAGGAAGTGAGAAATGAATATCTGGAAGAAGATTCTGGGAATCAGTCTGGCAGTTAGTTTATCTGTTGGAATGAGTATTGCACCGGTATATGCAGATACTATCAGCATTCTCGATGAGATCACAGATGAAGAGACCACAGAAGATTTTGCAGAAGATACTTCAACGATTCTGGCAAGAAGCAGTTATCTGAATCTTGGAAATGTAAAAATTCAAAAAATTTCCAGCAATGAAATTGCAATTTTCGGATTGACGGATTGTCATAAAAAGTGTAGTAAAGTATATCTGTCTTTGTTTTTGGAGAGGAAGGTCAATGGAAGCTACGGAACTTATAAAATATGGGAATTTACAGCAAACAATGCATCAAGTTTGAGTAAAACAATCGACGTAGCAGTTCCGTCAGGTACATATTACCGTGTGCGTGGATACCATGCAGCCAGCCAGTCAGGTACAAAAGAATCTACCTCTACGCTGACAAGTGGTATCATGGTCAAATAATGACCATTGGAAAAGGAAAAAGGAAGAAAAGAAGAAAAATATTATTCAGTAATCCGTGAAGTGCGAAGAAGGTCGCAGGATGCAAAATAAATTTATGTAAACACCGTTACCGTCCGGGGACATCAACGTACTCACAAATCATGTCGGACTCGTCAGAGTTCACATTATTCATGATCTTATGCGCAAAGGAATAACATAATCATACGCAAAAAAAGGATCATTTAACCATATCTACAAAATCATATGAACCATACAAAACAAGGCGGGACTTCATACACCCCGCCTTATTTGGTTACTGTGAACGGAGTGAACAGTAACCTTATTTTACATAAATAAAGGTATGAGAATTGGAATCTTTCTGAAATAAGGTATATTGCAAATTAAAAGAACATATGCTATAATGCCAGTAGGCAAAACGATAAGATGTGTTCACAATAGCACAGCAAAAACTCCCCAGAGTTCGCACCTCTGGGGAGTTTTTATTCCATTTTGGCGAGGCGGCTTAGACCTCAGGCTGGCTACTAGCTGCTATTTTCCATCCAGCCATTTGCAAATGTAGTAGGCGATTACACTTGCCAGAATGGAAAGCATAAACGATAAAATTGAATTCACAATAGCATACCCCCTTTCTGTACCTGTCTAGGGGCAGTAGCAAAAGCATTATAACATGAAGCCTTGGTCGAAAAAACGCAATTTTTGTTAAGATTTATTGTCTTTTTGCACAAAAAGACTGTTAAAAATCAATCAAATCGTGTATAATGATTACAACAACATACATTTGGATGATTTTTCAGACAAAGGGGGTTCGCACATGAAGATTACCTTTATTGGGGCGACACATGAAGTAACCGGAAGCTGTTATTATCTGGAAGCAGCAGGAAAGAAATTTCTGGTAGACTGCGGTATGGAACAGGGCCCGGATTACTACGAGAATCAGGATATTCCTGTAAAGGGAAGTGACCTGGATTTTGTTCTTCTGACTCATGCACATATGGATCACTCCGGAAATCTTCCCGCTATTTATGCAAAAGGTTTTCAGGGCCCGATTTATGCAACACAGGCTACCTGCCACCTTTGTGACATTATGCTTCGAGACAGTGCCCACATTCAGATGTTCGAGGCAGAATGGCGAAACCGTAAAGGACGTCGTCAGGGAAAACCGGAATTTGTTCCTGCATACACCATGGAAGATGCCATGGGTGTCATTCAGAACTTCGTTCCGTGTCCGTACGAAAAAACCATCAAACCGGCCGAGGGAATCAGCGTACGTTTCGTAGATGCCGGACATCTCCTTGGATCTGCGAGCATTGAGATCATCATTCAGGAAGGTGACAAAGAAAAGAAAATAGTCTTCTCCGGCGATATCGGTAACCTGAATCAGCCACTGATCAAGGATCCGGTTTATCTCCATGATGCAGATTATGTAGTTATGGAATCCACTTACGGTGACAGAAGCCACGGTGAACGCCCGGATTATGTAGCAATGCTTACCGAAGTGATCCAGCATACTTTTGACCGTGGTGGAAGCGTTGTCATTCCTTCTTTTGCAGTCGGACGTACGCAGGAGATGCTGTATTTTATCCGACAGATTAAAGAAGAAGGACGTGTACACGGACACGATAACTTTAAGGTCTATGTCGACAGCCCGCTGGCAAATGAAGCGACAACGATCTTTAATGAACATATTTATGATTGCTTTGATGAAGAAGCGATGACACTGGTGAAGAAGGGCATCAACCCGTTGATGTTCCCGGGACTCAGGACTTCCATTACCAGCGATGATTCCAAAGCGATCAACTTTGACGAAGACTGCAAGGTTATCATTTCCGCGAGCGGTATGTGCGATGCCGGCCGAATCAAACATCATCTGAAACATAATCTGTGGAATCCGAACAATACGATTCTGTTTGTTGGGTATCAGGCAATCGGAACGCTTGGCCGTGCCCTGATCGAAGGTGCGACCGAAGTTAAACTGTTTGGTGAGACGGTTGCTGTAGGCGCAGAGATCCGTCAGATGCCGGGTATCAGCGGTCATGCGGATGTGAATGGCCTGATGACCTGGATCAAGGCGTTCAAAGAAAAACCGGAAAAAGTATTTGTCACCCACGGCGATGATGAAGTGACCGAGATCTTTGCAAGAAGACTGCAGGAGGAACTGGGACTGGATTCTATGGCACCGTTCAGCGGAACCGTCTATGATCTGGCGAATAATACCTGTATCTATGAGGCACAGGGAATCAAAATCACGAAAGCTTCTGTTTCTCCGAAAGCAAGCAGAGCCGCACGTGCATTCCAGAAGCTGGTTGCCATGGGACAGCGCCTTATGTCTGTTATCCGAAAGAACGAAGGCATGCCGAACAAAGACCTGGAGCGTTTCAGCAGAGATATACAGTCGCTGTGTGACAAGTGGGACAGAGATGATCTTTCCTGATGTTTAAATCCGGCTGTTATAACAGAAATTATAGATAAATAATATAAAAAGACTGCCGTTTCTTTGATTGGAAATAAAAAATCTTCCAGTCAGAGGAGCGACAGTCTTTTGCATTGGGTTTCGACCCGAAATTTTAAAATCAGTTCAGAGCTTCTTTCAGAGCTTTTGCAAGCTGATCCGGGCAGGATGTTGGTTTGAAGCCACAACGAATCCCTTCCATTCTGCTGATCGCTTCTTTTGCATCCATGCCTTCTACCAGTCTGGCAACGCCCTGTGTATTACCGGAGCATCCGCCCTGGAATTTCACATCATGAACTTTTCCCTGCTCATCAATTTCAAATGAAATGGCGCTTGAACAGACGCCAGATGTTTTATATACCATAATCTTAACCTCCTGAGTTCAGTTACTGTAAACAATAACAATATATTTTCCAATCAGTATACCAGAAAAGAACAAAGCGGACAAGCCTGCCGCAAATTTTTCAGAGGAATTCCCCGTGAAGCAAAAAAAGTTTCCATATAAACGCAACATTTGCTATAATAGACTATGCTATTCACAATTATGAATGATAACAGATTACAGTGCCCGGCTGTTCAGGAAAAGGGCACGATGATAAAGGAGATTACAATATTATGAGATGTATTGGTATTATAGGAGCAATGGAAGTTGAAGTAGCTAGTCTCAAAGAGCAGATGAAAGATATTCAGGTGACACGCAAGGCTTCCATGGAATTTTATGCAGGTATTATCGAAGGAAAAAACGTAGTTGTTGTCCGTTCCGGAATTGGTAAGGTCAATGCAGCAGTCTGCACACAGATTCTGATCGATGATTTCAAAGCAGAAGTAGTGATCAACACCGGTATCGCAGGAAGTCTGAATGCAGACATCAACATTGGAGATATCGTTGTTTCCACAGATCTGATCCATCATGATATGAATGCCGTTGCATTTGGTTATCCGGTTGGACAGATTCCGCAGATGGAAGCTTTTTCTTTCCACAGTGATGATGCACTTCGCGCACTTGCAGTAAAAGCATGCAAAGAAGCAAATCCTGATATCGAAGTATTCGAGGGACGCATTGCATCCGGTGACCAGTTTGTGGCAGACCAGGGTGTCAAAGATTTTATTACAAAAGAATTTGGAGCATACGCTGTTGAAATGGAAGGCGCGGCAATCGCACAGGCAGCATATCTGAACAATGTACCTTTCCTTGTGATCCGTGCAATTTCTGACAAAGCAGATGGAAGTGCAGAGATGGATTATCCGACATTCGAAGCGCAGGCAGCAGAGCACAGTTTCAAACTGACACTCCGCATTCTGAAAGACATTCAGGGCTGAAGCGCACACTTGAAAAGATTCTGCATAGAATGTTATAGATGATGACGAAACAGGAGCCTGTCCATGTATTATGACAAGTTTCTTCCATTTTATATGACGTATGCAGATTCTTCTCTTTACAGCAGAGAGAGAATACAGGAGCAGGAATTTGCTCTGATGAAATCTTATTATCCGGAAACTGCCCGCAAAATTCAGGAAAAAGTTGAAGAAGAATGTCAGCTTATGGATTATGAGGGAAGCAGACTTTATGATGAGCATCCGGACAAATTTATGATGCATCGGCTTTACAGGCAGATACGTTCTCAGGTAGACGGAGAAATGGTAGCGCAGGAGATTCCTGATGAATTTCTGGATGAACTGATCCAGGTGCTTTTGTATCAGGAGATTTCCAGGCGCCGGTGCAGACGACGCAGATACCGTGGATTCTGACAGTTGAGTGAATAAGAACACTGCAGTTCGTAATGCCGGAATCCGATGGTGTACACAGGGGCATTACAGAGGGATTATGAAAGATTAAATATGATGACATTACAGGAATTTTTGGAAAAACAATTTGATGAAAACCTGATGCTTGCAGTCTTAAGCGGCCAGCGGAGCAAGGAAAAAGAGGCTCCTTCCAAGGTGCGGATCCGCCAGATAGAACTGAAAGGCAGCGTCTGTTATCAGGCATCCTCCACGGTGGGAACCAAGGTCCTTCACTCCAATTACAGCAGAGAAGAAGTGATCGCATATGTGGAACAGAGTCTTCAGGAGGGTGGATTTTCCCAGCTGCAGGTGCAGGGAAGATGCAAAGATGGCAGTGTTCTTGTCAGCAAAAAGGGTAAAGTAACTGTCAAAGTGAAAGAGCATCAGGCGAAAGAGCCTGTTCAGATTCTGGCACACAATCGTGTGAAACAGTATATATTGAAGGAAGGAACTCCGGTTCCATTCCTGGTGGATCTGGGAGTTATGAATAAAGAAGGAAAGATCCATCGTCCGGCTTATGACAAGTTCAAACAGATCAACCGTTTCCTGGAGTTTATTGAGGATATTCTTCCGGCATTGTCCAGGGAGCGGGAGGTCACGATCCTGGATTTTGGATGTGGCAAATCATATCTGACATTTGCCATGTATTATTATCTGAAGGAACTCAAAAAATATGACGTTCATATCATTGGGTTGGACCTGAAGGAAGATGTGATCCGGAAATGCAATGGACTGGCAGAAAAATACGGATATGAGAAACTGCATTTTCTGTGTGGTGATATTGCGGAATATGAAGGTGTGCAGAAAGTAGATATGGTGGTAACGCTCCATGCATGTGACAAAGCAACCGATTATGCACTTGCCAAAGCGGTTGAGTGGGATGCGCAGGTGATACTGTCTGTTCCATGCTGTCAGCATGAACTGAATGACCAGATTCAGAATAAACTGCTTTCTCCGGTGCTGAAATATGGACTTCTGAAAGAAAGAATGTCTGCACTTCTTACAGACGGAATCCGTGCAGAACTTCTGGAATCGAAGGGATACAGTACGCAGATTCTGGAATTTATTGATATGGAACATACACCGAAGAATCTCCTGATTCGGGCAGTAAAGACAGGCAGATCCCGTTCGGGTGAAGCTTTGAAAGAGATGACGGATGCCATTCATGGCCATCTGACTCTGGAAAAACTTCTCTATCCGGATGGATTTGATGCGAAGGAGGGAGTATGAGAACCATAACAAGATTTTTGAGAAGGTTTTTAATACTTCTGATCGTGTTTGTAATGGGAGTAGCGGGAACTGCTTTTCTCATGAATAATGAGACGACGGATGATCGTTCCGATATGAATAATCCGACGTTGCCGGAAGTAATGGTGGATTTTAACGGTACGCTGGCAAACAGAATGTATGGATATCGCCAGCCGATGGAAGCAGATTTTGTCCGCGACAGTGTAACACCGCTGGATACAACAAAGAAACTTACGATCGCCGTTAATCCTTATGAGGAAAAAATCAAAAGTCTGTCCTATGAAGTGCGTACTTCGGATGGAACCAAGATCGTTGAGAATCGTAAGGTCAAGAGCCTTGACAGCTCAGGATCTGACGGATATCTGCGTGCACAGATCGAGATCAGTTCCGGTCTTTTGATGAATCAGGAGTATTCCCTTCAGATCTCACTGGATACCAGTGACGGAGAAGCGTATTATTACACAAGAGTAGTTTCCAGGTCTTCGACGAATACGGAGGATTATGTGAAGTTTGCTTCCAGCTTTGCACAGATGTGCATGGATAAAAACTCTGCAGACGGACTCGCGGCTTATCTGGAATCTGAAGAATCTTCTTCAACAAATTTTACAGCTGTGACGATACAGTCACCACTTTCTACGATCAGCTGGGGAAATTTAAGTCCGCAGATATCCAAGAAAGGCATCCCGGTCATTAAAGAGATCAATGAGACGACGGCAAGTATTTCGCTGGAATATGAAATAAAGGCAGCCAACGAAAACGGTGGTGCAGAGTATTACAATGTAACGGATTTTTACCGGCTTCGCTATACGGATACCAGAATTATGTTGTTGGATTTTCAGCGAAGTGCAGATCAGGTATTTGATCCTCAGCAGACAGTGATCACAGATGATGGGCTGCTTCTTGGAGTCCGGGACAAAAACGTCACGATGCTTTCCAATGAAGATGGCAGTGTGACTGCTTTTACGCAGGAAGGTGCCTTGTGGACTTATGCGCCGGATACCGGCAAATTTGTAGATATCTTTGATTTCCGCAGAAAATCAAATGGAGATTTTCGTGACTCCAGAATAGAACATGATATCAAGCTGCTGGGCATTAATGACAGTGGGGATCTGGATTTCATGGTTTATGGTTATATGAACCGCGGAACATATGAAGGATATTGTGGTGTTGGAATCTACCATTATGACCATGATCAGAATGTTGTAGAGGAACGTGTGTTTATTCCAACGTCAGAATCATTTGAATTCCTGAAATCAGACCTTGGAACGCTGAGCTATGTGAATAAAGATAATCAGCTGTTTCTTTTGCTTGCAGGCAAGCTTTATCAGATCAATATTGATGAAAGCAGTTATGATGTGCTTGCAGATAATATTGATGGAAATCAGTTTGCGGTTTCGGCTACCAATGCACATGCAGCATGGCGGATCAGCGACGGTGATCAGGCTGGTCAGGTAAAATTCATCGATTTTGACACACTGGAAACAAGAAACGATACACCGGATGCAGGACAGAGCCTTCGTGTGCTGGGATTTATGAATGAAGATGTGATCTATGGAATCGTTTTGGACGGTGACAGTCTTACAGATGAAAACGGACATACTACAGATGGAATTACTTTAATTAGAATTGAAGGTTTTGACGGAACTGTCAAAAAGGAGTATCATCAGGATGGATATTATATTACAGATGTGACGGTCGGAAGTACCCTTATGCAGTTTAATCTTTCTGAAAAAACTGGAAGCTCTTATATTGTGAAAAATAAGGACAACATCATGAATAATCAGGCAGCGGCAGCAAAGGTTGTTTCTGCTGAACAGAGCAGTACAACCCGCCAGGGCGTGATCGTCAAGCTGGCATTTGACAACAAACCGGAAACAGACGAACCGTTGATTCTTACTGCAAAGATGAAAAATACAGGGGAAAAAACAGTTCAACTGGATGTTGACAAGAGTCAGATCAGTAATATTTATTATGTATATGCAAAGGGCGGACTGGATAGTACGTGGACAGATCCGGCACAGGCAATTCTCCATGCAGACAGTCTGACAGGTGTGGTTCTGAACCGGGCACAGCAATATGTATGGGAACGTGGAAATATGAAAACACAGCTGACGCTGAATACAGAGGATGTTCCGGAGATCATTCGAAGTGGTTCCTGGGACAAAGACGTTCTGCAGCAGGGACTGGGAGATTCAGGAACGGTGATCGACCTTACCGGATGCAGTTTGGAAAATGTACTCTATGAAATCAGTGCACAGCGTGCGGTTATAGCCAAGACCGGTGCAGATTCCAGTGTAGTGATCGTTGGATACGATCAGTACAATACCTGGCTTCTTGATCCGGCAACAGGCGAAGTAAGTCCTTACGGAATGAACGACAGTACAGCGTTATTCCAGGCAGCAGGAAATGTCTTTATTTCCTATCTTGATAACCAAAAATAAATTTAACAGGGGGACAGGCTTATGTTAAGCAAAAGCATCACGAAACTTGTACAGTATGGAATGGAAACAGGGCTGGTACCGGAGTGTGAAAAAAATTACACCATCAATCTTCTTCTGGATGTATTTCATGAAGACGAATATGTAGAACCGGAAGAGAGCTTTTCTGATGTAGATCTGGAAGAAACTTTAAATGAACTTCTGGATGAAGCTGTAAAGAGAGGTCTGATCGAAGATAGTGTTGTGTATCGTGATCTTTTTGATACAAGACTGATGAACTGTCTGATGCCGCGTCCGGCGCAGGTTCAGAAAGAATTCTGGGATAAGTATCAGAACAGTCCGCAGGAAGCTACCGATTACTTCTATAAATTAAGCCAGGACAGCAACTATATTCGCCGCTATCGTGTAAAGAAAGATCAGAAATGGAAAGTAGACAGCCCGTATGGCGAAATTGATATTACCATTAATCTTTCCAAACCGGAAAAAGATCCAAAAGCGATCGCAGCAGCAAAAAATGCGAAAGCAAGCAGCTATCCAAAATGTCTCCTTTGTCCGGAGAATGAAGGATATGCAGGTCGTGTCAATCATCCGGCAAGACAGAATCACAGAATCATTCCGATTACGATCAACGATACACCATGGGGTTTCCAGTATTCTCCATATGTATATTACAATGAGCATTGCATCGTGTTCAACAGCAAGCATACTCCGATGAAGATTGAGAGAAACACCTTTATCAAACTGTTTGATTTCGTAAAA
>UMKB01048761.1_pt1 | contig 20839 bp, 21 predicted proteins | sample 1966171 | NCBI WGS metagenome assembly UMKB01 (sample SAMEA4836164, study PRJEB28245) | human gut metagenome | biome: gut microbiome; material: fecal sample | place: Denmark | collected 2008 | reverse complement strand
GCGTGGAAGGAACCGGAGATCTGCCCGCCGTTGGAGGCGGCGGAGGAGTCATCGGAATACTGCCGCGCAACCGCGGCAAAGTCCATGCCGCCCGTCAGAGCGTCCAGGGCGCTGTTTGCCTTGGTGCGGGCATCCTCCTTCTTCTCTCCGTTTGTTCCCTGGTCGATCCAGATCAGATTTAACTGGAAGGTAGCGGGAACGACCATGTCTGCCTGGTTTTCCTCATAGAATTGGCGGACTTCCTCCTCTGTCGGCTCGATCAACTGGTCGTCCACCTCGTCTTGATGCAGGATCTGAGCCAGATAGCGGATACGAAGTTCCTCCATGCTGTGATCCTCTCCTGTGTCGGAGCCGTCGCCGCTTTTCTCCAAAAGCAGTTCCTGTGCGATAATCTGCTCCAAAAGCTGCTGTTTCATCTCAAAGCTGGAGAACTGCCGCTGGTAGGCCGGAGACAGCTCCTGAAACTCGGTATAGAAGTCTCCCAGTGTGTAACGGCGGCTGTGGATGCTGAACAGAGTCTCGGTCTTTCGCGTCTCATATTCACGCGCCGTATTCTCCGATAACAGCGTCCATGTGATCTCTTCCTGGACTTCGGACAGGGGCCGCACTCCCGCGCTGGACAACTCCTGCAGCTCCAAAATACTCCAAGTCCCATCGCCGTTGTCAATGGGGTCACTGGTTTGACCGGCTTTCAACCGCCATAAGGCGGTTTCCTTTGCCTGCGGACCGGCCCCCTTTTCTATGGAGCCGTCAACCGCACCGCCGTTGGAGGCGGCCACACTGTCAAAGCTCTCGCCGGAGCGCAGCTTGCGGCCGGCTGCGGTGGCCTGGGATCCAGCATCATCGCCGGAAAATTTGATCTCACGGAATTTTGCGGCAGGGGCCGTTTCATAAGAGGACTGATTGGCCTGGTAGTAGGCGTCGATCTCCGCCTGTGTAGGCTGGGCCACTTTCAGCAGATCAAAGTTTACCTGCAAGCCCGCCGTTTTCTTCAGCTCATCCAGATATTCGGCAAAAAAGTCCTCGTCCTTCTGCGCTGCCAGCGTCTGCCGGATCTCGTTCTCCACCTCCGACAGCGTCTTTCCGGCGTATTCGCTCTGATTGCTGTCGTAGTATTTCTGCACCTCCCAGCTGGAAATGGACTCTGGGGAGATGTTCTCCTCATGGAGCTGGGAGACATATTGGGTGACCATGGCGTCGTTAAGCAGGTCAGACATCCCATGCCGCACATCGGAACGCTGGGTGATCCCGCTGCTCTCTGCCCAGGAAACGATCATCTGCTCCGTGGCCAGCCTGGAAACCATCTCCCGATAGCCCTCCAAGGTGTGGACGGGGTGGGCCTCGCACTCCTCGTCCGGCGTACATTTTGAATGGTCATAGCCGTGGGTGGGGCAGATGATATGCTCCCGCTCTTTGGCGTTTTCCACTGCGATAAAGGCGTTTAGTTCATCCACCGTGATGATCTTTCCATCATAGGAGGCCACCACATCGGGGCTGGGTGGTTCCGGCTCCCGCGTGAAAAGGAATCCGGTCCCCACAACGGCCACCGCCGCAACGCCAATCATGGGGAATATCCAGCGCCGCTTTTTTCTGGGGGGTGGCGGGCTTTTTTTAGGTGAGATCTCTGCGGGAACACTGCTCAGTTCATCGGGTTGTTCCGCCCGGCCCCACTCTGATTCTCTGACTTCCCGCTCCAGTTGAGTTTCTCCATCTGGAGAAACATCCTCCTCTGTTCCGTCCCGAATGTTCTCCTGCTTGCCGGCACGCTGAGATTTCGATTTGAAGCCCAGCGCCCCCAGCATATCGGACAGCGCGGAGGGCTGTTCCTCCTCCTGGGGCTGCCGAGGTCTGTTTTTTTCTTCCATATTGCTCCTCCAAATCCTGGTGGCTTTCTACCAGAAAGTTTAAGGAACAAATGTGGGGATTTTATGAGGATGAAAAATCTTCATAAAATCCCCACATTTCGCGGGTAAACTTCAAACCGTACATCCAGGAAGGGGCGCCCCGCCTCCAGACTGGTATTTTTCTTACAGGTTGATTGTTACCGTTTTGTAACTATTGAAAGGAGGACTTCTCTCGCATATGCCCTTCAAGAAAAAGAAATTGATGATCTCGGCAGCTTCCATTGCATCGTTTGCGCTTATAATGACTTTGACCTTCGGACTTCTCTATACGCCTGCCTATGCGGTCAGCATGGATGGCGAACAGTTGGGCGTTGTATCCGACACGGAGACTGCACAACGGGCTGTGGAATCCGCACAGGCCGAGGTGGAAAATGCCATAGGCGTGTCCGCTGTCATTACGGATGACATCTCCATCGGCTGGACAATGGCCAGCAAAAATGATCTTGTTTCGGAAGAAGAACTGACCGAGCGCCTGTTGGAGCAGGTGGAGGAGATCCGGGAGGGCTATGTCCTCTCTGTAGGTGGACAAGCGGTAGGATTTTCCCCAGACCGGGAAACTTTAGATTCCATGCTGGACGAGCTCTCCGCCCCATATCAGAATGAAAGTACCAAGGAGGTGCGCTTCGAGCCAGAGGTTTCCATTGAATATGGTCACGCATCCACTGAAATTCCCGATGACCCGGAGCAGATTTATGCGGCGCTTACCGCAAACTCTGTGGAGGCGGCCTCTTATACTGTAGCGGCCGGAGACACCTTTTCGGAGATCGCCGCAGGTCTGGATATGCGGCAGAGGGAGTTGTCCGAACTGAATCCATCCGTTGACCCGGATGTGCTGATGATCGGGGATGTGCTGAATATCCGGCGGGCAGTCCCGTTCCTCGCCGTTGTTACAGTGGATGAGGTCACCTATACGGAGCCGATCCCGGCTCCGGTAGAGTATGTGGAGGACGATTCCCTCTATGAAGGCGACTCCAATGTACTGTCTGAGGGCGAGGAAGGCGAGAACTGGATCCGTGCCGAGGTGACTTATCAGAATGGCACGGAGATCGCACGGACGGTTTTGGAGGCCGTGGTCCAGAAAGAGCCGGAAAAGAAAGTGGTAGCCACTGGGACAAAGGAGCGGCCTGCCACGGCATCCAAAGGCACCTACATCTGGCCGGTAGACGGTACCGTCACCTCGTCCCCTGGCAGTCGGACTCTGTTTGGAAGCACGAATTATCACTCCGGACTGGACATTGCCGTTCCTTATGGCACGAAGGTCAAGGCCGCTGACGGCGGAACCGTCAGCTTTGCCGGCTGGAAAGGGGACTACGGCAATCTGGTCATCATTACCCATGACGATGGAACTCAGACCTACTACGCCCACAACTCCAACCTGTTGGTTTCCGAGGGCGATTCTGTTTATCAGGGACAAGCCATTGCGGAGGCGGGTTCTACCGGGCGCTCCACCGGGAGCCATTGTCATTTTGAGGTGCGGGTGAACGGAGAGGTGCAAAATCCCTATGATTATCTCTGAATGTGAGATGAACAAAAATGGTTTCCTTTGAACTGTCCATTTTGGACTGGATACAGACATCCCTGCGCTCCGGCTTTGGCGATGTGTTTTTCCCAATCATCACAACTTTTGCGGATGAGGGGATCGGCTGGGTGCTTTTGTGCGGTATCCTGATATTGATCCCGAAAACGAAAAAGCTGGGCGGTGTCATGTTTCTTGCCATTATCATAGAGGTGCTGGCCTGCAATATCATTCTCAAGCCTCTGGTGGCAAGGCCCCGCCCCTTTATGTTGAACTCGGCTGTTCAGCTGCTCATTCCCGCTCCAGAGGACTATTCTTTCCCCTCCGGACATACGGCGGTTTCCTTTGCTGCGGCATCTGTGCTGCTGTTTCAAAAAAGCAAGGGGTGGCTGCCTGCGCTTCTGATGGCCGGACTGATCGCCTTCTCCCGGCTGTACCTCTATGTCCATTTTCCCACAGATGTCATTGCCGGTGCGGTGATCGGGATCGCGGCCGGGGCGCTGGCCTGCCGGCTGTGGGCATTCTGTGAAAAGCGATTGTCGAAAAAAGTGCAGAGGCGGTGATTTTTTGTAATGATGAAGATGCTGTAAGCTGGACATTGACATACCGATCCCTACACATCATCTGTTTTGGAAATACTTTTTTCCCTTTTGGAAAGAAGGCATCGTGAAGGATTGACTTCTTTCCATAAATCCATCATACTGAAAAGGGTTTTAGCCTTTTCAAGAATAATTAGGAGGTCCTTTCCATGAAACATAACATCCGGAAGCTTGTGGTGGTTCCCGCAGCATTGCTTATGACGGCGGCACTTTCTGTCGGTGCTTTTGCAGCAGACGCATCTGCCGGCTACTGCACACAGGATCACGACCACAGTATCCACAGCAGCTGTACCTTGGATCACGACCATGCGGCCGATGCCATCTGTACGCTGGAGCATGACCACGCTGTTGACGCCGCCTGCACCTTAAATCATGATCATGCGGTGGACGCAAGCTGCTCTGCGGTCCATGACCACGCCACCCATGCGACCTGCACCAAGACACATGACCACAGCGGAGATGGAACGACATCCGGGCATCATGGCTCCTCTCACGGAACGAAAACCGGTGGAAGCAGCAGACACGGTGGTTCCCACCACTAAGGGAAAACAAACAGGCGGGCAGCACTGCCCGCCTGTTTTCGTATCAATTATGTTTCATCCAACGAATGTGAGGAGTTTCCATGAAGTGTTTTAGACGGCTGTTGTCATGGGACAGTTTCTTTGCGGTCTATTTTCTGGGCTATCTGGCCGCACTATTTTATGTGAGTATTCGCATGGAAAGAGTTTTGGAAGGCTTGTGGGATCTGGGAAGCGTCTGGCCCATATTTGGCGCACAGCTTATATTTACCGCCTTTTATGCCTCTCAGATGAAACGAGTGGACACAAGCCGGATTGCCAGAGCCGTATCAATGGCTGGATACCTTTATTTCTGCTTCTTGCTGTATTCCGTTTGCCTGCTGCTCTGCGCTGATCTTTTGAACTTGCTTGCCGGAGCGTTACTCTCCTGCCTTATCGACATCCATGTGTTCCTATGGAGCATAGCTTTTATAATTGCCGCAGGCGTAACGCTCTATGGCAGCCTCCACGCTCGGCAGTTCCGCCATGTGTCCTACACAATACCTTGTGGAGCCCGCTTAGACAACTCTTGCAGGATCGTGCTGTTGAGCGACCTCCCCACATCGGACTATTTGTGGGAACCCGGCATATTGCAAAAATGGTGGATGAAGTCAATGGATTGCACCCGGAGCTGGTCGTGATCGCCGGGGACATTTTCAATAATGGCTCTGTCGGGGAGTGCTGGGAACTGGAGAGCATCTGCGGCAGTCTTCAAAACCTCCGGACAACACAGGGCGTATTTGCCGTTCTGGGAAATCATGATCCATCTCCAGCGGACAAGCAGCTTCAAGCATTTTTCAAAAACGCCGGGATCCATTTACTTCTGGATGACAGCGTGGAATTACCGGAGATCTGTCTCGTTGGGCGGGATGATCTCTTGCGGAGCGGCGGGAAGCGTTTGCCGCTGGCTGAACTGCTGGCCTCTGTCACAGGAGATAAACCGGTGGTCGTTATGGATCACAGTCCAGACGGCTTTGAGGAAGCGGCTCAGTGTGGAGCCAGCATGGTTTTGAGTGGCCACACCCACCGGGGCCAGTTTTTCCCCGTGACCTTGCTCACAAAGCTGTTTCATCCGCCAGGGCATTTCTATGGGCATACCCAGTTGAGAAACACACATGGCATTATCTCAGCCGGAACTGGTTATTTTCAACTGCCCATCCGTGTCGGAACAGACAGTGAAATCGTCACAATAGAACTAATACCATAATTCTATCCACTATTTCTCCGCAAGATGGGACAACCCTGTTTCAATGATCGGCCATATATTCTGCTCAGGCAGAGAATAGAATATCTGTCTGCCAACCCTGCGCTGTGCCACTATTTTGTGGGCCTTCAAAATGTTCAGCTGGTGGGAAACCGCCGATTGCGTCATCCGTAACCGCTCTGCAAGCTCCGTCACGCAAGTTTCCTGCTCATGGAGGATAGCAATCAGTCGGATGCGGGTGGGGTCGCCCAACACACGGAAAAAATCTGCCATCGCCGGCACAAACTTAGGATCGCAAGGGCAGTGATGTTCCTTCTGATGATTCATTTGATGGTTGATGGAAAGGGCGCGGCCAAAGTAGTGGCCCGCGCCCTTTCTCTCCTTTTTACAGATTATGAACCCGCAGGGCTCTAATCGCATTCAAGACCGCGATCACGGTGACGCCCACATCGGCAAAAATCGCCATCCACATATTGGCCCGGCCTATCGCACCCAGAGCAAGGCAGATAAACTTGACCACCAGAGCCAGAGTGATGTTCTGATAGACGATGGAGATGCACTTCCGGGAGATCTTGATGCCCTTTGCGATTTTCATGGGGTCATCATCCATCAGAACCACATCCGCCGCCTCAATAGCCGCATCAGAGCCCATAGCGCCCATGGCGATGCCGATGTCCGCCCGCCCCAGCACGGGGGCGTCGTTGATGCCGTCGCCCACAAAGGCCAGCTTCGCCTTCGGCGGCTTTGCGGCCAGCAGCTTCTCCACTTGGGTCACCTTGTCGCCGGGGAGCAACTCGCTGTGAACCTCGTCCACGCCCAAATCGGCTGCCACACGGTCCGCCACCCGCTTGGCATCGCCGGTGAGCATGACGGTCTTTTCCACTCCGGCCTTTTTCAGTGCGGAGATAGCTGCCTTGGAGTTGGGCTTCTCGATGTCGGAGATCAGGATGTGTCCGGCGTATTCGCCGTTGATGGCCACATGGATGATGGTGCCAACCGAGCTGCAATCCGCATAGGGGATGGCCAGACGCTGCATCAGCTTCGCATTGCCGGCGGCAACCTCAACGCCGTCCACCTTGGCGATCAGTCCATGACCGCTGATCTCCTCGATATCGGTCACACGGCTGCGGTCGATTTCTTTCCCGTAGGCTCTCTGCAGGCTCTTGCTGATGGGATGGGAGGAGGAACACTCGGCCAACGCCGCGTATTCCAGCAGCTTTTCTTCCTCCATGGTGTTGTGGTGGATGCCGTTGACCTCAAACACGCCCTGAGTCAGAGTGCCGGTCTTGTCAAACACCACCACCTTGGTCTGGGACAGGGTCTCCATATAGTTGGAGCCCTTGATCAGAACGCCCTCCTTGCTGGCGCCGCCAATACCGGCGAAGAAGCTGAGGGGAACGCTGACCACCAGAGCGCAGGGGCAGCTGATGACCAGGAAGGTCAGGGCGCTATAGATCCAGTTAGCCCAGTTAGCGGGATTGCCCATCAGCATATTTCCGATGGGGGGCAGCACCGCCAACAGCAACGCGGCGATACAGACCAACGGCGTGTAGACCTTGGCGAACTTGGAGATAAAGTCCTCCGACTTGGATTTCCGGGAGCTGGATTCCTCTACCAGTTCCAGAATCTTGGATACAGTAGACTCACCAAACTCCTTGGTGGTTCGGATCTTCAGAACACCGGTCATATTGATGCAGCCGCTGATGACCTCGTCATCCACAGCGGCCTCACGGGGCAGACTTTCACCAGTCAGTGCGGAGGTGTTCAAGGCGGAATTACCCTCAATGATGATGCCGTCAATGGGGACTTTTTCGCCGGGCTGCACCACGATCACAGTGCCGATCTCCACTTCGTCCGGATCTACCTTTTCCAGCTGTCCGTTCCGCTCAATATTGGCGTAGTCCGGTCGAATGTCCATGAGAGCGGTAATGTTTCTACGGCTCTTTCCTACGGCATAGCTCTGGAACAGCTCACCCACCTGATAGAACAGCATGACGGCGATGGCCTCGTTGTAGTCGCCGCTCTTTTCATAGATGGCCAGTGCGATGGCGCCGATGGTGGCCACCGCCATCAGAAAGTTTTCGTCAAACACCTGGCCGTTCAGGATGCCCTTCACGGCCTTCCTCAAAATGTCATAGCCGATAATTAGGTAAGCGGCCATATAAAGCGCCGTTGAGAGTCCCATGGGCAGCGCCAGGAAATTCAACGCAATCATCATTGCCGCCGCAATCAAGATGCGTACCAGCATGATCGTTTGCTTTTTTGTCACGGTATAACCCCCTTTAATTTATTGATTGCTCAATCATTTAATACTTTCTGTGAAAGACGCGCCCCTTTCGCCTGATGCGTCCGGGGCGCTTGCGGGTCAAAGTTCAATCTCGCAGTCAGGCTCCACCTTCTTGCAGGCTTTCAGGACTGCCTGCATGACCTCCTTCGGCTCCTGGCCATCCTGAAACTCCACGATCATCTTCTGGGTCATGAAGTTAACGGTGGCGGCGGCGACGCCGGGGGTCTTTCTGGCGGCGTCCTCCATCAGATTGGCGCAGTTGGCGCAGTCAACTTCGATCTTATAGGTCTTTTTCATCGGAATAGCTCCTCTCGAAATTGTTGGATTTATCAATCAAGCACTTGTTTAATTGATGTGATTGTAGTATGATGGATTCGCGGCGGGAAGTCAATGCCTTACGCTGCCTTTCTTCCAAACCGGCAAAAAGCATTTCCAAAACGGACAATTTTCAAGGAGGGATATGTGATGTCTGACTTGCAGCTCCCCCATCACCACGGCGAGGGACAGAATACGGAGTTTTTGAAGGCGCAGTTGGCAAAGCCGGAAACATTCCAGACCGTTGCCGGGACATTCAAGCTTTTGGATGATTCCAGCCGGCTGCGGATCTTCTGGCTGCTGTGTCACTGCGAGGAGTGCGTCATCAACATCTCCGCTATGGTGGAGATGACAAGCCCTGCTGTGTCCCACCATCTGCGGCAGTTAAAAGACCGTGGATTGATTGTCAGTCGCCGTGAGGGGAAAGAGGTCTACTATAAAGCGGCGGAGACGGAGCAGAGCGTTTTGCTCCATCAGGTCATCGAGAAGATCATGAAGATATCCTGCCCGGATTAGGCAGGAGGAAAACGGAGGGATCGGCTTGTATCATCAGCATCTTCCAAAAATTCAAACTGCATTGGCTGATGTTCCGGACGGCCTGCTTCTGGAGGAGCATCATCCCGTTGCAGACGGGAAAGGTGGTGTGAGGCACACGGAGGCCATTCCAGGAGGAAAAGGACAAAAAACCTCTTGGGAAGTATTCCCCGGCTGTACCCTTGTTTTTCAGGACTTTCTGGCGGGGCAGGTTTCCTGCCAGCATGGAGCGGAGCGCGACCTTCTGGAGATCAACTACTGCCGCTACGGGCGTGTTGGCTGGAACATGAAAGACGGCAGTTCGATTTACCTTGGCCCCGGCGATTTTTCCCTGCACACCAGACAGCTCTGCGCCGGTTCGGTCATGACATTCCCAGTGGGGCACTATGAGGGGCTGGCCATCTGGCTGGATCTGTCCAAATTTGATATGGCTCTGCCTGACTTCCTTGGCGGAACAGGCGTGACCGCACAGGCATTGGCAGAAAAGTTCTGTGCCGGAGGGACATCTGCGACGCTTACGGGAAACGAGAAAACAGAGCCTATTTTCGGCGGTTTCTATGGGCAGCCGGAACCGCTTCAGCAGGCGTATTTCCGTTTGAAGGTCATGGAACTGCTGCTCCATCTCAGTGCGGTTTCTTTATCACCCAAACGGGAAGCGGACAAATACCAGACGGAGCAGGTGGAGATCGCCCGCAGCGTCCACGATTATATTTTGCAGCACATGGAGCAGCGGGTCACCATTCAGGAGCTGTCTCAGCGGTATCTGATCAACCCCACCACATTGAAAGCTGTGTTCAAGGCGGTTTATGGCGATTCCCTTGCCGCCCACATGAATGAACACCGAATGGAGAAAGCGGCCCTGCTGCTGACGCAGACCAAGGATAGTATCGCCCAAATTGCCCAAGCTGTGGGCTACGAGAGCCAGAGCCGCTTTTCCGTGGTATTCCGGGAAACCTATGAGATGTCACCCCTGGAATATCGGAAATTGCATGGGAAAAGCCGAATCGATGGGAACAAATAAAGAAGCGGCGGGCCAGTTCAAAACCGGCCTGCCGCTCTCGTTATACGCTTTGCAGCGGAATGCAAATGGTAAACTTTGAGCCTTTCCCGATGACGCTCTCTGCCGTGATGGTTCCCCCATGTGCCTCAACGATGGACTTTGTAATAGCCAGCCCGATCCCCATGCCGCCGGTCTGCTGGCTTCTGGATGGGTCTACCCGGTAAAACCGCTCGAACAGCTGAGAAAGGTGCTCCTCTGGAATGCCTTCGCCCGTATCCGACACAGATAACTGGATCAAGTCTTTTTCCTGCCGGCCTTCCAGCCGGACGATCCCGCTCTCCGGCGTGGCCCGCAGCGCATTGGAGACAAGGTTGGTCAAACATTGCTTGATGCGATCCTGATCGCATACCATGGCAAGTCCTTCTGGAGTGGTATCTAACTCAAAGGCGACCCCTTTGTTCTGAAATCTGGCAAGAAAATCAAGGCGAATGTCCTCTAACAATTCCGCAACAGACATTGGTTCCAGATGTAGTATGATCTGTCCGCTTTCCAGATTGGACAATTCCTGAAGCTGCTCCACCAGCCGTGTCAGCCGCAAAATCTCCTCCCGATAGCCCTGAAACAGCTCCGGGGACGGCTCCCATATCCCGTCGATGACCGCCTCCACATGGCTTTGCAGATTGGTTAGTGGTGTTCTCAGCTCATGGGCCACATCCGCAGTCATCCGGCGCTTTTGCTGTTCCCTCAGTTTTAGCGTTTCAGACATCTCGTTGACCGACTGCATGAGGGACGCCAGCTCTTTGGTTTTCGTCTTTGTTTCAATTTTTCGCCCATAGTCCCCCTCCGCGATACTGCGGGTCACCTCGACTGTCGCCGAGATCGGTCGGGCGATGCGTCTGGCCGCAAAGAAGGCAAGCACCATGGCCACAAGCAGAAAAGCAATACCCAGCCCCAGCGTTACTCGATTGAGCGTATTCAGTAATATCAATGCGTCATCGTCCAACGCATAGGGACCGTAATATCCAACCGTCAGATAGCCCGTCAGCGTTCCATCGCTGGAGAGATCGTATGTGGTTTCTGAATAAGCACCGTTAAAAGAGGGATAGCGGCTGTGCATATTCTCCTCTGCATGCTGCAGTGCGATTTGGCACTCTTGTGCTTTATGTATGGAGATATCCCAGTCCACATCTCCGTTGCGCGTCTGCACATGGACAATCAGGCCGTTTTGCAGCGCCGCATTACCGATCACCTCTACTGCGTCAATGTTATAGCTTTGGCTTTCTGGCAGGTACTGCTCCTCGACCTGCTCAATGATCTGCTGTATCTGGCGCTGGCGTTGGTCGTTGGCATAGTGCGCAAACAGGTTGTCCAGAGTCAGGTTAAACAGGAGCGTCATTGCGCCAAGAGAGAATATTAGCAGGGCGGAGAAGTAAACAGTCAACTTCGCCTTCAGGGAATGTACCATTTGCTCTCCCTCCCATCAGCCTTGGAACTGATAGCCCACACCATGCACAGTGACAATAAACTCCGGGTCATGTCTGTCTGGTTCGATTTTGCTGCGGAGGCTTTTAATGTAGGTATCAACACTTCGGTTATAGCCGTCGTAATCATCTCCCAGCGCATAGGAGATCAGCTGTTCTCTGGTAAAGATCCGTTTCGGCGCTTTGGCAAGTGTCCGCAGTATTTGATACTCCGATGGCGTCAGGTGGATGGGCGCCCCTTCCTTCAAAACGGTTTTGTTCTGAAAGTCGATCACCAGATATCCGTCCCGATAGGAGACTGGAACGCTCAACAACTTGTCGCTCTCCGTCCTCCGCAATACCGCTCCCACTTTGGCTACCACAACACGGGGGCTGAATGGCTTTGTCAGATAATCGTCCGCACCGACCTCTAAACCATCCAGAATGTCCTGCTCCTGGCTCTTGGCTGTAAGCATGATGATGGGGATGCGGTACTGTGCGCGGATCTGCCCGCATAATGTCTCTCCCGGTATATCCGGCAGCATTAAGTCCAGCAGGATCAGATTGACCGGATGAAGCCGCAGCAACTCCAGCGCGGTTTCCCCGTCATGGGCCGACATGGTTCGATATCCCGCCTTTTCCAGATAGGCGGCCAGGACTTGTGTGATCTTGACTTCATCATCCACAAGGAGAATCAGTTTCTGTGTTTGCATGGCAGTTTTGTTCCAATCTACGAGTTGTAAATGCAAAGGCTTTCTTGCTTTTGACCACGATCATTATACTACATGGATGGCAGTGCTTCAACTACGAGAAGTAAAGCCAAGGACACTATGACTCAGCAGAGGCATCCATAGAAACCCTTGCGTTGTCTGGATGGATCAATATGACAGACACCCCCTTTTTTCTGGCATAGTTGACCGTCATGCCTGTTCCGCTGCGGATTGAGCGGTCATTGTCATACACGGCCAGAAGTATATCGGCGTGATCCACCATGTAGTAATTACGCCGCTTATAGCAGACCGCAAGCACCTCTGCCTTTGTCCCAATTACCACGGTTTCCGTGCTGTGTTGAATTAAGACCTTTAGACGGCCCCGGCTGCGGCTGTCCCAGTCAGCATCATGCCCCTCAAAGGGCAGGGCGATAAACAACTCAATATCGTTGTACTCTGGTTGTTCCTTCAGTTGGAGCAGTATTTCCCCGGCCCACATATCCACACCTAATGCACCGCCAACATAAAAGCGGCGGACTCCCTGCTCATAGAGCGCCACGATCTGATCCCGCAGCCGTTTTTTCAACCGCTTGCAGCCGGTGTTATTCTCCTTGTATTTCCACTTGAACCGGGCAGGGCGATGGCCAGTGATGGCACATGATTTTATACTCATGATGAACTCCATTTCATTGGGTGAATTGAATTTATCCGGTTTTTGTAATATGCCTATAAGGTCTATTGCGCTTTTAGATTATTATAACATGGCCAGATTGCACATACAATACAAGTATCAAGGCTGGCGGAGGATACTTGCAGTATGGTCGATTATAAAACGCTCGGCTCCCGGATCAGGGCAGTTCGTTTGGAAAAGAAAATGACACAAGAGCAGTTGGCAGAGGCGGTCGGAGTGGGCGTTACCCACATCAGCCACATCGAGACCGGCAACAGTATCCCAAGCCTTCAGGTCATGCTGGATATTATCAATGCTTTGGGGTGTTCAGCGGATGAGCTTTTCTGTATGGAGATCGATCAAGCCCGTCCGCTGATGAACAGCTGGCTGAGTGAGCTTGTGGCGGATTGCAGCAATATGGAGATCAAGCTGATCACCGATATGGTGCTTTCCCTGAAGAGTTCACTGCGCCGTTTGCGGCTTGACGATCCAACCTGACAGCTATCCTGACAAACAAAAACGAGACGCAGCCCATCCTGTATGTGGTGCGTCTCGCTTTTTGATATGTATAATACGATTTTTTATGTACGGCGCTGTGGTTATATCCACGGCGCCGTATTCCGTTCCCAGAGCGATTTTCAGAATTCATCCCGAAACGCACCTGGGAGCTGTTTGCTTTCGATACCGACGATGTCATCCAGCGGGATCCTTGTGCCGTCCGTCAGGAGCATAACACGCTCAACGCCGTCCGTCCTTTTCAATTTTCCCGTAACAGTAACATAGCTGCCGCCATCCTTGCGCTCATCCGGTTGGAACCATGTGACCGTGACCTCCGGCTGCTGGCCGATGATCTCCTCTAGATACCGTTGTTTCTCGTCCAGGACGGCCCTGCTGTCCTCGTCCAGTTCGATCTTCCGGTCAGTCAGCCGGGCCGTCTCCACGATGGCCGCTCCGTGGCCTGTCAGTGCGGCGAAGGGGCTGAAAATGGCGGCCCGATCACTGAGAGGCATCCTGGGATGCTTGGCCGAGGTCGGATGGGGCAGGCCAATGATGTCGTTATATCTGTTCGTCATTCATGGTGGCCCCCAATCGTCTTATTCCGCTCCCTGGCGGTAGCGCCCTCCTCCAGATTCATGCCTTTGAGGATGGCGTTTTTGCCGAATTTCTTCTTGATGCCCAGCATGGCCTCCTGCACCTTCCGCTCACGGACCAGGGCAGCGTCCTCCTTTTTCCGGCGTTCCTCCTGGGCGGCGTAGTCAGTGAACAAGTCCAACTGCTCCGCCGCAGGCTCTTTGGGCGCGTCTGCCTCGCAAATCAGACGGTTGGCGGAAATGCTCAGCCGCCGCACCAGCAGGTTTTTGTCCACGATGCGGTCAAACAGCTCCAGCACCGCCCGAATGATCTCGTTGGTGGAGGAGCTGTACCTGTCCAGATTGATGGTGCCGGTGGCGTGCTTGGGAACCTTTCGGCCATAGCGGTCTGTGGTGACCGGGCCTTTGTAGCTTTTGCTCCGCTGGGGATCGTCCAGATTCTCCCGGTCATAGCCAACTGTCAGTACAAGCTGGTTGGTCACCAGCCCCTTATCCACCAGATCAAGGGCCAGTGCGTCCGCCATTTCCCGCATTACCAGCTTTGCCTTTTCAAACTGATATGGGCATTGCAGGACCTGCCCGGAAACGATGCTCTTATTTTCTGGCTTGTACGCTTTCACGTCCGCGATAGTGCAAGGTTCCCAGCCCCAGGCGTGATCCACTAAGATTTCCGCATTGACGCCGAACAGCTTGTAGAGCAGCTCCTCGTTATAATAATCGGTTTCCTTGCCGATGGAGCAGCGGGCGATGTCGCCCATGGTGTAGAGCCCATTGGCCTCCAGCTTCCGGGCATAGCCGGGGCCTACCCGCCAGAAATCCGTCAGCGGACGGTGATCCCACAGCAGACGGCGGTAGGTCATCTCGTCCAGCTTGGCGATCCGCACGCCGTCCTTGTCCGGATGGATATGCTTGGACACAATATCCATGGCGATCTTGGCAAGGTACAAATTGCTACCCATCCCCGCCGTGGCGGTGATGCCAGTAGTCTCCAGCACATCCAGAATGATCTTTCGAGCCAGCTCACGGGCCGTCAGATGATAGGTGTCCAGATAGTTCGTCACATCCATGAACACCTCGTCGATGCTGTACGGAAATATATCCTCCGGGGCCAGATACTTCAAATAGACGCTGTATATCCGGGTGCTCCACTCAATATAATGGGCCATCCGGGGCGGGGCCACAATGTAGTCCAGCTCCATCTCAGGATGATTTTTCAGTTCCGGATCGTTCCATGAGGAACCGGTAAACTGCCCACTGGGGGCATTGCGCCGCCGCTGGGCGTTGACTTCCTTCACCCTCTGGACAACTTCAAACAGTCTTGCCCGACCGGAGATGCCATGGGCTTTGAGGGAAGGAGACACGGCGAGGCAGATGGTCTTTTCCGTGCGGCTCTCGTCCGCCACCACCAGATTGGTGGTCATGGGGTCAAGCCCCCGCTCCACGCACTCCACCGAGGCGTAAAACGATTTCAGATCCACGCAGAGATAAGTCCTGTTTTTCATACCCCGGTCGCCTCCTTGCCTTAGTATGCCTGGTACCAGTGGAAATTATGGGTGGTCAGCCCAGCACTACATCCAGCTCTATTTTCCCCGTCTCCGGGAAGTTCTTCTGTACCTGCTGGCGAATCAGTTCCCTTGACTCTGCTGGTTCAGCAGAATAGGCGGAGGCGATGTGCTCATAGCCCCACAGGGCCTCCGGCGTGGAGTAGACGGAGATGGGCCAGCCATACTCCAAGCCCTTCTTATTGATGCGCCTGCGGAAGTCCCGGATCAGCAGATAGCTCTGCATCTGGAGGTCTGTCACCGTCCCCTCAAAGTTCTTCTCTCCATCCTTGCCGAAACCGGCTAACCGTTTCAGCTCGAAGGAAAACAGCTCGTCCTTGCTTTCAAACTGGTCCATGATCCGTTTGCAGCGCATACTGGCCAGTTCTTCATCCCAACGGCTGTCGAAGTCATAGCCGTCCCGCCGGTAGTTGGCAAAGTGGGGAAACCACTCTCTGGAGATAAAGCCCGCCTTTTTGCCGAAGAATTTGCCATAGGCCACCTGGCCGCTCCGGGCGATCAGTTCCCGCCACTCCCACGGGTCCTGCTCCTCGTCCCCAGTCCACCAGTACAGGTCGGAGGTATGTTCCTCCACTGAGAAACCGGGAATCTCATTTTTGAACAGCGGGAGAAAGCCGACCTCATTGATCCAGCCAATTAACTCCTCCCAGCTTCGGATGCGGCTGGGATCGTCCCAGTCCAGTCCCCGCATGATCCATTCGCCGTTCTCGATCGCCATACTGACACCTCCCGCCTATGGCTTTGTGTTATTATAACACAGTGGATCCCAAGATTCTATCAGGATGAATGTTCTTTCTCTGCTCTAAACTTTCTTGGAGTGGGTCCTTCTGGATGGTTCATCATGGACCGAGGCTCGGTTCACAAAATGCGCGGACTCTCCCCTTGGCGGGAGAGTCCGTTTCTATGCTCAGAGGAGCCGGTACAGATTGGAACTGAGGCTTCCGTTCTCCCGCCAGCGCGGGCTTTTGGCAATCAGTCCCGCTTTGCATAGATCGTCCAGCGCCCGTTTGACAGTGCTTCTGGAGAGTTTCAGTTCGGCGGCAATAGTCCTGATTCCCGGCCAGCACTGGCCGTCCTTGTCAGCATGGTCCTTCAGGTACATATAGACCGCCCGCGCCCGGTGAGAAAGCTCGGAGCGGTAGATCATCTCAAAATATCCCACGGCTATTTTCCCTCCATGCCGGTACGTAAATCTGGGTTTCGCTGCGGCCTGCCGTGGGGCCGTCTGTCCCGCGCCTGTGCCATGCCGCCAGCGGGTGGCGTGTTCTGCGGGACCGGGGGCGGCGCATCCTCGACGATCTGTGTGTAGTGGTGTTCCAGGATGGCCCGCTCCAACTCCTGCTTGCTGGCATAGGCCACAGAACGGGCGGCCTTCTCCGGGATGGTATATGGCTCCTCAAAGGTGATGCCCCAATCCAGAAACAGCCGCAGCCGGGTCTGCATGGGATGGGAGCCGGTCTTCATGACGATAAACTGCCCCTTGGGGATAGACTTCAGCTCGTCGGCGGTCATGAGGGGCCGCTCGATCATCTGCAAGCTCTGGCTGGGGTCGTTCTTTCCTTTGCTGATGGAGCCAGATAGGACGGTGCGGCTGCCCAGGGCCTTGGAGAGTACCTCGGCAGTCTGGCTGTTGGGGGCAAAGCCGCCGAAGATCGTGTCCTGCACATTGTCCTGGATGATCTCCGCGCCCTCTTTGCCGTAGTTCTTTTCAAGCTGCGCCAGCGACTGGATAATCGGCACCAGCGTCAGTTTGCGGGAGCGCCCCGCGCTGAACAGGGGCAGGATGTCAAAGGCGGGCATGGTGCCCAACTCATCACAGAACAGCACCACCCGGTTCTTCAGCTTGCCGCCGTTCTCGTCGGCCACGGCAAACAGCTCGCGGGAGAGGGTCTGGATCATGAGTCCAGCCATGAAGTTCTTGCTGGGATCTTCTTCCGGGAGGATCAGGAAGATGGCGGACTTCCGGGAGGCGAAGGTCTCCGCGTCGATGGCGCTGTCGAAGCACAGCACCTGCTCCAGTTCTGAGTCCAGGAAAGCGTTGAGCCGGGAGAGTACGGTGGACATGACGGAGGCCATGGCCTGATCCGCGCTGTTGAGGGCAGCGCCGGCAAACCACCGGGCCTTGTGCGTTTCCGGCAGGCGGTTCATCAACATCTGAAACCCATTCTTGCCCTTGACGGTCTTGCTGGGGGCCAGCAGATCCTGCACCAGCTTGAACACGCTGACGATGTGCCGCTTCTCCCGCTTGTCCCGGTCATTCGGCGGCAGATACTCCGCCAGCAGGAGGATGACGGCGGTGAGCAGTCCCTCCGCGGCGTCGTAAAAAAACGCGTTCTGCCCGTAGTTGGAGGCGTCCCCCTCCGGGTTGACGATGGTCTTGGAGAGGATCTTGGCATACTTCTCCGCCTTGGCGCGGGCAGCGAGGTTTTTCTCATCCTCCCGGCAGATATCCATGTAGTGGTTGATGAGGGTCAGCAGATTGTAGCCGTCCGAGCGGGTGGGGTTACGCAGGTCGATGACCGCCACCTGATAGCCGTAGTACCTGGACGCTATCGTGCCGTAATTCCGCGCCAGATCCCCCTTGGTATCCAGCGCCAGGAAGCTCATGCCGCTGGCACAGGCATATTCCAAGTTTGGGTAAAGGAAGAAGGCGGTCTTGCCCACACCGGACGCGCCGATCATGAGGCAATGGATATCGTCTGTGTCCACGATGGCCTTGAGGGGGTGGCGCTCCTTCTTCGATTTCGATTTGGGCGGCTTCTTGTTTTTCCTGGGCTTTTTCGGAAAGCTGCCGCCCTCGCAGCCCAGCACCAGCCCCTGGGCCTGGGGCAGCTCTTTGCCAGAGCGCCACTGGGAAGGCTGGAACGGGATATGCCGGTAGGTCTGCTCGATCTCCTTTTTGGTTGCCCACCGGGCCGTTCCGTGCTGGCCATCGCCCACGGTCTTGGACTTGATGTTGTTCAGGGAGCCCTGACCGGAGAAGTGTGTGGCGGCGGCCACGATCAGGAGCATCCCGCCCGCCAGCGCAAGAAGTAAAATCGTTTGGATCGGCATAGGCTCACCCCATCTGCTGTGTGACCGGAGCAAGTGCCTGTGCCTCTGTGATCTCGGCCAGATCATCGTTCCAGTCCTTGTTCTGTGGGATCAGCCGGTCTGAGGCGATCCCGAACTGTTCCGCAACTCTCTCCGCGATCCGCAGGCAGGCGGTGTGTCCGGCCTTGTCGTTGTCCAGACACAGGAACACCTCGCGCAGTGCGGGATTCTGCTCCATCATCTGGAGCACAGGCTGGCTGGATGTTCCGCAGCAGGCCACATAGCTGTGCTCCTGCCAGCCCTCCGGGTACAGTGTTACAAAAGACAGCAGGTCAATAGGGGCCTCGAACACATACAGCCGGTTGCTGGTACCGGTCCAGTGGAAGCTGTACCGAGGGTCGCTGCCCGCCACATTGATGCGGAAGGTCTTGCCCAGATCGTTGGTGCTTCGCTTATGGGCATGACGGACAACGCCGTGTTCGTCTTTTCCGACAAACACGGCGTTGTGATATTCTGCGTCCTCATAGATGAGTCCTGCTCGGACGAAGGTATTCAGCACCTCCCGGTCGATGTGCCGTTTCTTCAGCAGGTATGCATAGAGACGGCGCATCGAATGGTTGGCGGGCGGCTGGATGAATTCTCTTATGGGTTCTTCCTTCGGCTTTTGCGCCGGTGCATCCGCCTGCCCCTGTTCGCCATCCAGCAGGCGGGTGACCGCCTCCGGGTAACTGAGATGATAGAAATTCTGAACGAAGGAGACGGGGCCACCGCCTTCCCCGGTGGCGTGGTCGTACCACTCATTGCCCCGGACAGTGACGCTGTGGTCGCTGGTCATGCGATACTCCGGGCCGGAGCGGATGAGTTTCTCTCCCTGGCGGCGCAGGAACTCAACGAGGTCAACAGAGCCAGCCCGGAGCTTCTGCTCCTCGGTAAAATGAATATAGGGCATTTTATCTCACCTCCACTAAATTTGCTGCATTCGTTCTTCGTAATCGTCCGCCTTATGGCCCATGGCAATCTTCTTTTCCCTAATCCGCTGGCGCAGCTTTTTATCCGTAAACGAGATCGTTCTGGCAGGTCCCTTTGGCGTCTGCTCCTGAAAGATCCGGCTCATGTGGCGCAGGAGCCGGGTGGCACAGGAGAACAGGGATGGCCCCCGAAAGTCATCCATGTGGTCAAGGAAATATTGAGCATACTCGCTGCCCTGCGCCGCCGCCAGCGTGAACCAGCGGACGGCGGCGTCCCCGTCCTTCGGAATCTCCTTGCCCAGCAGATAGAGCTTGCCCAGGGCATACTGGGCGTATTGGTTCCCCCGTTCAGCGGAGGCGGTCAGCCAGCGGACGCCCTCGGCGGTATCCTTTGAGACATTCTCTCCTTGGAGCAGGAGTTTACCCAGCCGATACTGAGAAAATTGGTTTCCAGCTTCCGCAGACTGTTTGAGCCACTCCACAGCGGCAGGAATATCCCGCCGCAGACCGTCGCCGCCGTTGAGGAGCAGCTTGGCCAGAGCGTATGCGGCGGAGTCATTTCCCCGCGCAGCGGCCTTTTGAAACAATGCCGCAGCCATCAGTGCGTCCTGCTCCACGCCATGGCCGTCCCGGTAGGCTTTGCCGAGGGCGTATTGCTTGTCGGAATCCAACTCAGGTTCATCTGTTTCTTCCGGCTCGGGCGGCGCGAACACAGCGGACAGCTCGCCCAGCCGCACCGCCTCCTGGATGACCAGATTCTTGATCCGCTTGAACTCTTTCTGCTGGGATAGCGGAAGGCGTGGCGGCAGATCGTCCTTGTAGGTGTGGAGTACTTCTTCCCGTAACTCATACCATAGGTCATACGCCTGCGCGACGCGCCCGTCCTTTGCCAGCTCGTCCACGATCTCGTCCACCACCGACTTCAGCGGCGCTTTCAGATAGCCGTACTGCTTTTTGCCGGAGATGGTTTGCAGTTTCCCGGCCAGCTGCTCCATGAGCTGCTCGATACGCGGGTTGTCCAGCGTACTATCTTTCATCTGCTCCGTAAGCTGGCGCATGACCTCGCTGGCCTCCTGAGTGAGCGCGTCCCGCCGCTGGGTCTGCCGCTCATAGAGCGACACAAGGTCCTGCTGGAAGATCCGCTTGGCCAGCCCGGACTTGATCTGGGCGATGCCCGTTTTGGTCAGGTAGCCGGACTTGCCGTCCGCGCTGTAGCAGACCATGTGCAGATGCGGGTGGTGGGCCTCATCGTGAAAGGCGGCGTACCAGCGAAACTGCTCCCACGGGATCTTCATGGCCGCCGCCATCTCCACCGCATAGCTGTTGAGCAGTTCCCTCCACCGTGCCGCGTCCTCATAGCCCAGCCGGGCGGCGTCCTCCCGCCGCAGGGAGATGATGGGCAGCCACACATTGCCGGGATGGTGCGCCA
>UMKB01036267.1_pt1 | contig 20904 bp, 16 predicted proteins | sample 1966171 | NCBI WGS metagenome assembly UMKB01 (sample SAMEA4836164, study PRJEB28245) | human gut metagenome | biome: gut microbiome; material: fecal sample | place: Denmark | collected 2008 | reverse complement strand
GCCACGACACCGAGGCCAGCAAGACCACCGCTGCCGCCTATGTCACTGAGCTCGAGAAGTGCGGCTGCGATCTTGCCAAGTCCATCCTGGCCGATAAGGCTTACCTCACCAAGAAGTCCTTCTGGATCTTCGGCGGCGACGGTTGGGCCTACGACATCGGCTTTGGCGGCCTTGACCACGTGCTGGCATCCCGCCACAACGTTAACGTCTTTGTCTTTGACACCGAGGTCTATTCCAACACCGGCGGCCAGGCTTCCAAGGCATCGAACCTGGGCCAGGTTGCTCAGTTCGCTGCTGCGGGCAAGACCACCAAGAAGAAGTCCCTCGCCGAGATCGAGATGAGCTACGGCTACGTCTACGTGGCACAGGTTGCCATGGGCGCCAACCCCGCTCAGACCCTCAAGGCCATCCACGAGGCCGAGGCCTACGACGGCCCGTCCCTCATCATCGGCTACAGCCCCTGCGAGATGCACTCCATCAAGAAGGGCGGCATGCAGAACTGCCAGGCCGAGATGAAGAAGGCCGTGGATTGCGGCTACTGGAACCTCTTCCGCTTCAACCCGGCGGCTCCTGCCGGCAAGAAGTTCTCGCTCGACTCCAAGGCTCCGGCCGGCGGTTATCAGGAGTTCCTGATGAACGAGGCCCGCTATGCCTCCCTTACCCGTTCCTTCCCGGAGCGCGCTGAGGAGCTCTTCAAGGAGAACGAGCAGGCCGCTATGGACCGCTATGCTCATCTGCAAAAGCTCCTGACGGTGTATAACGAGGCGTAAAGCTTCCTGCTACAGGACCTGAGGGCGTTCCCGGCGAATGTTCTCGGACATGGAGAGACTCCCGACCGCATGTCGTGCGGCGGGGGTCTCTCCCGTTCTATGGGGTGCTTATCTGCGCTCTTGGATGGCGCATCCTGTTTGTACGATGGGGGTTCTTCGAGGTCGAAGGGCCGCTGCTATAATAAGCGCGTTATTGAGAACTTCACATGGAAGGAAAACCCGCTGTGAGCAATGCCACTAAGGGTGCCAAGGGACCTCGTTTCCATCTCGCTATGGCCGTGTCGAGGGCTGCGGCTTCGGCGCTTAAGCTCGCGCGCCGCAATGCCGGGCAGATGCCGGGCGTTATCGCCGAGAAGATCGATCCTTCGTTCCTTGCTGATGTCGACAAGCCCGCGCGCGTCGTCTTCGTCTCTGGAACGAATGGCAAGACAACCACGAATAACCTGCTGTGCGACCTGCTGCGCGATAATGGCATCGAGATGATCGATAATCGTGCGGGCGGTAATGTTCGCAACGGCGTTGAGAGCACGCTTATCAAGAATGCCACCATTTCTGGTCGCCAGAAGCTCGACGTGGCAGTCATGGAGCTCGACGAGCTTTCGTTCCGCACCGTGCTGCCCGATCTGGTTCCCGAGGTTATCCTCGTCACGAACCTCTATCGTGATTCCTTCTCGCGCAACGCCAACCCCGACTTCATCTTCTCTGTAATGAGTGAGAACATCTCGCCTGCAACCAAGCTTATCTTGAATGCAGACGATATGATCAGCTGCCGTCTGGCGCCGCAAAATTCGAACCGCGTTTACTATTCCATCGCTCGTCTCGAGGATGACTCGTCAGATCCTCAGGGCATTGTGTGCGACCTCACCGCTTGTCCTCAGTGTGGCGGCAAGCTTGAGTATGACTACTGCCATCTGCGCCATCTTGGTCACGCGCATTGCAAGAGCTGCGGTTTCACTAACCCCGAGCCCGATTACGAGCTCGTGGCGCTCGACCGCGACGCTCATACGTTTACCGTGTGTGAGCGCTGCCATGAGGGGGAGCCTACCCACACATATCACTTTGGCAATTACTCGATCACGAACCTGTATAACCTCTTCTCGACGGTTGTTGTTGCGCGTGAGCTCGGCCTTTCCGCCGAGGCTATCGCAGCTTCGCTCGAGCGCGGCATCAACGTGACGGCGCTGCGCTATACAGAGAAGACGGTTGGTGGCAAGCGCTTGGTTGCAGTGGCGTCCAAGGGCGAGAACAGCACGGCGACGTCGGTGGCGCTCGATACCATTCGTAAAGAGCCCGGTAGCAAGGCAGTCATCGTGATGCTTGCCGATGCCCACAAAGCGGCGAACCCCAAGGAGACCGAGTATATCGGCTGGTACTATCAGACCGACTTCGAGTATCTCAACGATCCCAGCATCGAGCAGATTGTAATTCAGGGTGCCACGAATCTCGACTTGCTCCCGCGCCTGCGTATGGCGAATATCGACCCCGCAAAGCTTCACATGGTCGAGACGCCTGAACAGGCTGCTCAGGCGGTCGACCCCATGAGCGTTGATTCCGTGTTCTGGGCATTTGACATCTTTAACGGTGGCGACGTGGAGAAGAGCCGAGAGCTTATTGGGAAGAAGATCGAGGAGGCATCTGATGTCCGCTAATGCAAAGACTGTCATCGAGGTGCTCTACCCCGAATACGCAAACCAGGCAGGGGACAATGGCAATGCCATGTATCTGCGCGCATGTCTGCCCGATGCCGAGTTCATCGAGACGACGCATGACGACGTTCCCTATTTTGCCGAACACGTGCCCTCATTGATCTTGCTGTGCGGCATGTCTGAAGCGCAGCAGGTAAACACTATCAAGTTGTTGCAGCCGTATCGCGAGCGTCTTGTTGAGCTTATTGATGCCGGTGTGCCCATGCTTTTTACGGGTAGCGCTCCGGAGGTTTTGGGCACTAAAATTGTAAATCCGGATGGCTCGGAGACTCCGGCGTTGGGCCTTCTCGATTTTGTGACGCACTGCAATATCCCCGCGCGTTATCACGATGTGGTGATTGGTGACCTCAACGCTCCCGAACGCGATGAGGCTATCAAGGTCGTGGGCTTCAAAATTCAGTTCACTCAGATGGAAGCCAGTGCGGGTCAGCAGCCGTTCTGCCGTAATGAGGTGGGCTTTGGCCTGAATAAGCAAACCAGCGAGGAAGGCTTTAGAAAAAACAACCTTATGGCAACCTGGCTTATCGGCCCGCTGCTGCCGCTCAATCCCGATTTTACGCGTTATCTGCTCGACCTTATCGGCGAGAAGGATGCTCCGCTTGCGTTTGAGGAGGATGTGCGCGCGTCGTACGAGGAGCGTTTGAAGACGTTCCGCCTGCCGGGAATGGGCCTTGCGTACTAGGTACGCTTTTCGTTGCTTGCGGGCTGGCCGTTGACGGAGCCCGCGGAGGCTATCAAGAGGATTCGGGCGGTGAGGCCAATGGCCTTGTCGCCCGTTTTTGCGTTTTGCGGGGCCGGTCGTGATTTCAATCCGCTTCGGACGCATGCTTATATCTGCTTTCATCGCTTTGGTGGAAAAGTCAAAATATGTACGATTGAAGGCTGTCGATTTTGCATGTATAAAGCTCTAAGGGGCGCAAGAGGGTTTCGTACGGCATATGAACACCGTTCATGTTTATTCGAGAGTCTCTTGCCCTGCTTTTGGATGTATTGGAACTTGTTTCATCGTACATTTTTTAGGTTTTCCACCACTTTGAGTCGTTGTGGATGCAATATTTCCCGATGGGGAGTGTGTGGGCGTATTTTTATGCATATACAGCTTATCTTTATGCATTTTATTCTTATGGTGCCGCCGTGCGCACCGGGCGGTGCGTTGCGGGTGCGGACGATAGAGCCTGCGGGCTGTTTGGGCGGAAGATCGGTACCGTGCCGGTTTGTTGCCATGTGCAGTCGAGGGTGTGACAATATGCTTGATGTGTTGTCACATTCAGGGGGAGAGGGGACGGCTATGGACACATTTGTCTCACGTCGTGCGCTCATATCTTCGGTGAGCCTTGCCGCGATGTCGGCAGGACTGGGCGCGTGCGGCATTTCTGACGGACGGAGTACGGGGCTTCCCGGTTCGTCTTCCTCGGCTAAGTCGTTCGAGCAAAAACCTCTTGTCCAGCAAAAGCTTGAGTCCATGGCGCTCGAGCAAAAGGTGGCGCAGCTTTTTCTTGTCACTCCCGAGCAGCTTACCGGTGTGTCTCAGGCGGTTGTTGCCGGCTCTGCTACGCAGCGAGCTCTCGAGGATATCCCCGTGGGCGGCCTGTGCTACTTTTCACAAAACATCACGGGAGACCAGCAGCTCCGAGACCTCCTTTCGGGCACCTATAGCATGGCATCACGGTCCGGAGCCGGCATTGCCCCGTTTTTAACTGTGGACGAGGAGGGCGGCAGCCTGGTGTCGCGCGTCGCCAACTCGGGCTATTTCGATGTGCAACGCTTTCCGAACATGGCTGAGGTGGGGGCAACGGGAGACGAGACTCAGGCGGCCCATGTCGGGGCAACGATAGGCGAATATCTGCACGAGATTGGCTTCAATGTCGATTTTGCCCCCGTTGCAGATGTGCTCACCAACTCCCACAACGAGGTTATCGGGCCCCGTGCGTTTTCCTCCGATCCCGACGTGGTGGCGCAGATGGTGTCCGCCGAGGTCCTGGCGATGCTCGATACGGGCACAATGCCCTGCATAAAGCATTTTCCCGGTCATGGCGATACCGCTGGCGATTCCCATACCGGCGCTGTCGTTTCCTCGCGTTCTGCCGAAGAGATTCGAACATGTGAGTACAAACCCTTCCAAGCGGGAATCGAGGCAGGCTGTCCCTTCGTGATGGTGGGGCATATCGAAACTCCCAATCTGGCGGCAGATGGCTTGCCGGCATCGCTTTCCAAAACGATGATCACCGACGAGCTCCGCGGGCGTCTGGGGTTTGGGGGCGTGGTGATATCTGACTCGTTTGTCATGGGTGCAATTACGCAGCGCTACGCGTCGGCCGATGCTGCTGTGCGCTTTATCCAAGCAGGCGGCGATATGGTTTTGATGCCCGAGAACCTGCAGGACGCATACCAGGGACTGCTCGAGGCGGTAAACGAGGGCGTGATTGAGGAGAGCCGCATTGACGAATCGGTCATGCGTATTCTCAAGGTCAAGAAGCGTGCCGGAATGCTCATGTAGCGTGGGTTTGCATGAGGCTAGGTGCCTGCTGAGCTGGGCGCGTTTTGCGCAATTCCTTAAAGGCTAAAGGGAGAGGGCCCAACTGTAGGTCGATTGGTCCACGATGGTATCGATGGGCCAGGTGTGGGAGCTGCGCCAGGCGCTTGCGGGGTCGTGAACGGTCACATTTCCGCTGTCATCGATATCCGAAAGTACGATAAAGTGGCCAACGTTGGTGAAATCGCCAATGTTCATGAGCGAAATAACGGGCTTGCCCTGTGAGAGGGCGGAGGATATCTGGTCTTTATTGCTGTCGAACATCTTGGAGCTGACGCCAAAGGCGGCGGCACCTTCGGTCATGAACGACCACTCGGTGGAACCGCTCGGAGCATAGCCGTGCGCGTCGGCCCAGGCGGCCATCGTGGCTGGCGTGTAATCGATATGGCCGGTGAGATAGACGTAGGCCATCGTGAAGGCGGTTGGTCCGCAGGCATTGTCGCGGACAGTGCCGCCGCCATAGGGGCGCTGCGCCCACATGGGGTCGGTTTGGTAGAGATAGGGCATCTTGCCTTGCTTCCACGACTTCTTGGGTGTTGATATGGGGAGGTCCGCCGGGCTCATAAGAGGCATATCGAGTTGAGTCGTCTCGGCGGCAGGCTCTACACCTGCGGAAATGGCGCCAAAGAGGGCGCCGATGATACCAAAGATCACGATAAGGGTTGTCAAAAGCCCGCGCCGAATGCGCAACGGTCCGGCCGGTGCCGCCGCCCCGCGATGTGCCCTAAACCCTGCCCCGCGCATGCCGGGACGTCCAGAGGCAAAGTACATATGGTTGTTGGAATAGGTACCGCGGCGGAGCGGTTGGCCGATTACGGAGCCTTGCGAGCGCGATGGGCGGGCGCCGGTATTTCGACGTGATGGGGGCTGGCTGCTTCGCGTTTGAAATTGAGCGCTGCGCAGTGGGCGCTGGCCGCTCCGGGACGGACTCGAGGTGCTGCGCTGCGGTCGGCTTGCGCTGCGCCTCGTCGGGGTCGAGGAGCGTCCAGGGTCGCTGTTGAGTTTTCGCCCCGATGCAGGAGTGTAGGAGCGCTGTGCGCGGCCGAGGTCATCGGCATGATGTCGCGCGGGGTCGTGTGCGCGCCGGTTGCTTTCGGTTTGTGAATGGTGCCTGCGCTCCGGCTGCGAAGGAGCCTGGCGAAAATGGGGTGCCCGTTGAGGCTCATGCGAAGGCGGTCGTTGGGGGTTTCTTGGCCGTGCGGAGGCGAGGCGGACCGTAGGACGTGCGGTCCCGCTTTCGTACCGGTTATTGTCTTCTCGTGCGTTCATGGCCCTCCGTTGCTGGCGTCAAGTCGCCGAGTGCGCAAGATTGCCCCCATTCTATCTCAAGTAGGATGTTTACCCCCTTCGAGCTCGGCTTTGCGTACATATAACCGCTGGTCCCGCGCCTGGGTCCTTTCGCCGCCAGAGGCTTGACGTATAAGAAGGATGTAACGCATCGACAGACTTTTTGCGCTTTGGGGCGCCGAGCGCTCGATTGCGAGACCCTTGCAGTCACGCTCGTAGACGCCTGCATTCTTCAGGCAACGGATGCGTTCGTTTCCTGTTAAGGTAGCTGCCGAGGAATAGACATGCGCGTGACGCCCCCGCCTGCGTTGCTGCGTGCGGATAGGGCAACTCTCTATGACGGTCCCGGAGGAGGAATCATGGGTAAGAAATATGCGATTGTCGGAGGAAAACTCGTTGACGGTACCGGTTCTGCACCGGTTGAAAATGCTCTCATCCTAATTGGGGAGGATGGCAGGATCGAGTATGCGGGCAAGTACGAGGACGTGCCCATCGAAGCCGGCTACAACAGTATCGATGCTGCTGGAAAGACTGTCATGCCGGGCCTGATCGATACGCATCTGCATTTCTCGGGCAACCTGACCGATGACGATACCGACTGGGTCATGCAGCCGCTGCTGGAAAAGCAGGCGATCGCCGTCAAACAGGCATATGACTGCCTGACCCATGGCCTTACCACTGTGTGCGAAGTGGGGCGGTTTGGTATCCACGTGCGCAATTGCATCAATAACGGCGTGTTCAAGGGCCCGCGCGTCTATGCGACGGGCTTGGGCTTTTGTCGCACTGCAGGACATGGCGATTCGCACCGCTGCAGCCAGCTCGAGAACAAGCAGTCGCATCCTTGGGGCGATCAGGTGGATGGACCGTGGGAGCTGCGCCGTGCTGTTCGGCAACGCCTGCGCGAGGACCCCGATGCCATCAAGATTTGGGCGACCGGCGGCGGTATCTGGCGTTGGGACTCCGGTCGCGCTCAGCATTATTGTGCCGAGGAAATCAAGGCGGTAATCGACGAGGCGAAGATGGTAGGCATTCCCGTTTGGAGCCATTGCTACAATTCGCATTCCGCTGCGTATGACTCGGTGCGATTTGGTTGCGAGCAGCTGATTCACGGTTTTGATATCGATGAGCGCACCATGGACCTTATGGCCGAGCAGGGTACGTTCTTCACGCCTACCATTGGCTTTTTGCCTACTTGGTACAGCACTTATCCTCCTGTCTACGTGCCCGAGATTCACGACAGGTTCCCCGGCGATACGCTGGTCGAGAAGGAGCTGCAACGCAACTATGACTGCCTGCGCGAAGCCAAGAGGCGAGGCGTGGTCTTTACCATTGGTTCCGACTCCTTCTCGTTCGTGACGCCGTACGGATACGTCACGATCGCCGAGATGTACGACTTTGTGGACAAGGTGGGCATCTCGCCGCTGGAGACCATTACATGCGCCACGCTCAATGGCGCCAAGATGGCCCATTGCGATGACGAAACCGGTTCTCTCGAGGTGGGCAAGTGCGCTGATTTGCTGGTTGTAAATGGCGACCCTGCCGTGAATATCCACGATCTTAAGCCTGAGAACATGGATCTCATCATGAAGGACGGCGAGATTGTTGTTGCCGGATCGTTTGGTGAACGAAACAGGTGGAGCGCGTAAGGGCTTGTCTTCCCACCGGGAGGCCCGGGGTCGTTCCCCTTCGCTGGTCCTCGCGCTTCGCGCTGCGGAATCGCTCAGGGGAACGGCCCCGGGCCTCCCTGCGGCCTCGCCCTTGAAATCGCGGGGCGGGGAAGAAGAGATGGCGCGCCCGCGGCGCCCCGAGGCCGCTGATCCTCGCGCTTCGCGCTGCGGAATCGCTCAGGGGAACGGTCCCGGGGCCTCCCTGCGCCGCCGCTTCTAAAACGAAGAAAACATGCCGACGTTTGATGATGGGGCGTCGGGGCATAATGGACGCATGCACGTTATCGCGGAAGGAGGCCCCTTCCGTGTCCATGAAAGGACTTCCCTTATGCCTGCACTTATCACGCATCATCTTTTTGGCGAGGAGAGCATCGACCGCTTGCCTGCCGGGATCGTCACGTCGGACGAGGAGCGCTGCGCGTTTCTGCTGGGAAACCAAGGCCCGGACCCCTTCTTCTTCCGCGTGCGTACGCCGTATATGCGCGACTGCATGCAGCTTGCCAGGGTGATGCATCGTTCACGCATGTCAAAGCAGTTTGCCTGTCTTCGCAACGGCGTGAGCCGTTTACAGAAGCATGATGCTCGGCTTGGGCGCGCTTTTACTCTGGGACTTCTTTCCCACTATGTGCTCGATCGCAACGCTCATCCGTTTGTGTACGAGCAGCAGTTTGGCGTGCTCGATGCCGATCCCGATCTGGCGTCGGCAGCCAGCCAGGTGCATGCAGTGATCGAGAGCGATTTGGATGTCTTGATGCTTCAGCTCAAGCGCAACGGCGCCACGACGGCGGACTATCCGCCGGTGAGCGAGCTTGTTACCAGCGAGCGCATCGATAAAGTGGGCGGCGCGCTGATGAGCCATGTGGCGCGTAGCGTCTACGGTCTCGATGTGGGCGTTGCCGAGTATGGCGGCGCTGTGGCGGATATGCAGATGCTGTATCGCATTATCGAGCCGGCGGGTTCGCTCAAGACCGATGTTATCGGCAAGCTCGAGGGCCTCGTGTCCGATTACTCCTTGCTGGCGTCGCTTGCGCATCCCGTGACAAATAAACAGCCGCTGCGCGCTGGCAACATGGGGCATATCGCGTGGAAGAACCCCTTTACCGAGGCCGTCTCGCACGAGAGCTTCCCGGAGGTTTTCGATCGCGCGTTGGACGACTACGAGCGTGCGGCAGCGTGCTTTGTCGAGTGCGCTGATATGGAGCAGCTGACGGGGCACGTCAACTATTCCGGCCGTCTGCTTGCTGCCGATGAGGAATTCGACCGCGAGGAGTAGTGCGTCGCCTGACTCTCGCCCGTCATATAATTCGTCCGATCAAGCCCGCCTCGTGCGGGCTTTTTTCTGCATCTAACTGGGGTCTTCACAAAATGTGACAAAATAAACCTGTCGACTTTCTGTCACATTGAGCAGGTGGGTTCATGCAGCGTTGACGGGTTCTTGACCCGTCCTTGATACAACTTGTCGTACGATATTCTATTGATATTCCGAGCAAACGCCGCTGTGGCCAACCAAAGGGAGACGCACACCATGAAGTACACCAAGCTCGAGCGGAACTGGGTTATGTATGATGTGGGCAATTCCGCACTCGTGCTGCTGCAGACCTCCGTGGTGCCCATCTATTTCAACGCGCTTGCCGCAGGCGCCAGCTCGGCTGGTCTAGTTACCGCATGGGCCAATGCCCAGACGGTCGCCTCGCTCGTGGTGGCGTTCCTCATGCCGATTCTGGGTGCGCTCGCAGATTACGCTGGCAACAAGATCAAGTTCTTCATCGGCTTCTTTCTTACGGGCCTGGTGCTGTGCTTTGCGCAGGCCGTGCCCATGAGCGCCATGGCGTTCCTTGTGATCTACGTGGTGTGTACGATCGGCCTTAACTCGTCCATGACGTTTTACGATGCCATGCTTCCCGACATTACCACCGACGAGCGCATGGATGCTGTTTCCAGCTCGGGCTATGCCTGGGGCTATATTGGCTCGACCATCCCCTTTATCATCTGCCTCGCTCTCATCATGGCCGGCCCTTCGGCGCTCGGTCTCGAGACGATGTTCTGCACACGCATGGCCTTTGTCATCACCGGCGTGTGGTGGCTCGTATTCACCCTGCCCCTGCTTCGTACCTATAAGCAGAAGTACGGTCGTGAGCGCAGCAGCGAGGATACGCTCGGCCATATCGTCTCCGGTGTGTTCTCCGAGGTCGCTCATACCATGAAGGAGATTGCCCGCGATAAGGTGGTCCTTTTGTACATGGTGGCGTTCTTCTTCTACATCGACGGCGTGCATACCGTCATTTCCATGGCTACGAGCTACGGCTCTTCGTTGGGCATCGACTCCACGCAGCTCGTCTTGGCTCTGCTTGTCACGCAATTCGTTGCGTTCCCCTCGGCCATCATCTACGGCAAGCTCGCCGGCCGCGTGGGCACTCTGCGCATGATTACCGTGGCCGTGGTCGCCTATATGTGCATCGTCTTGTTTGCCGCGTTCTTCCTCAAGACCGCTACCGAGTTTTGGATCCTCGCTATCCTCGTGGGTATGTTCCAGGGCGGCGTGCAGGCGCTTTCGCGCAGCTACTTTGGCAAGATCATCCCCAAGGAGAAGTCCAACGAATACTATGGCTTCTTTGACATTTTTGGACGCTACGCTTCTGTCATGGGAACTCTGCTAGTATCTGTTGTGACGTCACTCACGGGGGATCCTTCTTTAGGAGTGCTTTCCATCGGGATCCTTCTGGTTGTGGGTTTCGTTTTGCTAGTAAAGCTCTCCAAGATGCAGGGATCCGCTGCGTAGGCGGACGTGTGCACACCTGTCTTGGAACGGAGGGCTTTACGGCGCAGTAAAGCCCTCCGTTTTCATAGAAGGTGAATGAGGAACAATGAAATCGAATTATCTTGCCCGTGTTGGTGTGATCGCTGCCGCTTATGCAGCTTGCACCCTGATTGCCCTGCTCTTCTTGGGAAGCCTCGCGTGGGGTCCTATCCAGTTTCGCGTGTCCGAGGCGCTGTGCGTGCTCGCCCTATTCACGCCTGCCGCAATTCCCGGCCTGACGCTTGGCTGCGTGATTGCCAACGTGATGAACATCGTCATCTCCGGTACGGGCATGCTGGGCATGCTTGATGTGGTCTTTGGTTCGCTGGCCACCTTTGCGGGCGCCCTTTTTACGTGGAAGATGCGCCGTCGCCCTCTCGTGGCACTTGCGGGCCCCGTGCTTGCAAACGCGCTGATCGTGCCCGCCTATCTTCCGCTTTTGCTGCAGGGCGTGGGCTTCTACACCATCCCCTTTACGACGATCTCGCTCGATAACTCCTGGCTCTTCATGTATCTGTTCGGCTTGGTGACCACTGGCGTGGGCGAAGCGGTTATCATGTATGTACTTGGGTACCCGTTGGCACGCTCGCTGGCAAAAACGCCGATGTTTTCCGCAGAGAGCGCCGAGTTGGGTATGCATAACTAACGGCGAGGTAGCACGCATGCGGGTCGAGTGGCGCCGCGGCTGACAGATGGGCATGCGCGGCGATGGACGGAGCCAGCATGAAACCCGTTGTCGTGATTCCCACGTACTGGGAAGCAAGCCAGGATGGCGTCTGCACGCCGGGCGGGTACGACCACGCTACCGATATCTATTCGACAACGCCCGATCTTGATCGCTGCCTGCGTTCGCTCGAGCAGGTGCGCAAGCTTCCGCGCGTTGTCATTCTTGTTGTGTGTCCTGCCGCGACGACCGCGCGAGTGCGTCGACGCGTAGAAGAGATCGCGGCGGCACACCCCTCGATCGATGCCTTGGTTGTGACAAACGTCGAAGCATCGCATATAGCCGACCGCGTGGCGGAGCTTGCCCCCAACGTCATAGGGGAGCCTATATCGCTACGCGGCTACGGTGCCATTCGAAATATGGGTCTGGCCGTCGCGGCGATTTTTGGGCACGACACCGTCGTTTTCTTGGATGACGACGAGATGGTGCTCGGTCCCGATTTTATGGATAAGGCCCTCTACGCCCTGGGGCAGCAAAACAGGCAAGGCGTCCCCATTTTGGCCAAGAGCGGCTACTTTTACGATCGTGCCGGGTCGCCCATGGCCGATGCAACGCAAGCCGGCCCCACAACGCGTTGGTGGACCAAACGTCTCGAATTCAATAACTGGATGAAGCGAGCCCTTGCGGGAACGCGCATCTCTCGTTCCAACTATGTGTGCGGCGGATGCCTTTCCCTGCACGCGCGCGCCTACATGCACGTTGCGTTTGACCCGTGGATCACGCGAGGCGAGGACCTCGATTATCTCTTTAACATGCGTCTTTGGGGCTTTGAGATGTGGTTTGACAACCAGTGGGTGGTTCGTCATCTGCCGCCGGTGCTAACCCAGCGTGCTCCGCGCTTCATGCAAGACGTATACCGCTGGTACTACGAGCGCGCAAAGATCGCTTATGCCAATCGTCAGCACGACCTAAATCCGGTGACGCCCGAATCGCTCATGCCGTATCCGGGGCCGTGGATTTCCAAGCAGCTCGATGATCGCGTTCGCAAGACGGCTGCGGCACGTGCCATGCTGACGGCCGAGAAGTTTGCCTATCTCAAGATTTTGAAAGATGGCATCCCCGAGGCGGAGTCCTATGCGCGTGCGAACGCGAGCAATTATGTGCGTCTTCAGAGCTTCTGGCCCGCTATCATGAATGGACTATGGAACGATATCGATATGCAGGCCATGCTCCTGCAGCATGAAGAGGAGAACGATGAGCGACAATAGGACCACGCAGGCCGAGGCTTCTTCGCAAGACGGTCTTACGTCGGGAGTGCGCATTCTGGTGGCGGTGTGCGCGGCGTTGCTGATCTTCTATTTTATCTATGCATTGATGGTGGACAGCAAACCTTTGGCGACGGTGTTCGCCTGCGCTCTCCTATGCGCATTCCTGCTGATTTTTATCTTCTTGTCCCTCAATCCCGATATCCTTCGCTCGCAGTACACCGAGCAAACGCTTTCGTCGGCGTCGGAGATGCTGGAGGATATCAAGGACGGTTTGACTCCCGAGGGCGCCGAGGCCATCTGTCGCAGGCTGCTTACCGAGACGCGTGCTATGGCCATCGCCATGACGGACGATACGTGCGTGCTCGCTTGCGCGGGCGATCTTGCGAGCGATTTTCCGCCCGGCTCTCCCATTCATACGCCTGCCACGCATTATGTTCTCGAACACGGTATCGTGCAGAGCTTCACGCATGCCGTGGACGTGAAGAGCGAGACCCGGGGGCATCGCGAGATCCCCGCGGGTATCATTGCCCCGCTTAAGGTGCGCGGCAAAGCCGTGGGAACGCTCAAGTTCTACTATCGGCGTTCGCACGAGGTCAATCGCACCCAGTATGCGCTGGCCTCCGGTTTTGCCGAGCTCATTTCCACGCAGCTTGCCATCCATGAGCTCGAGCTGCAGTCCGAGCTTACTGCCCGCGCCGAGGTGCGCGCGCTACAGGCCCAGATCAACCCTCACTTCCTGTTCAACACGCTCAACACCATTGCGGCCCTTACGCGTACCGAGCCGCTGCGTGCCCGCGAGCTGTTGCGCGAGTTTGCCTCGTTCTACCGCGCGACGCTCGACAATTCTGGCTCGCTTATTCCTGTCAGCCGCGAAATCGAACAGACGCTGCGCTATCTGACGTTTGAGAAGGCCCGTTTTGGCGAGGATCGCATTGGGGTGAATGTCGATATCGACGAGGAGGTCGAGGATACACTGGTGCCTGCATTTGTGATCCAGCCCTTGGTGGAAAACGCGGTGCGCCATGCGATGGGCGACGAAGATCCGCTCCATATCGATATTTCGGTTGCTCCCGAGGGCGAATCCATGGTTCAGATCCAGGTTAAGGACGACGGCGTGGGCATGGACGAGCAGACGGCGGCGCGACTGTTCTGCACACAGGCAATATCCCCGCGCACGGATGCCCCCCAGGGCGGCGGTGCGGGCGTAGCCATGCACAATATCGCCGACCGTATCGCGCGTTTTTATGGACCCCGCTCGAGTACGCAGGTTATTTCCTCCCCCGGGGCGGGTACTTCCGTTGTTTTGCATCTTGATTTACAAAAAAGTATCCTTGAGTAGGGTTAAAATAGAAATTCGGCATTGTATGCCGGCTCGGCGCGATTTTTTAATGGTGCCGGTACTATCGATGGTTATTCCAACGAAGGGACCATATTGATGCTACGTGCGATGATCGTTGACGACGAAGCACCTGCACGCTCTGAGCTGCGTTTTCTGCTTGAGCAGACTGGAAAAATCGGATCGATTAACGAGGCTTCGAGTGTTCGCTCGGCTATTGAGATGCTCATGGAGAATCGTGTCGACGTGGTTTTTCTTGATATCTCTATGCCGGGAGCTTCGGGTCTTCAGCTTGCGGAGGCGCTTCACCGTTTGAAGAACCCCCCTGCGGTGGTCTTCGTTACCGCCTACAGCGACCATGCTGTCGAGGCATTTGATGTGGACGCTGTGGACTACCTCATGAAGCCGGTCGAGGAAGCTCGTCTTGACCAGGCCATTAGCAAGGTGCTTGCGCGTGTCAAGCCGGTTTCGGAGAACAAGTCGTCCATTGAGCGCATCCCCGTTGAGAAGGGCGGCCGTAAGGTGCTCATCCCCGTGGACCAGATTCGCTACATCATGGCCAAGGACGATTACTCCTGCATTTTTACCGAGGATGATCGCTACCTTTCCACGACCTCGCTTGCGCAGTTCGAGTCCAAGCTGGGAGATTTTGGCTTCTTCCGCGTGCATCGCCGCTATATCGTGAACCTTGCATGCGTTGAAGACGTTGAAACCGCTGCCTCCGGTGCGATTCAGCTGGGCATTACCAGCGTGGAAGATCGTATTCCCGTCTCGCGCCGCCGCGTGGTGCCGCTTAAAAAGGCGCTGAACCTCTAATGGACACGCTGGCGGATGCAAAGCGTATCGATATTATTTCCGATACGCATGGATACCTTTCGGATGAGCTTCTCGCTGCCCTTGAGGGTGCCGACTTGATAATCCATGCGGGAGATATGACGTCCGAGGCCGATTGGGACCATCTCAATACCATTGCTCCCATCAAAGCCGTTTTGGGCAACAACGATTTCTATCGCGATTACGGACCAGGGGTGCCGGCGCTCAATACGTTTACGTATGAGGGCTTGAGCTTTGCGGTGGCCCACTATCGCGAGGAGCTCCCGGTGGGGACGGTCGACGTGGCTATCTGCGGCCATACGCATCGTCCCAAAATCGTGCAGTTGGGCAAGTGTTTGGTTATCAACCCGGGATCGCCTACGTATCCTCGTAGCGCGCGGGGCAACACCATGGCCCGTCTTTTTGTGGCCGACGGTCGGGTTATCTCGGCCGACATCATCGATCTATAGTGTGGCGCGGGGCTTGGTCCCCGCGCCATTTTTGTGCGCAAGAGCGCTGTCTACCTGCAAATTCATTGAGCACGGGGTGTGATTAACCGTCTGTTCGGTTGCTCGGTATTCGGGCATCGGAAAAAATTTTTAAAAAAGTGTTGCGCACATCTCAGAGTTCTGTGTATACTAGCTCTCGCAGCAACGCCTGCTGATGGGGAGTTAGCTCAGCTGGTTAGAGCGCCGGCCTGTCACGTCGGAGGTCGCGGGTTCGAGTCCCGTACTTCCCGCCATCAAATGTTAAAAGCCTTGTCTTCGGACGAGGCTTTTTTCGTATAGATGCAAAACTGTCGTTGATATAGGATTATTCCCGAATGGCAATTCATGAGGGGAGATTCCGGTGTTTTGTGCAAAATGTGGGAACAAGTTGAGCGACGGCGCTCGTTTTTGTGTCAACTGCGGTGCGCCGGTTGCCGATCGTGATGGAGCTGACGTTCCGGTGAGCGCTCAGGGGGATGCTCAAGGGGGCGATGCTCCCGACGCGACTGTTGCGGCTCCTGTTCCTGCGCCCGCAGATGCGACTTCCGATGCCGTGGCGGGTCCCGATACCGTGTCTGCTGAGCCCGATGCCGTCTCCGCCGAGCCCGAGGCCGCTTCTGCCGCCGATGCGCCCGCGGCTCCTGCCGACACCGCTGCTAAGAAAAAGAAGACGCCGTTTATCATCGCGGCGGCGATTCTCGTTATCGTCATCATCGGCGTCGCCGCCTTTTTCCTGCTAGGCAACAAAGGCGCGGGAGATATCGAGTTTGGCCAGGACACCGAGGTTGAGCTTGCGGTGACAACCGTCATCAAGCCACGCGGCAAAGACGGCAACCTCATGAATTCCTACGACGCCTACCTCATCAACGAGAAGGCAAAGGGCGACGTTTCTTCTATCAAGACCACGCCGTATCATCTTACGGTCAAAGGCGATCAGGGCTTCAAGCCCTCCGACTTCAAGGATCTCCCCAACAATCGTTACACGCTGGTGATCGTGGACCACGATTCCGATGATGCCGATAGCGAGCAGAAGATTCCCGTCAATTACGACAAGGAGAACAAGAAGGCTCCTTCCGAGGCGATTATCGCGGTGCCCTCAAAGCCCCACAAGGCTCCTGCAAAAGAGGATGGAAAGACCGACGAGCAGAAGGCCTATGGTCTGTTCCTCGATAAGATCAAAGAGTTGACCGATACGTACGGCGCCTGCGGATCAACCGAATGGGGCGGCTCCTACAATCTGGCGACCGGCCTGTGTGTGGCCGATCTTGTAGACTTTGACGGCGATGGCATGAACGAACTGTTCGTGGTCTACAACACGCAGGTTGTAGATTTCAATCAGGAAGCTTGCTTTGACAAGCAGAAGGAGTCGTTCAAAACCGAGGTATGGGCCTACCGTGATGGCAAGATCTCCAAGGTCTTTGATAAGTCGGTTGTTCAAGGCAGCAACGGCGGCATAATGTGGACTTGTGTGTATCAAAAAGACAGCAAGTTCTACCTCGTCACTTTTGATACCGCTTACGAAGATCTTGGCGACGGTGCCTATAACGAAACGACCGATACATTCTTCCACGCTTATGACGGGTCGAAGTTCAAGCAGGCGGCATCGACACACTCTGACGTCGATGTGTCATCGGGCCCGGCTGACGAAACCTATACCGTCAACGGCGAGGATGCCTCGTTCGACGAGATGATAGACTTCCAAAGTTCTTTCTCGCCATATCTGAGCTACGATCTCGTCAGCTTCATTCAAAATGACAACTTTCACGATGAAGGAACGTACTATCCGGTGAACGACCTTCCCAGCTTGGTGGCAAAGACCACCCAGGCGCTCGAGGAGGGTGCTGCGACCAAGAAGGACGACACCGCAAAGGATGCGTCGTATTCTGCCGACATCAAGACGGTTTCCGTGCCGGTGCCCGACGCCTCCAGTGACGTTACCCCTCGTGTTGATACCGATTGGACCTATCTCCAGTTTTCCAAGGACGGTAAGCCTGATGGGTGCAAAGACCTCAACGCCAAGCTCAAGGAGAGCTTTGACGCCGATGTCGACGCCACGTCCTCCTGGAGGCTCGATTTGAGCGGCAACGGAAACGGTGCCGCCGAGGTGCTGCAGAACCGCTGCGACACCATGGTGTCTCTCGACGGCTCGATAGCTTGCGTGTTCCAGGAGCGCTACTATACAGCGGGCGGTCCCCATGGGTGGAACAAGAACGCGGTGGTCTACTACGATCTCTCGAAGGGCACCGAAGTCGACGCCGACGTGGCCTTGGGGATTGACAAGGACACTCTGGCGGGCCTGGCCTCCGACGCCATCGATGCGTTCGTGCGCGCCAATCCCGGTATCAGCGATACTGGTGACGTGCGCGATCACCTTTACGAGATGGATCGCTATGGTCGTGATAAAGCAGGCATCTTCTTTATCACGCGCGACTACGAGATGGGCACCTATGCCGATGGCTCGCATGTCATCTACATCAAGGCCTTCAACGGTGACAGTGGCCTTGTGGGCACGTCGGGGGATTTTGGTAACTGATTAGTGCCCGATGCGCCAATGTGAACACATGAAGCCCGCCTGCGCCCGCCGCGCGGCGGGCTTTGTCCGTCTTACGCGGTATGATAGGTGAGCACAACGAACACAATCGGCAAGGAGAGTTCATGCCGACGATTGATACCCATAGCACGCCGGCCTTCATCACCCTGGAGGGTATCGATGGCTGCGGAAAGTCGACGCAGGCGCGTTTGCTCGCCGCCGCTCTCGAGCATGCGGGCTGCGCGGTGCTGCGCTTGCGCGAGCCTGGCGGTACAGAGATTTCCGAGAAAATCCGTGCGCTTTTGCTCGACCCCGCCAACGCGGCGATGAGCGAGACGTGTGAACTGTTGCTCTTTGAGGCGGCGCGCGCTCAGCTTGTGGAAGAGGTCATTGTTCCCGCCCTGGCAGCGGGCCAGGTGGTGGTGTGCGATCGCTTCTACGACTCGACTACGGCGTACCAAGCATTTGCCGATGGTCTCGACTGCGCGATGGTGCGCAACGCCAACGCTCTTGCGGTGGGGGAGTGCACTCCGCGCCTCACGCTCGTCTACGATGTGAGCGTTGACGAGGCGCTTGCTCGCCGCGCCGTGCGTGCGGGCCAAGACCGCATGGAGCTCAAGGGCGATGTCTTTCAGGAGAGCGTCGCTGCGGGGTTTCGCGCCATTGCGAAGCTGGAGCCTGAGCGCGTGAAGCTGATTGATGCCTCGGCCGGCGTGGCGGAGGTGTTTGCACAGACGGTCGCCTGTGCTCGTAGGGCCGGCTTTGCCCTGTCCGATGCCGATGTGCAGGCGGCTCTTGCTCTCGAGCAGACCGAGGTGGCCTGATGGTGGCCGACGCATCGCTTTTGGCAAAACTATCTGGTCAGAAGCGCGTCAAGAGCTTTTTGACACGTGCGGTGGAAGGCGGTCGGGCCGCTCACGCCTATCTGTTTGTAGGCGCTCCCGGTTCTGGCAAGCTCGAGGCTGCATGGGCGCTTGCTCAGGCTCTTTTGTGCGAGGACGGCGGGTGTGGGGCTTGTGATAACTGCATGCGCGCGGCGCGTCGCACGCATCCGGACGTGCACTATTACACTCCCGAGAGCGCTACGGGCTATCTCATCAGTCAGACGCGCGAGCTGCTGGAGGATGTTGCCTTGGCCCCTATTCGCGCCAAGCACAAGGTCTATATCATCGACCGCGCAGAGCAGATGCGTGCAAATACGGCAAACGCCTTGCTTAAAACTATCGAGGAGCCGCCCGAGACGGTGACGTTCATTTTGCTGGGCACTTCGACCGATACCATCTTGCCCACCATCGTGTCGCGTTGCCAGTGCGTGCCGTTTCGCACGTTGCCGCTCGATGAGTCTGCCCAGACCGTGGCGCGTGCAACCGGCGTCGACCTTGCTCGTTGCCGCATGGCCGTAGCCGTGACGGGCGGGCCCAATGCTGCCATCGGTTTTCTCAAGAGCGCCGAGCGCCAAGAGGTGCGCCGCCAAATGCTGCGCGCTATCGACATGCTCAGACGTTCAGACGAGGCGGACATCTTGCTTTCTGTGCGCGACCTGCTTGGCGTTATCAAGGCGCCGCTTGCAGAACTCAAAGACGCACAAAAAGCGATGCTTGACCGCGACTCGGATTATCTTTCGCGTGGAGCCTTGAAGCAGCTGGAGGATCGCAACAAGCGCGAGCTTACGGCGCGCGAGCGTTCGGGTATCATGGAAGCGCTAGCGTGCGTACGATCGCTGCTGCGCGATGTTTTGCTGCTTGTCCAAGACGATGCCGCTTCGATTGTCAACGAGGACGCGCGAGACATTGCGTGTCGTTTGGCCGAGCATGCGACGTGTACGGGTATCGTGCGCGCCATCGAGGCCGTAGGCGATGCCGAGCATCGCATCGCGCGTAACATAACTCCCCAGCTGACCTGCGAGGTCATGCTCTTTGATATAAGAAAGGCACTTCTATGCCCGTAGTTGTTCCCGTTAAATTTGCTTTTGCTTCGCGCGATTTGTGGTTTGACCCCCAAGGCTTGGACATCGTCGAGGCCGATCATGCCATCTGTTCCACCGAACGCGGAACCGAGATCGGCCTGGTGACCGCAGACCCCTTTGAGGTTCCCGAAGACGAGCTTTCCGCCCCGCTCAAGCCCGTACTGCGCATCGCTACCGATGACGATTTGGACTATGCCGATGAGCTGGCCCAGCGCGGTGACGACGCCATGGAGGATTTCCGTCGCCTGGTTAAGCAAAACGAGCTGGACATGAAGCCCGTTGGCGTCGAGTATCTGTTTGGTGGCGAGAAGGTTGTCTTCTATTTTGCCGCCGAGGATCGTGTAGACTTCCGCCAGCTGGTCAAAGACCTCTCTTCGTGCTTCCACACGCGTATCGACATGCGCCAGATCGGCGTGCGCGACGAGACGCGCCTGGTGGGCGGTTATGCCCATTGTGGGCAGGAGCTGTGCTGCACGCGCTTTGGCGGCCAGTTCGAGCCGGTCTCCATTCGCATGGCAAAAGAGCAGGACCTTCCTCTCAACTCTGCTAAGATCTCGGGCGTTTGCGGTCGTCTGATGTGCTGCCTGCGCTACGAGTTCGAGGCCTATAAGGATTTCAAGAGCCGCGCTCCCAAGAAAAAGACGCTGATCGATACCCCGCTTGGCAAGGCCAAGATCCAGGAGTACAACACGCCGCGCGAGCAGTTGGTTTTGCGCCTGGAGAGCGGCAAGGTTTTTCGTGTGAATCTTTCCGATATGACCTGCTCCGAAGGCTGCAAGAAGCGTGCCGAGGAGCAAGGCTGCAGCTGCCGCCCCGACTGCGTGACGCGCGACATCTTGGAGCGCATCGAGTCCCCGGACATCGCGCTTGCCCTTATGGAACTCGACCGCGAGGCAGGCATCGACGTGGGCGATGGCCTTTCCCGTGCCGATCGCTTGGTGCCCGAGGCGCCTGCACGCCATCGTCGCCAGCGCTCGGGTGAGCATGGGGGCGAAGAGCGTTCTCAGCGCGGCCAGCGCGGTCGCGGAGGCGATGACCGCGGCCAGGGTGCGGCCGACGAGCAAACGCCGCGCCGTCGC
>UMKB01006810.1_pt1 | contig 21067 bp, 17 predicted proteins | sample 1966171 | NCBI WGS metagenome assembly UMKB01 (sample SAMEA4836164, study PRJEB28245) | human gut metagenome | biome: gut microbiome; material: fecal sample | place: Denmark | collected 2008 | reverse complement strand
AACTGAAGATTTAGGGGTTTTCAAATGCGAGTTCCTATAAAAAACATACCGGGAAAAGAATGTTTGAATACCTCACGGAACTGAGAATCTCATACGCAACCAAACTGCTGATCAACAAAAACATCAATATCAGCCAGGTGGCATACGACTGCGGCTACAACAGTCTCTCCCATTTCAATCATCAGTTCAAGCAGGTAACCGGCTATACCCCCAGTGAATACGCTCAAAAACTGTAATGCCCGTTGCAGCTGAATCGTGCGGTCGTTGAAGCCCAAACGTGCGGTCGTTTGAGGCCAAACGTGCGGTCGTTGCTTTTGCATTGACCAGTCAATGCGAGGACATCGTGCGGTCAAGATTATGCGTCCAATCCAGATGCTTGATGGGGAGGGTGAAATTATATTCATCCAAATGCGAAATCAATGATTTCGCATTTGGAGAAGCCGCTCTCTTTATCATCGTAAGTTCCTGATTATATTCGTTGAAAAACTGCACCATATATTGCATATTACGTACAGTAAATCCTTTTATTTCGGAATAATCGTTCTTCAAATCCGCTGCCAGCCGTTGCAAGGTTTTCTTACCCTAACCGTCTGCTTCTTGACTTTGCTGCAACAGGCCTCCAATATCCCAATACATCCTAAGCATTTCTTCATTGGCTGCATAAATTGCCCGTTGTTGGGCTATCAGTACACGTTGCTTGATTTTACGAAGCAATGCCGCATAGCCGCGAAAATCATCTGCCAACTTGTCTATTATTTGTTTATCTGTATTTTTAGCCATAATCACCTTTGATGTATTCACAAAGTTACGTATTTTATTCGGTTGTACATCAAACTCATGCAATATTGTTAGTTATTCTCTTTCACCACATAGCCAACCTCCCGTCTGTTTTTGATTTCTCCATGTGAAGTTACATTTTCCATCAGTCCGGTAGACTTGTTAAAAGGAATTTCAAAACCTTTTCCTTTTAACTTCAGATATCCGTCCGTATCCTCAACCATCAGCTTCAAATTGCCGGAAGCATTCAGATATTCCGGCCGGACCGGATTTCCTATGGCTATTTCTTCCGCATCAATCAGTCGTCCTTCTGCATCAAAGAATTCGAGCAGGAAGCTGTTTCCATTTTCCCAGGCCTGAGCCGGCACGCTCAACACACCTTTGTCATGCGGATTCAGATCAGGAAGAGTTACGTCAAAAGTCTGTCCCTTGTAAGTGGCCTTAGCCGTAAGCTCATTGAGATTCGTATGGTCAAAACGGTTAAAGACCGGCAGCAGTATCGGAGTATTTCTGGTAACATCTCCCACCTGAGTCTTCAGCACACGGACAGGAGAATATGCCTTCTTGGTTCCCCAGAACTCGGGCTTTTCTCTCCGCCATACGTCTACGATTCCCCATTCACCGTAACCGACACAGTTGCCGTTAAAGTCTTTCGGCTTCTTGGTATAGGCAAACTCAATCCAGTAAGAGGTTCCTTTCTTCGGAACAGGCAGCATAAACGTTTCATCGGAATAACACCAGATAGCTCCTCCCAGGCCACCCGGCGCCTTAAACAGATTACTCCACATTTTATCCAGAGAGATTGCCCAGAATCCCCGGATATTCCACCAGTCCCGGGTAACTGAATATCACCGGACGGGTCTTGTCTTCATTCTTCAGCCAGTCATACGACAGCTGGAAGTTCTTTCCATAAACGGATTCGTTACCGATCGACCAGAAAAGCACGGAAGCATGCGAACGGGAAGTAGCGACCATCTCTTCCAGCTGACCCAGATACTGGGCAGTAGCTTCCGGATCATCCTGACTCTTTCCGGGAGCATAATTCTTCTGACGGTAAGTATCCACAAAACAAACCGCAGTTTCGCATTCTACATAAATACCTTCCCGGTCACAATATCTCAGGAAACTTTCTGTGGGAGGATAATGAGAAGTCCGGACAAAATTCATATTGGCACGCTTGAACAGCGCTGCATCCAGACTGTCCAGTTCCGGAGTAGAAGTACGCCCCAACGTAGGATGAATGTCATGACGGCAGGCTCCACGCAGCTTCACCTGCTTGCCATTGACCCACAGACGTGCATACGAATAAACTCCGTCAAAGCGTAAAATCACCTGCTTGCCCCGATAGTCAGCCGGCACAAGAATCGTCTTCTTATACAAAACCGGTTTATCATGTTCAATGCCATATCCCTGCATGGCCAGTTCCCCCGGAACCGTCACACGTTCCCATTTCTCTCCCGGAGCATACACCGTATTGCCAACCAACCGGATCCGGGATGGAATACAACCGGGACATTCACGGAGCATCTGAGCTATCTGTTTTCCGATCTCTTCACGCAGCAAATCACGCAGAAGAGCGGCCTGATGCTTATCCGACACCGCAAAGGCAATACGGGATATGATATCTGCTCCGTAGGTTGTCTGAGATATGTAAGTTATACACCATAGCACACAAGGTTAATAATACAATAGCAAAGATAGAGGTTTAAAAATAAACTGCTTGTCACAAAATTTGCACATTCTAGCAATATATTTGCAAAGAGAACAAAGCAAGCAAACGAAACAGAATTCTCAAAAGCTACTTCGCCTCAAATAGTTACAAATAAAACAATTTCATTTTGAATGATTAGTAAGAAATAAAAGAACAAATATTTGGTTCACATGTCCTTTTAAACTACCTTTGCAGCCGAATTTTAAAGAGATTTACATGTCAACAAAGAAATTTTTGCTGATCGGTGCAGCGACACTGATCGTTTCAAATCCAACTTTTGCAGGAGACTATCTGACCAATACGAATCAGAATGCAGCTTTTCTCCGTATGGTGGCACGAGGAGCTTCCATCGATGTAGACGGAGTATACAGCAATCCCGCCGGACTGGCTTTTCTGCCTAAAGACGGATTCCACCTGTCACTGACAGGACAGAGTGCCTATCAGACCCGTGAAATTCATGCAAGTACTCCGCTTTGGACTCAAGATGGAAATATCACCGAGAAATATTATAAAGGAACAGCTTCAGCTCCGCTTATCCCCAGTTTCCATGGTGCTTACAAACGTGACAATTGGGTAATCTCTGCCGGATTTGCCATCACGGGCGGAGGAGGAAAAGCATCCTTCGACAACGGACTTCCCATGTTTGATGCCATGGCTGCAGGCCTGATTGCCCAGCAGTCACAAGGACTGGTCACTCCTTCCATGTATGACATCAATACGGCTATGGACGGAAAGCAATACATCTATGGTGTACAACTGGGATTGAGCTACAAAATCAATGACTGGCTGAGCGTGTTTGCCGGAGGACGCATGAACTATGTGAAAAGTGGCTACGAAGGTTACCTCATCGCAAAAATGAAAGAAAGTTATGGTGGAAAGACACTTGCTGATCTACAGCTGAAATGCGACCAGAGCGGATGGGGGCTCACTCCGATCATCGGCATTGATGCAAAATTGGGACGATGGAACCTGGCTGCCAAATATGAATTTAAGACCAACCTGAACATAGAAAACAAGACCGACAAACTGCTGGTGCCGGATGGTGTACCGGAATCCGTACTTAAGCCCTATGCAGACGGTGAACAGACACCGAGTGACATTCCGGCTTACCTCAGTGTAGCTGCCGGTTATGAAATCCTGCCTAACCTGAGAGCTTCGGTAGAATATCATTTCTTCGATGACAAACGTGCAGGTATGCTCAACGACCGCCAGAAAACCCTGACACACGGAACCCATGAATACCTGGCCGGTATCGAATGGGATATCGTCAAAATGCTGACTGTCAGCGGAGGATTCCAGAAGACCAGTTACGGACTGAGTGATGATTTCCAGACAGACACCAGCTTCTATTGCAGTTCTTACTCACTGGGATTCGGTGCCAGAGCCAGACTCAGCGAAGCTTGGAGCATTGATATTGCTTATTTCTGGACAAATTATGAAGATTACGAAAAAAGCTCAGACAGCTATAACGGTACAGGAATGCCGGGAACGGATGTATACAGCCGCACCAACAAGGTATTCGGACTGAGCCTCAACTATCAATTCTAAATACAGAACAACACGCGAGATTCAGATAAAATAACACATCTGGCGAAAATAATTTCATCAAAATCACACCTGTCACATTTTTTTCTTAACTTTGCGCTGCATCTAAGAAAATAAGATTCAAACAACTTTTTAAAATAAGGAATTATGATGACTATTGACAAATTCAACTTTGCCGGCAAAAAGGCAATCGTTCGCGTTGACTTCAACGTACCTTTGAACGAAGAAGGTAAAATTACTGATGACACCCGTATCCGTGGTGCCCTGCCTACCCTGAAAAAAATCTTGGCTGACGGTGGTGCACTGATCATCATGTCACACATGGGTAAACCCAAAGGCAAAGTAAACGCTAAATATTCTCTGAGCCAGATCGTTGACGCTGTTGCTGCAGCTCTGGGTACTCCGGTTCAGTTTGCTCCGGACTGCGCTAAAGCACAGGAAGCTGCTGCTGCATTGAAACCGGGTGAAGTTCTGTTGCTGGAAAACCTGCGTTTCTATCCGGAAGAAGAAGGTAAGCCTGTAGGTATCGAAAAAGAAGATCCTGCTTACGAAGATGCAAAGAAAGCTATGAAGGCTTCTCAGAAAGAATTTGCCAAGACTCTGGCTTCTTACGCTGACTGCTATGTAATGGATGCTTTCGGTACTGCTCACCGTAAACACGCTTCTACTGCTGTTATCGCTGACTACTTCGATGCAGACCACAAGATGCTGGGTTACCTGATGGAAAAAGAAGTACAGGCTGTTGACAACGTATTGAAAGATATCAAACGTCCGTTCACTGCTATCATGGGTGGTTCTAAAGTATCTACTAAGATCGGTATCATCGAAAACCTGATGGATAAAGTAGACAACCTGATCCTCTGCGGTGGTATGGCATTTACTTTCGCAAAAGCACAGGGTGGTAAGATCGGTAACTCACTGGTTGAAGACGACAAACTGCAGCTGGCTTTGGATATCATCGAAAAAGCAAAAGCAAAAGGTGTAAACCTGGTTCTGGGTTGCGACTGCATCGCTGCTGATAAATTTGCTAATGATGCCAACACTCAGGTTTGCGACGACAAGAACATTCCTGACGGATGGATGGGTCTGGATGCAGGTCCTAAGACTCGCGAAGAATTCAAGGCTGCTATCAAGGGTGCCAAGACTATCCTGTGGAACGGTCCTGCCGGTGTATTCGAAATGGACAACTTCGCTGGTGGTTCTAAAGCAATCGCAGAAGCAATCGCAGAAGCTACTAAAGAAGGTGCTTTCTCATTGATCGGTGGTGGTGACTCTGTAGCTTGTATCAACAAGTTCGGTATGGCTGACCAGGTATCTTACATCTCTACTGGTGGTGGTGCTTTGCTGGAAGCTATCGAAGGCAAGATCCTGCCGGGTATCGCAGCTATCCGCGGTGACAAATAAGATTTGATTCTTATCAATCTATCATAAAGAAAGGAGGCTCAAAAGCCTCCTTTTTCATTTTCAGTTTATCTGATCAGATATCCGTCTGTTATTCAACTGTAAGACACGTCACCTTATTCTTCCGAAATCTGACTGTCTACAGGAAGCTCTCCCACCTCTTTCTCCTGCGGAAGTTTCAGGGTATAAAGGGCTGCATTCAGTTTACGGATCTGGTCACGCTTCAGTTTGCCCGGATTATAGACAAAACCTTCTACGACGACAATCCGGCCGTTCGTACGGTCCACACGGGCATGTGAGACAAAAGGACCTCCCATCGCATCGTTCTCCATCTCCCACAAACCACGCACTTCATATGCATAATCACCCTGCACCGCAATGTTACGTGCATCTACAAACATGGAATCAGCAGTCACCATATACATACCTTCTTTTGCTCCCGGAAGGTTGGCTTTCATCACAGAATCCCGTTTCTCTATGAAATATGCCTTTGTAAAGGTTTCCTTGCTGGTATACGGATAAGTATAGATAACAAAGTTCAGATCATTCAGGTTGCTGGAAGCCCACAGGAACTGCTGGCCGACCTTGTACGAAGCCAGTTCTACCGGCATCCAGATGTCACAGTCAAACAAGCTTTGCACCTTGGCTGACAAGACCTCATTATGCTTCTTCTTCAACAGCTTTACTTCCCGGTTCATTTCTGCACGGGTAAAGAAATCAATAATCACCTGCCCATGCCTGGATACATATTCGGCAAACTCTTCCTGACTCGGTGACTGGATAGTCATAATCATCTGTGGAGAAGCATACGCATCACGGGTATACTTGAATTTAGTCTGAGTATAAATGTCCTGAATATCCGCGATAATGATGTTGCGGAACAAGCGGGTACTACGGTTAAAAGACTCCGGACTAACTCTCGAAATCCGGAAAGAACGCTCCGGCTGGGGCAATCCCGGAACATCGGTATCAAGCACGTGGAAAAGCGCACTGTCCGGACTGTTCCAACATTGGTCATCAGCAACCACCAATACCTCATAAGGCCGGCCACTGGATACCGGAGTCACAATACTTTTACCCTCCTTATGGCAAGAAGCAAACACAAATATAACTGATATAAGACTTGAATAAAAGGCTAAAGGTTTCATAAATTTAAAGGTATCAATTCTAAAAATCGTTTGTAAGATTCAGTTTAAGCATATATCCTTTGCGCAATACCTGCTTGATATCATACACCACTCCTTCAGAAGCATCCGAAGGAATCTTCAACGAAACTGCAAAGTTTTCAGCCTTATTTTCCTCACGCAACTGCATGATTTTCGAAGAAAGTTCATCCAGCGAAAAATCCTTCAACTCGCCTGCCAACCTGTTGTCTACCCAGAACTGGATTCCATATCCCGGCAACGGAACACTCTTGTCGGCCACTCCTGCCGGAACATCCGCATATGCTTTCGGAGAAGCATAATAGAAACGGGAAGTCAGACATTTGTCTACCAGCTCCTGAGGATAAGTTTTCGAAAGTTCCTGCCTGGCCTCACCATACGCTTTCATCAGTTTCTGCTTGGCTGTAGTAATAGCTCCCATCTTCGCATTGCGGTCGGCTACAATACGGACAACAATGGGAAACATTTCCTTTTTCTGTTTTGAATACAGCTCAGCGAATGCGTCTGTCAGTTGCTTCCTGACCTTGTCCGTCATGGTTTCCCAATCAACAAGCTCCTTCTTTGAAACAGGATTTTCCGGCCCGAAAAGGAAGTGGTTCCGCTGGTTGCAATACAATTCCAGAACATACGCCTTTTCCGACGAAATATGATCCAGCATCAGATTGTCTGTGTCCCGCCGCTGGTCTGCATCCCTTACCACCAGTCCGGATTTCGCTTTTCCCTGATTCTTTGTCTGAAGAACTGCACTATAATCTGCTACCGTTTCTTTCACTTCCGGCTTCGCAAAGGCATACACTACCCCTGCAGCCAGAGGTACGGCCAACAAGACACGCAGCCGGACCCACTTGGTGTTTCTTTTTTTCGACATCATAGAAATACGTTTTTTAAGTGAACTGTGAGTAAAACCGCAAGCCATAGAGTAGAGCCTTGAACCCACTGCTTTCCTCACCAATAACAATTGATATATTTTTGCATCGATGCCTTGATCCAATACACCTTCATCGGCCTGATACTCATGAACACCACTAAGTTCATGCTCCAGTTCCAGAGAGACGAAAGGCAATAACAGACAGGTCAGCATTCCGCCCACCAGTACCCATCGGTTCAAAGAAAAACGAGTGGTCGAAGCGAAAAATAACTTATAGAACCCATAGAGCAATGTCAGGCAGAATGAGCTTTTCAGTAAATAGATCCAAAAGGCTACCATAAGTTCAAGATTTACGATCATTCTTTTCCTGCTCTATCTGAGCTATCAGCTGCTTCAGTTCTTCCAGGTCCATTTTCTCATCTTCAATAAACTGAGAAACAACCTTGGTATAAGAATTATCAAAATATTGGGCAACAATCTCCCCGATCGCCGAACCCTTGTATTCATTTTCAGTTATCTTAGCCTCGTAACGGTAGGTATTCCCAAACGCACGATAACTGACAAAACCCTTTTCTGCCAACAGTTTCACCAGGGTAGCTACCGTATTGTAATGTGGTTTAGGCTCCGGATAGAATGCCAGCATTTCACGAATGAACAAAGGACCTTCGGCCCATAAAATATTCATTATTTCTTCTTCTTTTGCCGTCAGTTTCTTCATAAACAGATCATTTAAGATTAATACAATACGAAGATATAAAATTTTTCAGACAAACAACTAAACATATTAGTAGATCTACTAATATTAATAGTAATTAACAACAAAAGCAAAAGTTTAAACGGATTACTGAAAACGCAAGCAGATTTCAACAAATGAGCCGTATCAAAACCTTGTTTCAAGTAATGATACAGCTCATGTTCTTATCCTGACAGGATAATCTGAAATTCCATCAAAATCTATCTAAAAATCATTCTGACACTTTTTTCACAACCAGAGTATGATTGTTGGTATCTCTCCATTCTGACAGAAGAGCGTAAAGTTCCTTATAATTTGCCGGAGTCTGCAACTGACGGTCAATGCGAATGGAACGTGTTACTTTCACTCCTCCTTTCACTGCCTTATAACTGAAGACTACTTTTCCGCACGCATTGCTTATTTCCTTGTCTGCATGTCCGGACCATTTCATTCCTTCAGGAAGACGGACTATGGTTTCCAATGCACAATCCACCGTTCTCGGCAAAAGAATCTTTTCTGAAATACTTGTATTAGCGGCATAAGCATAAAGTGAACGTACCGGAGTCGGATCAGACAAAGGAACGATTCCCCATCCATCTGCCAGCTCTTGCAATTTGTCACTCTTAACCTCCAGCGTATCTGTTGTTCTTACTTCCTTTGCACCCAGATAGGATTCCAGCATCAGTTTTTTGCCTTGCAGATCCGTAATGGTCATGAAAGGCTGCAAACAAGCTTCTTCCGTTCCTGTCAAAGCTACTTTCTCCGGCATTTTTTTGCTCTGACACACCAGTGACATAACCGTAGCCAGTCCCCGGTTTCCATCCACTGACGGACGTAAGGCACATACTGCAACTTCTGCTTCCAGTCCGGCAGCCCGCTGCAAAGTAACATCCAGATTAACCAGTTCCGCCTGAGTTCCATAGGCAGAAGTAATCACTTCCGATGCCGGACGTAACCGGTAACCGGCGTCCTGTAACGAAACATTGCAATGTCCCAGCTGATAAAGTCCCGCCATATAATTTGCAATGGCATTACGCATTGCCTGAGGATTGCCTTCCAGCCCCTGAGTCAGCTCAGCAACCTTTCCTTCTACTACGGAAGTATTGCCAACGGCAAACTGCTTCTGCAAATACTTCACCGCTTCTGTATATCCGGGCCATGTGGAAGCAACAAAAACCGGCATCATACCACTGGCTACGGCCTGCACAAGTCCCAAGTTTCCTCTTCCGGAAGGATAAGCATAAGGGCGGGGCACTACATCTTTCAAGGTCCATATAAAGGACTTCATTCCATTTCCCTGGGCAATAACCGGTTTGGCCGATGCATTCAACAGCTCATAGCGAACGGATTTCCCAGCCGGAACATTCAGCCGGAAAATAAATTCCTTGACAGGAGAAAGTTCCTTTACCGGACAACATACATCCAGTTCCGGCAAATATCCCGCCTTGCTCACAATGGAATAATCCAGATAGATCGTAGCTCCCAGTTCCAGTCCTGTATGTACAACCACCATTTCCTTCAGATGATTATATGCCGGAGCATTAGCCGCAGAAGACGGCAGCACTTCTACCAGTGCATTGGAAGGAGTCTTGATCACCGTACCATCCTTCTGACGCGTGTACGACTCATGGATGGTCAGTTCCTGAAATTCCGGATCATAAACGATAAATGTTTCTCCGTACAAGCCATTCATCGCCGCATGAGTAAACAGAGTCAGTTCCTTCTGTACACGCAACTCCTGACTGCCGTCAGCACGTAAGGTATAAGTTTTCGAGAGTTTACGGAACTCCGCTTCCGATTCTGCCTTTACCGGTAAAACAGCCAGTAAAAGCATCCCTAATATTCCTATATAGATTGATAATGTCTTCATCACTTTTTCATTTTAAAACAGTTCGATACGCCGTTATTTCTTCAGTACTATATATTCCCCGCATTTCTTGGCAGCATTCACAGCCTTACGGAAACTGTCCCAGTCAGAAGCTTCATACACCCGTTTCTTCAACCGAAGAGAGGTCTTCAGCTGCAAACGGTTTCCGTCCTGTCCCAGGTATCCGGTAAATCCGGCACCCGGACCATCCAGATTTTCCAGTTTCTCGCCTCCCTGCAACTGATAGCCGGAAGGAATTCTCAATGTTTCTTCCAATTCTACCAAACGGGAGCAGGCATCCTTGAATCCATATTTCCGTTCTTCCAGATTTGTATCTATCCGCAGATAAGATAAAACCTGTGTATAAAGATTATTCAGAACAAATGGTTTAAAAATCAGCACTCCCTGATCCGACTTCAGTGCATAGTCAGGGATTTCATAACGGAACGTCATGCGGATCGGTGCACGCTGGTAGTCTTTCGGTGAACGTCCATAGTCAACACCTTCCAGACGCGCCTTAGGAGATACATTCAGCAACTGGCGTTCCAGAGCGTTTTTCCATTCACTTTGGAAACCGGTTGTAAAGATCCGGCGGATATTGCTGTCACTCTGGCCTTCTGCCTCAATGGTGAAAGATCCTTTTAAAGTTCCCTTATCGTCCAGTACATTATTTGCCTGAATCCGTACATAATGGTTCTCAGGAGCAGAGATGGGAGTAATGCAAAGGTCGGTTCCCTCCGGTGTACCCGGCAGGTAATTCTGCTGCTGTTCGGCACTGCTCCACAATTCCCGGCAGAAAGGTACCCATGTCGGATCGAGCGGCATCATAGTACCGTCACTCAGTTTCACCACTGCCACACAATGGTTGAAATGATCGGCCGGAATCGTTTCTACCCGGCTTCCAGCCATTGTCATTGCCGGAAAGGCTTCAAATCCGGCCATCCGCAGGAATGCAATCAGTGTTCCTGCAATATCCTTACATACTCCACAACGGTCTGTATAATTCATTTTCAGGTTATGCAGTGTAAATCCTTCTCCTTTTCCCATGGAAATACCTGCATACCGGATGTTATCAGCCACCCAGTGAGTCAGTACCGCAACCTTTTCCAGTTCGGTTTTCTTTCCCCGGATCAGTTCATCCACCTTTTTCTGAGCTTCCGGTATAGCCGTGAAACTGCCATAGTCTTCATTGACTCCATAAAACCAGCGGGACTTTTCTTTCCAGTCCGGAGTTGTCGACATCATCAGTTTCGGAGCAGCATCATATAAGTCTACCATATTCGGCTCACGACGGAACGGCATCATTTCATTTTTTGCAAATGTATAGACCTTACGTCCATCCTCGTAGCGCATGGACGAACTGCAATCACCCTGATAGAACTGAAACTGGATTTCTTTTTCAGCCGGAAGACTTACCCGATATACCTTGCGCAAAGTCGGATCACTGCTCCAGAAAGGTACAATATCATAGAATTGTCCACGCATGGGAGGAATGAAACGGGAATCATCTCCTTCCTGAGGCATATCGCCCAACAATGCGTAAGTAAATCCTTTCTTATCAATTTCATAATCGATAATATCCCCCGGTTCCAGCTGTCCCAGTTCCAGCATGATCTGGCGGGCTCCCCAGTAAATCGCCCTTGCCGGAGCAGCATAATCGCATGTTTTGGACACATCCACCGGAGTGTATGTTCCATCCGAATGATAAATAGTGACCCGCTTGAATACAGCAGCTGCTGTCAACGGATCATAATCGTATTTCAAGACACGTTGCTGAAGTGCACCGACCGGTGTCTGTACCTGAACGGCCCGGCAAACGGCAAACGATCCCTGTCCGGTGGGTTCAACCGTTACACTCGTACTGTCTAATAAATTCACACAATGATAGCCTGCATATTTTTTATCCAGAGTTACAGGTCCTCCGCCTCTCCATGACTGGGCATACATACTTGTTCCCCCCAACAGCAGAACAGCCAGCCCCACGAGAGATAATTTTGTCTTTTTCATATTGAACAGGTTACTAATTATACATAACTGGCTAAAGATACACATTCTCCTGCAACCAGCCTAGCAATCGTGAATTTTTATTTTCAAGCCAGTGGAAAGTATCAAAATGACAGTTTGGAAATCTGACTTTTCAAGCGTTTTTCAGGTTCATTTTTGGGTCCAGGGTCCACTGGGTCCATAATGGACCCTCCACCGTAAGAGGAAATCAGCCATTTTTATCCCGAATGGCCAAAGACCCTGACGTTTTTAAAAAACATCGAGAGCTTTTCATCCAAACGCCGAAACAAACACAGGCACACGCCGAAACGTTTTTTGAATAACCGGGATTCAAAATCCAGCGTCTTTCCCTGTTTTCATTTTTTAAACTATGCACATAAAAAAAAGACATTATGCATACAGTTTTTCATTTTTATAGATACATTTGTCAATACTTAATCTTCAAGCAAGGAATGAATCCATACCAAGGAGCTGCCTTGTATTTATCGTTGTTTTCTGTCTGATTTATTTCACAACTCAGGCTATGAGAATGAATGAACAAGAAAGCCTGTTTCTGAGCGTATTTTCAGGACTTTTCCTTTCGGCCAACTCCAAACTAATTTTGAGACAAAACAGTCTCAAAAATCACAAGGTCTAAATAGTAATATTCTATAAAACAACACCTTATAGCAGGATATTTAAAATCAGGAACAATTACAAGAGTTTTTTCTCTTACGGTAAAGGGTCCATTATGGACCCAGTGGACCCATGGACCCAAAATGACGCTGCTGACAAAGTCCTTATTCGGCTTTGCCAAGGGAACTAATTGTCATTATTTTTTAAATCTCCAAGAGATACAACTATGCTTTTATCCGGAAAGCAGGTTTCCGGATATGCAGCCAGTAAGCAGTCAGTACCAGAATGCCTGTCAGCACCCAGGATATCGGATAAACCATCATCAGCACATCATATCCTTTCCACAACGGAGACACGACATACACCCAGACTACCCGGAGCAGACAGGTTCCGAAAACCGTCAGCAGAGCCGGAGTCAGTGATTTGCCCATCCCCCGCAAGGAAGAGCCGGCAATCTCGTAACTGCTGGCAATGAATTGCAGAGCCAGTACAATATGCATACGGATAGCTCCATAATGGTGTACCATCGGTACGTCCGAGAAGAATCCCAGAAAGAAATTGTCCTGCCAGGCAAAAAGCCAGTTGAAGGCGGCACAGAAAGCAACACTTGAAGCCATGCAGATCCAGAAGATCCGATGTACGCGATCCATTTTTCCGGCTCCGTAATTCTGGGCAATGAAACTGATCGCAGCTCCGTTGAATCCCTGAATAATGAAATAGCAGTAGTACTCAAAGTTGACTGCAGCAGCCGACCCGGCAATGGCATCGGCTCCGTAACTATTAATGGATGACTGCACCACCACATTGGAGATCGAGAAAATCATGCCCTGGATGCCAGCCGGCACACCGATTCGCAGCATACGGCTTAATTCCGAGGAATAAATCTTCATCCGGTCAAAATGCAGACGGAACGGTTCCTGTTCTTTCCGCAGCAACCGGATGATCAATGTAGCACTCACCGCATTGGCTATGCCCGTTGCTACGGCTACTCCGGCTACCCCCATCTGAAATCCAATGACAAACAAAAGATTAAGCAGGGTGTTGATTACACCGGCAACCACCAGAATATATAACGGACGCCGCGTATCGCCCATGCTGCGCAGAATGGCTGATCCGAAATTAAATGCCATGATAAAAGGCATTCCCAGAAAATAAATCCGCAAATAGATCACAGCCTGATCCAGTACTTCCGGGGGAGTTCCCATCCAGGTCAGTATCGTCCGGGCAGCTACCTGTCCCAATACCAGCAGGAATAATCCGCTCAGGACAGCCACCAGCTGAACCGTACTGATGGAGCGGCGTATACTCCGGTCATCCTGCTGTCCGATGTGGTTGGAAATAATCGCACAGGCTCCCATGGAGATCCCCATAAACAGGTTGATGAGCAATCCGATGACCGGTGCGTTACTTCCAACAGCTGCAAGGGCTTCACTTCCGACAAAGTGTCCCACTACAGCCACATCGACTGAATTAAAAAGTTCCTGTAACAGACTGCTGGCTGCCAGCGGAAGGGCAAACACCAATATTTTCCTGAACAACGGCCCGTTCAGCATGTCAATTTCATTGCTTCGGGAACCTTGATTAACCTTGCTATCCATCTTTTTTTACCTTAATCCAAAATGCGCGGCAAAGTTACAGTAAAATCGGGAATGCCTTCCGATAAAAAGCATTTTTAATACACTCTTACCTCTCCACTGGCTGCATCTCCCCTCTGAAGGCTGCCAATTTTACAACCATTTCTTTCTGATTACGCATAACAAGCAGCTCTCCGGATTTTTCCACAAGGCAATCCGCTCCGGCTGCAACGGATCCATTTCAGGATTCGGTTGTGCCTGATGATCCAGAACCCAGGTGTCGTAGACATTCCGTTGCTTGCCGGGCTGCGCATTCGGGAACCTTGCCATCGGCTGTCTCAAACCAGCTACATACAGCTGGTCTATATCCATTCCGGCTGGCACACTGGCGACATAAATGTTCCCGGCCTCCTGTTTCCAGTCAAGCCGGATCTGCTGCCCTCCACTGATCACTGCTTTTCCCTCATGGCGGGCACGGAGAGTTACCGTAGCCGGATAATCTTTACTGTCCTGACCGGTAAACTGTACCGTACCCGGCAAATAATAGATTCCATCTTCAAAAACAATTTCCACACTGGTATCACGTCCGTATGCACGTGCCAGTTCCTGAGCCCGTACCAGTGAAGCTACCGGTTTCTTTTCACTTCCGTTCCATTTATCGTTTCCCCGGGTAGAAACATAAATAACCTGTCCGTTAAGCTGCAGACAGCAGCACAAACATCCGGCAGCCCAGGCTATCTGCCGCCGGACATGAGAAAAAGTATATATAAGATTCAACCTATAACCTGGCAACTTTCGGCAACACCATCCGCAGCCGGAAAGAACCGATCCATCAGTTTTCCGTCTTTCACGACAATCTGGTCAGACTTCATCAGAAACTGAACATACAGGTGGGAGTACATTTCATCGGCTACATACCTCAAAATTACCGCTCCTACTACAGCATACAGCCACGCTTCTCGCTGAAATACCAGCCAGACGACAAAGATCTGTTCTATGTTCATTTCTCCAGAATGGAACAGTTCTATCATTACATCCGTTTCAGCAACCTGTCATTGCCGACCGACTTCCGTATACCAAGCATTGAAGGATACAAGCCGCGCTCGTCCGAACATTATGAACTGGGATGGAAACATTTTCTCTCACGGGGACAAGTGGAAATATCCGGCTATTACAAAACCCGGAGAAATGTTGTCGCCCTGCGGCCTGAAGCCTTTATTGACTTTCCTATGCCTATACCCGAAGCAGGGAATGGTTCGACGACCTGAAAGAACAGGGCAGGCTTCCTTCCCTCTATGACATTCCCCACCAGATAGGAGGTGCATTATCCTGTCAGCTGACGAAACGTGCCAGTGTATCCTTAGGCGGTCTGGTACGCTCCGGAAAAGTCACAGACCTCGACCAAAACTTTGACCCTCTTCCGCAAGAAGATTTCCGGAAGGTACGCGAACCGATGAATTACCGGGTAGATGCCAGCTATACTTATAAAAAAGAATTCAGGACAGGAAGATTACTGCTTTTCCGTGCAGGGCTATACAACATCGTAGGAAACCCGCCTGAAGAAGAAATACTGAATTTCTATTCCGTACACTGGCACCGGAACTGTCTCCCGTACGGTTCCATCAGCTTTAAGTTCTGAATATACTTCCGAAATCTGACAGTTTTACTGTCCAGAGCGGGTATTTATGTAAAATTTTCCCCTTTACTACAAGACTTTGATTATAAATTGTTACTTTTGGGGCCTGAATCTAAAAATTTACATATTATGATTACATTTACCCTTTGCCTGCTGGCACTGATCATCGGATACTTCACTTACGGAAAACTGGTGGAACGTATCTTCAAGCCAGACAACCGCCAGACTCCCGCTTTAGTTCATCCAGACGGAGTAGATTACATGGTTCTTCCTACATGGAAGATCTTTATGATCCAGTTTCTCAACATAGCAGGAGTAGGTCCTATCTTCGGAGCCATTATGGGTGCTATGTTCGGAACAGCTTCCTACCTGTGGATTGTTCTGGGTTCCATATTTGCCGGTGCGGTACACGACTATTTTTCGGGGATGCTCTCACTGAGAAATGACGGAGAAAGCCTGCCGGAAATAGTAGGCCGTTACCTGGGAAAATCCACCAAACAGATCATGCGAGCCTTCACGGTCATTCTGATGATGCTGGTCGGTGCCGTGTTTGTTGCCTCACCAGCAGGACTTCTGGCAAAGCTTACTCCGGAATCACTGGACGTAACCTTCTGGATTATCGTCATTTTCGTCTATTATATTCTGGCCACTCTTCTGCCCATTGACAAAATTATCGGAAAAGTATATCCCTTATTTGCCATTGCCCTGATCTTTATGGCACTGGGATTATTAACCATGCTTTATGTGAACGCACCCGAATTGCCGGAATTATGGGATACCCTGGAAAATACGCATCCTCATGCGGAAACAACCCCCATCTTCCCGATGATGTTCATCACAATTGCCTGTGGAGCCATTTCCGGTTTTCATGCAACTCAAAGCCCGTTGATGGCACGCTGCATGCGCAGTGAACGTCATGGACGTCCTATCTTCTACGGAGCAATGATCACGGAAGGCATCGTAGCCCTGATCTGGGCCACTGTAGCTACCTATTTCTTCCATGAAAACGGTATGGGCATCAGCGATGCTTCTGTCGTTGTGTTTGATATCAGCAAAGAATGGTTAGGTACAGTCGGAAGTATTCTGGCCATCCTGGGAGTTGTTGCCGCACCGATCACAAGTGGAGACACCGCTTTCCGCTCTGCCCGCCTGATCGTTGCAGATTTTCTGAACTTTGAGCAGAAATCCATGAAGAGCCGCCTGTATATCTGCGTGCCCATGTTCTTCCTTGCCAGCGGATTACTTCTGTACAGCTTACGGGATGCCGACGGATTTCAGGTCATCTGGCGATATTTTGCATGGGCCAATCAGACCCTGGCCGTATTCACCCTGTGGACAATAACCGTATGGCTGGTACAGGAAAAGAAAGGATATTCCTTCCTGGTCACCTTCCTGCCCGCCCTTTTTATGACGACCGTCTGTGCAACCTATATCTGCATTGCTCCGGAAGGTTTCGGAATCGGTAAAAACCTGATTCCCATCCTCTCACCCGTCTTTCTGATCATAGCAGCATTATGGTTCTATTTCTGGTATACCCGACACAAGGCCCACTCCTGAATCCGGCATTGAAGTAAAATGGCTTCCGACAACATCTTTTAAATATGGCAACAGCCATCTTTTGAAAAAGATCCCCTATTTTTACGTCCTGAAAAGCCATACATTTTATTAACCCCAGGATTTCATGAGTCAGAAAACACTGAAATCTCTTTAAACCAATTATTTATGTATAAAAGATTACTCCTTTCCGGATTGGCTCTTACTACACTCGCTTCGTATGGAACCGAATCTGCAGCTCCCGCCAAAGACAAACCGAACATCATTATGTTTCTGGTTGACGACATGGGATGGCAAGATACCTCAGTTCCTTTCTACAACAATCAGACCAGCAATCTGAACACCCGCTTCCAGACTCCCAATATGGAAAGACTGGCCAGGATGGGGGTGAAATTTACGGAAGCCTATGCCTGCGCCATATCTTCTCCAACCCGATGCAGTCTGATGTCCGGAATGAATGCTTCGCGTCACAGAGTAACGAACTGGACCCTGGAACTCAACCAGCAAACAGATGCTACAAGCGATGTCATATCTCTGCCTTCATGGAATTATAACGGCATCCAGCCGGAAGGGGCAGACAGCATCAGCAATGCAACTCCGATCACTTCCCTTCCGCAAGTGCTGAAAGACAACGGATACAGAACCATCCATTGCGGAAAAGCTCACTTCGGTGCAAGAACCACTCCCGGAGAAGATCCGGCCCAGATGGGATTTGACGTAAATATTGCAGGAGGGGCCAATGGAGCTCCGGGAAGCTATCTCGGAACCAGGAACTTCGGAGAAGGATCGCGCTTTGCGGTTCACGGACTGGAAAAATACTACGGGAAAGACATATTCCTGACAGAAGCTTTAACGCTCGAAGCGATCAGGGAAATGGATGAATCGGTTCAGATGAAACAGCCTTTCTATCTGTACATGTCACACTATGCAGTCCATTCTCCTTACGATGATGACGCACGTTTCAGCGGAAAATACAGAGGAAAAGAAGACAAGCAGCTCAACGCTCCCCTGAATGAAAGCGAAGCCCGATATGCGGCCCTGGTAGAAGGCATGGACAAAAGCCTGGGAGACATTCTGGATTATCTGAATTCGAAACCCGAAGTAGCACAGAATACCATTATCCTGTTTATGTCTGACAACGGAGGGCAAGGACTGAACAACGTACGTCAAGGTGTTGAAAACCGGGATCAGAACTATCCGGCACGCGCCGGTAAAGGCTCTGCCTTCATGGGAGGAGTCAGAGAACCCATGATGGTGTACTGGCCCGGAGTAACCCGGCCCGGCACCGAATGTGCACAGAGAGTCATCATCGAAGACTTCTACCCGACGATTCTGGAAATGGCCGGAGTCAAATCCTACAAAACCAGACAAGTCATTGACGGAGTCAGCTTTGCAGATGCTCTGAAAGAACATCGCATCAATCCGGACCGGACACTCATCTGGCACTTCCCGAACCTTTGGGGAGAAACCCAGAACAAGGAAGAAGGTTACGGAGCTTACTCTGCTATCCTGAAAGGAGACTATCACCTCATCTATACCTGGGAAACCAGACAACTCCGCCTTTACAACGTGAAGGAAGACATTGGCGAACAAAACGACCTGGCACAATCCATGCCGGATAAAGTGAAAGAACTGGCCAAAGAACTTTCTGACTACCTGAGAGCCAGAGATGCCCAGAGACCAACATTGATCCAGACCAACAGTCTGATTCCTTATCCCGACGAAAAGTAAGGACCAATCCATAGGATTCAAAAAAAACGGCAGAAGTTCAGAACACGACTTCTGCCGTTTGCTTACCTGAAAACAATACAGACATCTTCACAGATATCACTTTACCATTCAAACAGGCATATCTAGAGGTGTTTACAAACAATAATCATCCGCTTTTTCACAAAGACAAAATAAAGATTTTCTTCAAACACAAGCAAGCAAAATCGACCAATGTCCATGAAAAGCCCACGAATGCAAACAACTCTCCAACGAATCTTTTTTCACCGGCTTCCATCCTCTCCTTTTATTCATGTCACCCACTCCACGCTATAATGACATGACAGATTATCATCAAAAACGACAGAAAATCATCCCGACCGAAATGGCCCTGAATTTGTATAATTGTAAAACGAAAAATAAGAGAAAGGAGGTTCGCACTACAGATCAGTCAACACAGATTTACTAAAGAATAAACATCCTCTACCCAGGAATAGAGTTCTAAGATTCAACAAAACAAGATAACTTCATAAAAGCAAGATTATATGACTACTCCAGACACAAAAACTACAGAAGATAAATATATCGGCGTACTGACTTCCGGTGGAGATGCTTCAGGTATGAATGCTGCCATCCGGGCTATCACACGCAGCGCCATTTTCAACGGATTCAAGGTAAAAGGTATCTACCGGGGATATGAAGGCCTGATCACAGGTGAAATCAAGGAACTGACCACAGAAACGGTCAGCAACATCATCCAGCGGGGAGGAACCATCCTGAAGACAGCGCGTTCACAGGCATTCATGACCCCGGAAGGACGGAAAAAAGCCTATGAAACCATGCAAAAGGAACACATCGTTGCACTGATAGTCATCGGAGGTGACGGTTCTCTCACAGGAGCACGTATCTTTGCCGAGGAATATAACGTAGTCTGCATCGGACTTCCGGGCACGATCGACAATGACCTGTATGGTACGGATTACACCATCGGATACGATACAGCCCTGAATACGATTGTGGAATGTGTGGATAAGATCCGGGACACAGCCACCTCACACGACCGAATTTTCTTTGTTGAAGTCATGGGACGGGATGCCGGATATCTGGCCCAGAACAGTGCCATCGCCTCCGGAGCAGAAGCTGCCATCATACCGGAAGACCGCACGGATGCCGACCAGCTGGAACAATTTATCAGCCGCGGATTCCGGAAAACCAAGAACAGCAGCATCGTCATTGTTTCGGAAAGCCCCAAAGATGGAGGAGCCATGCACTATGCAGACCGCGTCAAAAAAGAATACCCGCAGTATGACGTACGGGTATCCATTCTGGGACACCTGCAGCGGGGAGGATCTCCAAGTGCATACGACCGTATTCTGGCAAGCCGGCTGGGAACCGGAGCCATCGAAGCCTTACTGGAAGGACAGCGCAACATTCTGATAGGCATCCGCAACAATCAGGTTGTCTATATACCTTTTGCGGAAGCTATCAAAGATGACAAGCCTTTCGACAAGAGCCTGATCAAGGTACTCAACGAATTATCTATTTAATTTATAACTATTTATAATATTCAAAGAGCTGGTTTCACCAATGAAATCAGCTCTTTTGTTTTATCTGGATTCATCATGCGGTCGTTGCGCCTGAATCGTGCGGTCGTTGAAGCCCAAACGTGCGGTCGTTGGAGCCCAATCGTGCAGTCGTTGAAGACCAATCGTGCGGTCGTTGCGGTCCAATCGTATGGTCAAATATTTGGGGTAAAAAAAAAGAACAAAAAACTTTGAAAAGTCTTTTTCTTTCTTTAGCTTTGTGAATACAATAACAACCTTAAAAACTTAAAGTTATGAAAAAGATAGTTTATTTATTCCTTTCAATGTTTTTGGTTACATTCTACGGATGTAAGGAGGAGGAGGATCCC
>UMKB01054374.1_pt1 | contig 21149 bp, 18 predicted proteins | sample 1966171 | NCBI WGS metagenome assembly UMKB01 (sample SAMEA4836164, study PRJEB28245) | human gut metagenome | biome: gut microbiome; material: fecal sample | place: Denmark | collected 2008 | reverse complement strand
AGACGATGCACCGGACGTGCCGCGCGCCGCCGCAATGCGCATGAACTCAGCGGTCTCCCAAGCGGAAGGGTTACTCGCCGATGTGGACGAGCGCGTCGGAAGCGTCACGGGCTTGGGCGCGATCTGCGCCGCCACCTGCGTGGCAGAAGGCTGCTCGGCCTTGGGCGACGTCGCAAAGCGTGCGCCCACAGGACGAGGCGTCCATGCAGGCTCGAAGGCATCTGCCGCAGCCTTTGAATCGGGTGTGGCCGAAGAAGCAGCCGGGGCGGATGCGAAATGCGAGCCGGCCTTAACCATGCGCACACGCGACTGTCCCGCCACATGACGGCCACCCGGCATAGCGCCTCCTCTATCGGTATGTGCCATATCGGCCATGCTCTTCCCCATTTCTTAAGATGTCGAATTTAGGCCTCGGCCATCTCGCGCTTCATGCTCTCGATCACCGTGCGATACTCGGGCATCGTGGCACCCAGAATCTGGGTGGCAAAAATCGCCGCATTCTTGGAACCGTTGATGGCAACGCAGGCAACCGGCACACCGGAGGGCATCTGTACCATCGAGAGAAGCGAGTCAAGGCCGCCCAGGTCGGAGGTCTTCATGGGCACACCGATGACAGGCAGCGGCGTGAAGGCGGCAACAACGCCACCCAGATGAGCAGCCTTGCCAGCCGCAGCGATAATCACCTTGATGCCGCGGTCGGCTGCGGTAGCAGCCCACTCATGCACCTTGTCGGGAGTGCGATGCGCCGAAGCGATAACCAGCTCGTACGGAACACCCAGGCGTTCGAGCTCCGCAGTGCACCCCTCCATGGTAGGAAGATCGGACTTAGAACCCATGATGATACCGACAACGGGCGTTTTCTCTGCCATATACATGCCTCCAGATTGAGAGCGGCCGCGCGAATGTCCGCGCCCCTTAACTACAACGTGTTCAGTATAGACGCGCCAAGCGATGTCGGGCAGATTGCCGTAGCTTTTCCCCAATCGTCCCCGCAAAAGCGTCTGTTATGCAACGGCGAGAACCCGCGTTTATGCACGAGTCCTCGCCGTCATCGTAGCGCCCAGCAAGGGCGCTTTACGTATTGAGTCACAATGCGATCATCGACGCCGGCATCGATCAATCCCAGATGTGCGCAACCGATACCCTACACGTTGTACTGCGGCAGATCCTGCAGCGCGATGGCAGACATACCCACCTCGTTGTTGGAACCGACGCCGGCGCGCTCTTCACGCACCGCTTCGATGGCACTCACGTAGGCGTTTGCTCCCGAAAGCGCCGTGACGCAGGTCACGCCGCGGCGAACCGCCTCGGTGCGCAACAGGTATCCGTCGCCACGCGAGCCCGGGCCATACGGAGTGTTGATGATAAGCGAAATCTCGCCATTGGCAATCATGTCGCCAATGTTGGGATGCGCGCCGCCAATCTTGTTGACGGTCTCGCACGTCACGTTGCCACCGCGCAGCACACGCGCCGTACCCTCCGTGCTCACGATATCGAAGCCCAGATAGCGCAGGATACGCGCAACCGAGAGGATATGGCGCTTGTCACGATCGCACACCGAGATAAAGACTTTTCCCTTACTTGGATTGGGCATGTCGTAGTCGATAGCGAGCTGCGTCTTGGCATACGCCTCGGGATAGCTCTTGGCGATACCCATCACCTCGCCCGTCGACTTCATCTCGGGCCCCAGGATAACCTCGGCTCCCGGGAAGCGACCCCACGGCATAACCGCTTCCTTCATGCAGAACCAATCCAGGCGACGGCTATCGCGAGGCAAATGAAGGTCGGCGATCTTCTCCCCCGCCATGATGCGTGCGGCGCACTTGGCAAGCGGCACACCGGTGGCCTTGGAGATAAAGGGTACGGTGCGGCTGGCACGAGGGTTGGCCTCGATCACGTAGATCGTCTCGCCCTTGATGGCATACTGCACGTTTACCAGGCCACGCACGCCCAGCGCAAGCGCGATGCGGCGCGTAGTCTCGCGCAACCTCTCCACCAGGCTATCGCTAAAGCTAAACGGCGGAATGCAGGTGGCCGAGTCACCAGAGTGAATACCCGCCTCCTCGATGTGCTCCAGAACGCCGCCGATATAGACTTCCTCGCCATCGCACAGGGCGTCGACGTCGGACTCGATCGCGCCCTCCAAGAAGCGATCGAGATAGACAGGATAGTCGGGGCTGATGCGCGTGGCCTCCGCCATATAGGTGCGCAGATGCTCGGAGTCGTACGCAATCATCATGCCACGGCCACCCAGCACATAGCTGGGGCGGACGAGCAGCGGATAGCCAATGCGCGCCGCCACGGCCTCGGCCTCCTCAAACGAGGTGGCCTGGCCCGCCGGCGGATACATGATCTGCAAGCGGTCGAGCAGTGCGGCAAAGCGCTCGCGGTCCTCGGCGAAGTCGATGGAATCGGGCTTGGTGCCCATGATGTTCACACCGGAATCCTCCAGCATGCGCGCAAGCTTGAGCGGGGTCTGACCGCCCAGCGTAACCACAACACCGTCAGGGCGCTCCACATCGATGACGTCCATGACGTCCTCGTACGTAAGCGGTTCGAAGTACAGACGGTCGGATGTGTCGTAATCGGTCGAGACCGTCTCGGGGTTGCAGTTGACCATGATGGTCTCAAAGCCGCGGCTCGCCAGCGCATAACTCGCGTGCACGCAGCAATAGTCAAACTCAATGCCCTGGCCAATACGGTTGGGGCCCGCGCCCAAAATCATCGCCTTGGGCTTATCGCAAGGCGTCACCTCGTCGGCGGCAACCGTTTTGCGCGAGCAGGCATCGGCGCGCATGAGGTTCTCGTACGTCTTGTAATGGTACTCGGTGGCACTTGCGAACTCGGCGGCGCAGGTATCGACTGTCTTCATGCTGGGAACCACGCCCAGTCCCTTGCGATAGGCGCGCACAAAGCGCTCATCGGAGCCGGTGAGATACGCAATCTCGGCATCGCTCGTACCATACTGCTTGAGCAGGCGCATAGCGTCGGCATCGATATCCTCCACGCGCATACCGCGCACGGCCTCCTGCACCTGAACCATATCGTTGATGCGGTTGAGATACCACGAGTCGATCTTGCAGATGTCGTGCACGCGCTCGACGGTCCAGCCGCGGCGGAAGGCCTCGACCACATAGAAGATGCGATTCTCGGTAGGCGTAGCGATAGCCTGCGTAAGCTCGTCATAGTTCAGCTCGGAGGCACCCTCCTTGCCACCAGCAGAAAGCCCCACATGGCCGTCTTCCAGCGAGCGCATCGCCTTGCCAAAGGCTTCCTCAAACGTTCGACCGATGGACATGATCTCGCCCACAGCCTTCATGCGAGTGGTAAGCGTGGTGTCGGTTCCCTTGAATTTCTCGAAGGCGAAGCGCGGAACCTTGACCACGCAGTAGTCGATGGTGGGTTCGAAGCACGCCGGCGTAGCCTTGGTGATGTCGTTGGTGATCTCGTCGAGGGTATAGCCCACGGCAAGCTGTGCGGCAAACTTGGCGATGGGGAATCCCGTAGCCTTCGAAGCCAGTGCCGAGGAACGCGAAACACGCGGATTCATCTCGATGACAATAAGGCGGCCGTTCTTGGGGTTCACGGCAAACTGCACGTTGGAGCCACCGGTCTCCACGCCAACCTTCTCGAGAATGGCAAGCGATGCCACGCGCATGCGCTGATACTCGAGGTCGGAAAGGGTTTGCGCCGGCGCCACGGTGATGGAGTCGCCGGTGTGCACGCCCATGGGGTCGAGGTTCTCGATGGAGCACACGATGATGCCGTTGCCGGCGTGGTCGCGCATGACCTCCATCTCATACTCTTTCCAGCCTTCGATGGATTCTTCCACCAGCACCTCGTGAGCAGGCGAAAGCTCAATGCCTTGGCTTACGATGGAGACGAGCTCTTCCTCGGTATGTGCGATGCCGCCGCCGGCGCCGCCAAGCGTAAAGCTGGGGCGCAAGACGCACGGGTACCCCACGCGCTCGACGATGGCAAGGGCGTCTTCCACCGAGTAGGCATAGCCGGAGCGCGCCACCTCGAGGCCAATCTCGGCCATGGCCTCATTAAAGAGCTTGCGATCCTCGCCGCGCTCGATGGCGGCCAAGTCGCAACCGATCATCTCGACGCCATATTTGTCGAGGACTCCTGCTTTTGCCAGGTCAACAGCGGCGTTGAGTCCAGTCTGGCCACCAAGGGTGGGCAGCAGCGCGTCCGGATGCTCGCGGACGATAACCTTCTCCAAAAACTCGGGGGTAATGGGTTCAACATAGGTGCGGTCGGCCAGGCCAGGGTCGGTCATGATCGTCGCAGGATTGGAGTTGAGCAGTACGACCTCGTAGCCGTCTTCCTTGAGGACCTTACAGGCCTGAGCGCCAGAGTAGTCAAACTCGCAAGCCTGACCAATGACGATGGGGCCGGAGCCAATGACGAGGATACGCTTGATATCGGTACGTTTAGGCATGAAAACCTCCTAGATAAACCGGCGAAGCTTGCAGGCCGCGCCGGTGAGCGTGCAGCTGATGCATCGAAGCGCCGCAGGTGCGGCCACACGGGCCTATGCCTGCGTATCCACCGTCGCGGAAGCATCCTCGGAATCAAAAACCCAACCGGCAAGGCGGTCCTTGGAAATATCGATATCCAGATAATTGGCATCGCCATCCATCAGACGCGCGAAAGCCGTAAAGAGGTAATGCGCGTCGGTGGGACCGGGAGCTGCTTCGGGGTGGTACTGCACGGAGAAAGCCGGGCTGTCCAGCAGCTGGATGCCCTCAGCCGTACCGTCATTAAGGTTGATATGTGTAAGGCGAATGCGTCCAAAACGCTCGTTTTGCACCACGGGCGCAATGCCGCGCTGCGCCCATACGCGCAGGTCGCCATCGGCAGGATGCTCGGTCTCGCCACCAGAGAGCTCGGGAATAAGCTTGCCTAGGCTCGGGAACACAAGGCCGAAACCGTGATTTTGCGCCGTGATCTCCACGCGATGCGAGATAAGGTTCATAACCGGCTGGTTTCCGCCGCGATGGCCAAACTTAAGCTTTTCCATCTGGGCACCGCAGGCAAGACTGATCATCTGGTGGCCCAGGCAGATGCCAAACAGCGGCACCTTGCCAATGAGCTGCTGCACCTGTGCGTACGTCTCTTCCACGGCATCCGGGTCACCCGGGCCATTGGAAAGAAAGACGCCATCGGGATTCATTTCCAGCACATGGGAAGCCGGCGTATTCCACGGCACAACCGTAAGCTCGCAGCCAACGCGCACCAGACCCTCGAGGATGCCGCGCTTGATGCCGCAGTCGTACACGACCACGCGGTACTTGGCGGGCGCGGGGGCAGCATCGGCAAATGCGTGGGCGGCAGGCAGGTCCGCAGCTGCGTAAGAATACTCGTCCGCACAGCTCACGGTCTTGACCAGGTTCTCGCCCACCAGCGCAGGCGCCTCGGCGAGCTTTGCCGCAAGCTCTGCCAGGTCAAAGACCTCGGTCGAAATAATGCCCTGCTGAGCACCATGATCGCGCAGGTGGCGCACAAGTGCACGGGTATCGATACCCTCTACGGCCACGATGCCGTTGTCTTTGAGGTATTCGGGCAGGCTTATGGAGCTACGCCAATTGGAAGGGGTATGGCACATATCGTGCACGATCATGCCGCGAAGAGCGGGAGTTGCGGCACCGCGCTCGGTTGAGCCGGGATACGCACTTTGCACGTCATCAGGATCGATGCCATAGTTGCCAATCTGAGGGTATGTCATGGTGACGATCTGACCTGCATACGAGGGATCGGTCAGAACTTCGAAGTATCCCTCGAGCGAAGTGTTAAAACATACTTCGCCACATGCCGTACCTGCAGCTCCGCAGGCGCGGCCGTAAAAGACCGTTCCATCTGCGAGCATGAGGATCGCGGCGTTTGCGCACCCTTTGCTGGTGCGGGACATGATTCGCTGGGCCAAATCGCTTGGCGCAGCCTTGGCAGACATGATGCCCGCCGAAAGGTTCGTGCCCATGTTCTCTCCTTTTCGGTCTCTCGGTACCGGCTTAAAGGTCATTTAGGCCTGGAGGTATTTTAGTCATATAAGGCGACTGTGGCACGACAATTTAAAAAAGTACGCCAACAGACACATATCGACACATTAAGTAAACGGTCTTGTACGTCTGTTGGCGCGATACTCCCCTATTCGGAAGGCTGTGGCAAGATGTCGGAGGGCTTCTTCTCGGCGGCGCCACCGCGGAATATCTCGCGGCCATGCAGCATGTGTTCCATCTGGCGCTCAACGGCCTCTTCATCGATTTGAGACTGCTTGACCTGCGTGTCATCGGTGAGCGAGGACACGGAGTTCACCTGGGTCTGAATCTTATCGGTGAGCTTGTCGTTCATGCCGATGATCTTGAGGTTCCAATCGATATACGTCGTATTGGCCGATTTCTCCTTGGTCCACACAAACGTAAGCATCGCGCGGCGGGTACCCGTTGCAGGCACAAAGCCAAATAGCTGGTCATGGACAAAGTTGCCCTTATCGTCTGTGAGGGCGTACACCTTGTACACCACGCGGTTGATCTTCTCGTTAAGCAAGGCGTTGGTGGAGAGAGCCGATGCCTGAATCTGGGAGTTTGAAAGCAGCTCCAGCTCATTTTTTGACTGGGTGTCCACCACCGAGACCTCAACGACGCCCGTGCGCTCATCTGCCTCGTCTACCGTAAACTGCTCCGGAAACTGCGTGAATCCGTTGCCCCACTCCACACCAGACTGCATGGCATTGGTCACGGTTTCATAGTCCGCGCACTCCGAGAGGTTCGCCGTATTCAAACGGCGACTCACGCCGTAGACAATCTGCATACCAACCACAAACAGCAAGACACCGACGATGCACAAGATCGCCGTGCGCGAGATCGCCTCGCCTGCCTTGGATCCAGAAGGGTCCTGCTCGGACAGGGGGTCTACTTTGGCACGACGAGCGCGACGCAGGTTAAGACCCACCTGAACGTCTTCACGTCTTGCTTCATCGTCGGCCTTAGCCGCATCGCCACCGCGCACGCGGCGATGCGCCAGCAGCGGGTCGATAACGCCCGAATCGTCGAGCTCAGAAAAGAGCTCTTGTGCCTCATCTTCTGTTAAGGGTGCGTTCTTAGCCATCAATGTCCTCGGGTATTACTCGGTGCGCGCCGCGCGCACGCCTTCGAACTGCATTCGATAGTAGCGAGCATACGTGCCGCCGCGAGCGAGAAGCTCCTCATGTGTACCACGCTCCACGACCTGCCCACGTTCCACCGTGGCTATCTCATCGGCATCCTTAATGGTGGACAGACGATGCGCGATGATGATCGTGGTGCGATTGGCTGCCAAGCGCTCGAGCGACTCCTGGACAGCCTCCTCGCTCTCGTTATCAAGGGCACTCGTCGCCTCATCTAAAATAAGGATGGCGGGGTTTTTGAGAAACACGCGCGCAATAGCGATACGTTGCTTCTGACCTCCCGAAAGACGGCTACCGCGCTCGCCTACCACCGTGTCAAACCCCTCGGGCAAGCTCTCGATAAACTCGAGGATGTTCGCCTGCTGGGCAGCGGCGGCGATATCCTCATCGCTCGCGTCGGGACGGCCATAGGAGATGTTGTCGCGAATAGTGCCATCAAACAGATACACGTCCTGCTGCACGATGCCAATAGCGCGGCGCAGACTCTCCTGCGTCACATCGCGCACGTCCTGTCCATCGATGGTGATGGAACCGGATTGTACGTCGTAAAAGCGCGGCAGCAGCGAGCACGTGGTTGACTTGCCGCCGCCAGAAGGTCCAACGAGCGCGATGGTTTCGCCCGGCTTGATGGAGAGATTCATGTGATCGATAACGGGGCGAACTCGGTTTTGCCCATCGTCACCCAGTTCGCAGTCATCGTAGCTAAAGCACACATCGCGATACTCGATGGCGCCCTCTTCCACGCGCAGCTCTGTCGCGCCGGGCTTGTCCTGCACGTCGGGCGCCGTCTGAAGCACCTCGTCCATGCGCTTGAATCCGGCGAGGGCTTTTTGGAACATCTCGGTCGAATTGACAAGCGTCTCGATGGGCGTGCAGAACAAGGAGATATAGAGTGCAAAGGTTGCCATGTCAACAGGGCTCAGCTCGCCTTGGGCCACCAGCCAGCCGCCCAAAACGATCACAACGAAGTACAGCACGCCGCTCATGAGCCCGTAGGTAGCCGTATACGTTCCCATGGCATGGTACTGATTGACCTTAGAATCCAGGTAGCGGTCGTTGGCATGACGGAATTTGGCGCGCTCGGTGCGCTCATTTGCAAACGACTTAACCACGCGAATACCCGAGAGCGAATCCTGCAACTGCGAATTCACCTCAGAGATCTTCTTGCGATTATCGCTAAAGACAGCCTTCATGTTGAGATTCTGGCGCACCATAACCACCACGAGAACGGCGGTCACCACAGCCATCGCGCCCGAAAGAGCGGGGCTGATGGTAAACAAAATCACAAACGCACCAATGACCTCGACGCCGCAGATAATGAGCCACTCGGGCAGGTGGTGAGCGCCCTCGCAGATATCAAACAAGTCGTTGACCACACGACTCATCATGTCTCCAGAGCTATGGCTGTCAAAATAGGCAAAGCTAAAGCGCTCATACTGATCGAACAGATCCTCGCGCATCTTGGATTCCATGCGCGCACCCATCACATGGCCTTGAGCCGAGACAAAATAGCGGCAACCACAGCGCACGGCGTACATGACAACAAGGCCGATGGCGATAGCCCCGAGCGACTGCATGATGGCGGCCTGTCCCTGCGTAAAGAGGCCTCCCGTCAGGCTGCGCAGGATAATCGGAAACGCCAGGTCGATGCCCGCGAGTACGAGCGCGCAGATGGTGTCTGCAATAAACAGGTGCATCTGCGGTTTGTAGTAGCCCAGAAAACGGCCAAACATACTATTTTTAGCCACGAATGGCTCCTTCCTATACAACATGCGGCGCCCGCCCTTCAAAACGGTACCGAGACGCCGAAAAGTCACGCACAATCGTCAACTTTTGCCTACAAAGAGGAAAAACGAACGATTCTGCGTGACTTTTAAAAATCAATCGCACATCGATGGCTTCGATTGATTCCGGATCGTCAAAACGCGCAGGCCGCGTACCTACTGTTCCACTGCAACATCGGCGTCGGAGGCAAGACGGTGCGCAATCGCATCGCAAGCAAGAGCACCCACAACGGTCTTGGCATCCTCAATCTTGCCATCCAAGACAGCGTCAATAAGCTCAGACAAAGGAACGAGGTCCACGTTGAGAAACTCGTCCTCGTCAGGACAAGCCTCATCAAGCTCAAGATGCGTCGCCATGTAGATGCGAATCAGCTCGTCTGCAAAACCGGCAGACGAGGCAATCGTCGTGAGATAACGCATGCGGCCGGCGACAAAGCCAGTCTCCTCGCGCAATTCACGCTTGGCGCACTCAAGTGGGTCCTCACCCGGATCGAGCTTGCCAGCGGGAATCTCGACCGTCACGCGATCGAGGGCCGTTCGATACTGGCGAACGAGCGCGATCTTGCCCGAATCGGTAAGAGCAACAACGGCGGCAGCGCCCGGATGGCGCACGATATCACGACTGGTACGGCGCCCATTGGGGAGCTCGACCTCCAGACGGTTCACATCGATGATACGGCCGTGCCATGCGCATTCCTCAGAAAGAATATGCTCGTGCAGGGCGGCGTCACGGGGGTCGTCATCGCCCAAAACAAGCGACTCCTCCTCAGGCTCCATCTCATCGACGATCGTCGCGTTATTCGAAATCTCTTCCGCCATCGTATGCGTTTACCCTCCCTAGCTGGTTATGCGTCCCATGCGCTGCGGCCCTTAAGGGCGCGCAGGCCAATGTCATGACGAAGGGTCTTCCCCTCAAAATCGATCTTCTCGCAGGCAGCATACGCTAGGTTGCGGGCCTCTTCGAACGTAGCCCCCAGCGCGGTGACGTCGATCACGCGACCGCCGTTGGTAAGAATCTGACCATCCTGCTCGCGCGTACCGGCATGATAGACGGTGACACCATCCAGAGCCTCTGCATCCTCGATGCCCGTGATGACCTTACCCTTCTCGTACGATCCGGGGTAGCCGGCAGAGGTGAGCACAACCGAGACAGCCCAGTCGTCGCACCAAGAAAGCTCAACCTCATCCAAGCGCTGCTCGGCGCAGGCAAGCATCACATCGACCAGATCGTTTTGCAGACGGGGCAAAATAACCTGCGTCTCGGGATCGCCAAAGCGTGCGTTGAACTCCAAGACCTTGGGGCCAGCAGGGGTAAGCATAAAACCGCCATACAGGCAGCCGCGGTAATCGATGCCCTCGCGATGAAGCTGCTCGACGGTCTGATGTATGATGGCAACCATGGTCTCATGCTCCTCGGGCGTCACGATGGGCACCGGGCTGTACACGCCCATGCCGCCCGTATTGGGACCGAGGTCGCCTTCAAGAGCACGCTTATGATCTTGAGACGTGGCCATGGGGCGCACCGTGATGCCATCGGTGAATGCCAGCAGCGAGCACTCGGGGCCGGTAAGCATCTCCTCGACAACCACAGTGTTGCCAGCATCGCCAAAGGCACCGGAGAAGCACTCATGCACGGCATCGAGAGCTTGCTCGAGCTCGGTGGCAACGATAACGCCCTTGCCCGCAGCAAGACCATCGGCCTTAACCACCAGCGGAGCACCCTGAGCGTTCACGTAGTCAAGAGCGGCCTGCTCGTCGGTGAAAGAACCATAAGCGGCAGTGGGCACGCCGGCGCGCTCCATCAGCTGCTTGGAAAAGAGCTTGGAGCCCTCCATCTGCGCGCCCTCGGCGCCCGGGCCAAAGCACGGAATGCCCGCCTCGCGCACGGCATCGGCCACGCCCACAACAAGCGGAGCCTCGGGACCGATGACAACCATGCCGCAGCCATGGTCTTTGGCAAACGCTGCGACGGCGGTGGGGTCGTTCTCGTCGAGAGAGATATTCTCGCCCTCCCGAGAGGTACCACCGTTACCCGGCGCGATGTAGAGTTTGCCGCAGCGGGGCGAAGCGGCAAGCTTCTTGGCGATTGCGTGCTCGCGGCCGCCCGAACCCAAAAGCAGGATGTCGATGGCCTGGGACTCTGCGTTCATTGATCCTCCTTGTTACCTGCCGCGCGCAGCGCAGCGATACTCACAAAAACGAATATACCCCTCCGTGGGAATTATCCGCGGAGGGGTAGGAACCATACGCCTATGCGCTACTTCCAAAAACGGTTGATAATCTGCTCGCGTTCTGCGCCTACGCCGATAATCGAGACGCGCGTGCGCGCCAGGTCCTCGATAAACTCGACGTAGCTGCGGGCCTCAGCCGGCAGGTCTTCAAACGTGCGGCAACCAGTGATGTCGCAGTTCCAGCCAGGGAGCTCCTCATAGATGGGCTTGGCGTGTGCGAACAGTTCCTGATGCTCGGGCACGGACGTATAACGCGTACCGTCGCAATCGTAGGCGACGCACACCTTGATGGTATCGAACGCCGAGAGAACATCGAGTTTGGTCAAGGCCAGGTCGGTCAGGCCGTTCACGCGCGATGAGAAGTTGGCGATGGGACCGTCGAACCAACCGCAGCGACGACGGCGACCGGTAGTGACACCGTACTCGTAGCCCAGCTCGGTGAGCTTGTGGCCGCACTCGTCCGTATCGTAATCGAGCTCGGTAGGCATGGGACCGGAACCCACGCGAGTGATATATGCCTTCATAACGCCGATCACGCGGTCAACGTTCTTCATGCCCACGCCGGAGCCGGTGATAGCACCGCCCGCGGTGCAATTGGAAGAGGTGACAAAGGGATAGGTGCCGTGGTCGATATCCAAAAGAGTAGCCTGGGCGCCCTCGAACAGCAGCGTCTTGCCTTCGTCGATCATGTCGTTGAGCAAAAGGCCGGTCTCGCAGATGTAGGGACGCAGGCGCTCGGCGTACGGCAGATACTCCTCGCAAATCTGGTCGACCGTGTAGGTGGGCAGGTGATAGATGAGCTCCAGCTCGGGATTGACGCGAGCGAGCGCGATCTCGAGCTTTTCGCGGAAGAGATTCTCGTCCAGCATATCCTGCATGCGCAGACCGATGCGGGCCATCTTGTCCTGATAGCAAGGACCGATACCGCGCCTCGTGGTGCCAATGTTGTTCTTTCCCAGCAGCGTCTCGAACGCACCGTCAAGATCCATGTGGTACGGCATGATGATGTGTGCGTTACCGGAGATGCACAAGTTCTCGGTCGATACGCCATCTTTCTCAAACATATCGATCTCTTCGAGAACCACCTTGGGGTTCACGACGCAGCCGTTAGCGATAACGGCCTTCTTATCTGCATACATGATGCCGGAGGGAATCTGGTGCAGACCGTATTTCTTGTCACCCACCACGATGGTGTGGCCAGCATTGTTGCCACCGGAGTAGCGCACAACGCCATCAAAATCGCCTGCGATAAGGTCGACGATTTTGCCTTTGCCCTCGTCGCCCCACTGACCTCCGACCAACACGGTAGACGGCATCTTGACTCCTTCACGAATACAAGCGCATTTGCGCATTCAAACGTATCTATTATAGGCGCACGCCCGCGCTATTCCTCGGCATGCTCGTTAAGCTCATAAAACTTAGTGGAGGCAGCCAGGAAGACCAGGTCCACATCGCCAATAGGGCCCGAACGGTTCTTGGCGACGATAATTCGCGTGATGCCCTCGGGCGGACGGTCCTCGCGCCCAGCCTCCTGCTCGTTGCTCGAGCGGTCGAGGAACATGACAATGTCGGCGTCCTGCTCGATAGAGCCCGATTCACGAAGGTCGGAAAGCTGCGGACGCTTACCGGTACGAGACTCGACAGCACGGGAAAGCTGCGAAAGCGAAATGACGGGAACGGCGAGCTCCTTGGCCATAATCTTAAGGGCACGCGACATCTCGGAAACCTCGACGGTACGGCTCTCGGCGCGACGACCCGCAGGGGGACTCACCAGCTGCAGGTAGTCGAGGATGATAATGGCCTTCTCCTTGTTATGAAGCATACGGCGCGCTTTGGCGCGGATCTCGGTTACCGTAATTCCAGGGGTGTCATCGATCAAAATATCAAGGCGGGAGAGATCCTCTGCCGCTTGGCCGATATTCGCCCACTCCTGCGGAGAAATCTTACCCGTGCGGAAATTGGACATGCTGACCTGCGCATGCGCGCAGATAAAGCGCTGGGCGATTTCCTTACCGCTCATCTCCAGGGAGAAGAACGCTACGGTATACCCTTCAGACGCAGCGTTGAGGGCCAAGTTGAGTGCGAACGAGGTCTTACCGACAGCAGGACGCGCGCCGATGATGACCAGCTGGCCCTCGCGCAGGCCCATGAGCATGCGGTCAAGACTGGGGTAACCCGTGGGGACACCCGCGGCGACGCCGCCGGCCTCGCAAACCTCTTTTGCCTCGTTAAAGGCCTCGATCAAAAAGTCGTTCAGCGGTTTGTATGCATTTTTGACCTCGCGGTCGGTCACGGACAGCAACATGCTCTCTGCGCGCTCGACAACCTCTTTGGTATCGGTTGGAGCGTTATAGGCAAGCTGATTGATCTGATTGGTAGCGCCGATGATCTCGCGCAGCATGGCATCACGGCGAACAATGGAAGCATGGTGCTGCCAGTTCACGAGTGACAGTGTTTGGCCCATAAGCTCGAGAATGTAAGCCTCGCCGCCTACTTCTTGCAGCTTGTTCTCGGAATTGAGGTGATCGATAAGCGTGATCGAGTCGATGGGCATGCTGCGATCGTACATATCGTGCATGGTCTCGAACAGCGCCTTGTTCATTGGACGATAAAAATCGTCGGGGAGAAGCTCAGTGAGAGCCTCCTCCACAACCTCACTGGAGAGAAGCATGGCCGAGAGCACATTTGCCTCTGCGTCCGGGTTATTGGGAAGGCCCTGATGTGTCCCGCGCTCGGCAAGAGACAGGTCCATGCGCACTCCTTTTTCTCATGTTGCTTAACGTATCAATAGTACGGCACGGCGGGCGCGTTTCACGGGTCCCATGTTTTAAACATGCCTAAACGTTTTTATGTACAAGCAACGTACAAGTTTCAAGCTCAACTTGAAGGCACGTCTTTGACCTGCGGTAATAGCGGTTATCAACGTTTTCAACAATTATTACCTGCGCTTTTACTGAGTTTTCAACAATAAAGCTCTGACCTGCGTTTATTCATTTTTAACCAGCGATTTACCGGAACTTTATCGTTTTTGATTTGCTAGTTTTATTATTTTAGCAGGTAGAGATAGCTGTTTATACAATGCGCAGGTAGATGCCTTGCATTCCCTTGATACAAGAATGGAAATGCCGCATTCGTTCCTACTGGTCTACTCCAGCTTTTCAACAGCAGGTCAAGTGCATTGTTGTGGATTTCTCCCATATCACAGCAATGCGCGCCGTGAAACTCAAACAAGCGAAGCGTCGCTGCCTAAAAGGATCTCGACATAAAAAAGGCTTGGAGCCCAAAACGCGCTCCAAGCCTTCATGCCATGCGACATATGCAGCGAGTAGAGTTACTCGGCAGCAGCCTCGGTCTCGACCTCGGCGACAGCCTCCTCGGCGGTCTCCTCAGCAGCGGCCTCAGGCTCCTCGACAGCCTCCTCGGCGGTAACGCCAACGAGAACGGTCACGGTAGCGCGAATCTCGCGATACAGTGCCACGGGAACCTCATGGGCACCGGCAACCTTGATGGGCTTGCCAAGCTCGACGCGCTTACGGTCGACCTCAACACCGAGGTCAGCCTTGATCGCGTCGGCGACCATGGAGGCAGTAACGGAGCCAAACAGCACGCCCTCGTCGCCGACCTTGGCGTCGACGGTAACGGACTTGCCATCGATGGACTCCTTGAGCGCGCTGGCGTCGGCAATGCGGACGGCCTCGCGCTTCTCAATGTTGTTGCGACGCTCCTCGAGCTGCTTCAAATTGCCCTTGGTTGCCGCAACGGCGAGCTTCTTAGGGAACAGGTAGTTCTCGGCGTAACCCTGAGCGACGTCTACGACGTCACCCTCGCCACCCTTGCCCTTGATCTCACCCAAGAGAATGACTTTCATGAGATCTCCTTGCGGAAATGCACCACTTACGCGGTGCGCAAACGTTTATTGTTTTGCCTTCTCCACTCTGGCTTGCTCCCGCGCAAGACCGCGGAAGTTCGCCCAGATGTCGATAAGGCCGACGATGCACATTGCGAAGAACATCGCCTCGAGCCAAACGGTCAAAAACGTGATCACAAACCTGGTTAAGCAACCCATGCGGCGCTTCGCTTCGAGCGAGGAAACCACGCCAAAGCCCTGAAGTGCAAAGACAACACGCAGGCTTGCCAGCGTAGACACACATATCGTGCGTAGCAGCTGTGCCTGCGGGATGTCTGCAAAGGACGCCCCGAGTCCCAGGATGCAAAGAGCCAATACGCCGACGCACCACATGGGCGCATCGAAATTGGCAATTTGCGGCATGCGGCGAATGCCCGTGCAGCGCACAGACATCGTATACGATCCAATACCCGCAACCAGCGCATCAAACATAGCCGATGCCACATAGACAAACGGCCAGACAACCCGAAGGAGCGGCATGACCTGCGAAACAAGCAAGTCACCTTGGATATCGGACCCCACCGCAGAGCGAACGGCCTCTTGGAGCAACGCGACGAAGGACTTCGAAAGCGACATACCCGTCATCGAAGCGATGGTCGCATCAATGCCAAGCGAAAGCAGCGAAGCCACAACGATCACGATGCACACCGCGGTTACGTTCGCCCGTCCGCGCCACATGCACCATGAGATGCCTGCAGCACAGACATACACGGGAACAAGCGAAAGGGCAACCATGAAATCCCAAGCGCATGCAGCCGCAAAAACCAGCACGCATACGCCAAGACCCGCACAAAGGCCCTTGCCCTTCTTTGCCTCAAGCAGCTCGCGCATACCGTAGGCAAGAAGAAACACTCCCAAATAAGGGAGATACGAACTCAACGCAGCGCCCAATGCCGTCCAAAGCAAGCCCTGAAGCAGCACAGCGGGTCGCACCGGAGGTTTAGGCCCGGCCGGCACGATTTGGCGCTGGGGTTCGTCGTTCCCGTTGATCATCGTTAAAACCTAAAGGCTCAGGGTACCTAGCCGCGGTTGCGCTCGCCGCGGGAAGAAACCACGGGAACGGCGTAGGGCAGGAGAGCCATCTCGCGGGCGCGCTTGATTGCGTTCGCGATGTCGTGCTGATGCTGCGTGCAAGCGCCAGTGACGCGACGGGGCTTGATCTTGCCACGATCGGTCATGTACTTACGGAGAAGCTGAGTATCCTTATAGTCGATGAACTCGGTGTTCTCCTTGCAGAACTGGCAGTACTTACGACGCGGCTGACGTGCAGAATAATCATTAGCCATGTCAAAAATACCTTTCGATACAACGCCAGGCTATTCAAGCCGGCGCCATCACCTAACTGGTGACATCCGCAGGTTATACAACCTTAAAACGGAATGTCCTCATCGTAGACGTCGACCGCGGGCGGCGCCTGCACGGGGGCGGGAGCTGCTTGCGGTGCCGGTGCGGGGGCATAGCCGCCGCCATAGGAGTTACCGCCGTTCTGGCTGTAACCACCCTGGCCGCCCTGGCTGCCGCGGCTCATAAACTCGATTTCATCGACGATGACCTCGAGCTTGCTGCGGCGCTGGCCGTCGCGCTCCCAAGAGCTGTAACGGAGCTTGCCTTCGATCGCAACCTTCGTCCCCTTGGAGAGATAGCGGCTCACGGCCTCGGCACGGGTGCCGAACATCGTGCAGTCCACGAAGTTGGGGTAATCCTCCCAGTCGCCCGTCTGCGGATTCTTGCGGCGGTCGTTGACGGCAACGCCAAACGAAAGCACTTGCGTGCCGCCAGCGGTTGCGCGCAACTCGGGGTCGCGCGTGAGGTTACCGGAAATATTCACTCGATTGATGCTCATGCTGACTCACTACCTCTCGGGTGCGGTCGACTCGATGGCCGGCCGCGCTTCATGTTGGATTTCTACTCCTGGTCGTCGCGACGGACGATCATGTGACGGATCACGGCGTCGGAGATGCGCATAACGCGGTCGAGCTCGGCGATCTGAGTAGGATCTGCATGGAACTTGATGAGGGTGTAGTCACCTTCGGTGAGGTCGTTGATCTCGTAGGCGAGCTTGCGCTTGCCCCACTCGTCAACGTTGTCGACCTTGCCATTACCCTCGGCGATCGTGGTATCGATGCGCTTCATGACAGCGAGACGAGTCTCGGCGTCGAGAGTGGGGTCGACGAAGAACAGCAGTTCATAAGCCTTCATTTGGTCACCTCCTCTGGGCATAAGGCTCCGGGTCGTGAAGGTGCGCCCGGGGCAGGAAAAGACTTGATTATGCTAGATCATCTTCTGCACATGCGCATCTTCGCAGCTAGAACCTCATGAGCTCTACATAACCGCGTTATACGAACGCCTCCCGAAGGACAACCTGGAACAGCCTTCTTGCCCTTTATGCTGCCTTCGAGAGAGCTTGGGCAAAGCATGCCATGGCCATATGCGCCCCTTCAAACAGATATGGCAAAAAATCGACCATTTTATTCCGTAGACTCTCACCCAAAATCAAACAATCCCAGGTCAAGGCTGTAGACATGCAGCTCATTGCGCATAAAGGTTCCGAAAGCCCTGGCTCATATTTCTTAAAAAGCACTCAAGGACTTTTGATATGCCGGGCTCAACACCGTATTACACTGTTTGTTAATCAATCAACGTAAGGAGATTCCATGCAACCGGACACCGACGCCTCATCCGCATGCTCTTGCAACGACACCTGCGAATGCAAGAACCAAAATATCTCTTCCATGTGCCTTGTCTGCGGCAAGGACAATCCTTTCTCCCTTCACGCTCAGATTGTGGAGCACCCCGAGCAAGATGAAGTTGTGTGCTATTTCACACCGCAAGAGATGCATCAAAGCTACCCCGACCGCGTGCACGGAGGAATCTCGGCGGCGGTACTTGACGAGGTGATCGGACGTGCTGTTCAGATGAAACACCCCGACATCTGGGGCGTCACCATTTCCCTTTCCCTCAAGTATCGCAGGCCACTTCCCTATGGAACACTCCTGGAATGCCATGGTCGCTGCACTAAAATCACGCGCCGCACGTTTGAGGGAGAGGGCGAAATCCTAACACCCGACGGCAAGGTAGCCGTTCAGGCCACGGGAACATATGCCATTTGTCCGCCCGACGCCATGACCGGCGAGGGAAACCTTGACGATATGTGGTTTGAAGACGATCGCCCCGTCGAAGGCCTTTAACGCAACGGGAACACAAATAAACTGGCGGAGGAGGAGAGATGTCCTTGGTGCTTCGCGCCAGGGCCGCTGCGGCGCCTTCGCGCCTTGCGTGCTGCGCTGCAAACGCTCGCGCGTTTGCCCAGCTCCGCACCCCTACGGGTTCGAACCCCTCCTCCTGCTTTTGCACGGGGCGGGCCCGATAACAAAAAAAGCTTCCATCGCTGGAAGCTCGAAATTCAAACTGGCGGAGGAGGAGGGATTCGAACCCTCGTGACCTTATACAGGCCAAACGGTTTTCGAGACCGCCGCATTCAACCACTCTGCCACCCCTCCGCGTGGGGTAGAAAACAGGGCGCGTCATGAGACACGCCCTGAGTGAAATCTGGCGGAGAGTCGGGGATTTGAACCCCGGAGACGCTTTTGACGCCTACACGATTTCCAATCGTGCTCCTTCGGCCGCTCGGACAACTCTCCGTTAAGTGCATAGGCAATTCTACCGGAATATCCGAAACTTGCAACCGAGAATCTTTCAAAATTTTAAACCGTCAATCGAAGAAGCGTTTTAACGCCCATTCTCGACGTGTAAGATAGGGCGCGGACACGCATGCAAAACTCACCGTATCCATCGCACGCGTCGTTAATTGTCTATCCCCCTGGAGTGTCTGTGTTCGCTATCTGCACCCTTCTTTCCCATACTCTATCCGGCGTTTGCGGCGCCGTCATGATCTCGACACCCGTGTATTCCCAACCCGTTGCCATCCCCGTCTGGCTTGAGCTGGCAGCCGTCATCGCAGCCTCTATATCGGGTGTGCTCACGGCCCGCAAGCGCAACCTCGACCTTATCGGTGCTATCGCGCTCGCAGTTGTATGCGGACTCGGAGGAGGTCTTTTGCGCGATATGACCCTTCAGGTGGGAGACGTCTATATCCTCAAGCAACCGCTCGCGCTCCCCATCTCCATCGCAACAGCCGCCATCATCTACATCGTTCCCGCTGTCGTCGACAAGCCCGAACGCCTTATCCCCATACTCGATATACTCTCGGTTGGCATCTACTCGGCAACCGGCGCAGACAAGGCGTTTGTCCACGGTTTCGATCCTTTTGTTTGCGTCATGATGGGCGTGTTCACCGCTGTAGGCGGCGGAATGTTGCGCGACGGGTTTATGGGCGACGTGCCTGGCATCTTCCAACGCACAAACTTCTACGCCATTGCCTCCATCGGAGGAGGAGCAACCTATGTGGCGCTCATGCGTCTTACCCCCATATCCAGCGTGGCCGCACTCGTCGCCTGTGTTTTCGTAACGATTGCCTTGCGATGGCTCTCCATTCGCTTCGACATAAAAAGCCCCACCGAGGATGACTTCGCGCGCTGGTTTCGTCGCAAAAAATAGAGGGCAACCGGATAGTGGCTCGCAGCCCATACCACCTCAGCACGCCCCTTTCCCAAATGCTACCCCTGGTTTCTTGTCTGCCCGGCTCGCCGTAATCCATAATGCAATCGATGCACTACCAACTGAAGGAGCATTATGGATCACCGCGTCTTATCCTGGCAGCAGCGACACGGCTTCGCCCTCTCGTTTGCCCTCGCACTCGCAGTTGCCCTGTTTGCGTTCCCCATAGCAGCACATGCTGCAGACGAAGCAGGGAATGTGTTCAGCGGCTCTTCGAGCAACCCCTCCTCCATAGAAGGAGACCTCTATTGGATCGGACGGGCACTCGACCTCGACAGCACAACCGTCGGGCGAGATGTCCTCGCTGCCGGAGAAACCCTCGATATCGACAACACGCAGGTTGGCGGCTCGATTCGAACTGCAGGTAAAACCATCAACATCAGCAAAACAAGCGTCGATGGAAATCTCACCCTTGCCGGGCAGTACGTTACCGTCGATAAAAGTTCTTCTGCTGCAGGGGCCTATATCGCCGCACAGGATATCAACCTTTCCAGCTCTGTAAAGACTGCTGCTCTTTACGGTGAAACCGTCGTTCTTGACGGCACCGTCACGGGCAACGTGAGCATCTATGCAGAAAAACTCGTCATCACCAAAAACGCGAGCCTTCTCGGCAACGTGGAGGCAACCTTATCCGAAAAGCCCACGATCGACGACAACGCTCACATCGTACATCCTATCAATGTGACCTTTGATAAGGCGAAAGGAGAGGATGGGGGAGCGGCTCAAGGTATTGCAAGCGTCCTCGGCAGCATTATGGGCTTCTCTTCTCAGGCATCAGCACTGCGGTTATTGCACTGATCATCGCATGGATTCTTCCTCGCGCGGTGAATTCAAGTGCGGACATCGCGCTCAAGCAGCCGTCCAAGATCATCGTCCCGGGCATGCTCGCGCTCATCGCCATCGTGCCCATGTTATTTATGATTATTGTCGCCGCCTTTGGAATCCCCGTAACCGGCGTCCTCTCGTTTACCACAATTCAATGTGCAATCTTATGCATCTTGACCTGCATCCCCTTCGCCTCGGCAAGTCTTGCTCCAGCAGTGCTGAATTCCCTGCCGCGTCAAGCTGCAGCGGTTGTTGGAGGTTTTGTCGTCGGCGTTGCAAGCCATCTCCCGTTTATAGGCTTCGTCATCGGAATCGCCTGCTTTATCTATTTGGCAGGCTATGCCATCCATTGCATCGGTGAAGGTATGAAGGGCAATCGGCCCCAGCCTCCCGCCGGTGACCCAGACAGTCTCCCACCCATGCCAGGCTCGCCCATTCAGTAAACGCAGACACCGGATAGAAGTCTTTTTTTCTTCAAAGAGCTCAATCTCGAGGCCGCACCCCTCGAGATTGACATGAACTTCGCGATGAGTGGCGGTTTTTCCAATATTTCTGAACGAGTGGCGGTTTTTGAGGGTTTGTAAAATTGTCTGTGTAAGTCTCGCGAACCGGGG
>UMKB01010095.1_pt1 | contig 21176 bp, 10 predicted proteins | sample 1966171 | NCBI WGS metagenome assembly UMKB01 (sample SAMEA4836164, study PRJEB28245) | human gut metagenome | biome: gut microbiome; material: fecal sample | place: Denmark | collected 2008 | reverse complement strand
ATAGGTTTTATTAATTTAATATTATTGTTTGTTATTTCGGTGTCTTCTGTATCACATTTAATGCGATTATATGGACAGCCATCCCCACACACCGGCAGCAAAAGACATACCTTGCACTTATCATCATCAAATGGGGCCGATGCTGCCAAATATAGGAATAACAATTACTTTTTCCTCTAGGCTTTTGGAGTTTTTAGATACGGAATAAGTCATCCATAGTGATAACTTTCTGTATTCTTCCTGCATACTCATTGAACTTCAAACCGTATGTTGTGATGAGTGTCAGGTGAAGGGCATTCTTGCATCGGGTTTCTTCCTGAAATGTGCTGAGCTTATGTCGCAAGTTCTTGTCGTAGCTGGCGTTGATGGAGAAGTCATCTTCGCAAAACTTCATTTCGCAGATATTACAGATGTGGTCTGCTCGTTCGATAACCAGGTCTATCTGTGCTCCATCCTTTTCTTTTCTGCTCTTCCATGGGCTTGATTCTGTCTGTACTCCGCTAATGCCAAGCGCCTGTTTGATTTGTGGCAAATGGTAGATGCAAAGTGATTCGAAGGTGAAGCCTCGCCAAGCCGTAAGGGAGGGTGTCAGTAAATTATCCTGCCAAAAGCTGGGATTGGTAGTCTTCTTGCCATCAATGAAGGAGAGATAGAATTTGCTGTAGAAGTCGGTAAGACGATAGTAAACCTCTCTCTTCGGATAGTCGTATTTGACATACGAGGTGATGAAGTCGCTCACTTCCAGAGTCTTCAGAGTTGTGGAGAGACCGCCACCATCTGTAAGTTTCGTCAGTTCCTGTATCTCTTTTCTTGTGTACCCCTGTTGCTTTTTTGCCAGTAATCGTACAATCTTCTTGCAGTCTTCTGCATTGGTAAAGAGAGAAGAGTAGAGACGGTCGAATTCTAACTTGAGTTTGGCGTTTGGCTCGAAGAAGAGGCGGTCTATGTTTTGCGCCAGGCTCTTTCCCTTTTGGAGCATAGATATATAATAAGGTATGCCACCAGTAGCCATATAGCATTGTACCTGATCGAATTTAGACATTACGATATGGTTTGCCTGGTAAAATCTCTCACATTCCCCCAAGGTAAAAGGGCGGAGCTTGATTTCATCTGTAGTTCGATCGAAGAGTCCTCCCTTGTTGTTGAGGAGTTTGTCTGAAATCCAAGAGGTAGCTGAGCCACAGACGATGAGCATTAAGTTCTCCTTGCCTGCTCCCCATCCATTCCAAAAATGTTCCAAGGCGGTAATGAAGCCAGAACGGGGTGTATCCATCCATGGAAGTTCGTCGATGAATACAACTTGTCGCTTCTTGGTGTCTTTTTTTTCCAGCAAGGATATGAGCGCATCAAATGCTTCCAGCCAGTCGGTTGGAACTCGTTTGATATCGCTGCCATACTTGATGAGCGAAGAGTAGAAATTGCTAAGTTGCTGCTCCTTCAGTTTCTTGCCTTGTAATTCGTATGGCGAGAGTCCTGTGTGGTAGAATGCAAACTTGTCGCCTAACAATTCTCTTATCAGAAAGGTCTTGCCGACTCTTCTTCTACCATAAACTACTGCAAAAACAGGTTTGTTTGTTTGATATAGAGCCTCAATCTCCTTGATTTCAGGCTCTCTTCCTATAATCTCTTGTGCCATAATGATGTCGTTATTTTGCTGCAAAGATACTAAAAATATCGTTTCGCGCAAAATAAAGAGTCGCTATTTTGCGCGAAACGGGGTAAAAAGGTTGTTTCGCGCAGAATAGTGATAGGGAGATTGTATTTATTAGTCGTGGAAATGTGCGGGAAAACAATGGATTTCCACGACTAATCATGCTAATTGACGTTTTTCAGTTTCTCAGCATACTCCTTTGGGAAGATGCCGAACTCCTTCTTGAAGCATTTGGAGAAATACTTCGGAGTGTTGAAGCCCACCTGGGTTGCCACTTCGCTGATCAGAATGTTAGGGTTCGACCGGATGATGCGCTGAGCTTCCTTCAGGCGGATGCTGGTGATGAAGGCAATGACCGTTTGCCCTGTTGTGGCTTTCACCTTATTATATAGAGTGGATTCGCTCATCACCATATCCTTGGCAAAAGAATCGCGGTTGTAATCGCCATCTGCAAGATGTTGCATCACTACCTCTGTGGCACGAGTGATGAATGCCTGATCTGGGTTGCTCAAATGTAACGCAGTCTGTGTTTCGCTCTCCGTGCTGGTTTGGAGCGCAACTTCTGCCTGAATCTTCTCTATCATCTTCTTACGGTTGGCAAGAAGAGCATTGATCCGGACTTCCAGCTCCTCAAACTTGAAAGGCTTGGTGATGTAGGCATCTGCTCCTGCGGCATAAGCCTCGGTCTTGTCCTCTTCCTTGCTCTTGGCGGTGAGCAGGATGATAGGCAGCTGCCAGAAACTCTTGTCAGACTTCAGCTGCTTGGTCAGTTCGATACCATCCATGATTGGCATCATCACGTCGCTCACCACGAGGTCGAGTTTCTCCTTCATGATGATGTTTTTCGCCTGCTTTCCGTTCTTTGCCGTAAACACATGATAGTTCTTGCTCAATACCTGCAGCATCAGGGCGAGCAGTTCCTCGTTGTCCTCCACCACCAGGATCTTGCTCGCATTCTTTCTGATGAAGATGCTCTGGCGGACAGGTGCCAGCTTAGGTTTGTCTTCAGAAGCAGGTTGGAATTCCAGCTTCGTTTCCTGGCTTGCCTGTCTGATGGCTTCCCGATTTACTGCATTTGTTTTTTCAGAATTGTCTATTTCATCTGGTGCATACGCACTTTTTCTGATAGACAGGGTGATGGTGAAGGTAGTGCCTTCGCCTTCCTGACTTTCACATTGGATATCGCCATGATGCAGTTTCACCAGGTCGTGGGTCAACGACAGTCCGATGCCGGTTCCCGGCATGTTCTGCTTGCGGTAGTCGCCATCGAAGAATCGGGTGTAGAGATGCTTCATCTTCTCTTTCGACATACCGATGCCATTATCCGCGATGGTGATGATAGCCTGTTCCTTGCTGAGGCTGAGTGATACATCAATCTTGCCTCCCACCTTATTATATTTAATGGCGTTGGAGAGCAGGTTGTAGATGATCTTATCCATCTTGTCGGCATCAAACCATGCCATGCCTTCAGTCTTCGGCTTCTCCAGGGATAGGGTAATCTTCTGGTGTTCAGCCATCGGACGGATATTCTCGCAAGCTTCTTCTATGAACGAAATCAGGTTTCTGCGGCTCACGAGCAGATGCAGCTGTCCTGCCTGCGACTTTCTCACTTCCAGGATCTGTTGCAGGAGTCGGGTGGTGCGGTTGATGTTGCTGTCTATCACCAGATAGTCTTCCTCATACAGTGGTGCTCTTTCCTTGAGCTTGTAGATGGTGGCAGAAATGACGGTGAGCGGGGTGAGCAACTCGTGGGTGATATTGGTAAGGATAACACCCATCTGCAGGCTGTTTCTGGTCTTCACCTGCTCCTTATACCATCTGGCAGCAGCAAAGATGCCGCCTATCAGCATCAGGATATAGAGCATGAAGGCTATTCTGGATGCATACCATGGCGGCAGCACCTTGATGGTGATGGTGTAGGGCAGTTCCTGCCACTGACCATAGCTGTCGGTGGCCTTCAGACGCAATCTGTAGGTTCCTGCGCTTAGGTTCTGGAAGGTGGCTTTGTGAACATCAGGCTTGCAGTATTGCCAGTCTTCATCATAACCTTCCAGCTGGTAGGCATAGACATTCTTGCTGGCATTGCCGTAAGTGAGGAGTGCAAACTCGATATCAAACTTCTTCACCTTTGCCGGTATGGTAATCTCCTGGGTATAGTGAGGCATTTCTTTCGAAATATCACTTTTGAGAACAGAGTCCAGCATGGCAAATGGCACGTCGTCTATCAGCAGGTCGGTAATGATGAGCTTGCTGTTCTTCTTGTGATGCTTCATTCCCATAAGAGGAGATGGAGTGAAGGAGAAGAAGCCTGTTCTTCCGCCGAAGAAGATTTCCTTGCCAAACTGATAACTGGCATCCGCCGAAAAATGGACTTCTCCCAAACCGTCTTCCCGGGTAAAGTAAGTGATGTTGCGCAAGTCTTCCGCATCCTGACTTTTCCAGGTAATATAAGCCAGAGACTTGTTGAGCGCTACCCAGATATTGCCGAAAGCATCGCCTTCTATGGAGAAGGTCTGGTCATCCGGAAGATGAATCTTTCGGTTCTGGTATTCAAAACGGTCTTCCTCCTTATTATATAGGAAGAGTCCGCCACTGTTTGATATCGCCCAGAGTCTGCCCTGCTTGTCCTCCATACATTTCTGGGCATCATTGATGGCAAACAGCTGGTTTTTAAAGCTGTATTGCTTGTATTTCAGCGATCGGATGTTCTTGGGATTTCCCGAAATGCGGATGATGCCTTCATTATTGGTAGAGACCCAGATGTTACCCTGCCTATCCTGGCAGATGTTACGGATGTCACAGCTGCTGAAGTCGTTTTTACCTTCTTTCATGGTCAGGAAGTAGCCTGTATTGTCTGGATACACGATACTCATACCATTGCGGCTTCCTATCCACATGGTTTTATCCTTTGATTCGAAAACAGCATTGACAAAGTCTTCTTGGATGTATTTGGTATTGCTGCGATTCAGTTCGAAGGCATTTCCCTCCTTTGGTTTGACTACGATACCATAGTTGTTGACCGCAAACCAGATTTCCCCATTGCTTCTTTTGGCAATGCTGGTGATACTCGTGGTTAGCGTATAGTCGTGCAAACTGCCAAAACCTGGAATTTCACTATTATAATAGGTGGCACCGGTGTATCTGTTGTAGAGCGCTACTCCGTATGGGTTGAGCCCCAGCCAGAACCATGCTCCATCGGTGGTTAGTATGGCATTCACGTAGTTGATGGTAGGGGCATTCTGAAGATTTCCCAGATGCCACTGCCTGAAGAGCGATGGTGTGGTAGTAATCTGCAGGACTCCATCATTCTGCGTGCAGAGCCAGATGTTGCCCCCCCCCCATCTGTGCAGATATCATTGCAGTAGATGAGTCGGCTGTTGCCTATCTGGGTATATTTCTGCCAGCTGGCCTGCGGCAGGTTTTCGTCGAGAAAGCAGATGCCTTCTCTTGTGCATGCCCAGAGAGTATGCGTAGTAGGGTCTTCTACGAATTTATAGAAGATGTCGAAATTATTGGTTGTATAGGGATATTGATGATATTGCGGATTCTTCAGATTGTCCGGATTGCTGATGCACAGCACTCCGTATCCCCAGGTTCCTACCCAGAGACGATGGTTTCTGTCGAAAAAGAGCGAGTAGGCAGAATTTATGTCATTCAGCTTCGGGTAGCTGCGGAATACGTTGCTGCCACGTTTCAGACGCATCAGTCCGGAAGACCAGGTACCGATGAGAAGGTCGCCGTTTTTGTCTTCAGTTACACATTTTACGCTGAAAGAATTGAGGCGCTGTTTCTTTCCGTTTTCATCGATGCGCCAGGCATTCCTGGAAGTATAGGTATAGAAGGATTCATTTTCCGGATTGAAATAAGATAATCCTCCATCTGTACCAACCCAGAGTGTACCATCTCTCGAAACAAAGAGATGGTAGATGATTCTCTGATCTTCGCTTGGCAGGAAATAGGTCTTGAAAACGCCAGTCTTCCGGTTTATCTTTACCAGGCCGTTTCGGGTTCCCAGCCAGAGGTTCTGCTCGTGGTCTTCTGCCATGGAACGGATGTCGTTGTTGGGAAGAATACCTGGAGAAAGAGCATTCGATTTATACGATTTCACGGTATAGCCATCGTATGATTTGAGTCCGGAATTGGTTCCCACCCACATCATTCCTTCGCTATCTAGTATCATGCAATGGCTTTCAGACGCTGGCGAAATGTTAAAAGATGCAATGCTGCGGTATGGAAATGTTTCCGCTTTAGCAATGATGCAGCACACAAAAGTCAGTATCAAATATATCGTTCTCATCTTGATTATTAGTATTTCTTTGTATTTTGGGTACAAATTTACAGCTTTTTCCCGAATTTTTCCCTTATTTTCTCGAATTTTTCCCTAATATATGATAAAAAAGACCGAATTTTGCAATTGTGAAGCAATAAAAGTTGCCTTGGCGAGAGCGAAGGCGGCACTTTACATTTTTTTTACATAAACAGTATAATATAAACTAATAAATTAAAATACAACTTAAAATGGAAAATCTTAAGCTAATAACATCGTCTAGAAGATTGATGGCTTTGGCAGCTTTGGCAACTGGCGTTGCTTTGCCTCCACAATCTATCATGGCAGCTTCTACAGCTCAGGTTGTTCAGCAGTCGGGTGTCGTTAAAGGGCAGGTTCTTGATCCTTCTGGTGAGCCGGTAATCGGTGCTACCGTAAAGGTTAAGGGTTCCAAGACGGGTACTGTTACCGATATTGATGGTAATTTCTCGCTCAGTGCTGCTCCAGGTGCTATGGTCGAAGTGTCTTATATAGGTTATAAGACCATGACGGTAAAAGCTGGTAATGGTCCGTTGAACGTTACTTTGGAAGACGACAATCAGGCTTTGAGTGAAGTAGTTGTCGTAGGTTTCGGTACTCAGAAGAAGGTAAACCTCACTGGTGCTGTCTCTGTAATCGACAGCAAGGAGATTGCTTCCCGTCCTGTTGCCAATGCTACCCAGGCATTGCAGGGTCTGGTTCCTGGTTTGCAGATTTCCAGTTCATCTGGTTCTATGGATGCTACTCCTAATGTAAATGTACGTGGTACTACTACCATTGGTGAGGGTTCCAAGGGTACTCCATTGATCTTGATTGATGGTTCTGAGGGTGATTTGAATACCATCAACCCACAGGATATCGAAAGTGTATCTGTATTGAAGGATGCTGCTGCATCTTCAATCTATGGTTCCCGTGCACCTTTCGGTGTAATCTTGGTTACTACCAAGAAAGGTAAGTCGGGTAAGGTTACAGTCAACTATAATAACAGCTTCCGTTTCAGCGGAATGATTCGTGGCAAGCACATGATGAACTCTGTTGACTATGCAGCATGGGTAAACGATGCTCATACCAATGGTGGTAGTGGTGTGTTCTTCGATCAGGAGCGTATGGATAAGATTGTGGCTTATCACAATGCCACTCCTGTAGGTCCTGGTACCCGAAAGGATGCCAATGGTAACCTGCTCTACGGTATCGATTCCAGCAACGGCACAACATGGAATGATGGCTACGCCTATGGTGTAGATGACGTAGATTGGTATGATGCCTTGTATAAGAGCACAGCCTTCTCTCAGGAGCATAACGCAAGTGTGAGTGGCGGTAATGATAAGTTTAATTTCTATGCTTCTTTCAACTACCTGCACAATGGCGGTTTCATGAAGCTGGATAAGGATAAGAACGACCGTTACAATACGGCAGCTAAGATTGGTGCGCAGATTACCGATTGGCTGCACCTGGATTACTCTACCCGCTGGACCCGTACCGATTTCCAGCGCCCTGCTAATTTGACCAACAGTCTGTATCAGGACTTGGCACGTCAGGGTTGGCCGGTATTGCCTTTGCAGGATCGCAACGGTTACTATTATTCTGCACCTTCTCCTGCCCTCGGTCTGGCTACAGCAGGTAAGGATACCAAGGAGCGTGACATCCTGAACCAGCAGGTGAACCTGTTGATTGAGCCTATCAAGAACTGGAGAACTCATATCGACTTCACCTATCGTTCAGAGAATACTGCACGCCACTGGGACAAGAAGATGCTCTACAACCATGATGTTGCCGGCAATCCTATCGTTTACGACAAGGGTTCCAATGTTCATGAGGATGAATATAAGGAGAACTACTATAACTTCCAGGCTTATACCGAGTACAACTTCTCTCTGGCTAAGAAGCATAACTTCCACGTAATGGGTGGTTTCCAGGCAGAGCAGTTGAGAAAGACCGAATTCGGTCTGCAGCGTAATGGTATCTTGGATGAGTCTCGTCTGGAGGTGGATCTGACCAATGGCTTGAGCTACGAAGGCAAGGAAATCGTTCCTTCCGTGAATGGTGGACGCAACCAGTGGCAGACAGCGGGCTTCTTCGGCCGTTTGAACTACAACTATGATGAGAAGTATCTTTTCGAGTTCAATATCCGTCATGATGGTACATCCAAGTTCCGTAGAAACAATATGTGGAAGACCTTCCCATCTTTCTCTTTGGGTTGGAACATCGCTCACGAAAACTTCTGGAAGCCATTGGAGAATACTGTAAATACCTTGAAGCTCCGTGCATCTTACGGTTCTTTGGGTAACCAGAATATTGATAACTGGTATCAGACCTATTCTACAGTAGCTTATAATTCTGTCGCAGGTGCCTGGCTTCAGGGTGGTAAGAAGACCAACATTACTGCAGCTCCAGGTCTGGTTTCTGCAGCCTTGGGTTGGGAAAAGGTAGAAAGCTATGATGTCGGTCTCGACTGGGGTGCTTTCAACAACCGCCTGACTGGTTCCTTCGATTACTATGTACGTAATACCAAGGACATGGTAGGTCCTGCTCCTGAGTTGCCTGCACTTTTGGGAACTGCTGTTCCTAAGACCAACAATACTGACCTCCGTACCACTGGTTGGGAGTTGCAGATTGGCTGGCGCGATCATCTGGAGAATGGCTTGAACTATGGTGTAACATTCAATGTTTCAGATGCTCAGGCTAAGGTAACCCGTTATCCAAACAACCCTACCGGTTCCTTGTCTAGCTATATCGAGAACCGCAAGGTAGGCGAAATCTGGGGTTATGAAACCATCGGAATTGCCAAGACTAATGATGAGATGAACCAGCATCTGGCTACCTTGCCAAATGGTGGACAGAGCCAGCTTGGCGACAAGTGGGCTGCTGGTGATATCATGTACAAGGACCTGGATGGCGACGGCAAGATCTCTAATGGAAGCAATACATTGGCAGACCATGGTGACTTGAAGGTTATCGGCAACAAAACTCCTCGTTATCTCTTCGGTCTTGATCTCACCGCCAGCTGGAAGGGGTTCGACTTCCGTGCATTCATGCAGGGTGTCATGAAGCGTGATTATTCTGATGCGAGAGAATTTCTGTTTGGAGCTACCGACTCTGGTGTATGGTGGGCTGCAGGTATTACCGGCGTTCAGGACTACTTCCGCGATTCAGAAACCTGGTCTGTCAAGAATGGCTACGAATCAGAGAATCTGAATGCCTATCTGCCACGTCCGCAGTACAGCGGGAAGAACATCCATACCCAGACACGCTATTTGCTCAATGCAGCTTATTTGCGTATGAAGAACCTTCAGATTGGCTATACCCTGCCACAGAGCTTGGTTTCAAAGGCAGGTTTGGGCAATGTCCGCTTCTTCGTTTCAGCAGAGAATTTGTTCACTATCACCGATCTTCCAAGTCAGTTCGACCCAGAGACCATCGATACCGATTATGGTAATGGTTATCCTCTCTCTCGCACTTTCTCTTTCGGTGTTAACGTTACATTATAATTAAAAGGAGATATTAATATGAAATTCAAACATATAGCACTTATGTCATTGGCACTTGCTGCATCCTTCTCTTCTTGTAGTGATTATCTGGAGCAGGAGCCACCATCAAGCTTACCTTCTGATGGATTCTTTACTTCAGAGGCAAAGGTGAAAGCTGCTGCCGATCAGTTCTATGGTGATGTCTTGCCAGGACACGCCAACTGGAGCTATGGTCTCTATGCCGGAGATGTGAATACCGACAACCAGATCAACTGGAATGGTGATGGCAAGTTTGCCACAGGACTTTGGAAAACAGCCAATGATAACGGCAACTGGTCTTGGAATAATATCCGCAACATCAACTATCAGCTCAATTCTATCCTCGAGGCTCAGAAGGCTGGTAAGATTTCAGGTAGTGAGGCTATCATCAACCAGTATATTGGTGAGATCTACTTTATGAGAGCATACTGCTACTTTGATATGTTGCAGAAGTGGGGCGACCTTCCTATTGTAACCGAGGCATTCCCTGACAATGAGGAAATTCTGGTGGCTGCCAACAAGCGTCAGCCTTGCAACGAGGTGGCTCGTTTCATCATGGAAGACTTGGACAAGGCTATCTCGCTGATGCAGGATGGTTTTGACAAGAACCATACCCGTATCTCTCCAGATGCAGCCCGCCTGTTCAAGAGCCGTGTAGCTCTCTACGAGGGTTCTTGGCTGACTTATTTTGCCGGCACAGCTTTCGTTCCTAACGGCGAGGGATGGCCAGGCAAGGCTAAGGAGTATAATGCCAACTATCAGTATCCTACAGGTTCTGTTGATGCTGAGGCTAAGTATTTCCTGCAGGAGAGTGCCAAGGCTGCCGAAATGGTAGCTGACAAGTATAAGGATCAGTTGATGGTGAACACCGGTACTATTCCTCAGAAGGAAGGTGATCCTCAGAACCCTTACTTCAATATCTGGGGTACTACAGATATGTCGGGTACACCTGAGGTTATCCTTTGGCGCCAGTATAGCAAGGAGTTGGGTGTAGTCAATAATGTGGAGGTTGGTGTCCAGCATGGAGACTTTGGTGTAGGTCTCACCCGCTCTATGGTAGAGGGCTATGTGATGAAGGATGGTAAGCCTATCTATAATTCAGCCTATACCTATAGCGACCAGACTATCGCCGATGTAGCTACCAATCGTGACCCTCGTCTCACCATCTTCCTGAAGGTTCCTGGACAGAAGAATGTATTCAAGAATATGTCTGCTCCTGAGGATCACTATGTCATCGACGAGCCATATCCAACCATTACCACACGTAATGCCGAGAATGACTATTCTACAGGTTATGCAATCCGTAAGGGTGGTACCTTTGATAAGGCTAATACAGGTAATGGTAACTGCTACAATGCAGCTGAAATCTTCCGTGCTACCGAGGCGCTGCTGAACTACATGGAGGCTGAGTATATGTTGACCAACAGTCTTTCTGGCAAGGTTCTGGAGTATTGGAAGGATGTACGTAAGGCTGCCGGCTTCACAGGTGATGCTGTTAACCCACAGGTTACCATCGATGCTACTGAGATGAGCAAGGAAACTGCCGACTGGGGTTCTTACTCTGCAGGCAAGCAGTTGACCGATAAGATTCTCTACAACATCCGTCGTGAGCGTCGTTGCGAGTTGATTTCAGAAGGTCTTCGTGGTATGGATTTGCAGCGCTGGCGTTCATACGATCAGTTGATGACTACTCCTGCTCACATGGAGGGTATTCATCTCTGGAATACTCCAATGCAGAGCTGGTATAACAACCTGAATGCCGATGGCTCTTCTAATGCCAACGTATCAAGCTCTTCTCTGAGCGAGTACTATCGTCCATTGGAGGTGAACATGACAGCTACCAACAGCTACAAGGATGGTTTCACCTGGCACATGGCTCACTATCTGCAGCCACTTCCTATCAAGCAGTTCCTGCTCACCGCAAGTGATTATGCTTCTGTAGAGAAGAGTCCATTGTATCAGAACCCATATTGGCCAACATCAGCAGGTCAGTCAGCAGAGAAGTAATCTTCTAGACTAAATAAGTATTCTAATAAATAAAGGCTCAGATGAAATTGTCCATTGATGGATAATCTCTTCTGAGCCTTAATACAAACTCAGAGCATATATAAAAAGATAGGAATTCGAAAAGGAGATAATTAGGTACTGTTAAGCGGGGTTAAAAACGTTAATAAATAAATATAAGTTTTGGGGGGGCTGAATTTTTTTATATAAATTTGCGTCTAAAAAATAACAAAAACGATGAATAAACAAGTAATAATTAACAATCTAAACACGTCAAAAAAGAATTGTGTTATTGTGTCTGTTGGCGATGGAAGCTTGCATCGTCAATTGTGCTATGATACTGCTAATTTTGATTTGCATTTGCTTGTTTATGACGATACTTATAATAAGTATCTTGGGGATTCAAAGTTTGTATGTAAACTGAAAGGTTACAAAATGGATATGTCTTTTCAATATTTTCAAATGCACCCTCAGTTTATAGAACAATATGATTATTTCCTGTTGTTGGATGATGATATTCAAATCTCTGTAGATTCGGTCAATAAGTTATTTGAATTGATGAAGGAATACAGGCTTAAAATCGCTCAACCTTCATTGAGTAATTCTTATTATACGTATGAACATACATTGCACAATCCAATGTGTACAATACGATATACTAATTTTGTCGAAATGATGATGCCTTGCTTTTCACGTGAAGCTCTTATGGCAGTGATGGATACGTTTGAAGAGCATGTGCGTTGGTGTGGTATAGAGTATCATTGGCCTTTATTGATAAATAGCAATAAAAGAGATATAGCCATTGTTGATTCTGTCCAGGCAGTTCATACCCGTCCTGTACAGACTATAACAAACGGGAATTATCAAATTATGCTAGAATATTTACAAAAAAACAAGCTTAAAAAAGAAATTGCTATATATATGGAATGTACTTGTTCCGATACAGATTATGAGGATTATAAGAAATTGAGGAAAAGAGTAGATGACATAATAGTAGAGCTTACAAATGGAAAACTATATAGGATGTTGACTTCCGAGTTGGTTCCTGTAGTATGTTTTTTCTGTTTATATTCTATGGTTTCAGAAAAGAGAATATATTTGGATATGGCAAAAAGAGCTGTTGATGAAATATATTTCAAGCATCGTGCTGATATTGAATCTTCAGTAACGGAACAGGAAATTCGAAAATTATCAGTTCTTGTCGATTATTTACGGCAGTATGATATTTCTCTGTGTGAAATTATGAAGTTTCTGCCAGAAGTTGATAAACGGGCTACTAGCTTTGCTGACGTATTAGCTATACTCAATATCAATGATGATTATGTAGATACAGATGTAATGGATTCTGTAAAAAAGGGGGTTAAAATTTGTTTGGAACTCTTGACGGAAGAAAAGTATAAATATAAGTTTTTTTAGTATTAATCTTTTAAATTTTGGAATTATGCAGATAATTAAGAAAATCAAACCTGCGAATGTAGTTGATAAGGATTCTATGTTTCATATCCTTGGTGGCAATAACACTAATACGTCTGATGGCTGTACTTGTCAGGGCAGCGGTGATAACATTAATGGAGCTAGCCATTGTCATTGTGTTAACTAATGAAAGTTAGTAAGTATAATATTTACGTAGAAAAAGAAGGCCGCAAATTTGTTTATAACCAGTTGCGGTCTTCTTTACTCGAAATAGACGAAGAACTATTTCGACGACTGTCCGTGCCAGATTCTGAAGTGGATACTTTGGATGAAGAAATCTTGGAGGAGTTGCATGCCAATGGTGTGGTCTGTGACACCAATCTAAATGAAGAAAATATAATTTTAGCAAATTGTAAGATTCGTCGTTTCTCCAACGATATGGCAAGGGTGACGATTCTTCCAACGCTGGATTGCAACTTTCATTGTTGGTATTGTTACGAAAACCACCATGATGGTTTTATGACTTCCGAAGATGTAGCGAAAGTCCTTGAATTTTGCAGGAAAACCATAATAGACGGAAAAATTAAACACTTTCAGTTAGATTGGTTTGGCGGTGAACCCCTGATGTATTTTCAAGAGGTGGTCTATCCGATTTCAAAAAAAGTACAAGAAATCTGTGCCAATAATAATGTGGCTTTTCGGAATACCATTACAACAAATGGTTATTTAGTAAATTCTTCCATGATAGAGAAACTAAAGGAGATTCAGCTAACATCATTTCAGATTACCTTGGATGGAGGAAAACGTTTCCATAACAAGACTCGTTTCTCAAAAGATGTTCATAATTCTTATGAGGTTATAACTTCTAATATCATAGCCTTATGTAGGGCGATTCCCAATATAGACATGACGGTTAGAATTAATTATACCCCAAAGAATATGGAGTCTATAGATGAAATAGTGAACGTATTTCCTTTGGATATACGAAATAAAATAACCGTCATGCCTCAGCTTGTCTGGCAATTTAAAGATGACCGTAATATGCAGGGTGACGATATAACTCGAAAAATGGAGCTGTTTGTCTCTCATGGATATAAAAAGAAATTAACTGATTTGTCGTGTTATCAGTGTTATACAGAAAACATGAAACAGTTTGTTGTTAATTATGATTTGTCTGTATTCAAATGTACTGCCCGGGATTTTTCCGAAAAGTATTCAATTGGTAAAATTGACAATGATGGTGAATTTGTGCCGAATAATCATTTTTACGATTACTTCGTCCGGTCTTCTTTTGAAAATGAGAGTTGCCTGGAATGTAAATTGCTACCTTCATGTTATGCCAATTGCATTCAAAAGCAGGTAGAAGGACAAAAAATTAATTGTAATAAAAAACAAATTGAAAATAGCGTAAAGAACAACGTTCTTTTGTACTTGTCACAAAAACAATAATGCCTATGAGACATGCCTTTATTATATTAGCTCATAATGAATGGCAAATATTGGGAAAGGTTTTGGAATATTTGAACCATAAAGAATGTGATCTATTCTTGAATATAGATTGCAAGGCTACTGATATGCCTGTAATCAACGATTTGCTTGACCGCAATAACCGAATAAAGTATTGTGGTCATGACAGATTGCATTGGGGAGGTTATAGTATTTTGAAGACTGAAATCAAGATGCTCAATATTGCGATAAATAATTCAAATGCAGATTATTATCATATCATAAGTGGGCAAGATTATCCCATAAAGCCCTACGAAAGCTTCCTGCAATTCTTCGACAATAATCCAGGGCAAAGTTATTTTGACTGTAGAATAGCTACGTTTAGAGAAATTGATCGTCGGTTGTTGTATTTCTTGCCTTATGACTATTATCAAGTAAGAAATCCTAAGAGGTATTGTATTACCAACTTCTTGCGAGGCTTTCAGGTGAAATATCAAATAAAACGCCCAACATCCCATTTCCCAGATAAAATTTATTTGGGATCACAATGGTGTTCTATGACAAGAGAGGCATGTGCATTTTTGTTACGTTACACAAAGGAACATCCAGGCTTTTTAAAGCGTTTGAATCATACATTTGCATCTGAAGAAATTTATATTCATACCGTACTTTTGAATTACTATGATGAAGATAAAATTTGTTCGGAGAATAACTTGAGATTCATCAGGTGGAGAGAAGAAAACGGAAATCGACCAGCTAATTTGGGAGAAGAGCACTTTAAGTTTATGCTTGATAAAAATCACTTCTTTGCACGTAAAATGGTTTCGCCAATAAGTACAAAGTTGATGGAATATATAGACTATTATCTTTTAGAACATTTTCATGAATATGAGAGTTGCTTTGATTATGACAATAGAATAGCTGAAAGCCTTGTTGAGGTCATGAAAGTTCTAGATATTTCTTCTGTACTGGTAGTAGGTGATAACTTGATTTATTTAGATGCTCTTCTTGGAATGGAAATTCTAGCTAATGGTATTTGTGACAACGATCAAGCTTTCCATTTGGCTCAAAAGATGAATATAGCAGAGTATTGTCAAGTTGTAGATTGGACTCAGCCAATTTATGTTGAGGATGATGACAAATATGATTCTCTGCTTTTTCTTAATCAGTTAGGTGGAAATAATGAGATATTAAGGTATCTTGGAAATTTGTCAGAATTGACTAGTCATTATATGTTCTTCATAGAAGAAAATATGCAAGAGTCTCTCAAAGATACATTAGAAAAGTCAATTGCTTCATTTCACCTCAAAAGTAATAGTGAGCTTAGTAAAATGCTGCTGGCAGAATTTGATATGATAGAAAATCTACAAGTATGTGTATTAATTAAATATTGATAAGATGAAACATTTATGCTTAAAAATATTGCTGGTTTTTACCTTTTGTGTAATGAACTTAATAGCCGTCGCTCAGCCTGTTGGTAGAACGATAGAGTTGATTGGCTTTGTGATGGATTCATTTACTGATTATGGCTTGGAAAAGGCTAAAGTAACATTGATGTCAACAGACAGTACTGTTATAGATACAATGTCTGTGAGAAATCGCCGTCCTTCTGGTTATATGGTTTCTTCTTCTTTTTCCTTCAAAGTTCCTGCTAAGGTTGAATCATATATCATAAAGGTAGATTGTGAAGGCTACAAGTCTATTACGACCAATTACAAATTAAAGCATACAGCAAGAGTCTTACGGCGGTGGATTCCAGCTATAAAACTGGTAAGGCTTAAGCCTAAACATAGCCTGACTGGTGATAATGAGTTGGGTGAGGTAACCGTGCGTGCTACCAGAATCAAGTTCTTTCACAAAGGAGATACCTTGGTGTATAATGCAGACGCATTCAACCTGCCGGAAGGTTCCATGCTTGATGAGTTGATCAGGCAGATGCCGGGTGCAAGAATTGAAGCCAATGGAGAAATCTTTATTAATGATCAGAAAATAGATTACCTTACTTTAAATGGCAAACAGTTGTTTAAGGGAAATAATCTGGCTTTGTTGGAGAATATGCCGTATTATACGGTAAAAAGTCTTAAAGTCTTTGAGCAGAGTAAAGAAAAGAATCGCAACCTGAATACAAAGACAGACTTGAAAGACTATGTGATGGATGTTCTCTTGAAAAAGGAATATAGCCAAAATAATTTCGGAAATATAGAAGCAGGTGTCGGTACTAATGACAGATGGCAGGTAAGAGGATTTGATGGGTATATGAAAGGTTCTGTAAATGCTTCTGCATATGCTAACCTTAACAACGTCAATCAGTCGAGCGTGCCTGGCAGCGATGGATCATTTTGGGATTCAGACAGCCCAAAATCAATTATGAATACTAAAAAAGTTGGCGTGAGTACTATTGCAGAGAAAACCGGTGGAACTTTTTATGTTTCTACAGATTTGGCTGCTCAATGGCAAGGCGTAGATTTGGATGAGCAGAAAAAACAGATCAGCATATTGCCTCAGACCAACATCAATAAAATATTTCAGAATTTAAATGACAGCAGGAATTCTTCCTTCAGTTTGAATAACAAGATTACGAAGATGGGTATTTCCTATTTTCAGTTTCAGACTATGGTGGATTATGGCAGAAGCAAAAATGATGACTTGAACAAATATGCGCTGTTTGATAAGGATATACCATCAAATTCTTCTGTGTTGCAGCTTTTTGATGCTATAGATGAAGGTGGCAGAAATGCCTTTGACTATTTGCAGAATTATTCTATCAACAAGGCGAATAACAGGGCACATAATTTTAGACTTCGTGAAAATATAGAAATGTCGCAAGCCTTGGCCTGGGGCGATGATCTCATTTTTCATGCCGATGCTTCATACTCAGACAATAACCAAAAACTAGGAGAGAATAGTCATATAACCTATTATCTCCCGGTAAATGATTCTATTGTCTCTTATGTAGCCAATGATAACACCAAGACGAAATCTTATTCATATACATTGGAAGGTTTTTATCATTTCAACTTCTTGAATAATACGAGTCTGGAAATCGGATACCGTTATACCCAGGGTAACGAGTCTGTTTCACGTCAGCGTACCTTGGATGATCTGTATGATGCCAATAGCTATCATTCCAACAGCCTGTTCAGGGAGCATAAACCTATGGTAAACTGGGAGTATAAAAAGGGTAAGTGGCAATTGATAGCGGGCTTTGATGTGCGTATGCTTAGCAAGAATATGAGTTATAGTAACTCTTCGGTAGATACTACTCTTACGAGGAGTTATGTTGATCTGTGTCCAAGATTCCGACTCAAATGGCAGGGAAAAAATTCCAGGATTCATTTCTTCAACAAATTGGAATCCTATCGCAAACCATCAGTGTTAAACTTGGTTGAAACTATAGATTCATCTCATCCGCTAGTGATGTCAACCGGTAATAGTAGATTGAAAAAAGAATCGATGTACGATTATCAGTTTACCTATGCATGGCATAATACTGAACGCCAGTGGGATGTAAACTTTTCTTCACAATCTCAGTTTATGCTTAACTCGATAATAATGTGTTCATTGTACGATGATAAGAATGGTAACTCTCTTGTAATTCCCCAGAACGTGAAAGGGAATTGGGCATCATGGAATCGTTTGTATGTTGAAAAGGGATTGGGAAAATCGAGGGCATGGAATATCAACAATGAAATTGTTTACAGGAAAGATGTTACAACTCTTATGTCTGGACATATGAATGAAGGTCTTCAGACTAGCAAAAAAAAGCGAGATATCATTGATGAAACAGCTAGATTAGTCTTTCAGCACAAGGAGTTAACGTTGAAATTAAATGCAGGTTTTAGCTATAATAGTACAAGAAACAAGCTGAATTCCATTAATTACGAAGCCTGGGACATAAGGTATGGTTTTAATCTTGCATGTCGCCTGCCATGGGATATTAAGTTCTCCGGTGACTTGACCTCCTTGACGCGTAAAGGTTATAAATTAGAGGAAATCAATAAGACAAGAGTTGTAAGTAACATTTCCTTGTATAAGACATTCTTGAAAGGTAAGATTACCGTTCAATGTAAGGCTTATGACATATTCCATCAGTTGACTAATTTCGATAATGGATTTTACGAACAGGAGTTGACTGAGGCGACATACAATTGCATCCCTCGTTATGGAATGATTTCCATAGGATACAGATTCGGAAAAAAGTAACTGATTATGATTAAAGGCTTTCCCCATTATCAGCAACTCGACGAGATGGACTGCGGTTCCACCTCGTTGCGGATGATAGCGAAATATTACGGTAAGGAGTATTCGGCAGAGATGTTGCGCAATCATTGCCACATCACCCGCAACGGTGTGTCAATGCTGGGCATCAGCGAGGCTGCCGAGTATCTGGGCTTTCGTACGCTGGGAGTGAAAATCACCATGGAACAGCTGGTCCACGATGCCTCCCTGCCCTGCATCCTCCACTGGAACCAGAACCATTTCGTGGTCTGCTATAAGGTGAAGAAGAACCGGAGCGGGCGCTATCGTTTCTATATATCAGATCCTGCTTCCCAGAAGTTGTGCTATACTGAAGAGGAGTTCATGCGCTGCTGGCTAAGCACCAGTGTGCAGGGGCGGGACTGTGGTATGGCGTTGCTGATGGTGCCGGGAGTGAACTTTGGCAAGCGCAAGGAGGAGTGCGAGAGTCACAGGCAGAGCCTGGGGTTCTTTTTCAAATATCTCAAACCCTACCGTCGTCAGGTTGTGGTTCTCCTGCTGGGGATGTTGCTGGGCAGCTTGCTGCAGCTGGTGTTCCCTTTCCTGACCCAGGCGTTGGTTGACAGGGGTATCAATGGAAAGAACCTGGGCTTCGTCACGCTCATCCTCATCGCCCAGCTCGTGCTTTTCATCGCCCAGCTTAGCGTGAACTTTATCCGGGGCTGGATATTGCTGCATGTGAATACCCGAATTGACATTGCCCTGATTTCTGATTTTCTGGTCAAGCTGATGAAGATGCCGCTCCATTTCTTCGATACAAAGAAGATTGGCGACCTGATGCAGCGCATAGAAGATCATTCCCGCATAAAATCGTTCCTGATGGGCAACTCGCTGGGTTTCATCTTCTCTCTTGCAAACTTTGTCGTGTTTTCAGTTGTACTCGGTTATTATAGCCTTCTCGTGCTTGGTGTATTTTTGCTGGGCAACACCTTATATATATTATGGGTTGCATTCTTCATGAAGTATCGCCGTGAATTGGACTATAAGCGCTTCAGCCAGTCGGCTACCGAACGCAACAAGATGATTCAGCTGATACAGGGAATGCAGGACATCAAGCTTAACAACTGTGAGCGTCAGAAACGCTGGGAGTGGGAACGGGTACAGATGAGGCTTTTTCGCATCAGCGTGAAAGGGTTGACCATCGGACAGTTCCAGCAGTCTGGTTCCGTTTTCTTCAGCCAGTCCACCAACATCCTCATTACCTTCATTGCTGCCCGTAACGTCATTCATGGCGATATGACGCTGGGTATGATGATGTCTCTCACCTATATCATCGGTCAGCTTTCCGCTCCTATCAACGACTTCATCAGCTTCATCCAGTCTGTTCAGGATGCCAAAATCAGCCTGGAGCGACTGAATGAGATTCATTCACAGCCCGATGAGGATACTGACCTTGATGACAAGGTTACCGAACTGCCTGAGGACAGGACCATCCGTGTAGAGCACGTTACTTTCAGCTATGATGGGGCTGAGCGTAACTATGCCCTCAATGACGTCAGCCTGGAAATACCAGAACGTAAGGTGACGGCGATTGTGGGGGAGAGCGGCTGTGGCAAGACCACGCTTATCAAGCTCCTGCAGGGTTTTTATCAGCCTAACCATGGAAGTATCAAGGTGGGTAATGTGCCGCTGACTTCCATAAATCCTCATTTTTGGCGCAGTGTGACAGGCTCTGTGATGCAGGAGAGCTTTATCTTCAGTGATACTTTTGCCCACAATATTGCCCTTGACAGCGATTCTCTGGATGAGACCCGACTTTATCAGGCGGCAAAGATGGCTAATGTAGATGGTTTTATCCGCACGTTGCCTCTGGGTTATCATACGAAAATAGGTATGGAGGGTAATGGTGTGAGTCAAGGTCAGCGCCAGCGCTTACTTATAGCTCGTGCCATTTATAAGAATCCGGAGTATATCTTTTTCGATGAGGCAACCAATGCCCTTGATACAACCAATGAATCGGAGATAATGCACCATCTGTATGATTTTTACAATGGAAGAACCGTGGTTGTGGCAGCGCACCGTCTGAGCACCGTAAAGAATGCCGACCAGATATTGGTAATGCGGCATGGAGTAATAGTGGAGTGTGGAACTCATCAGGAGCTGCTAGCAAAGAAGGGTTATTATTACGAGTTGGTAAAGAATCAATTGTAGATGATGTATGTAAAAGAATGGGTCTATATGCCACCTGTTATCGTGGCATATAGACCCATTCTTTTATTGTGATATCTGTGATCTACATCTCGGCTTTCAACAGCTGTATCTGCTCTGCCGACAGTCCCGTTATATCCATCACGGTCGCACCATCCATCCCCTTTGCCAGCATCTTTCTGGCAATCTCAAGACTTTGTTGGCTCATACCTTCTACCTTACCTTTCTGGTAGCTGTCATCTATGAGGGTTCTTTCAACGCTTACGGAATCCCAGAATTTGTCGTAGGCCCAGAGTTCGGCATCTGTAAAACCGGAAATCTCCAGTTCCTCTACGGCTTTTCCTATTTCCGGGTCATTAAGCAGGTCAGCAGGAACTTCCTTTGTATTGGAATTGATTTCCGTGAGGAAACGGAGCCACAATACCATCATGCGCTTGTCGGCAAT
>UMKB01008360.1_pt1 | contig 21439 bp, 19 predicted proteins | sample 1966171 | NCBI WGS metagenome assembly UMKB01 (sample SAMEA4836164, study PRJEB28245) | human gut metagenome | biome: gut microbiome; material: fecal sample | place: Denmark | collected 2008 | reverse complement strand
CACATGTTTTATCCATCCTGTAGAATCTTTTCTATACATACGTTCTTTCCCCTTTACTCATTTTTTCTCTCCCATACTTTATTACTCATATATTTCTTGCATAATTTGAATTATGCTGTATTGTTTATAAAAACACTCATAAAAAGAACCGCGATCACATAAGGATTATGCAATAGATTAACAGACAACTAATCATACACTTCACATCATCTTTAAAGAATTGCTCTCACGCTCTCCCGATTAAATTTTGATTATATTCCATATTCTTCTTCGTATTTTCCGAACTCAAAATATCTTTCTACCCTTCCACCTGTACAAAACCGCTTGTATTTTTCTTCTGCTTTTCTGTACATGAAGAAATTATATCATATTTTTACTTATGTGGAAAGTAAGGCAACAAAATTTGTCCCAAAAAAGTTGAATTTTGACGATAACGACAAAAACAGACGGCGGAACGTCTGTTTTTGGTAAGAATTTATATAGTATAGTAGATCATTATTTTATATAAGAAACCACACATTGAAAAAACATAAATTCTTCAAAATTAAATTACTGCATTTTCTTCGCCAATCCCATTTTGTTATATCCCATAGTAACCAAAATATCATCCAAAGAATTTAACAAAGAGTCTCTTGCCATTGGAACTAATATGCTATCTGCAATATCATTGTAATTATCTGGTAATTCATTTAATTCAAATATAACATCTGAAAGTAATTCTATGCTGTTATATTTTGAACAACTTTCTGGATTTTTCTCTGACGTATACTCTCCTCCAAGTCAATCACCATCGGCTTTCCATCGGAATCTTTTGCATGTAAACGAATCCCTTTATATTTTTCAGTATCGTTAGTTCCATAGACGAAGATTTCAATTTCTTTTTCGGTCCAGTCAGTTCTGGTTGCAACAAACTCAATGTTCAAACAATTTTTAAATATATTGAATGTATTTCTATTTTCTGAATCCCAATGCCATCGTAGTTCTTTTTTTACATTATTTATATATTTCTTCCACTCTCCTTCCGATAAAGTAGCCAATGTTCGCAAGCATAAATGAATATCACGTTTTTCTAATATATTACTCATATCAACAGTGTTACTTCTTATATAATATTGTGTAATTGCCGTCAATAGTCTTACAATTTCATCTATATTGTGTCCGATTTCTTCTTTTGGCACTTCATTTTCCGCGAACTCATGCACTGCTGCAATATGAAATTCATCACTTGGAAATGAACTTATAACATCACTTTTGCTATAAAACGGCTCCTCATCTTTTATATAATTTATTATATTATAAATCAATTTTTCCCGACTATATCCCAAATAAGATAAATTCTCATATAATAGGAATGGATGTTCCGGATCAACAAGCAATTCTGCAAGCTCTTTACTTTCTGTTATCTCCGTATAGAAAAAGTCAGAACTTTCTCCCGATGTAACTTTATCATAATGTTTAGGCCAAATATTTTTATATATTGCCAATGCAAGTATCTGTTCTGCCATATTTACAAAAGCGCTTGTTTTTAGTCTTTTAGCACCATTTAATTCAAAAAACAGACTATAATCATTCAAAATTGCATATTGTATACGGTAGTCTTTTATATATGGTGCAGCCATATGCACCAGACTTCTCGCCCCTGCTCTTTCTGCATAACGCAGGACAGAGGCGTCATTAAATATATTCAAAAATCCCCATACTTTGATTTTAAAACATCTATCAGATGTCTATTCAAAGTACAGGGAATCTTATATCATTTCAACTCATATTTTCGAAATGAATGAATCCGTTCATGATATCATCTGCTCAAATTCCTGAACAGAGTATACTTCAACTTTATCGTAGAATGCTTTCTTTTTGAAACGGCTTTCGCAATACAAATACTTCACAGACTTATCCATTTGTTCATAAAAATTATCTTTTCTATGTATGTTTGCCCACTCATCCATGATTTGTTCCATAGCATCTACAGGATTTTCTTTTACCTTATCCATTACAATAATATAATTTACCTGAAAATCCGGATACAAATTATCTTTATATACTTCTGGTAAAAGATGATGCTCCAACGTCCAGCGGCTCTCTGCTGCCTTTTTTAATAAATTTGCTGTCAGTTCCTTTCTTATATTTTTCAAATTGCTTTTTAAAAGACTTGCATAATTCTCACATACATCATTTATTTTTTCACATCTACATTTTTCACGGTCAAAATTATCTTCCGAAATTTTGCGTTCAAATCCTCCCTTGAATTCAATGAGAATTATTTTATTCGTTTTCATCAATATTGCATCCGCTGACGATGGAGTATATTTAGGAAAAATATATTTTGTAATATCGTCAAAATCATATGCTTCTGTCTTATCAGATAATAACAGACTTACACTTTTACTACTCTTAGCAGAAAGTTCCCGATAACTTTTCTTTCCAAATTGATTATCATCCAGGTATTTTATGACTTCTGCAGTCCCCATACTATTCCTCCAAATTCATATACTTCTTTCTTAATGCGTTCATCTCAGCAAAAGAAGCGGCAAAATCAGCATAAATATTATCCAGACAATCTGTTTTCTCAACATACTTTATCTGATTATTCTCTTCAAGTTCTGTCTGATAAAAATGACATTTCTCACGAATTTCGTATTTTCGCATCAATGCGTCCACTGCAAGAAGAAAGTTTGGACTATGTGTTGTAAGCAGTACTGTCATATTACATTCTTTTACCAGCAAAATAATTACTTCCGCTAACTGATTAATCCAACTTGGATGCAAATGTGATTCCGGTTCATCCAGAATCAGTAAAGTCTTATCTGTAAGGTCTCCGCTGGTAAGAATCTTTTTGATAATTGAAAACACCTTTGAGCCTGTTGCAAGGTTTTCAACTTTCAGCTTTCTGCCTGTTGCAGTCTGATAAACTCCCTTAAAGACTTTTCCCGGCACAATTGCATCAATTTTTTTCATTACATTCTGGATTTCTTGTTCTCTATAAATAGTCTCACTAATTCCCCTGTCAACATCCGAGTACCGCATCATGCGGCGCATTTTATCACGATGCGACATTATTCTAACTCGCACATGTTTTTCTTCCCCATATGGTGCTCTTAAATAAGAAGGTGTCATTCGATCTTCCATTATATAAGGATCATCAACAAAATAAGTCTTATCATAATAACCTTCTGTAAAACTTGATTTATCTTCCAGTATTCTATTTTCGGATATACAAATTCCATAAAATTCTTTATATGAATTTTTTAATTCAAGCTTAGATATTCCACCCTCGTCCACTGTAATATATGATTGCACTTGATTCGAAAATTCAACTGCCAACGTTTCCTCAATCATTTTGTATGCAAATTCTTTTTTTGTCTGTTGTTGAAATGATTCTACAAATTCACGCGCACTCAGACATTCCTTTAGTATTTTCTCTTTATGATCTTCCCAATCATTACGAATTGCAGATTCAGAATTTCCCACAACATCTCTGAGATTATCAATTAATAATTCAACAAATGACCCCTTTTCCATGCTTTCACATAATTTAAAAAGTAAATCTATATAATAATCCCGTTTTTCCGGACTAAATATATGATTGATTCCAATAACTTCACTTATTAAATCCTCAGAAGCCACTTCTTCCCGCGATAAATATCTACTTCTGCTCAACCATCCATCAAATGGTTCTACTATCTTCCTTATTCGGTAAAAAACAGCCATAGCCTGATCTGTCTGCTGTTTTTCGGCTAAATCCTCTACCGCACTTGTAACAGCATACAGCGCTCTGCCGACTGTTGTCTTTCCAGAATTATTACTTCCCGCAATTACGGTCAGACCGTCCATTTTTATATCTGCTTCTTTTATAATACCAATTCCCCTGATTGAAAATTCCATATATATTTATTTCCTCCTGGATAGTATCCACTAAGTCAAATCATTTCTTATATCTTACTATATATCCTTTCAAAAATCCAACATATTATTTCGACACAAATATACGAAAAAACACCACCTGCCAGTCTCTGCGACCATCCAGGTGATGCTTCCTAATTTACATATTCAACTTCTCACACCATTATAGTGTATTTTCTTTATTCAACCGTTACGCTCTTTGCAAGGTTTCTCGGCTTATCTACATCAAGACCCTTGGCAACACTTACATAGTATCCCAGCAACTGCAGTGGAATGACTGCAAGGGATGTTGCAAAATGCGGATCTGTCTTCGGCATATATACGGTGAAGTCCGCAGTATCTTCGATATTATAATTTCCAAATGTAGTCAGGCCCATCAGGTAAGCGCCACGGCTCCTGCACTCTACCATGTTGCTGACTGTTTTTTCATACAGGGATGGCTGAGTGAGAACGCCGATCACCAGTGTACCGTCTTCGATCAAGGAGATAGTTCCGTGTTTCAGCTCACCTGCTGCATATGCCTCAGAATGGATGTAACTGATCTCTTTCATCTTCAGGCTGCCTTCCAAACAGATTGCATAATCAATGCCACGACCGATGAAGAATACATCTTTTGCATTCGCCTGTTTAGATGCAAACCACTGGATGCGTTCTTTGTCATCGATGATTCTCTGGATCTTATCCGGCAGAGTTTCAAGTTCTTTAATATATGCCGCGTACTGTTCCTCGGAAATCGTACCTTTTACTTTTGCAAACTGAATAGCCAGCGCATAGGACGCAATCAGCTGTGTGCTGTACGCTTTTGTTGTTGCAACAGAGATCTCCGGACCTGCAAGTGTATAGAAGACATTGTCTGCTTCACGCGCAATAGAGGAACCAACCACATTCACAATGCCAAGTGTACGGATGTTGTTTTCTTTGCAGAGACGCAGTGCTGCAAGACTGTCTGCAGTCTCACCGGACTGGCTGATAATGATTGCCAGCGCTTTCGGATTCAGAATCGGATTTCTGTAACGGAATTCGGATGCCAGCTCAACACGAACCGGAACACGAACCATATCTTCAAATACATACTGTGCAGCCATTCCCACATGATATGCAGAACCACATGCGATAATATAAATCTGGTCAATGTCCTGAATGTTTTCATCTGTAAGTCCGATTTCAGAAAGATCGATCTGTCCGTCTTTCACAACAGAACTCAAAGTGTCCTGAACTGCTTTCGGCTGCTCGTGGATCTCTTTCATCATGAAATGCTCGAAACCGGCTTTTTCTGCTGCTTCTGCATCCCACTCGATTGTTTTCATCTGTTTCTGGATTTCTTCGCCATCCAGGTTATAGAATGTGATCTCACCTTTACGAACGCGGGCCATCTCCAGGTTTCCGATATAATATACATTTCTTGTATATTTCAGAATAGCCGGAACATCAGATGCAATGTAAGACTCTCCATCAGAAACACCCAGAATCATCGGGCTGTCTTTACGAGCTACATAGATTTCTTCCGGATAATCTTTAAACATGATCGCAAGTGCATAAGAACCACGGATACGGACCATTGCATGATTGATCGCATCGACTGGTGTTCCCTCGTATTTCTTGTAATAATAATCCACCAGTTTAACAGCAACTTCTGTATCGGTCTCAGAATAAAATGCATAACCTTTGCGAAGAAGTTTATCCTTCAGCTCCTGATAGTTCTCAATGATTCCGTTATGAACTGCAACAACATTTCCATCATCACTTACATGTGGGTGTGCATTGTTCTCAGATGGTTCGCCGTGAGTTGCCCATCTGGTATGTCCGATACCACATGTACCCGGAACAGATTCTCCGTCATTTGTCTTCTCGGATAAAACCTTCAGACGTCCTTTCGCCTTAATGACTTCTGTCTCACCTTCGCCATCACGAACCGCAATACCCGCGGAATCATATCCACGATATTCCAGCTTAGAAAGGCCATCCAGAAGGATCGGGGCTGCCTGATGGCATCCTGTAAAACCAACTATTCCACACATAAATATTTCTCCTCTTCTCTTCTTAACTTTATATAAAGCAAACTATAATGTAAAAAATAAGCATAATTTTATAAAAACCAAATTCTGGTCTATCATAACACAAAAACTGCAGGAGTTCAAGTTTATCTGCAAATGCCTGCAATTACCATATCGAATGGCAGTCATCTCATAATAATATATGCCGTGTAGATCAGATACATTGCCACCATGGCAATACCCTCGTTTCTTGTAATCTTCCTGTCACTTCTGGCAAAAAACCAGACTACGACAGAAAAACCGACAAGGACCAGAATATCGATCACATTTTCACTGATCAGCGACACCGGACTGATAGCAGATGCAATACCAAGGACCATCAGAATATTAAATATATTCGATCCGACTGCATTTCCCACTGCCATATCAACTTCATTTTTGCGTGCCGCAACCACAGAAGTAACCAGTTCAGGAAGTGACGTTCCAATCGAAACGATCGTCAGTCCCACAAGAGTCTGACTCATTCCCAAATCTATTGCGATCCTGCTTGCTGCATCAACTGTCATATCCCCACCAAATGCAATTGCCACTGCACCACCAACAATGCAGAGAATACTCTTTGGATAAGACAACAGTTTCAGTTCTCCATCTTCCAGCTCCTCAACTGCTTCGATCTCGACTTTTTTCCCTTCGGTTCTTGCTTTCATTGCAGTCCGGATCATATAGAAAATATATCCCGCAAATGCGCCCAGAAAAACAGCTCCGTCCAAATGGCCCAGTGTCATACCATGCGCATCTCCCAGTGCAAGATATCCCAGTCCCAGAAGAAGCAGCGCACAGATAACAGATAGTGGAATATCCCTCACGATCGTATCCTTCTGCACCATGATCGGTGTCATTATCGCACAGGCACCGATCACAAACATCAGATTAAAAATATTAGATCCGACTACATTACTGACTGCAAGTTCATTATTGTGCACCAATGATGCAGTCACACTGACTGCAGTTTCCGGAAGGGATGTTCCCATTGCAACGATCGTCAGACCAATGATGATTGAAGGAACTTTCAATTTCTTTGCAATGCTGGAACTTCCCTCTACAAAAAAATCTGCTCCTTTGATCAGGAACACAAAACCTATGATCAAAAACACGATTACCAATGCAAACGGTGCATTATTTATATATTGCTCCATGAATGGCTCCTTTCATTGTAGTTTACACTACAAAATGTTATACTTTTGCTGAACATTATCGCACATAAAGTTAAGGAGAACAAGACATGCAGATAACAAAACCTACTTTTTATAAAGAATTTTCCTGTATCGCAGGTGCCTGTCCCGATACCTGCTGTGCCGGATGGCAGATCATGATCGATGAAAAAAGCCTCCAGAAATACCGTAGATTCAAAGGTCCTTTTCGAAACAGACTTCACAATGACATCGACTGGAAAGAACATTCTTTCTGTCAGTATGACAAACGTTGTGCATTTCTGAATGAAGACAATCTCTGCGATATCTACAGCGAAGCCGGTAAAGATATGTTATGCGACACCTGCCGAAAATATCCACGTCACATTGAAGAATTTGAAGGACTGCGGGAATACTCCCTGTCCCTCTCCTGCCCGGAAGCCGCGAGAATTTTTTTATCCCACAAAGAAAAAATCACATTCTTCACCAGAGAAGTCGCAGCACCGGAAGAAACTTTCGATGACTTCGATTATTTTCTTTTTACCGCTTTGATGGACACCAGAGACTATCTTTTCTCTGTAATTCAGGATCGCTCCATACCGGTCAGATTACGCCGTCAGAAACTTCTGGCATGTGCGCATGATTTCCAGCTCAGTCTGGACAAAAATGAGCTGTTCCAGTGGGAAGATATCTGCGGTCGGCATCAAAAATCCGGATATGGCGAGAAATTTCTGAATAAGATCCAGAAATGGAATAACGATCGTCCGGTATCTTCTGAACAGCCCTGCAAAGAATCTACCTCTGATACAGTCTCCCTGCTTGCCCTGAGCAAACAGATCTGGCGCACAGTTATCCCACAGATGGAGGTTCTTCGCCCAGGCTGGCATACATACCTTCGAAAAACACTCGTTCCGCTTTATGATTCCTGCCAAAGTGATACGGAGCTTACAGAAATTTATGCCGCCTTCGCACACGATTATCCAGACTGGACGGTTCACGAAGAACAGCTTCTCCTCTACTGGATCTATACCTACTTCTGTGGGGCTGTTTATGACGATCAGATCTTTGCCAAAGCAAAAATGGCTATCGTCTGCACCTTCATGATCCACGAACTTGCCGTAGGAACCTGGTTAAAAAATGGCCGTCATTTTACCTTTGAAGATATGATTTCCATCTGCTATCGATTTTCAAGGGAGCTTGAACACTCCGATCCGAATCTCAATGAAATGGAACGCCTGATGGATGAAGAAGATGTGTTTGATTTCAGGAATTTACTCAAAATATAAAAAAATTCAGGAGGCCGCAAAGGTCTCCTGCTTATCTTGTATGTACTTATCATAAAAACATCAGCCCAGGCGCCCTTCTTCATACATCAACTGATCATGTTCAAAACTCTTCATATACCTTAGCATTGACTCTATTAAAATCCTCTTTTTCGGCCTTGCGAAATATCATTTTGTCCACCTTTTTACTCATGCAACTCCAACGGCAATCCGTCCGGGTCATGAAAGAAAGTCATCTTCTTGCCGGTATAATCATCAACCCGAATCGGCTCACATTCTATGCCTAATTCCCTCAGCTCTTTCACTGTCTGTTCCACACTGTCTACGCAGAACGCAAGATGGCGTAGACCACAGGCTTCTGGATAGTTCACACGCTTCGGAGGATTTTCCTCAGCGAAAATCTCCAGCTCTGTATATTCATTGACACGAAGATCCAGCTTCCAATCCTTACGCTCTACAATGAAGAAGTTCAAAGATATCTTTCTGCTCTGTATCAGTTGGTTTGAGAAGCATCCATTCATCCAGAATAAGAAGCACCGGATTGAAATATTTTGCCATAACTTTACGATAGTTCCCTTCAGTTCGTGCAATGTCTAGATCCATGAGCAAGTCCGGCATACGGACATACCTGGTGTTGTAATACTGCTTACATGCTTCCATACCAAAGGCACATGCCATGTATGTTTTACCACAGCCTGTAGCACCGGTGATAAAGAGATTCCGGTGTTTAGATATATATTCACAGGTGGCAAGTCTGTTTATCAGATCCTTGTTCAGCTTGCGCCCGGAAGTATAGTTGATATCCATTATACTTGCGTCCGGCTGATCGAATCCAGCGTTGCGGATAAGACGATTCTGGCGGTTATTCTTGCGGTTGCTGTATTCGATATCTACCAGCATTCCAAAGCGGTATACTGTCTTAATCTAGATTCGTCAAGTCCTCTTCCCCCCCCCGCCCGATGAAAAAAAGTTCCCCACCACGAGGGTGGGGAGGGTATAGCCTCATATAATAATACACACCATGCCGCCTTTGCTGTCGTTGACAATCTTCTGCATGGTATCCTGCAGTTTGGACTGGCTCTCTTCCCCGATGGAAGTCAGCTTGCTTCGGATACCGTCCTGCACCAGCTGTTCGATGGATTTTCCAAAAATATTGGTTTCCCAGATGCTTTCGCCACGCTGCCCGCTTTCACCGATATACTGGATCAGGTCTTTGGCCTGTTGCTCTGTTCCCACGATTGGTGCGATCTCTGTTTCTATGTTGGCTTTGATCATGTGGATGGAAGGACTCTTGGATTTTATCCGGACGCCATACTTACTGCCCTGTCGTATGACAGACGGTTCTTCAATCTGGATTTCGTCAAGTTCCGGCACCACCACGCCATAACCGCTTTCTCTCACGGACTCCAATGCCGCCTGCACCTTGACATATTGTTCTTTCATTGCCGCGAGTTCTTTCATCGTATGGATCAGATCATATTCTGTTTCCATCTGGATACCGCTCATTTCACTTAACATACGATAATAATATTCGTCCCTGATCTGAATTCGTATACGCACTTTTCCACTGGACAGACTGACCTCCTCCAACAGGACATCCTGCACAAAAGGAGCTGTCAGCTGAACAGATTCCCGGGTTATATTTTTAATATGAAGTAATTTTTTCATCTGTTCGCGTATCTGCTCCAGCAGCTTCAATTTCAGCTCATGATCATTCGGCAGCATTTCCACCCATTTTGGTACAAAGAACTGAATCTCACTTACCGGAAATTCATACAGTATATTGGAAAGGATTCTGGTAACATCTTCTTTTCGCAGCTGTTCGCAGTTGGCTGCCATGGTCGTCACACCATATTTATTCTGCAGATTTCTGACAAGTTCCTGCGTTTCTTCTTTGTATGGCATCTGGGAGTTTACAAGAATCAGAAATGGTTTGCCCTGTTTTTTCAGAAGGTTTATAGTCAGTGCCTCTGCATCAGTGAAATTTTCTCTTGGAAGTTCGCCGAAGCTTCCATCTGTCGTAACCACCAGTCCGATCGTTGCATGTTCCTGAATGACTTTGCGTGTGCCAGTCTCTGCTGCTTCATGAAAAGGAATCGCTTTTTCAAACCATGGAGTTTTTACCATGCGTTCTCTTCCGTCTTCAATGTGGCCGCTGGCATCTTTTACAAGGAATCCCACACAGTCGATCAGGCGGATCCGCACTTTCTGGTCATCACCTAAATTTACATTCACTGCTTCTTTTGGGATAAATTTGGGTTCTACGGTAGTGATGAGCTTCCCGGAACCGCTTAAAGGGAGCTGATCACGCACTTCCGCCTGTTTTGCCGGTTCCATATCCGGCAGTGCCACCAGCTCCATAAATCTCCGGATAAATGTGGATTTTCCTGTACGGACTGGGCCAACAACGCCTATGTATATGTCACCACCGGTGCGTGCCTGAATGTCCCGGTACACCTGAAAATTTTCCATATAAAAAGCCCCCTTGCATATATTCACACAATCCCATGTATTGTTATATTTATATGCATAAGGGGGTTCTGTTATGATTTTTTATTATGCTCTTTGAGGTAGGCTTCTCTTCCCTGCTCATAAAGGTTGTTACCTTCACAGTCAATGATGACCACCAGCGGCATCTCTTCTACATAAAGTCTGCGGAGTGCTTCGGACTGAAGGTCTTCGTAAGCAACAAGTTCTGCTTTCTTGATGCATTTCGCAAGAAGTGCTCCTGCCCCGCCGATCGCTCCGAAATAAACGCCACTGTATTTCTTCATAGCCTCTACGACTTCCGGAAGACGGGCGCCTTTTCCGATCATGCCACGGGCTCCTACGGACATCATGGTTGGTGCATAAGCATCCATACGGCCGCTGGTGGTAGGGCCTGCGGAACCGATGACCTGACCCGGTTTTGCAGGGGTCGGGCCTACATAATAGATTGTGGCATCCTTTGGATCAAACGGAAGTTCTTCTCCTCTGGCAAGTGCTTCGCACATTCTCTTGTGACCGGCATCACGGGAGGTATAGATCGTTCCTGTCAGGTAAACGGTGTCACCTGCATGGAGTGTCTTCGCAAGTTCTTCGGTAAGTGGTAATGTAATATGACGTTCCATCTTAGATCACCTCCGTTTTATGTCTTGTTACATGGCAGCTGATGTTGATGGCACACGGCATACCTGCAATATGTGTCGGCATGGTCTCAATATTCAGACCAATTGCAGTCGTCTTTCCGCCAAATCCCTGTGGACCGATCCCAAGCTGGTTGATCTTCTCGAGCATTTCTTTCTCGAGGTCTGCATAATATGGATCTTCGTTCTCGGAATCTACCGGGCGCATCAGGGCTTTCTTAGCAAGGAGGGCAGCTTTATCAAAATTTCCTCCGATTCCAACGCCAACAACCATCGGTGGACATGGGTTCGGTCCGGCTGTTTCGACTGTTTCAAGGATAAAATCCTTGATTCCTTCGATGCCGGCAGACGGCTTAAACATACGGATAGCACTCATGTTTTCGCTTCCGAAGCCTTTGGGGCCAACTGTGATCTTGATGTTTTCGCCTGGTACGATTTCTGTATAAAGCATCGCCGGAGTGTTGTCTCCGGTATTTCCTCTGCGGACCGGATCCTTCACTACGGATTTGCGGAGGTAGCCGTTGGTGTATCCTCTGCGGACGCCTTCATTAACTGCTTCGGTGAGGTCTCCGCCTGCAATATGTACGTCCTGTCCGATTTCGAGGAATACACATGCCATTCCGGTATCCTGGCAGATTGGCACCTGTTCATTCTCTGCAATCTGGTAGTTCTCGATGATGTTGTCGAGTATTCCACAGGCAATCTGTCCGTCCTCGCTCGCACGACAGGCCTGAATAGATTTCTTGATGTCGTCCGGAAGCACCTGATTGGCTTCGATACAAAGCCGCTCGATGGTGTCCGTGATCACTGATGCTTGTATTTCACGCATATCCTTGCACCTCTTTATATTTTTTCTTTTATTCTATCCTATTGAGAATTATTGTGCAAGGGAGAGTTTACTCCCCACAAAACAGCCGGGACACTACAGTTACTCAAAGTTGTAGTGCCCCGGCATCATACTTCTATCTTACTCTCTCATCATACTTCTATCTTACTCTCTCATCATACCCTCAAGTTAAAAATCAATAAAACTCATTATGAAGCAGTTCATGCTCCTTGCCTTTGAGAAGTCCCTGGTAAAGTTCGAGTACCATCGGGTTCTCATCGGATTTCTTAATAATCGTTGTATTATCCGCATTGTACAGACCTTTGGCTCTGGCAGCTTTTGTTCTGTCACCGGATCTGGTCGGCTGGCCACCACCCATGATACAGCCACGACGACATGCCATAACTTCGATCAGATGATACTCTGCTTCGCCGTTCTTTACACGATCCATAACGATTCTTGCATTGGCAAGTCCGCTGGCTACGCAGATCTTGATTTCCATTCCTTTGTATGGTACAGAGAATTCCTTGATTCCCTCGTCTCCACGTACACCACACTCGGAGATTTCTCTCATTGTTTCTTTACTGTGGTCCGGAGTCAGACGACGAAGAACTGCCTCTGTAACACCACCGGTAACACCAAAGATAACTCCACCGCCGGAACCGAATCCAAACGGCATATCACATGCTTCTGGCTCAAGTCCTGCAAAGTCAAGGCCAAAGTTGTCGATCATACGAAGAAGCTCTGTGGTTGTGATAACGATATCGGTATCTTTCTCACCATGTGTATAGCTATTCGGACGAACGGCTTCTGCCTTCTTAGCCGTACATGGCATAATGGAAACCATTACAGTCTTCTTTCCCTGAGCATGTTCCGGATCACGGAAGTATTCCTTAATAACAGCAGAAAGCATTCCCTGTGGGGATCTGCAGGTAGAAATATTCGGAATATAATCCTTATACTGATCTGTAATAAATTTCACCCATGCTGGACAGCAGGATGTTAGGAGCGGAAGTTTCTCACCTTTTTCAATACGGTTAAGGAATTCTGCACTTTCTTCCATAATCGTAAGGTCAGCACTGAATGTGGTATCATAAACTTCATCAAATCCCATGCGATGAAGTGCATTGACGATCTTGCCCATTACACTGCGGCCCTTCTGGAGTCCGTAATGATCGCCCACTGCAACACGTACTGCAGGTGCAATCTGCGCAACTACACGGATATCCGGATCTGCAAGTGCCTTAAAGACTTTGTCTGTATTCGTGTGGATAGAAATAGCTCCTGTCGGACAGAATGCACGACACTGTCCACAGTTTACGCACTGTGTCTCTGCAATCTTTTTATTGAATGCAGGCATAACCATTGCTTCTGTTCCACGGAATGCAAATCCAAGTGCGCCGATTCCCTGAATTTCCTCGCAGGCACGTACACAGTTTCCGCAGAGGATACATTTATTCGGATCACGAACGATAGACGGAGAACTGAAATCCAGCTCATGCTGCTCTCTTGTGTTCTGGAAACGTACGGTTCTTACGCCGAGACGATGTGCCAGTTCCTGAAGGACACACTCACCACTCTTGATACAGGTTGTACAGTCACGGCAGTGTGCTGCAAGGAGCAGTTCCACGATCAGTTTACGATAGTTTCTTAATTTATTTGTGTTAGTATGAATAACCATACCATCGCGCGGTACTTCTGAACAGGAAGCAAAGGTTTTGCCTCTGTCGTCCTCTACTGTACATAAACGGCATGCTCCAAATGTAGAGAGCTCTGAATGATAGCACAGTGTCGGAATATCAATGCCTGCGTTACGGATAACGGTCAGGACGTTTTTTTCATCGGTAAATTCAACTTTTCTACCGTCAATTGTCATTGTACCCATAATTCAGCCTCCTTCCTATGCTTCCACATAAACCGCATCAAAGTTACAGTTATCTTTACAGGAACCGCATTTGATACATACGTCATTGTTGATGTGATACGGAGATTTGATCTTTCCGCTGATTGCACCTGCCGGGCAGTTCTTCGCGCACTTACCGCAGCCAATACAGAATTCCGGATTAATGTGGAATTTACGAAGTGCTGTACAGACTTTTGCACGGCATTTCTTATCCTTAATATGTTCCTCGTATTCATCACGGAAGCGTTTCAGAGTACTGATAACCGGAAGCGGTGCACTCTTACCAAGTCCGCAGAGAGCCATGCTCTGTACCATAGTAGCAAGCTCTTCCAGTTCATCAAGGTCTGACATTTCACCTTTACCATCTACGATTCTCTCGAGAATCTCCAGCATACGCTTTGTTCCTTCACGACACGGAACGCATTTACCACAGCTCTCACGCTGTGTAAAGTTCATAAAGAATCTGGCAACCTCAACCATACAGGTATTTTCATCCATAACTACCAGACCGCCGGAACCCATGATCGCGTCGAGTGATTTAACGGAGTCAAAGTCAAGCGGACGGTCGATCTGATCTTCGATCAGACATCCACCGGATGGTCCACCGATCTGTACACCTTTGAAAGCAGCTCCGCTCTTCAGGCCACCACCGATATCATAAATGATATGACGAAGACTGGTACCCATTGGTACTTCGATCAGACCTGTGTTTTCGATTGCACCGGTCAGGGAGAAGGTCTTGGTTCCCGGGCTTCCTTCTGTTCCAATGGTACGGAACCAGTCAGCACCCTGAAGAATGATCTTCGGAACGTTTGCATATGTTTCTACGTTATTCAGAACGGTAGGTTTCTCCCAGAGACCTTTTTCTACTGTACGCGGTGGTTTGACACGCGGCATGCCTCGCTTACCTTCGATGGATGCAGTGAGGGCAGAACCTTCACCACAAACAAAGGCACCTGCACCACGATTGATATGTAAATGGAAATTCACACCGGAACCAAGAATATTGTCACCAAGCAGTCCATAAGCTTCAGCCTGTTCGATAGCCATACGGAGACGTTTAACGGAAAGCGGATATTCTGCACGAACATAAATGTATCCGTTCTCTGCGCCAACTGCGTATGCGGCAATAGTCATACCTTCGATCATCTTATATGGATCACCTTCCATTACGGAACCATCCATGAATGCACCCGGGTCACCTTCATCACCATTACATACTACATAACGAACTTTTTCTTTCTGACGAGCAACCTGAGACCATTTTTTACCAGCCGGGAAACCAGCTCCGCCTCGTCCGCGAAGTCCGGATTTTGTTACTTCATCGATAACATCCTGTGGGGACATATCGAAGAAAGCTTTTGCCATAGCCTGAAAACCGCCAACAGCAATATATTCATCAATGGATTCTGCATTAATATTACCGCAGTTCTCAAGAACGATTCTTGTCTGCTGATTCAGGAAAGGAATGTCGGAAGGATGTGGACAGGCGGTATCATGATCACGATAAAACAGTCTGCTTACCGGCTCTCCTTCCATAACAGTACGCTCTACGATCTCTTTACAGTCTTCTACCTGTACATGAACATACTGATAATCATAAGGTTCAATCTTCATCAGAGGTCCTAATTCACAAAGGCCCTGACATCCTGTCTTAACAACACCGACATGCGGAACATCTTTCTGCATTTCCACGCTTACCCAGTCAAGATTCTCGCACAGTTTCGCCATCTCGTCATAAATCTTCTGTGCGCCGGAAGCGATACATCCGGTACCGGAACAGACAAGCACACGACAGGTAAAAGATTCCAGGGTATTTTTTGCTTCAGCCTGCTTATTGAGCAGATCTTCTTTACTCACAATACTCATACCGTCTCACCTCTCAATTCATTTAACAGATCGATTGCCTTTTCTGGTGTCATTTTCGGATGTACTTCGTCGTTTACTGTAAGTGTTGGCGCCAATCCGCATGCACCAAGGCAGGATACAGTTTCTACCGTAAAGAGCATATCATCCGTTGTATGCTTCTTGTTACTGAGTCCAAGTTCCTTCATAAGAGCTTCTTTAACCGGCATGGATTTACGCACATGACAGGCTGTTCCATCACAGACTTTGATGACGTATTTTCCTTTTGGCTCAAAGGAAAAGTTCTCATAGAAAGTGGCTACACTGTAAGCCTTTGCTTCTGTAACTCCAATCTTGGATGCAACATACGTCAGAAGCTCTCCAGGAAGATAACGGTACTCCGCCTGGATATCCTGCATGATTGGGATCAATGATGCAGGTTTCGGTCCATAATGTTCGATGATCTCATCTGTCTTCGCGTAATAAGACTGATCTAACATTCAATTCCCTCCTTGTTTAAAAATAAATTCTCCTGTGCTTATTGTTTTTGTCTATTTTACACAGCTTTGCTATATTTGATTATACATTAAATATATATTTTTAACAAGAAAAATATCGAAAATTTGAATTAATTTATTTAATTTTTTTATTTTTCGCAACTATTTCGTGATTTTTTTAACATGTTGCATAATTTTTTATCAATCTTGTTTTTAGTTCTCCTTCGTTTTATTGTCATATAATCTTCTGTGCATCCATCTGTTTTGTGCCTGCAAAAATACATGATCTTAGTTGATTTTAGAATTTCTTTCCTATATTATAATGTTAGGTAGATGAAAATATTTTTCAGTTATCCGGTTTATGGCAGTTCATTCTGTTTTTCCATGTAATACTGTCAGCTGAATAACTGCAATACGATAGAAGGAGATATACATATGCGAAATTATGACACACCTGTCAGAGCAATCCGCCACAAGGTTTATGTCGAAGTAGCCAAAGCCGGATTTGAATCCACTGACGAAACCCTGATTCATGATATTGAAGCTATTCCTTATAATATCGTAGAGGAAAAAGCCAAATACCGTGAAAGTATTTACAGAGAACGTGCCGTTGCCAGCGAGCGGGTTCGTCTTGCAATGGGCCTCTCTCTTCGCCCGGAAAACAAAGCTGTCCATCTGACCGACGGTCTGGCAGCCAGCAACATCGATGAGAAATATTACGAGCCGCCTCTTATGCAGGTCATTCCATCTGCATGCGCAGCCTGTCCGCCAAACAAATATATTGTCAGCAATATGTGCCGCGGCTGTGTCGCTCATCCATGTATGCAGGCCTGTCCAAAGGGTGCGATTTCCATGAAAGATGGAAAATCTTATATTGATCAGGACAAATGTATCAAGTGTGGCAAATGTAAAGCCGCCTGTCCTTATGATGCTATCTCTCACAATATCCGTCCATGTGAACAGGCCTGTGGTGTCAAGGCAATCGGAAGTGATGAGCAGGGACGTGCAAGTATCCTGGTGGATAAATGCGTTTCCTGTGGTATGTGTATGGTAAGCTGTCCATTCGGTGCGATTTCTGATAAATCTCAGATTTTCCAGCTGGCTCATGCACTTCGTGGTGGTGAAAAAATCATTGCCATCATCGCTCCGGCTTATATCAGCCAGTTCGGTGATGATGTGACTCCCGGCAAATTCAAGACAGCTCTGCAGGTTCTTGGTTTTTCTGATGTCCATGAGGTTGCATTCGGTGCTGATGTCGGAGCAATTGCAGAGGCGCATCATTATGCCGAAAAGGTTGCCACCGGAGAACTTCCATTTCTCCTGACTTCCTGCTGTCCTTCCTGGTCCATGATGGCAAAGAAATTCTTCCCGACCATGATCGACAATATTTCTCAAGAACTGACACCGATGGTTGCCACTGCCCGCAAGGTAAAACAGGAGCATCCAGATGCAAAGGTTGTATTTGTTGGTCCATGTGCATCCAAGAAGCTGGAAGCTATGCGCCGCACCGTCCGCAGTGATGTTGATTTTGTCCTTACATTCGAGGAACTGGATGCCATGTTTGATGCACGCGAAATCGATCCTGCTTCTTTCGAAGAGGATGGTTCTCTTCATGATGCGACTGCTGCAGGACGTGGTTATGCTGTTGCAGGTGGTGTTGCAGGTGCGATCGAAGCCTGCCTTAAGGAATATTATCCGGATGTACCGGTTCATATCGAACATGCAGAGAGTCTTGCTGAATGTAAAAAAGTCCTCGCGCTTGCCAAAGCAGGCAAACTCAAGGGCTGTATGATCGAAGGTATGGCCTGTCCGGGCGGATGTATGGGTGGTGCCGGAACAAATGTACCAGTTGCCAAATCATCCAAAGAACTGAAGAAGTTCCTGGCCGGATGTACGAAGAAGCTTCCGCCAAAGGAACTTGTAGATATTGAACTGAAGTGAAAAAGAGTGGGGCCATGTGCCTCACTCTTTTTCGTTGCTCACTCCGCTTTCAGATCACTGAGCAATTTTCTGAGTTTTTCTCCATAGTTAGATCCGGCGGCCCAGCCTCCCCCGTTCGGGTTCTCCTGCTGCCCCAGCCATTCTACATATGGAGCACTCCCTCTGGTCACCATGTCAAATCGAGTATCCACAAGGTCCTGATTCAGTGCATCTTCGCATGCATAAGCTTTGAGATGCTGTACCTGTGCGCGGATCCCGGTCCGCACATCCGGGTAAGATACTCCGGCAACGCCCCCGCCGGTCGTTCCAATGCCAGCGAAATTATATTGAGATATTCCGGAATCACCACCGTACTGCAGCCATCCGGTCTCTAGCATCGCCTGTTCAAAAACGACTTCTCCACGGACGCCTTCTGCATTCGCTTCTTCCAGGATGATCGTACAAAAATCATCTATGGTCGCTGCGCCACCATCTTTTAATGAAGCTGAAGGATATTCTGCTCCATGTTCTTCATACTGCGAAGTCATCTGTGCAAGAGAAACGGTCGTATCTCCCATGATCGTATAATATCCATAAGTGTTATCTGTAGAATCATCTACAAAATCCGGATCAGAAGTAAAATCCGGTACCTCCAGACTGGACGGCTTGTGAATCTGTCCCTCACCGGAATGATCGACTTCCTCACTGTCTGCTGTAGTGGCTGAACTCCCGAAAACACTCCCGGATGTTCCATCCTCTTCGGCCACCTCAATCTCTGCCCCAGATGCCAGACAAGGTGCCCCAGTTATAAGGGCACCCGTCAGTATTATCTGAGAACAAAAGAGCATCGCTTTTTTGTTTCTGATCATCCATTAACCTTTCTCATTGCTGCTTCTACTACATGTCCTACCAGAACAGATGTTGTAACGCTTCCAACACCGCCCGGTACCGGAGTGATCGCATCAACGATCGGCTCAACTGCTGCATAGTCAACATCGCCGCAAAGTTTGCCTTCTGCATTTACGTTGATTCCTACATCGATGATCGTCTGTCCTTCTCTGACATATTCAGCACCTACAACACCTGCGCGTCCTGCAGCTACGATCACGATATCAGCTTCTTTTGCTACAGATGGCATATCTACTGTTTTTGTATGGCAGATAGTTACTGTTGCGTTTTTCTTAACCAGCATCATTGCTGCCGGTTTACCAACTACAAGGCTTCTTCCGATAACAACGGCTTTTTTACCTGTGCAGTCGATTCCGTAATGATCCAGGATTTCCATGCATGCCTGCGGTGTACATGGCGGGAAACCGATTTTCTTTCCTGTATAAACGCCAGACATGGAAAGGTCTGTCATACAGTCAACGTCTTTTTCTGCTGCAAGTGCATTTTCGATCACTGCCTGATCCAGATGTTTCGGCAGCGGACGGAACAGAAGAACGCCATGAATATGGTCATCTTTATTTACTTTGTCAATTGTTGCAAGAAGTTCTTCCTGTGATACATCTCCTGGAAGAAGGATTTTTTCACATGCTACCCCAAGTGTTTCGCAACGTTTTGTTGCACCTTTTTCGTAAGAAATATCACTTGGATTTTCGCCTACACGAATGATGCACAGAGTCGGGTTAACACCTTTTCCCTGTAACTCAGCTACATTGGCTTTGATTCTTTCATTCAGTGCTGCTGTTACTTCTTTACCTAATAACTGCTTTGCCATTTTAACTATTTCCTCCGCTCATTATTTGTTGCTTCACAAATGTGAATTACTCTGCAATACACGCTTAGCGCAATCCGTATTCTTATTTAAGGCGTCCGAGAACGCTTTCGAATGTTTCATCTGCAATCTTTGTGTATTTTTCAAGCATTGCATCTGCTTTTTTGTTGAGTTCTTCAGCATATTCTCTGTTTGCCATAGATTTCGTATTGATGTATACGTTCAGGCTTGCGCCCTGTAATGCTGCTTTGCAGAAAGCTGCCCCAACACCGGCATCGCTGATCGCCAGTTTGGATCCTTTGGCAGCAAACTCTACGATCAGATCAATTGCTTCACAGCATTTTTCCATGATTTCCATCGGAACAGAGCATGCATCTTTCAGAACGATTTCCATAACACGTGCTTTTTCTGCTTTTTCTTCCTCTGTTTCTCTTGGCATGCCATATGCTTTGGAAAGTGGTTCAAAAACTTCTGCATCTCTTTCGATCAGACGCAGAAAATCTTTCTGAAGCTGGTCGCATTTTGCTTTCAGCTCCCACATTTCATCTTCTACATCTGCATATTTCTTTTTGCCTACCGTAAGGCTGCCTACCATGTTGCCAAGTGCAGTTCCGACTGCACCAACCAGTGCAGAAGCTCCGCCGCCACCCGGTACCGGGGCTTTTGAAGCAAGCACTTCAACAAATTCTGTACATGTACTTGTTGAGAATCCCATTTTTTCTCCTCCTGAAAAAAGTGATCCAATAAAAGGATTTTTTTATTTTTCTTTTTTTATAATAATATTTTTAGGATCAATCCTAAGATCTGTTTCATATTTGGAAATATGAGAAACCTGCGAGGGGAGTCGCTCAGAGTTGCGGAGGCCGCTCTCCCCTCGCGCACCCCACCGGGCCACGCAATCAGGAAATATACTGCATTGGCAGTCAACGTTACCTGTCGATACCAACACCACATACTCCCTGACTCCTGCCACAACAAGCTTTTAAACATAGCCGATAGGATACTCACTTCTCCTAAACGACATGTTTTTCAGCGTGGCCAAGTAGGGGGAGTCTGAGGGGGACCTTCGGCCTTCGCAACTGTGAGATGGTCCCCCTCAGGGTTTCTTTTTTTCAAAAAAATATTTACCCTGCTTTATAAAGCAAAATTTATACTTTTAGATATGAGACTTAATTCCTAGAAAAGTCCAGTGATTTTTCCGGTCTCGTCTACATCAATTCTCTCTGCAGCCGGTAC